>JACXTT010002721.1_pt1 | contig 27770 bp, 13 predicted proteins | sample 9270951 | NCBI WGS metagenome assembly JACXTT01 (sample SAMN15532306, study PRJNA645909) | rock metagenome | isolation source: weathered quartz diorite | place: Puerto Rico | collected 2017-06-21 | reverse complement strand
TATTTAATGCCAGTGCTGTTTTGTAATAAAACATTCCGCCATCATCGTTGGCGTCCGGGGCAATCATCAGTGGATCATGTTCTTTTTGCATACCCTTAGCTAATCCAGGCGCCGGGCTTTTCTTTTCAGCATATTCACCCTTATTAAAATTTGCCCAAACGTACCCATTGATAAAGGTATTGAAGCCCTCATCCATCCAGCCATACCGCCGCTCATCGCTTCCCACGATCATTGGGAACCAGTTGTGGCCTATTTCGTGTGCTATGTCCCTAAACAAATCATCGTTCACAATTTTGTGACTGCAAAATACTATGCCGGGATATTCCATACCCAACGCTACACCCGCTACCGCAAAGGCATTATGCCACGGATATTCGTAATAAGTTTTCGAATAAAACTCCATACTGAATTTCAAATACTCAACTGCGCGACTGTAATGCTCACGACCCACACTTTCAACTGGGTATACAGCCATCGCCATACCTTTTTTACCCGATGGTAAGTTTACGCGTGTTGCATCCCACAAAAATGCCCTTGATGCAGCCCATGCCACATCACGAGTATTATTCATTTTATAGTGCCAGGTCAGTGTGCCTGTAGTTTTCCTGCCGGATGCATTCACTTCATCTTTACTAATAATACTGACGGTACTATCGCTTTTTGCGGCCATTGCCAGGCGTTTCATTTCAGTGGATGTCAACACCTGTTGTGGATTTTGCAAGTCGCCAGAGCCGGCGACGATCATATCGGCAGGTGTTGTTATATAATAGTCGATATCGCCATACTCGCAATAAAATTCGCCGTTGCCCAGGTATGGTAACGTGTTCCATCCGTTCAAATCATCAAATACACACATCCGTGGGAACCATTGTGCCAGTTGATAGATCACACCGTTTTGGGTAGATAAGCGCCCCATGCGGTCCGCACCATGTTCAGGTATGGCAAATGAATAATCTATATTGACAGTGATCTTATCGCCTTGCTGCTTAACTGCAAACGGCAACCGTATCTGCATCCGTGTATCCGCGATATAAGGTGTTATCGCATAGGCCTTCCCGCCATAAACAACAGATACTTTGCCGATAGTATAACCGCCTTTAAAGCCATTGGAATCGAAGCGATCGCCCGCAGGCGTTACGGCAGCACCGCGCGAATCAGCCTTGAATAAATTCTGATCCAGTTGCAGCCATAAATAATTCAAAGTATCGGGGCTATTATTAGTGTAATTGATACTCACATCGCCTCTCACCATGGTATCCTTTTCCAGTAAAGCGGCATGAATAGTATAATCAGCCCTGTTTTGCCAATATTTGGCCCCAGGTGCGCCATTACCGTTACGCATCTCATTGCCATTATTGGTAAAAAACTGAGGGTCAAAAACCTGCTTTTTATCAAAAGTCGATTTTACCTGGGCATGCAGGCCAAACGACACAAAAAAAACCAGTGCAAATACTATTCTGAATTGCTTATTCATCCTTTTATCTTTAAAATGATTTTGGAAATACTTTATAATAACCAATAAAGCTTTATGCTTTCTGCACTCGGCCTTTGGCTTTCAATCAAGATTATATGTTATTAATTGCTTTAATGCGTGCACGGTATTCATCAAGCGCTTTTTCCGAAGGCTTTTGATGTTCCGCTTCTTTGATCAGGGCCGCGATATCGTTCTCCAAACTGCTGTCGATCATATCGGGATAAGGGGCTCCCACTCCCAGGTTTTCAGGCCATAACCGGGCTTCATCCACCTTCTTCATCGCACTCTGCAATTGTCCCGCCTTCATCAGTTCAATGGCCAGCATCAGTTTAGTTTGTTCGTATAGTTTATGTCCGTCTTTCGCTCCTTCGTAGGGCAGTACCCGCAGTTGATCGAGTACTTTTTCAGCAACCGTATACTGGTTAGTCGCCATCAGGCAGCGCGCATATAGCATCCCTGTTATATAGTTGTCTTTATGCGATTTGTAAATTGGCTCGATAGCTTTTACAGCTTGTACATCCTGTTTCTGCGCTATCAAAAATTCGGTTAGATATTTAACATAGCGCAAGTCGCCGGGCGCAATTTTTGTAGCTCTAGTTAGATAATTGAATTGGCTCTGCTTATCTGTCGAATCAGATAACCTGGCACGGATCACATAGTATGGCGCAAAATCCGGTTCAGTATTTATCTTATTAATAGTCTGCTGTGCTTGTGTATGATCTTTGGCTGCGTCATATATCAAAGCGAGGTAGTAATCCGGTTTCCAATCATTCGTATTCTTTGCAGCCCATTCCATCACAGTTACACTCTGTGGGCGAAAAGGAAATACAAGCAAAGCACTCCCATTTTGAGCATCAGCCAGCCTTTGTTTAGCATCGTTATCATTCCGGTGAAGCCACGCAAGCCAATACAGTAGCTCATCATCCTTTTGTGGAGCGATTTCCAAAACCGTTTTACTTTCATTATCAAGGTTCAGATCATGATACCAAACGGCCAGATCAAGATAGGTTTGTTGTGGCATTTCATCGCGGATCAGACTTGTAAATGCAGCTTTGCTTTCTGTTGACCTAATCGCCAGGAATCCTTCAAACCTGATGAAGTGATTGAAAGGATCAATCGATAAGATACTCTCCTTTGCAGATTTTGCCAGTATACTATTTTTGGATAACCGTGCCGATAAATACTCCAACTGCAATGCGGTAACATTTTCACTGTTATAAACCAGGCTTTTTGAAGCATAATTCAAAGCCTCATCAAACTTTTGTTGTCTGATCTTGATCTTACTCAATTCGGTTAAGGCTGCTGCGCGATATTCACCCGTTAAGGTCGCTACTTCAAAACCATCTTCGGCATCATAAATCTTATGCAGTTTTAGTGCCGATAAAGCATAATAGTAATTCGCCATACCATGATAGGTATCCAGGCTGATGGCTTTACTGGCATACTCAAATGCCGACTCATAATTCATCTTGCGGTATTGCAGCATTGCCATCTCAGCAAGCGCAGGGATCAGTGCCGGATCAAGTTTAAGTGACTCGCTTTTGCTGATTTCAGCTTCGGCATAATAACGGGTATCAGCCTGGTATTTGCCTTTTATATAAAGACCGTAGGCCGAATTGTAATCTAATTTTTCAAGTGGTTTTGTCGGCCTGCTCAATACTTTAGCTGTACTGTCTTTTGAATTCCATTCACAACTACCCAGTACGATGTGGCCAATCTGCTGACCGTTGTTCAGATATATCGTTTCCTGTAAATTTTGTAAGGGCTCTAAACTGATACGCTTATTTAGGATCGGTTTACCTTCGCTGTCTGTGACTTTCAGGGTATCTTTAATATATCTTATCGATGAAAAGTAAATGGTAGCAGAGCCCTCTCCTTTTTTGATATTCAATACGCCCGTCGTATCAGCCATGGCTACCCCGTTGGTTTTGCTATACGGATACCAGTATTCTGTCCAGCTATCGGTTTGATAAGGTGAAAAGCTGAATTGCTTGTATGGCGTGTACATACTTTCCTGCGCATTCTGGATATATAACCTGCCACTTTGTAACTCGGTATATTGCCCGACATTGTCATTCAGCAATTTGTCCCAGATGGCTCCGCTACGTGCTTTTCCCCATATCCAAATCTTCTTGCCTACCTTATCCTCACGATTAGCATAATGGATCATGCCGTAATTATCGTTCTGCCAAAATCCTCCCCAATATTTACTATAGGTTCCGGTAATGTGATATGACTGACTTCCACCAAAATCATTTTGCTTGTAAAAAGAAATATTCCGGTTATGCTCTTTGTCATAAGGCCAATCGTATGATTTGCCATCATGAAACAAATGATGCGTTCCCGGCTCGATAAACTCCAGGTCGTCGTCGGCTTTTAACGCAAGATTCATCCAGCTGTAATAAGGTTGATCGAGGCTGGTTTGATTATGCCAGAAAACATGGGTTGTAAAATAAGCTTTATCCTTTGGTAATCTTATCTCCATGTTCCACCGGGTTTGGGTGAGCAGATCGAGCAAGCTAATGATACAACTTACGCTACCATCGTCATTCTTTTTCGTGATGTAATCTACGGCATTTGATACGCCGGGCGTATGACCGATTATTCCAAAGTTGGCTTCAAGCCCTCCGCTTGTCCACGGCCCGCGCATAGCTATATCGCGGAATTTGACCGCATCATTTTGGTAAATAAATGGCCGATTATTTTTCTTGTCTATGGCTGTCCATATCTTACCGCCTATTTGCGGCATCACCCACAGTTTGATGAAATCATTTTCCAGCTCTACCACTTTCCATTTTTGCTGAACCGGCTTATTCGTAAAACCATCAAAACGATAGTAAGGATAAACATTAGTAGGATTGGCAACCGGGTTCGGGTCTGAAAAAGGATAGGTTTTAAATTCCTTTTCAAATTCCCTTACGGCGACATTATTTTGTGCCATAGCCGGCGCTTGCAACCACAATAGCAGGTATAGGCAGGCTCCTATCCAATAAAATCTTTTCATCGTTCGTGATATTTATTGTTCAGATCATTTTAAAATCAGCAACCAACCTTTGCCTTTTGAAACCGGAATCTCATCACTCGGACTGAACTGGCTGCCTGGTTGGAAGTTGGTAATCTCAGGTGCAATCAGTTTGGCTTTAGCCGGATCTATTCCTAATGCTTTCCAGTCAATGTTCAGCTTAAACTTCGTATCATCCTGTGCCCAGCTCGCAATAGCGATCATCACTTTTTTATCTTTCACATAAGCCGTAGCCAGCACATCTTTATTGTTGGTTTTAATTGGGTTATGGCTCACCCAATAGCCGATCATTCGGCTACCTTTGATACCGAAATCGTCCCATGCTTTCCATATCGGACGCGGGTCGGCATGATCAGACCATGGCATACGATTGGTCATGCCATACACCATACCCCTCCAAGGGTTGCCGCCACCCTGCAACATTTCTCCCATCAGGCCATAAGGTATACCTGAAACTTCCACCATAAAGAAATTAGGGTCGTTTTTCTCATAATCGAAATACTCACCAAACCACAAACGGTTCAGATATGGAAAATGCTCCAGGTACAGGTTCGCGCTATTATTGAAGCCGTCGCTCTTGTTGTATTGATTAGCCGAATGCAGATCGATAATGCCTGGGTGCCCGTTTTGTGTAAGCACTCGCTTGACGCGTTTCATAGTGGTGCGATCAAACGCCACATCATCCAGGTAAATACCATCGATGCCCACGTTGTTTACCAGCCAGTTCATCCCTTCCACATAATAGTTGTGCCATCTGTTTACCCCGCTGTTGATGATAGCCGCGTCTTTTTGTTCAGGCACGTACCATGCAGCGATGTAATCGCCACCTAAATGCTCTTGCAGCCACGAATAGCCTCCACCTTTGCCCGGTGAGAATATCTCATGCCCCAGGCTGCGCATCGGCTGAATTTCGTAAGCACTGTTTGATAGCTCGCGCACAGTATTATATATCTTCACTTTTAAACCCGTTTGATGTGCCGAGTCGATATAATTCTTCATGCTGTGCCATGCAATGAACGGATAGTTGATATAAGGGTTAATAGCCGTGCCATGGTGAATATTGATCACTGTAGCCCCGGTTTGCTTGATGCTGTCAATAGGACTGTATTTATGATAAAAACGCATATCCCATTGCTGCTCCGTATTGATTGGATGGAACGGCGTGATCATCAGGGTAAAATTGTAGTACAGCACCTCGCCTTTTTTCATGCTGCGCTCACCGCTGTAGTTGGTCACCGAAGCACCGCTGGCATTAGAGTTGATATTGATACCACCTTTGCCGTCATTACCCCACGAAGCAGGCAGGATCAATGGCTTTGAAAGGTAGAAGTTGGTATTCAATGGGCGGATATATTTGTCGTCTCTGAGTGAAAACTGTAAACCGGCGTTCACATTACCTATCCATGCGCCATCCTGGTTCTTGTGTGCCACATCCCAGTGCCATTCGTAATTCTCCGGGCGTTTCGACCCTTTTTCATTCAGGCCCATCATATATTCTGATGCTTGTTTGCTGAAAGGGATCACCATTTGAATATCGCTCAGACTAGCATCGTTTAAAGCCGTTACTTTTACCTGGTAATTGATAAATCCATCAAATTCCACGCGCGCCGACACATTCAGGCTCAAATCTTTATTACTGCTTGCACTTGTCCAGGTTACTGTACCGGGTTCGGTTTGTTTTATCTTAAGCCGACCGGTTTTCCATTTCTCAATATTTCCGGCCTTATCTTTTACATTGAACTGAAAGGGCTGGGCCAGTACATGGTTAGGCGTAGTGCCGATAGTAGTCATTTCTTCTGTAAAATAGGTGTTGATCTGGCTTGGGAAACCATTCTGGCCCAAAGTCAATTTACGGCCAAGCAGGCTGATGGTATTGCCCTCAACCTTTAGCGGCAAGTATGGCTTAATTACCGCATTTTGCTGCGCCATGGTCGAATTTAGCCATGCAAGGCGGGTTTGTTTCCAGGGTTCGCTAATGCCCTTATCTTTTAATATCCTATCGCTAATGTTCAGCCTAATTTTAACCTCGCGGGGTGGTAAACCAGCGGCAGTAATAGTTGCTGTGCCAGTATATCTCCCAGCTTTTATTTCTGTCGGGATATTAACCAGGCACCACATAGCCTGGATGTGCCCTTGCTCAACGTCAACTGTTTTTTTCAGGGGTTTGCCTTCGGCTGTTATACCATCTGTGTTCAAACAGCTCATTGCTGAAGCTGAGATCGCTCCGCCTTGCCCTTTCAGATCGCTGAATGAAATTTTAACATCGTCCAGTTTTTTCGCAAAAGCATAAATACCCAGCTGATAGCTAAAGTTCTCGCCACGCGCGGCTGTGTCGGTAAAACTTAATTCATTGCTCTTATTTACCCAGCGCTGCGGTAAGTTTTCATCCATGCTAATGGGATATATCCTGTTCTCAGGGAAAATCAGGTATGGCTGTCGCCCAGCATTGCCAATCAACTTTTCGGTCTCAGCTTTGGTGGCGATCACCTGCATCGGATAAAGATTGTTCAGCGCGTTGTACGATTCAAAATAATCAATCTTAACACCGGCCTTAGCGCCATCCACCAATTTCAGCCACTCATCCGATGCTGTATTGGCTTCTTTCTTATAAACAACGTTCGGATAGTTTACCGGCTGTTTCAGGTTATATGGCAAAAAGTAGATATAGTAATTGCCTTTGCCCGAAATCGGTTCAAAGTCGACCGTACCTTCCTCTGAGCCGACATTTTTTGTTTTTACATTGACAACCTGCTGCCCTGTCTTTGCATTCTCTACGATGATCAACTGATCAGGCTTAACGGTGCGACAGCGCCAGGGCACCACCACTTCAGCCACTTTACCGTCACTGGTAACGGTGACCACCGCCCGCTGATTGCCCAGTTTATCCGGATCCCAGGTTTTATTGCCGTTTTTATAAGGAATTGTTTGAGCTTGTGATATGCCTGCAGTCAGCACGAACAAACAGGCGTTTAGCAATATGTAGGTTTTGCGCATCATTATTCTTTTCTAGATGAGTTATTGGTCAACTGAATTTTTTCTTCGAGTTTTATTAATTGGTTCAATAAAGTTAACTGGTTATTAGTCCGGTTCAGATTTTGCCCCGCATAGGTAGTATGATAATACACATCACCGTTCAGGTAATCCGACAAGAAGCGGATCGCCTGCATGTAGATCATGAATTTCCCGGCATAAATAAAATACTCCTTCTCAAAAGCTGTTAATTCGGTGCCCATTTCAGAAAGGTATCCATTATAAATAGCATCAAAACACTGCTCGTCGACCTCAATTTTTGATAGATCCGTCTCATCCTCATTCGCGGGGGACAAGTAAGTTCGCAGCATATCGCCCACATCGCTGATAAAATATCCTGGCATCACAGTGTCCAGATCGATGAGGCAGACTCCGTTCCAGTCGCTGTCGAACAATACATTATTAATCTTAGCATCATGGTGAATCACGCGAACAGGCAGTTTTCCACTGTTTTTCAGTTCGTTGTAGATAGATAAGATATCTTTATGCTTATTGATCTCGCCGATAGCCCATTTCGCCTGCTCCGCTTTGGCAGCCGTTGTGTTCAGGCACGCTTTCTCAAATTCTTTATAGCGTAGCGTAAGGTCATGGAATGATGGAATCGTATCGTTCAACTGTGAAACATCGAAATCTTTCAGCAAAAAAGTAAACTTTCCGAATTGCTTTGCTGCCTCATAAGCCTGCTTGTAGTTGGTTACAGAATTGATACTGATTGAATTGTCTATAAAAGGAAACATCCTGAAAATCCCATCTTCATTAACCGCCAGTGATAAGCCATTCAAAGCAGCCAGAGGTGCTACAAAAAGATAATCAGGGTATTTGGCATTCAGATAAGATTGCAATTGCGACAGGTTATCAGCAATTACTTCGGGCTGTTTAAACACATCCGTATTTATTCGTTGCAGGATATAGTTCTTTTCACCCTTTATTTTCCATGTACTATTGATCAGGCCAGAACCATATTCTTCTATATGGTAGTTCAGCACATTGATTCCGAACTGTGCGAGTATTTGATTGAGCATTATTCAGGTTTATTTCAACCAAACCTATATAAATGGATGCTAATAAAATTACGCAAACGTTTGACTGATTTTAAGGTATTGTTGCCCCGCTGTTAATTCATTGCTTTCGGTTTTCAATCAACTGTGACTCGATGATGCTTTTATAATAACCGCTTTGTTCATCAGGTGCGTTTTCCTTGCGTGCGAGCAGGTCGAGCAGTATTTCGGCAGCCTTTTGTCCCTGCAGATAAGGGAATTGTTCTACAGAAGCAATCGGGATGTGTTCAATATAGTTTACCAGCGGCAAATTGGAGTAGCTCACAAACTCAATGTCCTTGTTGATCTCAAGATTTAAGCTACGCGAATGTTTTATGGCAAATAGCGCTACATAATCATTAAATGTAACAATAGCTGTAGGTTTTCTCTTATTGTTAAGCAAGTCATCCAACGCAGCGCGGGTACCTTCTTCGGTCAGATCGCAGTTAACAACCAAAGATGGGTCGAATTTCAGCCTGTTTTTCACCATCGCTTTGATATAACCCTCTTTGCGTTCATTTGTAGCAAACAACGTTGCCGGGCCGTTGATCATACCTATTGCCCGGTGCCCCCTTTTTAGCAAATAATTGACGGCTTCGACCGTACCGGTTTCCATATTACAGGCCACATAGTGAATATTCGGGATCGCCGGTATACGGTCGAAAAACACGATTGGGATATCGTATTTTTTCATGAGCTCAAAATGATCGTACTTTGACGTATTCTTCGCTACGGATACCAGCAAACCATCAACCCTGTTATTCTTCATTTTTTCTACCAATTGCCGTTCCCTCTGCTCGTTATCGTGCGATTGACCTAATAATACAGTGTAATTCTTGTGGTAAGCTGTATCCTCAATGGCGCTGATAGCAACAGAAAAGAAAGTCTCAGTTAATTCTGGCAGAATAACCCCGACAGTAAACGTTTTGCCTTTTTGAAAAGATATAGCATTCTGGTTGGGCTCGTAATTCATGTCACGCGCCAGTTTTTTAATCTTTTCGCGTGTAACGGCCCCTATGCTGGGGTGATCATGCAAGGCCCGGGACACTGTTGATACCGAAAGGTTCAACAAACGTGCGATCTCTTTTATAGTTACCGGCCTCGACATATAATAACCTGATCAATTAGTGATCCAAGGTAGCAATTTCGAATTGAATTTATACTTATGCAAAAAAGAAGCTTAACATAAATTACATCGCAAACGTTTGCGCATAGTTGCAGCGATGAATAACAGCCTGTTCTGTGACTTAATATATAATTTCAAAACATGAAAGATAAAATATTGGTCATCGGTGCTAACGGACAGATAGGTACGGCTCTCGTTCCGCGTTTAGAAGAAATATTTGGCGAAGGGAATATCGTCGCCTCAGATATTAATACATCTGTTACCCCCTCTAAAGTATTTGAGCATTTGGATGCAACAAAGTCTAATGACCTGGCTGAGGTAATCAGGAAACATGGAATTACGCAGATCTATCACCTGGCAGCTATCCTTTCTGCCCGGGGCGAAGCTGACCCGGTTTGGGCCTGGAATATTAATATGCAAACGCTGCTCAATGTACTCGAAGCTTCCCGCGAGTTTAAATTAGACAAGGTATTTATCCCAAGTTCAATTGCAGTATTCGGGCCGTCGTCCGGTAAAATGATGACACCGCAAAACGCCTGTCTTGAGCCTGCAACGGTTTATGGCGTAAGCAAGGTGGCAACAGAAAACTGGTGCTCTTATTATCATCATAAATATGGTGTCGATGTGCGCTCATTAAGATACCCGGGCGTAATCAGCTATCAGTCTATGCCTGGCGGCGGCACTACCGATTATGCTGTCGAAATTTTCCATAAAGCGATAAATGGTGAAAAGTATAACTGCTATCTTAAACCGGGCACTATTTTACCAATGATATATATCGACGATGCGCTGAGGGCGACTATCGAATTAATGGAAGCCCCTGGAGAAAAAATTACCGTCAGAACATCTTACAATCTTTCAGGCTTAAGTTTTACACCGGATGAACTATATCAAGGTATAAAGAGCTTTGTGCCATCTTTTAATATCGACTATCAGCCGGATTTCAGACAGGCTATTGCCGATTCATGGCCGGGAAGCATCGATGATTCAGTTGCAAGACGGGATTGGGAATGGCGACCGGAGTTTGACCTGGATAAAATGAGCCGGGACATGTTTTTCCATTTAGCGAAGCACAAAGACATAGCATTGCTGCCAACGAAATAACTACAATAAAAAGGGAGCCATTTCTTTTTGAAAGGCTCCCTTCGTTAATTAATCAATCAATCCCAATTAAGGCTCTTTATTACTTTTAGTAGCTTGGTTCAATCCCTCTTCCTTTCCAGTAATCGACAATAGGTTTATATGGGCCATATTTGTGCTGCTGTTCTGAGAACGGATCTTTGAACGGTCCACGGTCATAATCTATTGCTTTTTCTTCCGGATTAGGGTATTGGTATTCCTTTACGAGTGGCCGCTGATGTATCTTGTCATCATTAATAAATGCCGCAAGGTCAAGGGCCTGTGCAGAGGTTAGGAACGGCTTATCATGCGTGGCTTTATCGTAAGGCATATTTGATACCAGCCATTGCGCCATTTTAACAATGCGATGCATGCTCGATCCGGGCTGATAAGCTTTCATGCCCCACAACGGCGGATATTTATAGGTGCTGTTATCCGGTGTCATTTCACCCTGACCGGCGGTACCATGGCAGCGAGCGCAATTGTCAGCATATAATACAGCACCTGCTGCGGGTGATGCAGCACTGTCTGGTAATTCTATTTCTACATTCTTAAGGCCCTTTGTGGCTTTAGTCACATTAGCTGAATCGCTCAGCCACTTCAGGTACGACATAATGCCGATCATCTCGCGGCTATCAAGCGGCAGTGGTTTGCCTAAATGGGGGTGCATAATGCAGTTATTGATCCTTTCAGCCAACGACAGCACCTTGCCTTCACGGGCACGATATGACGGATAGTGACGAAAAGCAGTTACCAGGTTTAAGGAATATGGTTTGGTTCCTGCGTCCTGGTGACAGTTGGTGCAATTCATTTTATTGCCCAAATATTTTCCGTTAACACCATTAGGGCCAATGTAATAAGCGGTATGCAGTATCAATTCGCGGCCATATTTTATGGCATCACCGAATTTATCGTTCGGAATTTTGGTTGTGTCTACAGCGACAACCGCTGAGTCTGCCTTCGTCCCGTTTGCTTCGCCTTTGTCCTCACCCCGGCTTTCGCTGCATGATGAGTAAAGCTGCACCATGCCCACAACAATCAATAGATAAATAATATACAGATAGCTCTTTTTCATTTTCCTCACTTTATTCTGTTAATATTATGGTTTCAAATAAGGGACAAGTTCGCTGCCGTTTATAAACTCAGCCCTGTAAGTCGGCATAGCAGTTTCCATTGTCCATAGCAAATTCCCTTTTCTGTTGGTCAGCACTACCACATGCCGTTTTGAACAGCAAACCAATACTGATGTATCATTAACCAGGTAAGCGCTGCCCATTCTTCCGTTAAAAACCTCTTTAGGGAGCTTGATGTGCATATCTATTTGCGAAGCCCGGTTCTTCTCATCCAGTTTTATGGCAAATACCCCCGATTGCTTCTTCTCAACTCCATTGTCAAAAAACATCAGCTTGCCTTGCGAATTGATATGCACCGCATGTGCCTGGGTAAAATCGCACTCAGCCGGTTTGGTTATTGTTCCGCCCCTACCGAACTTCCAGATCACTTTGCCGGTATGTGCATCGATCTTCCATATCTGCCCGTTGTTGTAAAACGACATGATGTAATTACCGTCCCTGTCAAAATTCAGACTGTTGGCGTGCATCCAGTCTCTCCTGGTTTTTACAATGTTTTTGTCTTTTAATGGGTCGAGCACATCAAAAACACTCCATTGCCACAATTTTTTTCCGGTTTTATCCAGCACAATAATGCCATCCCCGCTTATCGTATCTTTTTTACCACCACCAATAGAACTTAAATCCACGATCTTTTTATCGACATAGATTGTTACCAGTTGACCCTTATCATTCTTGATGACCTCATGATGGATGGTCAGGTTTTTGAAATCGTTTTGCCCCTGCTTCAGGTGCAATACCGTATCGCCCAACATATTGATCTCCAAGATCTCGTGACCGTAACTGGTTGGCTCATCGTTGCCGCCTAAAAGGGACAGTATGGTGTGATCTTTTGTAAAATGGATCACCTTAAAACCAAGACCGTCCACCATGTGATACCAGCGGATAGTCCCCCTCTTATCGACGAAATAAGCTATTCCCGGCGCGTACCTTTTATTGATCAGCATCAGCCCGTCTGAAAAAGTTGAAGGTATTTTGACCGATTTGGCGCTATCCGCCTTAAACTGTTCCTGCAGGAACATAGGTAGGGGATTGGTTTTAAAAGTATACGTTTTGCTTACCTTTTTCACGCCATTCCTTTCAGTCACGATATGGTAAGCGTAGTCAGTTTGGGTGATAACGTTACAAAGGATCAGCGAATGTTTTTCTGCGCCATGCGAAACTGTTGATAAGAACTTCCCCGTGTCCTTTCCACCAGCTTTCCAATATTCAGCATATACATCGGCCGGCTGCGTTGTAATCACATTGATCTGAATCTTCAACTCATTGTTGTTATGCACCCCTACCCTGATCTCCTCGATATTCACACCGTTGTCTGAGCAACCTGCAAAGGTTGCAGCAACAGCTATCCCAGTTATGCATTTTGTTAAAAACCTCATCATTATTCAGATCATTTACACCTTTAAATAATTCACCAGGATAGGTTTCCCTACCCTGGTGGTTAAATTTAATTTGGGTTGTTTATTCTTGTCTTCCTGAATTATTCAAATTAGGATTGATGGTAGTTTGATTTAAAGGATATGGGAAATATTCATCCCTTGGCAATTGCACATGCGCAGTTTGGCCCGTCCTGGTTAAATAAGCATTTACGATTACATCGTATTTACCCATTCTCATTAAATCGGCACGACGTTTTCCCTCATAGAAGAATTCCCATCCACGTTCCTGTAGTATAGCGTCACGTAATGTTGACTGGCTAAAGCCAGCTATAATCAATTGCGGCGCATGAGACCTGGCCTTCACCTGGTTGATCAATGAAATGCTTTCTGCGTTCGGGCCATTCAACTCATTCAAGGCTTCAGCACGGCTTAATAGCACATCAGCATATCGCAAAATGTCGACACTGTGACCATCATAATAAGTTTGCGGGCCATTAGGGTCAGCATACTTCATAGTGGCAACATCAGGCATATAAAAATCTCCTGCCGGAGGTGTTGCTCCCGGGGTTGGCGCTTCCATGTGCACCAAACCGTCTGTGCCGGTATAAACCGGGAAGAATTCTTTCTTCCTGTCGTCCGCATCATTAAATGAGTGGTAAAAATCCCATGTTACCGCGTAATATTGCCACCTGTTCTGGATTATTGGGTGTGCTAGCGGGCCAAAGTGATTCAGCAACTCGGTCCCATTCACATTAGCATCGCTAAGCACCGAGAATATATTCTCTGAGCACCATTTGTTTTCTTCGGCAAATAAGCCCTGGTAAGACGGATAAAGCTGGTAAATATTCAGATTTATTACCTGCTGGGCCATATCGGCTGATTTTTGCCATTGGTGCTGGCGCAGGTATAATCTCATCAGCAGAGTCATAGCAGCGCCTTTAGTGGCACGTCCGGGATCGTTTGTGCTGTAAATATCGTTATTGGCATAGCTTACTGGTAATGTGCTTATTGCACCGGTAAGATCAGTAATAAGGAAGCTCTCGATATCTGCCACGGATGTTACATTGGGTTTGGCAAGGTAGTTCGGGTTAGCGACGTCTTTTTCAGTCACTAAAACAACGGGCCCCCATAAATCCGTTAGATCCATATAAGCAACGGCACGCAAAAATCTCAGCTCAGATAGAAATTGATTTTTCTGAGCATCGGTAATGGTTTTCATGGTTGAAATGTTATAGATCGCGTTATTAGCATCTGCAACCAATTTGTATATCTGACGCCAGTCTTCAGCGATCAATCCATTTGCGGAATTCCATTGAGCCAAAGAAAGTTGCCCCGGATCACCTCCATAACTGCAGTGACCAAGGTCGGTAGTAAGATCAGTCAGGGCAAAGTGCCTTACAGTCCAATAGTCGAAGTTATCACCTACCGATGGGCCTTTCAAACGGCCGTATACTGCATTGACTGCCGCAATAGCATCCGATTCCGTTTGGAATGCGACAGTATTGGTAAGAGTACTGGATACCTTTGGATCCAGGTTTTTATTACAGCTTACCTGCGCTAACGCTGAAGCTGCCAATAACAGAATTATATATTTTTTCATTTTTTTCTAGTTTATATTGATCCTACAAAGAATAAATCCCACTGATTATTGAAGCGAAAGCCTTAGCCCTAAAGCAACTGTTCTGAAAGCCGGGAACGAGTTAAAATCAAGGCCGCCACCAGTGTTTGACGTATGTGCGTTCACTTCAGGGTCTGTACCTTTGTATGAGGTGAAAGTCAGCAGGTTTTGTGCAGTACCATATATTCTCAATCCCTGTATATGTTTAACCCGGGTGAACAATGATTTCGGCAGATCATAGCTCAGAGAGAGAGATTTCAAACGTAGATAGGATGCGTTTTCTACAAATCTTGAGTTTACGTAATTGCTGCTAAAAGAGCCTGTAAAATAACCCTCGCGTGGTACTGATGTATTCTCATTCACACCCGGAACAAACCGGTTCAAAGCATCGCTTGACGTGGTAGATTCGAGCACGAGGCGGTTCATATCAAACAAGTGATAACCGAACGCACCCTGGAAGAATATATTCAGGTCAAAGCCTTTATATCGAAAATCGTTACCGAAGCCCAGAATATAGTGAGGCGTGCTATTACCTAAATAGGTTCTGTCGGCGGGCGTTATTTTACCATCGCCATTCAGGTCAGCAAATTTTGGATCGCCCGGTTTTGAACTAGGCTGCGGGGCATAATTTTCACCTGTTTTTATGACTCCTTCATACACATAGCCAAAAAGCTCACCCAGCTCCTGTCCGGGAACCAATTTAGTGAATTGTTGGGCTGAAACTGTTCCGCTTGGGTTAGCTGTATTTGCATCCACCTCATTAACGCCGGGAGCTAGAGTCAGATCTTTTTGCTTGTTGTAAGCGATATTAAAGTTTGTGTTCCATGAGAAACTTGATGATTTGATATTGGCGGTATTAACACTCAACTCTATACCTTTATTCTCTATTGAACCGGCATTACCCCACACACTAGGCTGACCAAAGTACTGACCGATTGGAATTTGCATTAACAAATCACTTGTGACTTTGCGATAAACATCAACGGTTGCAGTGATCCTGTCGTTCATGAAACCCATATCCAAACCAGCATCGAACTGCGCAGTGCTTTCCCATTTCAGGTTTGGATTAGACAACCCTGTAGGCTCTATACCTGGCTGTAGGGTACCATCAGGGTTAAGTACTACGTTCCACGGACCGAATGTACTTAGAAACAGGTAATTCGGCACACGGTCATTACCCGTAACACCATAACTTACGCGGGCTTTCAGGCTGGAAAAAGTATTCAGGTCTTTGATAAAACTTTCGTCACCTAACCTATATGCTAACGCTCCTGATGGGAACAGACCATAACGGTGTTTCGGCCCGAATTTAGAGGAGCCGTCATATCTCATAGTGAAGGTTGCCAAAAGCTTATCTTTATAGCCGTAATTTACTCTTCCAAAATAGTCGGTAAGTGTGCTTTGTTGTTTGCTGCTGCTGTAGCCATTTGATATCGATCCGGCGTTCAGATTATGATACAAGAACGCATCGGTCGAAAAGTTTTTGCTGCTTGCGTATAACGACTCGCTGACGTCTTTTTGATTTGATGTACCCAAAAGCAGAGTAAAATCATGCTGGTCAGTGATCTTAAATTTGTAGGTAAAATAATTTTCTACCAACCATCTGAAAGCATTTTGATTCTGTATTGACGCTATACCATGATTTGCTGCCCCGGCAGGAATGGTGCTTGGCGTGTATTTACCTTCGTTTGAATCGCTATATTCAGAGCCTGCATTTAGATGGTAAGTAAGATTCTTTAAAATCTGATAGTCGACAGTTACGTTACCATTGAATAATTTGTTCTCCACATTATCAGTTGGCTCCAGCAAATTGGCCAGCGCGTTTTGCAATCCGCTATTGCCCGGAGGTATATAAAAATGAAACGAACCATCAGCGTTGTAGATAGGCGATGTTGGCGGCGCTGTTAACAGACCATATAACGGAGCTGTAATATCACCTGAGTAACTTTGCAAATTTGAATTAGAACTTGCACCATAGAAATTTGCGTTTATAGTAAGATCGTCGCCAATTTTTTTCTCCGTGCCGATTCTGGCTGTATATTTTTGCAAATTGGTGTTTTTTAATACGCCCAGTTGGTTAAGATAATTTCCCGACACATATAATTTAGAGGTTTCATTCCCGCTGCTGATGCTCAGGCTCCTGTTATTTACATCTGCATTCTGCATCGCTGCATTAAGCCAATTGGTATTGGCTATCTGCGTGCCCGCAGGAAAAGGAGGTGTCTTTCCATCTTCAGTGAAAATAGCATTTTGTATTGATGCATATTGAGGTCCGGTTAACAACGATGGCTTGTAGTTCAGGTATTGCCTGCCATTTGATACGTCGGCATCAATGTTTGCTTTACCTAATTTACCTTTTTTTGTTGTAATCAGCACAACGCCATTGCCACCACGTGAACCATAGATCGCTGTTGCAGATGCATCTTTCAACACCTCGATATCTTCAATATCGTTCGGGTTTATCAGGTTACCATTATCAGAAATAAATCCGTCGACTACATATAACGGAGCATTGCTGGTGTTAATGGAATTACCACCACGGATAGTGATATTAATAGCGCCGCCCGGAGCAAAGCTTGATTGTTGTACTTGCACCCCCGCAGCTTTGCCTTGTATGGCCTGGCCAACGTTTGCTGTGGTACCGCCCAGGTTCAGGTCATCGCTCTTTACAGAGCTAAGTGAGCCAGTCAGGTCGCTTTTCTTTACAGCGCCATAACCCACTACCACAACTTCCTGCATTGAGCGGGCGTCTTCTTGTAGCTGTATGGTCAGAAAAGTATTGTCTGACACTGTAACCTCTTTAGGTAAAAACCCGATGAAGCTCACAACCAATACTGACCCTGGATCAGCGTCTATAGAGAATTGGCCTGAGCCATCAGCGGCTGTTGCTTTTTTAGTTCCTTTTATTTTTACTATAGCACCTGGCAGTGGCTGACCTTTACTGTCGGTTACCTTCCCTTTTATTAATGCTATTGAATTTTCGTGTCCTGCCTCTAATCTTGAGGAGGCGAATGCCGTTGGCAAGGCATTCAGATTCAAAGCCCCGATCAGGCACAACGTTGTACCAATATTTCTGCGGCTCTTTAAATGTTGAAGTATATTTAGATTCATAATTAGTGATGTTTAGTTGGTGTGGTTTATTTTACGATGAATATTCAGGCAAATAGCCTGTTTTTCCTAAACGATCAGGGAGGGTGCTGGGTACTTTCCATAACCAATAGCTTTAAACAATTAATAAATGAGTGTTAATTTTGAGTTATCAATTGTGGAAGGTAGAAAGGCCGGAAGACAGTTGAAGAATCCTACTTAACGCAAACGTTTGTGTTACGAACGCGCCTTATCAAGGCTTTTGGAGAGCAAACATCCTCTGATTTAGCACAATAGTACCAGCCAGGTACGGCAAGCACCTAATGGGTTAGATTTTGATTATTGCAGCGACAATATATTGCCAATTTGTTAGTAGAAAGCGAGATAAATTTTATCGAAAAAATAATATTACAAACGTTTGCGTAAAATCCCCGACTGGATTAATGCTGCCTTAAACCGGGCAGCGCCATCGGGGTATTTGCCTTCTATTCCTGGGATTTGCGCTGGGCCTCAGGGCCCAGCAGCAACAGGAGTTCGGCTATACCCAATGCATGGATAACCTGACCCCTTTTAACCAAGCCTATTCGATGCTTGATAAAAACGGATCTGTAAGTACATTAGTCCGCAAACAATTTGTCGGTATTCAAGGCGCACCGAGTACCTTCATATTCAACGGCAACTTCCCTATTGAATCAATTAATGGCGCGTCTGGCTTACTAGTAATGAATGACCAATTTGCAATCGAATCAAACACTCAGTTCAGCGCTTACTTCGCCAAATCGATACAGATGAGTAATGCTGATTTCCTGGCTGTTTCCATAAGTGGAGGTATAAAAAGCTATAGGGCTAATTTTTCAACGCTTGCCCCTAATGACCCACAATTTAAAGATGACGTGCGTCAAACCCGTCCCAATCTTGGTTTTGGGGTGATGTATTACAGCAACAATTATTTTGTGGGCTTATCTATGCCTGAACTAACCATTACCGGTTTGGGTACTGCTAGCGTGCAAAACAACACCAACTTCAGAAACCACTACTATTTTTCAGCCGGCTTTATTACTGAAATAACAGATGGCATTAAATTTAAACCGGCCGCTTTGGTAGCTTATGCCAAAGGCATTCCGGTTACTGCAAATGTATCGGGCACTATTTTTTTGAAAGATGTTCTGGGAGTTGGGTTGAATTATCGTTCGGACAATGAGGCTGCCGGTATTATATCTGTTAACATGAATTCATTTAAATTGGGTTATAGCTATCAGTTCGGTACCTCGTCAAATAACCTGGGCGGATTCAACAACTCCATTCATGAGGTTACGCTGACTTATCGCTTCGGGTCGAACATGACGCCTAAACTTCTGTAATTTAGGGGCGCAGGACTTTGGCACGAAGTAATACGCTATTTATCAATAACTCATCGGGTTGAATTCCATGAATTAGCATTTCGGTTTAAACAATTAATCGACGACGGAGCAGATGTTATAAAGGCGATTATTGATTTGTGAACTGTCGATGTTTAAACAGCAACGCGGGACTTCTTAGGATTTAGAAGTTCCTGGTATATGCCCTCATATGAAAAGTCTTGAGATAAAAACCTGCTTGTTTCATAGGCAACGCCAACACGTAATGCTTTAAGGCCGGATACAGCCTGCAAGTCTTCCACGTCAAAGTGTTCCACTTTATAAGTTAATATACCAGCAGATTGCAGAATACGTATATATCGGCCATACTCAGTTTCCTCTTCGGCTTTCGAATATACAATGGTAATTGCGCCTTCTGAAGTAATACGTTCGCGAGTGCCTTTTATATAGGCCTTGTCGATGCGTTTCTTGATCACTTCATAACGGATATTATAAGCACCGTCAATATCAAAATGTTTTTCGTCCATTCGGAAACGGATGGCAATAGGTGCACTAAACACTAATATCAAGGACGTCACCCCGAGGTGGTATGGCAATATATTTTTTAGTCTGTGCTGTTCTATTTCCATTTCGGCACTAACCAGTAATTGCCACAGACGCAAACGTTCCAGATCGGCAATATCGAATTTCTTATCGGGGGCTATCGAATTGCCGATATACAAATTATGCTCAACGCCGTCGGTCTTAAAGCGCTCAAAATAATGAGGAAAATGCTTCTGTATCTCCGCCTGTCGTTCGTCGAGAATGGTGATAAGTTTTTCATTTACCAGCGCCAGTGTTTTTTCATAATTCCTGCGATTGGTATAAAAATACCCGGTCAATGGATTAGCTCGTTTAAAGTAAGCCTCAATATCGTCTTTCAATGAACCTCTTACCTTTGACAGCAGGGGGTAGATATTGCTCTCAAGGTAATGGAGCATATTTTGTTCGGTATCCGCTTTAATACCAGACGACAATTCGTCAATAAATGTCTTTAAGTCTGACAGATATCGTTCAGAACCTTTAATCGCCCCCCCCAGCTCAAGCTGCTCAAGTAAAATGATAAGATCGTTGAGTTGATTCTTGAGGTCATTTTTTACGCTCAGGTTTCGGGTGACAGACGAATTCTTTATATCTACTTCCCCGTAAAGTGGATAAACATCCTTAAAGGCAATCTCTTTCAGGTTGTAAGCCAACCCCAGGTTGAGATTGTAAATATAATTTTTAGCCTCGCGCCTGAACTTCCAGTTCACGCTCGGATGCATATTGGTATAGTTCTTTTGTATGACAGCTTCTATTTTGTTCTGATACTCTCTGATTCTGTGATCAATGGTCTCAACCAAAAAAGGCATCACTATTTCAAGCCGGCGGGCATTTACACTGTTTAATACATTTACCTTTGATGAAACCAACTCCAGAATTCCCATCAGCATATCATCCTTAATGAGCGGTGCAAGAATAATACTTCCGATGTCCTGAGCTTTTAGTTGTGCCGCTTTTAAATTTAAAGGATCATTTGCTGAATATTCAGCCACGTTAGAAACGGCATAATATTCATGCTCGTTCATCAGATGCCGATAAGAAGCTTTTGAGAGAATGGCATGACACTCCCCTTCGTCTTTATCCGTTAATAAAAAGCTGCGTATTTTTTTCCCAAATACCCTATTGCTGAATTTACCCTCGGCCCTGTCAAAGGCGGTAAATCCTACTCGCAAGTCAGGTACTCTGAATATCGATCTGAAAGCAGAATCGATTATATTCTGCATATCCGGCTCCGCTGCATCCGACAGTAAGCTCGTTTTTAATATAGCTACCGCATTTTCAGTGGTAGCATCGAACAGGCTGACTAGTGCAAAACCCTTTAATATCCAGCTGCCCGCCGGGAATTTTTTCTTCCAAAGCTCCAGGTCATCATAATTATCGATCAGAAGTTTTATATCTCCCTCCGTTAGCTTAACAGCTTTTTCAGTGGGAATAACTTCTAAAAAATCAGCATTGTATAGAATGCGGTAATGTTTTATAATGCCATCCGCTGCGGGTATATCGTAAAAAAGCGGTTTAGAAAAATCCAGATCAGTGCCATAAAACATGTTCAGGATCATGCAGCAACTGCCAATGTAAAACTGGTGATCAGTAAAGTCCCGGATGTTTATCTCGAAAGATATACCTGCTGCTTTCAGAATATTCCGGAATCTCTCGGTCTGATTGAATATCAACCCCTGATATGGGATGCTTACTCCTTTTATTTCATTATAGGTAAGTAGAGGCGGAAACAAATCGGTCAACAACCGAGAGATCAGATTCTCATTATCTTTTAACTGCGCTATGTCAGTAATTCCATCCTTTAATTCAGGATGGGTATTTACTTCCTCCAGCAATTTTTTGGCGCTCTCATTATTAGGAGCTTTCTCTTCCAACTGCTCGATCACTTTATGGAATGAAAGCCTGATCTGAAACGGATTATCAAAAAATTGTGGCAACAACATATTTTACAGGTTCTGTACTACCAAAGTTATATAAAAAATAGCCAGTCAGCTGTTCGCCTGTAAGTTTCTGACAAGCAGATCAATGTAAAATATCTTTTATTAAACCCGAACCATAAGGCACCTGCTAAAAGCGCAATAACAACGAAAAATAAGGATACCAACCCTCCGTTGAATGTGCGGCAACAACCTGGAATAACGTCAGTCCTGCCGGCATAAAATAGACACCACCGCCTTCGCCTACATGCCATTTGTTAGAGTTATCATTATCTATCCATACTCTGCCGGTATCAAAAAAGCCGGTTAAGCCAAGTTCTCCGGGCAATACATAGCTCGCAACCGAGAATAGCTTGATACGGGCCTCGAAATTGTTGTAAGCTAAATCTTTTCCTGCAAAACGATAAGCCCGGTATCCTAACAGGTTTCCCTGTCCGCCCAAAAACAACGACTGGTAAAATGCTGCATCACCAAAAGTTGCACCACCTCCTATTCTGTCGGCTAAAGTAATTACCGTGTCTGCAAAATGAACGTAAAATGCTGCCTCGCCGGTTATTTGCGTAAAACCACGTGAGTAACTGTTCAAACCAGCCATACTTTGCAGCTTGATGTTCAGGTAAGTTCCTTCGGTTGGCAGCAATTTGTTATTTCGCCTATCGTTCACCAGGACGGCTGTCCCTCCCAAATGAACTTTGTCTTTTGCGATGGTCAAACTATCATACGAATGGATAAGAGAAGCATTTTCAATGAATCTTCCCACATTGTCTTCCGGATTAAAATGATAATATTGGAATGATGGGCCAATACTAAAACTAAAGCCTTTTTCATTTCTCCATCTTAGCGCAGGGTCAAGCAGGTAAGTATTGAATCGTGTGCGGTAATACCTAACGTAATCACCTGTTTTGTTAAACTGGGTTTCATTGCCTAATCCAAAAAAGTTGATGGTATTGTTAGGTGCCTTCACATTTCCATCAATTACAATATCGGTATTGTTAACGGCATGTATCCATTCGCCATGGTACCGGATGTTGAAAGCCTGTGTTGAAAAGGAATGGGTTACCATCAACTCTTGTACCTGACTATAAGGCTGCGTGCGGAAGCCGCCCTGTCCGGTATATCTAAAACCTAATCCTAATAAAAAGCCATCGTCTTTATTAATCTGCACATTAGCCAAAGGCGCCCAAACGTTATATAAATTAACAGGTAAAAAAGCCGTATTGGCGCTGTCTTTTGAAATATGCAGGCTTACGCGCGAAGCATCACCGGTCAAAGTTAAATTGTCTTTAGACTGGTCATAAATGCTAACCCTGTTAACCGATTTTTCAATATGGTATTCTTTATGGTCAAGACTGTCTATAAACCTCAATTTAATAGGTGATTGGCCGTTGTTTAAAACAACCTTGTCGTTACCTCCTCCAAGGTAAAACCTTATTTCTTTTGTAATTTTAGGATCAAAAGTTCCATTGAATAATTCATCTTTTACTTCTCCGTCTTTATTGATCTTATTGATCACAATATTCAGGCTGTTATTGGGGGCGTCTTTAATCGTCAGCAACTCATGCTTATTGCTAACATGCATATCGATTATTCTATTAAAGAAATAGTAATAGTAGGACATTGCAGCGGGCAAATTACCACGTCGCTCTTTTAAGTGACTTAATAACTCATCATGTCTTAACTTATAAAGCTCTTCAGGAAGTTGCCTTAACCCAGCCTCCAACACTGCATCAGTTTCTTGCGCACAAAACTCATTTACAATTCGCATCCATTCTTCGTAGGGCATACGGTTGTATGGGAATCTGTCAAACCAGGTTGATGAAATAAAAGAATAACGTATATCATTAATCTTTCCACCAAAAGGCTGTAAATAAGGTTGCACCCAATCACGTGCCGCTATCCATGGCACTACACCCTGAACAACGAAAAATGCTTCGTCCCGGTCCCGCGGTACTGGTATATAAACCGTCTTTTTACCATTCTTGTCTTTAGTAAATCTCCAGTTATCCGTGTGCCTATCCCAATCGCCAACTAAAACATCCAGGCATCTGGCTTTTAAAAACGCTTTCCCGTCAAAAGAATAGTCGTTATCATCGTACATATTGCGAACCGCGTCGAGTGTACTAATTGATTTACCTGTTGGCTCCCTCTCTTCGAGCAAACAAACTTTATTTACTAATAACGGCAGGAATTTTCCGAGTGCTTTGTCAGGTGAAACTACTCCAATTATCGGATTAGCATGAGGCACTCCGGCGGCGGCGGCTAAAGGAGGAACGACCAGGGCACCAAACGGGGGCTGCGCACTTATCCCATCAAGCAACAATTCGTGGGCAAACGTTTGCCTGAGTTCAACGGGCAATACCTTAACTGGATCTTTTTCTACACTCCTCAATACCCATTCCTTCCCAGTAGGATCGACCAACCGCAGCGAGGTGGTTTGCTGCCCTCCACCCTGTTTTTCGGGCATAAGGCCGCCATGCAGCTCTGATATCCTGAATACCGGCAATTTTACAGCAGCTGCCCAATCCTTTCGGTAGTTTTTCCCGAAGAAAAATCGGTGCACACCGACTACTTTGTCATAATGTTCATGAACTTTTACTATAATGCTATCTTGTGTGATTGGCTTTATATCGTCCTGCGCTCTGGCAATGATGTAACACAATATGAGTGAGAGGATAAGGAGAATCTTTTTCATTACAGTAATTTATTTTTTAAAGGTAATGAAGCTATCATGAGCTTTATTTATGCTGTTTTTGTGCGGTAGCTCATGATGGTTTCATGTTATTTCATATTATGGGTTAAAAGCAGGTTCCTGTATTTTATTCTTTAGTAAAAGATATATCTGTTTTTGTGATTCAATTAATGGCCCGCCGTTCTCTATCTTCACATTATTCAACTTTTGATCAATTTGAACGGCTTGTACATTGTCTTTTAGCTCCAGGTTTAACATTTCAATGATCTGCACTTTCATAGCTGGGTCCGTCACCGGGAAACATACTTCGATGCGGTTGTAAATGTTCCTGTTCATCCAGTCGGACGAACCCATGTAAAGATCCTGCTGACCATTATTGTGAAAAAGAAATACGCGACCATGCTCCAGGTACCTGCCCACTATCCGGATAATGCTGATGTTTTCGCTGAGGCCGGGAACACCCGGCACAAGGCAGCAAATACTGCGGACGATCATTCTTATCTTCACGCCGGCTTGTGATGCTTCATAAAGTTTGTTGATCAGCGCCCTTTCTTCCAGGTTATTCATTTTGATAGTAATGTATGCAGCCAAACCTTTTTTTGCATTGGCTATTTCCCGGTCAATCAATTCAAGGAATCTGGATTGTAGATTGAATTTTGCTACAAGCAAATGCTTAAAATCTATTTTGTCTTCAGGTCCCGGTTTTTTCCTCTTCAATAAAAAGATGAAAAGCAGTTCCACCTCGCGCAGTATATCGTGATTAGTGGTGACCAGTATATGGTCGGTATAAAAAGCGGCTGTTGTTTCGTTAAAATTACCTGTAGAAAGCAAGCCTGAATAATTGCTGCGGCCCTCAATATTTCTTTTTACCAACGCAACTTTTGCATGTACTTTCAGTGCGGCGACGCTGTAAACGATATGAACCCCGGCATTCTTCATTTTTTTGGCCCATTTGATGTTATTCGCCTCATCAAATCGAGCCTTCAATTCAATCATTACAAATACCTTCTTACCATTTTTCGCAGCGCTGATCAGTGCATTTACAATTCTTGAATTGCTGGCTACCCGGTATAAAGTAATGTAGATCTCTTCGGCCGTCGGGTCGATCGCCGCTTCATTGAAAAACCTTAATATGGTGTTATAAGATTGATAAGGCGCATGGATGCAAATATCCCTTGTCTTTAACTGATCAAATAATGATGAATCATAATTGATTTCTTTAACCGGCAAAGCAGGCCAAACCGCGTAACTTAATGACAAGTTTTTCACCGGTATCTCCCACAGGTCTTTCAGATTATGGTACCTGCCACCCTCTGTAATACTATTGACTGATAAATTTAAACGACTTTGAACAAGATATAATAAGCGCAATGGCAATCCCGGTTCATAAAGGAATCGTGTTGCCAGACCAGAATCTCTCTTTTGCAATTCCTTTTCTATTCCCTCTAACATATCTCCGGAATACTCATCTTTCACATCAATCTCCGCATCACGCGTTATTTTGATACTGTAACAGCCTTTTACGTTAGCATCCTTAAAGATTTTATCCAGGTTGAACCTAATAATATCGTCAAGGAATATGACATATTGCGTTTTATCAATATTCAGTGAATAAAATCTGGACAACTGATCCGAGGGAATATTCATGATCATATTTTTTTCCAATCCATCCTGCTCAAGCGTTACCAGGAGATATATCTTATTATTTTCAGGAAAGAATGCCGTACCATTATCTGTCAAATCTTTCGGCTGTAAAAAAGCCATCACCTGGCTATGTAAGTATTCTTCGAGAGCCGCTAAAGCATCCACCGGTAAAGCCTCGTGGTATAATAAATGAATATTATTATTCTTAAGCGATGGAATAATGTTCTGGGTAAGTGTTTGTCCAAACAATTCCAGTTGTGCACCGATAAGCCTCCTTGCTTCCTGCAGGCTCGTCATGGTGTGTTCCTCCCCGCCCTTGCCTGTCAACCGATGTAAAGCCATTAGCACAGGCATGCGTACTCTGTAAAACTCATCGAGGTTAGAAGAGTAAATAGATAAGAACTTGATTCGTTCTAGCAAGGGCACACTCGGTTTGCCTGCTTCGCGCAGTATAAGCTCATTAAACGCCAGCCAGCTTATATCACGGTCGAAGTATTGAACAGGTGTTTCCATAAAAGTTATTTAGGAATTACTGGTATAGGCTCAGTGTGGAACATCACAGCGATAACAAAAGCCAAAACTGAAATAATCAACCCAAACATAAAAATATTGTAGGCTACCCTTAATTGGTGATATTTTCGGCCTAATACAACTCCCTGCGAATACACGTCCATAACAAGTGTATGATATAGCAGATCCTTATCAGCCATGACCTGTTGCATACCTGTCGAATAATCGTCCAGCTTCATTTTATAGAAATTGCCAAAAAACAGCAGGTTCACTTTCTTTTCACCGATATCTTCAGTCGAAAAAACACCCGAGGGGATAGATGGTCGGGTAGAAAGAATAGAGAAGATTATGCTCAGCACGCTTACCGTCAACAGCATAAATGTGGGTATAATAATAAAACTGTTGGTATCCAGCTTGCGCAGCACCAAACTGATAATTGCTGAAAGGATAATCGAATTAACGGTAATCAGGATATGTGCCTTACCGTCAGCCATATCACTCAAACGTTGGTTATTACCCGATGTGATACGGAACATCGTTTCGATCCCGCGTTCAGGCGTATCCTTGCTCTTTTTTGTCCTTTCGATGTGCTCCGCAGGCGCTTCGTGACTGATTTGAGGCAGATCAATTTCCATTTTTTTCAGATCCTCTTTATTCAGGCGCTCTTTTAGTTTTTCCAGGTTTTGTTTCTTTTTATCGTTTAGCAAGACATTGCAATAGTCAGTGAAATAATGATGCTGTTCCATAAATTCGACTGTTTGCAACCGCCATTCTTCTTTTGATATTTCGGTATTGGTGGCAGTTTCCACCTCCTTCCTCAGCAGTTTGTATTTATCTAAGAAATTGTCCGATCCAAAATGAAACATATCCGCGTCGCAGATGATCTCTTCCAGTAAATTTTGAGGATTCTGCGGCATTTCAGTTGCCATAATACATTGGTTGATCCGGGCTATGATTTCCTGATCGACTCCTTGCTGCCTTAAATAATTATCAGCGACTTTAACACTCTCCCTTTCGTGGTTTTCACG
>JACXTT010002720.1_pt1 | contig 27771 bp, 19 predicted proteins | sample 9270951 | NCBI WGS metagenome assembly JACXTT01 (sample SAMN15532306, study PRJNA645909) | rock metagenome | isolation source: weathered quartz diorite | place: Puerto Rico | collected 2017-06-21 | reverse complement strand
GCACCATTTTTTCGGGCAGGTCGTAATACAGGGTGGCCTGTTTTACTTTCATAAAGTCGCCGTTTTCTACAAAATAAGAGCTGGCGATATTCCATGGGTCCTGTGCGGTGCCTGAAGCATAAACCAGTCGTGGAAATGTAGCGCCCGTGCTGTTGGATGGCGTCCAGAATTGGCCCAGTATACCTGAAAGTGATGAAGGGCCTGATACGGCACCCCAGCCGGAATAGGCTATGCTCCCGTTCAACGCATCGGAAAGCGCACCGTTGAATATCTTACGGCCGAGGACGTACGAGCAGGTGACGCTAAACCTGAACCGGTTGTAGGAAAACGAATTGGTAAAGCCGCCGGTTACTTTGGGATTGGGGTTGCCGGCAATAACCTTGTCATCGTAGTTAATGTTATAATCGCCGTTGTTGTCAACATATTTTGCATCCCCGGCATGTAATGTAGCTCCCTGGAAGGTCATTTTCCTGCCGGTAATAGGGTCTGTGGGTACTTCGGCATCGGTGGCATATACGCCGGTAATCTGGTACACTTTGTAATTAAACAGGGGCTGGCCGAGTGTGAGCGTTTGCTGGAACCATGGTGGCCCGAAGAGGAAATCACGATTGCCATTGGGCAGTTTGGTAACAAAGTTTTTATTAAAGGAAATATTGAAGTTGGTAGTCCACTGAAACTTTGATTTCGGGTCCATATTATGGGTGGTTAAGGACAGCTCAATGCCCTGGTTTCGTACATCTACAAAATTGCCCGAGTAATACTGGTAGCCGGTGGTTACCTGCGCCGGTATATTATAAAAATATTTGTCTTTTGCGTCTTTCTGGTATACGTCTGCCTCGAGGTCTATGCGGTAGTTGAAGAGGGCGATTTCCCCACCGATATTTGTTTCGGGAAATTTTTCCCAGCGTACGCTGCTGCTGGCGCTGACGCCCGCATTATAAGGCCCGTTGTAATACGGAAAAGGAGATATTACCGCAGTACCATTATAGGTAGAGGGGTAGCCTCCCAGGCCCACGTAGCCGCCGTTATTGGTTAAGGTACCCGTGGTCCCGTTAATATAACTGCCATCATTGTACAAGGTTTGGTATTTGCCGTAAAAGCTGCCGGGGTCATTGCCTGTTATGCCATAGCTGGCCCGGAACTTCAGGAAATTAACCACGTTTTTCAGCGGCTCAAAGAAACGTTCGTCGGAAGCTATCCAGCCGGCGGAAACAGAGGGGAAGGTGCCCCAGCGGTAATCAGCGCTGTAGATGGAGCTTGCATCTCTCCTGAATGATACGGTGGCCAGGTACCTGCCATCGTAATCGTAGGTCAGGCGGCTGTAATAGGAAACCGTTGTTTTTTCCTGTTTTGAGGTAGATACAAACAAGTTGGTGCCGGAGGGCACGGTTTGGAGGGTGGTAATGCCGGTTACGGCGATGCCTGCCGCGGACGCATAGGTGGAATAATTTTTTACATCGCTGGAAGAAGAGCCGCCTACAAGAACAAAATGGTGTTTGCCGAAGGATTTCAGCCAGGTAAGATAATTTTCGAAGGTCCAGGATGGATTGATGCTATGGATGTCATAAGCTGTATTCTGTACGCCGTTGAGTTTGGCCGGGGAGAAATAATCCCACCTGTCGGAGTAATTATTGGTGCCAAACGTGCTGTTGAAGACCAGGTTGTGAGCAAGCGTATCCGAGAGCCCGATGGAACCGTCGATAATGAAAATGCCATTGTCGTCAAAATTATTCGCCTGTCCTTTATACAAGGCCAGCTGCTGCGCATTCAGTTGTGTAAAGGAGGAGGGGAAAGACCAGGAAGAAAACAGTGTGCCTGCCGAACCGCCTGTGCCGTGACGCCGGCCTTCGGAACTTATGAGCAATTGGGTATTGATGGCCAGGTTTTTTACCGGGTTTAAGGTAAGTGAAAGATGCGGCGAGAGCCTGTCGAGCGAGAACCCGTTCAGCACGCCCTGTTCGTTATAATGATTGACCGACAGCCGGTAACTGGAGGTGCCCATAAAGCCTGCCACGCTAACATCTTCGTTATTTACCCAGGCGTTTTTTCTAATCAGCAGTCCCTGCCAGTCCACGTCATTATTAAAGGCCGGGTTGAGGCTATCGGTAAGGGCGATGGGAATATTACCCTGTGAAAGTATGCTATAGCCCAGTTCGCTGCTCAACAGATCCAGCTTCAATGCCCTTTCCGCGGCACCGGTAGTGACTTTCCTGAAATTGGGGCTGGCGGTAAAACCGGCGTAAGATGAGAACGTGACCTGTGGTTTGCCCCGCAATGCCCGTTTCGTTTTTACAATGATGACGCCATTGCCGGCGCGGGCGCCGTAGATGGCCGAAGCCGAAGCATCTTTCAATACATCGATGGATTCTATATCATTGGGATTGATAAGGCTTAACGGGTTGGTGGTAGCTACAGCACCGGTAATAACATTGGTGGAATTGTATGCCGGCGAGATGGTATTCACATCGTAGATAACGCCGTCTATTACATAGAGGGGGCCTGTATTGCCCCCGTTGGCATTGCCATAATCCACATTGGTAGCCCCGCGGATGACAATGGCGCTTTTTGTTCCGAGCTCACCGGAGCTGGATAAGACGCTTACTCCCGCCAAACGCCCCTGGAGCATCTGGTCAAAGCTTGCTTCGGGTATATCCTGGATGTCTTTACCTTTTATAGAAGATACCGCGGCGGTAAGGCTTTTACGGCTAACCGACTGGTAGCCGATGACCACTGCATCCTGTACCGGCGCGAAGCTGGCCTTTAACGTAATTGTTAATGCCTTACCGGTAACTTTTATTTCCTGCTTTTCAAAGCCAACATACGTGATGATAATAACGTTGGAGCTTCCTTTCAAGGTAAGGGAAAATGCGCCATCCGGGCCGGAGGTTGTTCCGTTGGCAGCCAGTCCTTTTTCCTGGATGCTTGCGCCTTCTACAGGCTTCCCGGCATCGTTTTTAATGATGCCGCTGATTTGATTGGTTTGTGCGTGGCTCCTGCAGGGAAGCAGCAATAATAGCAGCAGAGGTACAACGAACAGGCGTTGAAAGCAGTTTCGCATGGTTTTTAATTTTGGTTAATCGAAGCCCTGAGAATAAATGTCAAATTGACACCTGTAAAATAAGTAGTTTCTGCTCAGCGGGCTTGATGGATATTAGTCACTTATATACAAATATTACCATAGAGAATTCCCTCTATGATTAATATGGGTTAAAATAGTATAAGCGGGGAGCGATGGAGCGACTATTGTTTGGTGTTTGATGAACGATATGCCGGGTCTTTTAAACGCAACACGTTTATGGAGAAAGGCTTTAGCTGTATTTCAACATCATTTGAAGCATTGTTTACAAGTGTAACTGCCGGTGTATAAGCGCGCGGGTACTCAAAGCTGTTTTCTGCTTCGCCGGAAGCCGATGCGAGTGTTATAAGCGATGCCTGTTTACTGAAGGGGGCATTGCCGCTTACTATGACTTTTGTGGTACAGGGCTGATCACCGGCGTTTACCAGTTTAATGATAATATCGCCCGTCTTTTTATCCCTGCCGGATATGGAGAATATTTTGCCGGGCTCTTTATAGGTCATTAATAATTCGCCATTAAGGTAGCAATCCACCTTGTCCGCGGTTACTTCCAGCCTGATATCATACCAGCGGTCTTTTTCAATGGGTTGTTTAAGTTTAAGCTGGTCGGTAACACCGGATACCTCATAACCGCCAGTGACTTTTTCAAACACACAATGACTGTTAACCCACGAGCCGATATGCGCCCTCAGATATGTATTGGAATCTTTAACGGCAAAGGGTATGATGAAGGCATTGTACCCGTTTTTCTTGCGGGCTTTTAATGTAAGCGTATACGTATCAAACGATCTCCCGTTCAACAGGGCCAGGAACTGCGCCCCTTCGGCGGTTTGATACAAAGCGCTGTCTGCTGTTTTCCATTGGCCCCGTAGCAACTGCCAGTGGCCGGGATGATTAATAAAATCACTTTTATAAACTACCCGCCCATTTTGCTTTACTTCTATATCCTTATATTCTGTTTGAGTATCCCAGGTGCCCAGGCCTATGCCCCCGGCAAAGCTGTTGATTTTACGGGAGGGCGGTATGATTTGCACGGTGGTAGAGAGGTTGATATCGGGCCTGTTTTCATTAAACAATTTTATGGCATAATAAGAAATGCGGGCAAAGCTTTTTGATGCATTAAAATTAATGAGGTTAACCGGCCAGGCAATATCATTTACATTAACCAGCAAGGGGGCGTAGCTGCTCATCTTTACCAAATCGCTATTTCGCTCCATGCTCATGATATAGACGGCATCGCTTAGCGCCGCATTCATGTTTCCTGCGCCGACGCCGCCATTGGTGGCATATTCACCTACGTACATATCCCAGTTGCCGCGTTTATACTTGTCGAAATGATCAAAGTGATTCATGGGCCAGCCGGCTGATTTATAGGCATGTTCATCTGCTATATCTACCGCCTTCATGCCCGCGAGGGTATATTGATTTACATCGCCGATACCCATACTGGCCACGATTTTTATGCCGGGGTATTTGTCTTTTATCGCCTTGTAAAAGCGATTATAACGGGCGGCATAGCGGGGACCGGATTGTTCGTTGCCCACTTCCACGTATTTTAACGGGAAAGGCTGCGGGTGGCCGTTTGCCGCACGCAGGCTACCCCATTTGGATGTAACGGGGCCAAGGGCATATTCAATGCCATCCAGTATGTTGGCAATAACCGAATCTACTTTTTCATCGGGCACGTAGGTGCCGCTTCTGAAATCGCAGGAAACACCAATATTAAAAACATATAATGCCGCGGCGTGTATGTCTTCGCAAAACTGCAGGTATTCGTGGTAACCAAAGCCATCGCTGCTCCAGTATCCCCATACGCTATAGGTGCCGGGACGTTTTTCCAGCGGACCCAGGCTTTTTTTCCAGCTGGGGGTGTTTTCTACGTTTATTCCTTCTACAAAACAGCCGCCGGGCCAGCGTACAAAGGCAGGCTTCAGATCAGCGATGTATTGGGCAAGGTCGGCCCGCAGGCCATTGGGCCTGTGCATAAACGTTTTTTCAGGGAAAAGCGAAACCATGTCCAGCCATACGGTGCCGGTGCTTCCAAAGGACAACACAAACCGGGCTTTACCATCCGTTCCTTCTGCCGTTAGCCGGCAGTCATATTTCTTCCATTCGCTGCCGCCGAGGGACGAAAAGGTATGGGCGGCCAGTACGGTACCCGCCTCTGATTGCAGCGATGCGGTGAGAGGCCCTTTAAAAGCATTGTCTGTGCGCAGATAGAAACTGAGATTGTAGTTATCTCCTTTAATACAATTTATGCCCCAGAAGCCCCCATTTACCAGGTTGTTCTTTCCCCCGGTATCCACTTTATTAATGCTAACCTGCAGGGAGTGGGGTGTGGCGCTGGTTAGCGGGTTTTGCTGTGTTAATGCTAATACGATATCCGCCTGTCCGCTTGTTTGCAGGCTCCATGCCGGCCATTGGTTTTTTATGGGCCATTCCATTTTCCAGTCGCTTATGCCATTATTGGGCAGGGAGAAATGTGGCGTTCTTTCAGGCACAATAAAGCCATCGGCCAGGTGGGTAGCCAGGGGCAGGCTGCTTTCTTCAAAGCCGCGGTTTTGAAGCAGCTCCCCATACAAGCCGCCTTCACCGCCATGGCTTATCTCTTCAAAAAAAATGCCGTGCAGGTTGGGTGAGATTGCCGCACCCGTTTTTGACGCATCGATCCGGATGATGGCCCTGGTTTGGCTTATGGTGTACTTATAGGCGGGTACGATTATGAACAGCAAAAAGATTTTTTTTATCATTATCCTGCAATGAAACGGGTGTATGTTATGGTAAAATTATACAAAACCCCGGCAGTGCTGCAGGCGTAAAGTATCTTATTGTTTACTGATTTTACCCGGGGTAGTATAAAAGGATGTTAATGGCCGGGAGTGGAAAGGATTTTTCCTATCTTCAAAACAAAATTGATTTCATGCAAAAAATGGCCTGGTTACTGGTATTCCTGCTTACATTGCGTACGGGAGCACGGCTCCAAACCCCCACTACCGTGGCCATTAAAGCCGGCCGTTTGATTGATACAGAAAACGGCCGCGTATTGGAAAACCAGGTGATTATTATCCGTGGCGATACCATCCGGGCGGTGGGCCCGGGCATTGCTATACCGGCAGGTGCGACGGTGATCGATCTTTCAAAGGCTACCGTCCTGCCGGGCCTGATTGACTGCCATACGCATATTACCACGCAGCCAGGTGACAATTACTATGATGATATTTTTCGCAAGAGCCCGATTGATTATGCCATTGTAGCCCATGTTTATGCCAAACGCACGCTGGAAGCGGGATTTACCACGGTAAGGGATGTAGGATCTGCAGCCTTTCTTGATGTGGCGTTGCGCAATGCTATTAACCATGGCGATATACCCGGACCGCGGATGCAATGCGCTACTTTGTTTATTGGTTCTACGGGTAGTCATGGCGATTTAAACGGTTTTTCGCCTTTCCTCGACTGGCAGCTGCCCAAAGAGATGAGCGGTATTGCCAATGGGGTAGAGGAACTGCGCAAACAGGTGCGTTACAATATTAAATACGGGGCCGATGTGATCAAATTCGGCGCCAGCGCCGGTGTACTCAGCGAGGAGGAAAGCGTGGGTGCGCCGCAGTTCAGCCAGGAAGAAATGAATGCCATTGTGGCCGAGGCAACGCTGTGGGGGAAGAAGACCTGTGCGCATGCGCATGGTACGGAAGCCATTAAGATGGCGGTAAAAGCGGGAGTAGCTTCTATTGAACATGGAAGCCTGATAGACGAGGAGGGCATTGCGCTGATGAAACAGCACGGTACTTATTTGGTGGCGGATATTTACAACGATGATTATATTATGAGCGAATACGCCCGGCTGGGATATCCTGAAAAGGTATTGAATAAGGAGCGGCTGGTAGGCCGCGCCCAGCGGGAAAATTTTCGCAAAGCTGTAGCGGCGGGCGTAAAGATAGCCTACGGCACCGATGCCGGTGTGTACCCGCACGGGTGGAACGGCAAGCAGTTTTACCACATGGTAAAATATGGGTTAACGCCCATGCAGGCCATCCAGAGCGCTACTATCAATGCTGCCGATTTGCTGGGCTGGAAAGATAAAGTGGGTTCGGTCACCGCCGGTAAGCTGGCCGATATTATTGCCGTACCGCAGGACCCGCTGCAAATGATAACCGTACTGGAAAACGTGCCCTTTGTTATGAAAGGAGGAGTGGTTTATAAAAACACGCTTACCAAATAACCAAATACCCTATACTCACTATGCGATTTTTCCTGCCCTTTTGCTTTGCAGGCCTGTTGCTTTTAGCCGGCTGCAATAATACCGTTTCTTCTTCCGGCCCCTCGAAACAGGATAGTGCTGCCGATACGGGACGGAAACTGCCCCCGGTGGTTGCACGGGTAAAGCAGGAGCCCGACACCTCTACCGCATTTATCAATACCAGCGACAGCCCGTTTGCACTGGTGCCGCACCCCATCCGGTTGCAAAAAGGAGTATCGCTTGATTTGAATATCCCGGAGGGGTACAATATCAGCGTGGCGTACGAGGGCCTGAACCGCCTGCGGTTTCTGAGCAAGAGTCCCGACGGGCGGTTGTTTGCTACCGATATGTACGATATCAGCGATAATAAAGCAGGAAAGGTGTATATTTTTGACGACTGGGACGATAGTACGCACCGGTTTACAAAGCTATCTACTTACCTGGCCGGCCTTCACAATCCCAACCAGGTGGCTTTTTACCATTATAAAGGCCGCGATTTGATTTACGTGGCGGAAACAGGCCGTCTCTCATATTATGAATACCATGCCGGCGATACGGCGGCGGTGGGACAGCCGGTGGTGATTGCCAGCTTTCCGGATTACGGCCTGAGTTATAAATATGGCGGATGGCATCTTACGCGGAGCCTTGCTTTTCACAACGGGCGGTTGTACGTAAGCGTGGGCAGTAGTTGTAACGCCTGTATAGAAACGGAAAACGTGCGGGCCACTATATTGAGTATGAACCCCGACGGAAGCGATAAACAGTTTTTTGCCACGGGCCTGCGCAATTCTGTAGGCATTAAATGGGTGGGCAACCAGCTTTGGGTAACCAGTATGGGCCGGGACCTGATTGGCCCCGATAAACCGGAGGATTTATTTCAACGGGCCGACAGCGGCATGGTGTACAACTGGCCTTATTACTACCCGTACCAGGGCATGTATTACCCCGATAAACAAATGCAGAATACGGCTGTCCGGCATGGCATTGTGGTGCCGCCCCCGCCGCCACCGGCGTTTTGCGGGTTTAAAGCCCATTCGGCGCCACTGGGTTTTGATTATTTCAAGGGGTTTGAAGACGGGCGGCTGGACAGCGCCTTCCTGGTAGCCCTGCACGGCAGCACTACTGTGAGCCGACAGCGGGGAAATGCTATTGTGAAGGTGATTAACGGCAACCAATATACGGATGTGGTCAATGGTTTCCTGAGCGGAAAAGAAGAGAAGGACCGCAAGGGAAGGCCCTGTGATGTGCTGATGTACAGCAGCCGGTCGTTTTTCTTTACGGATGATTACGAGGGGGTGTTGTATTATGTATGGAGGGAAAAATTATGAATGCATCGCGGCTTAAACGAACTATCGGGATAGGGTCTGCTGTGGCAGTCATTACCGGCAGCATTATAGGCTCGGGCGTTTTTATGAAACCGGCGTCGATGGCGGCGCAGGTGGCATCGCCGCTCTGGCTGGCGGGCGTATGGGTGGTAGCCGGTTTATTTTCATTGATTGGCGCGCTGATTTATGCCGAGATAGGGGCTATGATGCCGGAGACCGGGGGACAGTATGTTTATTTCCGCCAGATGTATGGTGATTTTGTGGCCTTTCTTTATGGCTGGGCGGGTTTTGCCGTTATCAATACCGCTTCGGTTGCGGCCATTTCATTTGTATGTGCGCAGTATGCCGATTTTTTCCTGCACCTGCCGCGGCTTTCGCCCGTGGCGGAACATGCGCTGGTATGGCATATACCCCTGCTGGGCAATTTGTACCCGCTGGAAAACCTGGGTGTAAAGGCGCTGGCCATTGTACTGGTAACGGGGCTAACCTGGATCAATTACCTGAGCACGCGCGCGGGCAGTTCGCTGCAGGTATTTTCTACCGCGGTAAAAGTGCTGGTTATCATCATCCTTGTGGGCGGGATATTCTTTTCCGGCAACGGGTCTACGCAAAACTTTGTCACCGCACTGCATCCCCGGCACGGCATTGGGTTGCTGAGCGGCCTGGTAGCCGCCATGACGGGGGCGTTTATGGCATACGATGGCTGGGTGAACATTACGTTTATGGGGGGCGAAATAAAGCACCCGCAAAAAAATATTCCTCGTAGCTTATTGCTGGGCGTTAGCAGTTGCATTATCATATATGTGCTGGTAAATGAAGCGTACCTGTATGCCCTGCCGGTAGAAAAAGTGGCCGCCTCGCCGCTGGTGGCTGCAGATGCCATTACGGCGGTATCGGGCAAGACCAGCGGGGCGATTGTTGCCGCGCTGATTGTACTGTGCACGTTCGGGGCTGTGAATGGCAATATCATGGCTACCACCCGGGTTACTTATGCCATGAGCAGGGACAGGTTGTTTTTTGGCTGGGCGGGCAAAGAGCACCCGCGTTTTTGCACGCCGGGCAATGCGTTGTGGCTGCATGGCGGGTGGACCTGCCTGCTGATTATAAGTGGTTCGTTTGATATGCTGGCCGATATGTTTACGTTTATTTCCTGGATAGCCTATCTTATGGGCGCCATCGGTATTTTTATCCTGCGCCGTAAAATGGCTTCCGTTCCACGTCCTTACAAGGCCTGGGGCTATCCGTTGGTGCCCGCGTTGTTTATTGTGTTTGCCGCATTTTACGTAGTAAGCACGGTGTGGAATGATATCGGTAGTTATTGTAAGGGCGAAACGCCCGTAGTTAATTCGGTGCTGGGGCTGGCCATTACTGCGGCGGGGATACCGCTGTACGGATATTTCAGGAAGAAGAGATCTTAGTTGGTAGTTGATAGTTGGTAGTTGATAGTTGGTAGATGATAGTTGGTAGTTGATAGAAGATGACAGGACAGCTGAAACCTATAAGGTCTTTGGATGGCTGCTGCTTTTCTGAATCGTTGTTGAAGACCTTACAGGTTTTCGGGCCTTTGCCTGGCTCTGACGGAATTGAGTGAAAACAATATCCTGGTTTGTGAGTGAACCAAAAGGGCCGGAGACCCGTACATTAGCCAGGAGGTTTTGGCTATGAAAAACAGGGTTATATCCCATTTTATTCTCTCTTTATTGATTAGCAGCATTTTATTGCCGGTTTTGGGTTGTGCTAAAAGTAAAAGCATGGGCAGCCCGGTAACCGATACTATTCCCCGGCAGCCGGCGGCTGATACCAGTACCCACCTGAGTTATCTTGCCCTGGGTGATTCTTATACTATTGGACAGTCGGTAGGGGTAAATGATCGCTACCCGGTGCAAACAGCAGCATTATTGCGGGGAGAAAATATAAACATGCCGGACCCTGAAATCATTGCGGTAACAGGCTGGACCACGCAGGACCTGCTCAATGCGCTGAAGAATAAAACGGCTGCGCCGCCTTACGCCATCGTAACCCTGCTGATTGGCGTGAACAACCAATACCAGGGGCGATCGCTGGATGAATACAAGGATCAGTTTACCCAACTGCTGCAACAATCCATACAGCTGGCCGGGTACCGGGCAGGCCGTGTTATCGTTTTATCGATACCCGATTATTCGGTTACGCCTTTTGCCGCTGCATCCGATAAAGCCGCTATTGCCGCCCAGATTGATTTATTCAATGCGGCCAACAAAGCTATTTCCGTTCAATTCCAGGTGCAATACCTTGATATAACCGCAGCTTCCCGCATGGCAGCCAATGATCCTACGCTAATTGCCGCAGACAACCTCCATTTTTCCGGCAAGGAATACCGGGTATGGTCATCTATGCTGGCGCCATTAATAAAACAGGCATTGCAGTAAGATTTTTTATTGGTTAAATGTACCCGTTTTTTTATTTTTGCAGTACACATTAACCCACCCACTAGTTCCGTTTAACCGGCGGAAAAGTCGCTCTACAGGGCGATTTCCTGGGTGCATCCCTTAATCCTCAACGTTGTCCTCACTGTCTTTCAGTGAGGATTTTTTATTAAGTTTGGCAGCACAAAATCAACCTGCATGCTAAACCGGCTACTCCTGGCGGCTATCCTTTTCCTGCCTGTACGAATGACCGCACGGCCGGTCGCAACCGACAGCACCTATCTTTTAAAACCGGCCCGCGTATTTGACGGGGAACAAATGCACGAGGGCTGGCAGGTGCTGGTGAAAGACGGGCTGATAGCCGCCGCCGGCGACCATATTGCCGTGCCAGCCGATACCCGGGTAATAGAACTCAGGGGGTGTACGCTGATGCCGGGCCTGATAGAAGGGCATAGCCATCTTTTTCTTCATCCCTATAATGAAACCAGCTGGAACGACCAGGTATTGAAAGAATCCCGTGCGGAAAGAACGGCGCGGGCGGTTGTACATGCCCGGGAAACGCTGCTGGCGGGTTTTACCACGGTGCGTGACCTGGGTACGGAAGGGGCGATGTACGATGATGCGGGGCTGAAGCAGGCTATTGAAAAGGGGGTTATTCCCGGGCCGAATATGCTGGTGGCCACGCGGGCCATCGTGGTAACGGGGAGCTATGGGCCAAAATCGGAATCGGCCGATGTGGACCTTCCACAGGGGGCTGCCGAAGTGGGCAATACGGATGAGCTGCTGAAAGAAATAAACCGGGAAATTGGGAAGGGCGCCGATGTGATTAAACTCTATGCCGATTACCGCTGGGGAAGGGATGGGGAGGCGGAGCCTACATTTTCGGAGGCGGATTTGGCCCTGGCGGTAGCGCAGGCCCGGAGCAGCGGCAGAATGGTGGCGGTGCATTCCAGTACCGCCGAAGGCATGCGCCGTTCGGTGGCAGCCGGCGTGACCACGATTGAACATGGCGATGGTGGCGATGCCGCTATTTTTAAAAGCATGAAGGAAAAAGGTATTGCTTTATGTCCCACGCTGGCGGCCGGCGATGCCATTGAACAATACCGGGGCTGGAAAAAAGGAGCGGCAAAAGAACCGCAGCGCCTGGAGGACAAACGTAAAAGTTTTAAGCTGGCGCTTGCCGCGGGGGTAACCATTTGCATGGGTGGCGATGTGGGCGTATTCCCGCACGGGGAGAATGCGCGTGAGATGGAGCTGATGGTGGAGTATGGCATGCCTGCGATAGATGTGCTTCGTTCCGCCACGGCTGTCAATGCCGACGTGTTTGGCATTGGCAATAAAGCGGGCCGGGTAAAACCGGGTTTGCCGGCGGATATTACGGTAGCTGAAGGGGACCCTTCAAAGAATATGAGTGATTTGTGGAAGATAAGGCTGGTGATGAAGGGAGGGGTTATTTATAAAGAATAGCTTATCAAGATCGGGTGAGGGCGCGAATGATGACTTCCTGTTGCGGGTATTGGCGGATTAGCTCTTCCCGCTGCGCCAGTTCAAAATCGTCAAAGTTGAAACCGGGGGAGACGGTACAGCCCACCAGGGAATAGTCGCCACCTTCTTTTATACGGGCGCCAAACCAATGGCCGCCTTTTACCAGGCATTGAAAAGATTCGTTGTTTTCGGGGTTATTGCCGAGCAGATGTTCGGTGAGGCGGCCTTCTGTATCGATATCATATACCACCAGCGGATCGCCATAATAAAAATGCCAGAGCTCATCGGAGGCAATGCGGTGCATAGCGGAAAACTGGCCCTTTTCCAGCAGGAAATAAATGGCGGTGCTAACGGCCCTGGGCCCGTTAAATGCCGGTGGTAACCTGTATTGGGGGATAATGGTATCGGCCATATAGGTCTGGCTATAGGAACCGCCTTCAATATGCGTTTCCAGTTGCAGCTTTTTTATCCAGTAAGCGGCCGGTGGGCGCATCAATGCTCGATTTTTACTTTTACGGGTGTAGTGCCATAGTACCAGGCGTTGAGCGAATCTTTATAATGGGTAGTGTCTGCCGCCTGGCAGGGCAGTACGATAAATATTTTGAAGGTAACGGAGTCGCTTGTTTCCATTTGTATTTTACTATCGAAGGATTCCAGCATCCGTGAATCTTTTACGTTTTCAAACCGTGCCAGCGCTCTTTTTTTATGGGGCGTTTCAAGAATAAACTTAAACCCGTTTACCGGCGCTGTTACTACAGCGGTATGCGCTGCGGGGGGAGCTACGGCAGCTGCCGGAGGAGGGGATACCGGTTGATGGTTGACGGTATCGGGGGCAATATTCCTGGTAACCTGCGAGTCGGGCACGATCCTCATATTGCTATTCTGTGCGTTGTTACTGCTGTCTGCATTTTTATTGTACAGGTAGTAGCCGCCCCAGGCAACAACCAGCAGGGTGGCAATGATGCCTGCGCCCAGTACAAGGCCGCGATAGTTGATGCCGCTTTTTTCTTCGGTGGGATTTGCTTCATCTGCCGATCCTGCTTTCTTTTTTATATCGCTTTCTTCTGCTTTAACGGGGATGGAAGTACCGGCGTGGAAATTAAACGAGCCGTCCCTGTTTTTTTGCAGGGTGCCAATCCCTTCGAGGTAAAAAGGCTTGCCAATGTTTAAAAACTGGTGCGCCAGCATGATATACGAATCGAGGTCGGCCTGGGCAAGGGCTTTCATTTTGCCTGTTTGGGCTTTGATGAATTCAATCAATGAATCATCAAATTGCCCAACCAGTTTGGATACAAAGGAGATGCCTTCAATAGGGGCTTTTGTTTTTGCGTTGTCGTCCGACAGTACGGCGGAATCGTCCAGCGTAAAAATGCCTATGCCCGTTAAGGACAGCTTTTTGTACTGGTAAAGGTATTGGGCGAGCAGGTTATCGACTTTCAAGGTATATGGTTTTACTGCCAAAATACAAATAAATCGCTGTGTTGCAAACAACTAAGAAAAGGACCTTATTTTTGCCAAAAGGTAATTATGGTGACTGAGCAGGAAAAGGCGTTTGTGGACTGGTGGGCCCGGAACCGGGATAAGGAGAAGAAACTCTTCCGCCAGTGGCTGATTGGGCTGCCTATAGGGTTGGTTTTTGCCGTGCCCATTGTGCTCAATTTCTCGTCCGGCTGGCATAAAAGGGCCGCCATGTGGGCCCAGGGGCATGCAGACGACAATACGGGGGTGGTGCTGGCGATAGCGGCTTTGCTGATTGTAAGCTTTGTGGCTATTTTTTACAAGCGGCATAAATGGGACATGTACGAGCAGCAATACCGGGAAATACTTAGCAAAATGCGTGATAATGATGCTGTTACAGGGGAGAATACTACCCCAAATTAAATTGCGGGAAGCAGCATATCGGCCGGTTATAAAGTCTACTGTATAGCCTAAATTCGCAAAAATACTGTTCAGTGCTTATGAGAAAATCCAATTATGTATTGATTTGTGCGGTTATTGGTTTAATCTGTACCGGTTGTTTTAAGAGCAATAATACAGCGATCTGCTCCCCGAAAGATGTGAGTGCAGATGAGCCGACTATCCTGGCCTACCTGGTGGCCAATAATATTACCGGTTATGTGAAGCACAGCAGCGGGTTGTATTATAAAATTGATTCCCTGGGCAGCGGTGTTTCGCCCAATTCCTCCTCCAAAGTGTATGTTACTTATACCGGGAAGTTTACCGATAATACGATATTCGATTCCGTATCCGATGCCAGTAAAACAGGCTGGACGCTGGGCACGCTTATCAAGGGCTGGCAGATTGGCCTGCCGCTGATATTGAAGGGAGGCCATATCCATCTTTTTATTCCTTCTGCATTGGGCTATGGCTGCACGGCCACCGGCCCTATACCGGCCAATTCGGTGCTGGTGTTTGATATTGTACTGGTGGATATATCGTAGGGTTCATCCTTTGTATTCCCCGAACACTTCCCTTAAGGTATCGGCAATTTCGCCCAGGGTACATTTGTTTTCTACTGCTTCAATAACGGTGGGCATGATGTTTTCGCCGCTGCTGGCCTTATCGTTGAGGTCCTGCAGGATGGAATCGCAGCGGCCGGGGTCGCGGCCGGTGCGGAGGGTGGCCAGCCTGGCGGTTTGAATGGCGCGTATGCTGTCGTCTATTTTAAAGAGGGGAGTGCTGTTGCTGTCGTTTGACTGAAAGCGGTTAACGCCCACGATTATCTTTTCACCGGTTTCAACCTGGCGCTGGTAGAGGTAGGCACTGCGGGCAATTTCCTCCTGTATGAAGCCCTGCTCGATAGCGCTTACGCTGCCACCCATGGCGTCGATGCGATTTATCAATTCCCAGGCTTTTGCTTCCACTTCATTAGTGAGGGCTTCCACATAATAGGAACCTGCCAGGGGGTCTACCGTATCGGGCGCGCCGCTTTCAAAGGCTACCAGCTGCTGGGTGCGCAGGGCGATGCGCGCTGCTTCTTCGGTGGGCAGGCTCAGCGCTTCATCGTAGCCGTTGGTATGCAGCGATTGGGTGCCGCCGAGCACGGCCGAGAGGGTTTGAATGGTAACGCGTGCGATATTGTTGAGCGGTTGCTGGGCGGTAAGGGTGCTGCCGCCGGTTTGCGTATGAAAACGCAGCATCATGGCGCGGGGGTCGGTGGCGCCGAGTTCTTTCATCATGCGGGCCCACATGCGGCGGGCGGCGCGGAATTTGGCCACTTCCTCAAATAAATTGTTGTGGGCATTAAAAAAGAAGGAGAGGCGTTTGCCAAAAACGTTAATGTCGAGCCCTTTTTCCAACGCCGCCTTCACATAGGCTTTGCCGTTGCTGAGGGTAAAGGCAATTTCCTGTACTGCGGTGCTGCCCGCCTCGCGGATATGGTAACCGGAAATAGAAATGGTATTCCATTTAGGAAGATCGGCGGCGCACCATTCAAAAATATCGGTAATAATGCGCATGGACGGCTTGGGCGGGTAGATATAGGTGCCGCGGGCGGCGTATTCTTTTAAAATATCGTTTTGTATGGTGCCGGATATTTTTTTGAGATCGGCCCCCTGTTGTTTGGCCAGCGCCACGTAAAATGCCAGCAGGATAAAGCCGGTGGCATTGATGGTCATGGAAGTGGTAATATCCTGCAGGCGGATATTGTGAAACAGGGTTTGCATGTCTTCAATGCTGTTGATGGCTACGCCTACTTTGCCCACTTCGCCTTCGGCCAGGGGATGGTCGCTGTCGTACCCGATTTGGGTGGGCAGGTCAAAGGCTACACTGAGCCCCATAACGCCCTGCGACAATAAATAATGATAGCGTTTATTGCTTTCTTCCGCGGTGGAGAAGCCGGCATACTGGCGCATGGTCCATAGCCTGCCGCGGTACATATCGGGCTGCACCCCCCGGGTAAAGGGAAACTCCCCGGGCTGTTCATCCATCGGGGAGGGATGGGTGTAAACTTCTTTTATTTCGATGCCACTGTCTGTATAGCGTTTGTTGTCCGGCATAAGCAATGTTTTTAAGCTGCAGGCTATAAGTTTTGTTTTCGGCAAACGGCTTGTAGCTTGTGACCTGCAGCTATTTTGTTTACCGCATTATCTTCTTCGCTTCATAGCTGAGGGCTTCCTGCACCAGGCTGTGCATGGAGCCGTTTTGCTGGTGCACCACAAAATCGAGCAGTTGTTTGTTGAGGTCTGTACCCGTGGTATCGGGGGGCAATATGCTGGCCACCTGGTTAATAAGATGAATGTTTTGCTCCCTGAGGTTGCGGATGGCTTCCCAGGCTTCGGGGCTTACATATATCTGTTGCGATAAATTGTGTTCAAATTCCTGTTTGATAACCTGTACAAGCAATAACTGCATTTCGGTTTTGCTGAGCCCGGGCTGGTTGCTGCGCGATACAAGATTAGGAATGGCTATCCGGTCGGCCAGGATAACCAGCCGTTCATAGGCCTGTAACTGCAGGGCACGGGTGGAGTCGGATGTTGGGGCCTGCTGAGGGCCCTCGGCCATGCTTTTCTTGTCTTTCTGGTAAAAGTAAAAATAGAGGCCGCCCAAAACGACAACAAGGCCGGCGCCCAAAATAATCACGGTAGAAGTCTCCATATTTATGGTTTATGATGTGCAAATTTAATGGCCGCGGCCTACCGGAACAGATTTATCTTTCCGGGGGAGTTAAACAGTGGTTAAAATCATTAACGCAAGCCGGCCGGATGAATTGTTTGTGGCGACTCCCAAAAACGCGTATAATACCTCCGCAGCATAATAAGAAAGCCCCGCGGAAGCGGGGCTTTCAGTATACTATCGGGCGTGCCGGTTTTATTTTGTAGTGGCGGTGGTAGCCGGTTTAACGGGTACTTTCTTTTGCTCGTGGGGCAGTAAATCGGCTTCACCGAGTGGTTTGCTTTTTGCAAAATCCACGAGGATGGGCGCTGCCACAAAGATAGAAGAGTAGGTACCGGTAATAACACCAATGAGCATGGCAAAGGCAAAACCCTTGGTTACTTCACCGCCTACCAGGAACAGGATAAGCAGGGTGAGGAACACGGTTAAGGACGTCATGATGGTACGGCTAAGCGTGTCGTTGATGGATTTATTGATGACCTCGCCTTTGGACGCGCCTTTCATGAGCCTGCTGTTTTCACGGATACGGTCGAATACGATTACGGTATCGTTCATCGAGAACCCGATTACCGTAAGGATGGCCGCAATAAAGTGCTGGTCTATTTCCAGCGGGAATTTCACCACATCTTTAAAGAAGGAGAACACCGCCAGGGTAACGAGTACGTCGTGCAGCAGGGATACGATGGTACCCAGGGAATACCTCCAGTCGCGGAAGCGGATGAAGATATACAGGGTAATAATGAGCAGCGACCAGAACATGGCTTTAAACGCACCTTTCTTTAAATCGTCGGAAATGGTGGGGTCTACTTTTTTAGAACCTTCCACGTACTTGTTGGTGGTCATAAACTCATCCAGGCCTGCTGCCGGCGGCAGATAAGCTTTAAGGCCGTCGTAAAGTTTATGTTTTACCGCGCTGTCGATGGCCAGGCCCTGTTCGTTAACACGGTAATCGGTAGTAATATCCAGTACGCTGGTAGCGCCATAGGTTTTGGTAACCGGCATTTCCTTAAATTCTTTTTCCAGGCTGCTGCGTACCGCGTTTTCGTCTACCGGTTTGTAGAAGTTAACAATGTAGCTGCGGCCGCCCCTGAACTCCACGCCGTAACGGAAGCCGTGGAAGAAGGAGCCTACACCCAGCAGCAGCACTACAACGGAAATGCCGTAGGCTACCTTGCGGTATTCGATGAATTTGAATGCCGCATGTTTGAAGATGCGCTTGGATATGGCCGTGAAATAATTGAAGTGGCGGTTTTTGTTGGTCCAGAAATCCGTTACCAGGCGGGATACCAGGATACCGCAGAACAGGGATAATAAGATACCCAGGATCTGCGTGGTGGCAAAGCCTTTTACCGGCCCCAGCCCGAAATAAAGCAGGATAAACGCGGTAAGCAAGGTGGTTACGTGCGCATCGAGCACGGGTGGTAATGAACGCCGGTACCCGTCGTGCACGGCCATCTGGTAGCTCTTGCCCTTGGTAAGTTCTTCTTTGATACGCTCAAAGATGATTACGTTGGTATCTACGGCCATACCGATGGTGAGCACCAGGCCTGCAATACCGGGAGCAGTAAGCGTAGCATTGAGTGCGCTCAGTACACCAATGGTGAACAGCAGGTTTAATATCAGCGCTATATTGGCTACCCATCCTGCGGTGTTGTAGTACACCAGCATCAGGATAAAAATTACGATAAACGAAATCAGGAAGGCTTTGCTGCCGTCTTTTACAGACTCGGCACCGAGGGTTGGCCCTACTACCTGCTCCTGCACAATTTTGGCCGGAGCGTTCAGCTTACCTGATTTTAAGATAGCAGCCAAATCCTGCGCTTCGGTAACAACGGCATTGGAGTTCCTGCCGCCCATGGTGATTTGCGACTGGCCGCCGGAAATGGGCTGGTCTACATAGGGAGCGGAATAAACCACGTCGTCCAGCGTAATGGCAATGGGCTTGTCTTTGTTATCCGTGGTCATCTTCTCCCATGCTTTTGCGCCGGTTTGATTCATCGACATATTGACCAGCACCTGGTTGGTGGCGTCAAAATTTTGTCCCGCGTCGGTAATCACATCTCCTTCCACTTTTGCCTTATCGGTACCGGGTATGGTTTTAATGGCATATAATTTCAGGGCGTTGACCGGTTTCCCGTTTTCATCTCTTTCCTGCTTGCCCCACATAAACTTAATGTTGGCGGGGAAGCTGGCTATTACCAGCGGGTTGCTGAGGTAGCCATTTACTGTAGACGTATCGGTGAGTGGAATATAACCCATAAAATCGGCATACCGGTCTTTGGCGCTTTTCATTTGCTGGGCTGCCTGGATAGCGTAGGCGAAGATGGATATCAGCCTGCCTTTATTGCTTTTGGCTACATCGGCCGGGGTTGTTTTTTTATTGTGGCTGGTATCTCCCAGCAGTTTACCGAGGCCGGTATCGCCGCCTTTGGAGGCGGTATCAATAGCAGCCTTGGCAACCGCAGCGGTGGTATCGGCTTTTTTGTTCCCGTCGAGATAGGCTTCCAGTGCTTTATCGGCAGCCTGGATAGAGGGGAACAGCTCGTTGATATTATATACTTCCCAGAACTGCAGGTGGGCGGTGCTTTGCAGGTATTTGCGTACCCGCTCAGGATCGTTGGCGCCTGCCAGTTCAACGGTGATGATGTCTTTGTTTTTGTCGAGGTTGATATTGGGCTGCGATACGCCAAACTGGTCAATACGATCGCGCAGTACGTTATAGGTTTGCTGCATGGCGGCATCGGCCTGGTCGTGTATATAGCTGATTACCGCGTTGTCGGATGCATCGATCTTTAGCTTGTTGCGGGTATTGTTGCTGTAAAGCGGGGCAAGGGCCTGGCCGGGGTTAACGGTTTTGAACGCGTCCGCAAACAGGGTAATGTAGTCCGCGTCGCTGGTCAGCTTTTGGCGGTCGGCTTCTGCCAGCGCTTTTTTCAGGCCCGCGTCGTTGGGGTTGTTGGACAGGTTTCTGATCAGATCAGATAATTCGATATCAAGGGTTACGTTGATACCGCCCTGGAGGTCAAGACCGAGCAGGAGCTCGCTTTCCTTGGCTTTTTGGTAGGATTGTCCCCACCAGGTAATGGATTTGTCGCGTGTACTGTCAAGCAATCGTTTAAGACGCGCTCTTTCCAGCTGCTGGAGCGTATCTGCATAGAGGGCCTGTTTTTCCTGGTCGCCCGGGTATTTTACAGCCGCAACGGAGTAGTTGTTTTTCACCCATTGCTTCGCCTTATCTGCCATTGCACTTTCATGCGAGTTCACAAACCAGGTGAACGAAAGCTGGTATGCCGAGATCCCAACCAGGAGAACAGCAAAAATGGCCACCAAAATCTTCATTGGACTTTTTGTTTCGTTTTAAGAAAATTTTAAAGAGGGGCAAAGATAGGGTTTTGAAACTGAACCCGGAACGAGAAAATGACGTAGAACAGGGCTTTTTGGAGGAGCCGGGAGGTCTGAAGTCTGAAGTCCGATCGTTTGGCGCCGCCATCGGACTTCAGGCTTCGGACTTCAGACCTCCCCCTCAGGCCAGCCGCCGGTACAGGGCCCCGGGCAGGAGCTTTACCAGTTGTGCAATAAACCACCAGCGGCGGGTAATGTATACCCGGAAACGCTTTTGCTCCAGCGCCCGGAATACCTGGCGGGCGGCTTTTTGCACCGGCGCCTGCCAGAAGCGCCGTTCACCTTTTGACATTTTGGTGTCGATAAAGCCGGGCTGGATATCGGTAATGGCTACCGGGGCCTTCATTTTCCGGGCCTTGATATACAGCCCTTCCAGGTAGGTGCTCATAAATGCCTTACCGGCACTATAGGCAGGAGCCACGCCATTGCCGGCCATGGAGGCCAGGGAGGAGGTACCAGCCAGGTGTCCATGGCCCTGCCGTACAAAATAGTTGAAGCCGTACACGGCTATTTCCACGAACCCGTTTACGTTGATCAGCGTGGTTTCTTTTTCAATAGACCATTCCAGGGTTTTGCTGACTTCGCCGTAACCGGAGTTGTACAGCAACAGGTCCATGCCGCCCAGTTTTTGGATAAGCGCTTCCAGTTGGGGTATGTTTTCGGCGCCTGTAACATCAAAACAAGCGGTTTCCACCTGGCCGGGAAATTCCTGTTGCAGCTGCAGCAGCAGTGCCTCCCTTCTGCCGGTAATGCCAACGCGGTGGCCGGCGCCGGCATACAAACGCGCCAGTGCCTGCCCGATACCCGAACTGGCTCCAATGATAATTACTTTTTTAGGGGAAGAAGACGTCATAGGCAAATCTCAGTATTGTAGCGCAAACCACCACCAGGAAAAAGATCCGTATAAATGCATTCCCTTTCAGCAGGGCCAGCCGGGCGCCCAGCCAGCCGCCCAAAGCATTGAATACCGCCATGGGCAGGGCGATGGCATAAATGATTTTCCCGCTCAGTGCAAAAAACACGAGGGAGCCCAGGTTGGTAGAGAGGTTCACCAATTTGGCATAGGCGCTGGCTTTGAGGAAATCAAAACCGAGTGCGCTGATAAAGGCCAGCACCAGGAAGGTGCCTGCGCCGGGACCGATAAAGCCGTCGTAAAAGCCAATGCCCACGCTAATCATAAGCGCATAGGTCCATTGACGGCGGGGGCTATGCGTTTTGTGGGTATGATCGCCAAACTTTTTATTGGTCCAGGTATACAGGGCTGCGGCCACCAGCACGGCCAGCAGGAAGGGCTTCATAAAATGATTGCTGACCATGGTGAGCAATCTGGAGCCGGCAACAGCGGCCAGGGCGGCAAGCGCGGCCATGCCCCCCACCTGCCTCCATTGCAGGTGTACGCGGCGGGCATATTGCGAAGCAGCAAGGCCGGTACCGCAGAAGGCCGGAATTTTGAGGGTACCGATAACCGTTGCTACCGGGTATTGGCGCAGCAGCACAAGGCTGGCAGGCGTTTGAATAAGACCGCCGCCGCCAACGATGGCATCGATAAAACCGGCGGCAAAGGCCGCGATGCAGAGCAGGGTAAGATGGGGAATCATTTGGGGGCGTGAAGATAGGGGTTTATGGACAGCTAAAAGCCCGGTAGCTTACACCGGGCCTCGTGGGGGCTTTCTTGTCCTTTAGAATGGCGGAACCGATACCTAATATGTTTTAAACTATAGCCGGCAGCTTCTCTTAGCCGGCATGTGCCAGTTCATTAAACTGGCTGAGCATGGTGCGGATGCGTTCGGCCACGATTTTATCTGTGGTAGTAAATGTTTCGGTAAAAAATACATGGCTGAGCTGCTCCAGCTTTTCATAACAGTTGTCGCCCAGGCGGGTGCTGAAATAAATAGAATCATCGTTATTGGCCAGTCCCATAAAGTCGGGTGAAAACAATTCTTCCAGCTTGCTTTCGTCGATAAATATTTCCAGCCGCCGGCCAAATGTATGCGGGGCATAGGTCATGGTCAGGTTTTTATAAGCCGGCAAGATGAGCATTTCCACTTCGCGGGGAGAATAATCGGTTTCAAAACGGTCCTGTGTCTTTATCTGGATATAACTGGCTTCCGAGAGCTGGTTGATAATAATCAGCCGGCCTTTGGCGTGCTGTGACACATAGTTAACGGAAAACTCGTTGCGCGTGATAAATTCGGTCAGGCTGTAGCTGGATGCGGAGTTAAGCACCCCGCTCATGATGCGGCCTTTACTACCGGGTATGTCCCAGCGCATGCCGTTGAGGCGCTGTTCCTTGCTGAGGCTGGTATGGAAAAAGTAATTCCCGCTGATGGTGTAAGAGAGCTCCTTCATGTGAACAGTGGTTTATAAGATCCTGTAAAATTACGGGAGGCTAAGGGTTATTTTGTAGCCGAAAGGGACAGGATTATTGTTATAAAAGACAATTTAAGGGTAGGTAAAAACACCTATTTCATCTTACCGGGCAACACCCCAAATTCCTTTTTAAACGCCCTGCTGAAATTGCTCAGGTTGGAGAAACCAATGCTGTAAGCGGCTTCCTTGATGGTTGTTTTGCCGCCGGCAATCATTTCCCTGGCCTTGCTGAGGCGGTGACGATTATAGTACTCATACAATTTCATGCCATATACCTCCTTGAATTTGGTTTTGAGCTTGGTGGAGCTCATCATGGCCATTTTTGACAGGGATTCTATGGAGGGAAACTTATCGAGATCGGCTTGGGTCAATATTTTTTCTACTGTTTGTATGCGTACTACATCTTCTGTTTTTGTGTAATTTGTTTTGCTTCCCGCTTTTTCGCTCCTGACCTGTTTTGCCTGCAGGTTGATAAAGAATTTTTCCGCCAGCAGCCATACGCGGTTTTGCAGCACGAGGCGGCCGAAATCGTCTTCCAGGCGGGTATTGAAAATTTCGTCGAGCAATGATTTCAGTTCGAAATTGATGGTTTCCCGGTTTACGTTTTTTATGCCTTCGCTGGTGTATACCATTAAATTGATGCGCATCTCTTCCTTTAAAAACCTTTTTACCATGGTTGGGCTGAAATAGATGCCTACGCGCCGGAGGCGGGAGCCTTTGGAATAATGTATTTCGAGATCCATATTGGTGGACGACATAAAAATATTGCTTCGCTTTTTTATGTCGTCTTCTATAGCCTGGTTGCCGGAGCGAAGGCGAAAAAAATCGCTTACCTCTACCTGGTTGAAGAATAACAGGATGCCATAATCGCTGCTGGGTTTACGGCATAGGGTCAGGTGCTCGTGAAGGGTAAAATCCATTATCACGAACGACATATCCCTACCCTGGTTCAGGGCGTATATTTTTCCGTTTCCGATGGAGGGGGGGAGGGTAAGACAGTTGCCCGGCGCGGTTGTTTGCAGGTGTGCTGCCAGCTTTTTGAGCCAGCTCACAAAGTCTTTTTGTATATACGTGAATGCGGGTATCAAGGAATCGTTTTACATATCCTAAATTACAAAAAAAAGGGTTGTAACCGTTAGCAAGAATGTAAACTTAATAATTGTTGTTTTTTATGCCGGAAAGGCTTATATTCACTATGCTCGCTTAATCAACGATCAAATAATTATTTTGGTGGTACAGGTTTGTTTTGCACTAATACATATGTATTATTTTAAGAGGCTTTTTATTTCACTTAGTTTGAGCAGCGCTTCCACCGGGGTGAGGCGGTTGATATCGGTACTTTCCAGGATTTTCCGTATTTCATCGAAGGTTTGCGAGTGCGCGTCAAAAATAGACAACTGGATTTTTTGCGTGCTGAGCTTTTTTACCTGTTCGCCAATATTGTTTTGCGCCAGCGCCGAAGCATCGCCCACCTGTTTTTCTTCCAGCTGGAGAAGTATTTCATTGGCCCGTTGCAACAACGAGGGGGGCATGCCCGCCATTTTGGCTACATGAATACCAAAGCTATGGGTACTGCCCCCCGGCGCCAGCTTACGGAGGAAAATGACTTTATTGCCCACTTCCTTATTGGTGACATGGTAGTTTTTTACCCGTGGCAATTTATTTTCCAGTTCGTTCAGCTCGTGGTAATGGGTGGCAAAAAGGGTTTTGGGCTGGCAGGGGCTCTGGTGTAAAAATTCGGCAATGCTCCAGGCTATGGAAATGCCGTCATAGGTGGAGGTGCCGCGGCCTATTTCGTCCAGCAATACGAGGCTCCGGTCCGTTATATTGTTGATGATGCTGGCGGTTTCATTCATCTCTACCATAAACGTAGATTCGCCCCCGCTTAAATTGTCGGAAGCGCCCACCCGGGTAAATATTTTATCGGTCAGCGGCACCTTTGCGCTCTCTGCCGGTACAAAACTGCCCATGTGCGCCATGAGGGTAATAAGGGCAGTTTGCCGGAGCAGGGCGCTTTTACCGCTCATATTAGGGCCGGTAAGAATGATGATTTGCAGCGAGGCGGGGTCCAGGAATATATCGTTGGCAATATAGGCTTCACCGGGGGGCAGGTTTCGTTCAATAACGGGGTGGCGGCTTTCTTTGAGCTGCAGCTCGCCTCCTTCATGCAGTTCCGGTTTGCGGTAATTGTATTGCAGTGCATTGGCGGCAAAACAGGCCAGGCAATCGAGTATGGCCAGCAGGTGCCCGTTTACCTGCATGGGTGCGATATAGTTTTGCAGTTCCAGCAGCAGTTTATCATACAGTTCCAGCTCAATGGCCAGTATCTTTTCTTCCGCGCCGGTAATCTTTTCTTCGTATTCTTTCAGTTCGGGTGTTATGTAGCGCTCTGCGTTGGTGAGCGTTTGCTTGCGCATCCATTCGGCCGGGACTTTATTTTTATGGGAGTTGGTTACTTCCAGGTAATAGCCGAATACATTATTGAAGGCAATTTTCAGCGAGGAGATGCCGGTGGCTTCCGCTTCTTTTTGCTGGAGCGTGGCCAGGTATTCCTTGCCGCCGGTAGCAATGTTGCGCAGCTGGTCCAGTTCTGCGTGTACAGCTTCCCGGATCATATTGCCTTTGATAGCCAGTGCGGGCGGGTTTTCAGCCATCTCCTGTAGTATCCGTTCCACGAGAACGGGGCAGGGGTCGAGTGCGGCAGCCAGCTGCTGCAGGTAGGGATTGGTGGTAGTGCCGCATGTTTCTTTGATGGCTTGTATGTGCTGCAGCCCGCGGGCAATGTGCAGTACCTCGCGGGGGTTGATTTTTTTAAATGGTATTTTACCGGCCAGCCGCTCTATATCGCCGCAATGTTTTATATGTTGCGTCATCTTATTGCGGAGTTCCGGTTCTTTGATAAAAAACGCTACCAGGTCCAGCCGCTCCCGGATCTTGTTGATATCCTTCAGCGGCAGGAGCATCCAGCGTTTGAGCAGGCGGGCGCCCATGGGCGACACGGTATTGTCGAGCACTTTGTGCAGGGAAGTATCCTGCCCGAAGGGAGTGCCGGTCAGTTCCAGGTTGCGGATGGTAAAACGGTCCATCCACAGGTAATCGTCGCGGTCAATCCGCTGGATAGACACCAGGTGCTGCAGGTTGGGATGCTCGGTATCCTTGAGGTAGTGCAGTATGGCCCCTGCGGCCACGATGGCAGCGTGCAGGTCTTCAATACCAAATCCTTTCAGTGAATGGGTCTGGAATTGTTTGAGCAGGCTTTCGGTGGCATAGGTTTCATCAAATACCCAGGGCTCCAGCGTATAGGTATAGAATTTATTGCCGAATATTTCTTTAAACTGTTTCTGGTGGCTGCGCTGGAACACTACTTCGGCAGGTTTGAGTGTTTGCAGCAGTTTGTCGATGTATTCCTGGTTGCCTTCGGCCACGAAGAACTCACCGGTAGAAATATCCAGGAAGGCAACGCCCAGGTTTTGTTCGGTAAAGTATACGCCGGCCAGGAAATTGTTGCTGCCCAGTTCCAGCAGTTTATCGTTAGTGGCTACGCCGGGCGTAATCATTTCGGTAACGCCTCTTTTCACTACGCCTTTGGCCTGTTTGGGGTCTTCGAGCTGGTCGCATACGGCCACGCGGTGCCCTGCTTTGACCAGTTTATGAAGATAGGTATCCAGCGAATGGTGCGGAAAGCCGGCCAGTTCCGAAGCATGGGCCGCCCCGTTATTGCGCTTGGTGAGGGTGATGCCAAGTACCCGTGAGGCCACGATGGCGTCTTCGCCAAAGGTTTCGTAAAAATCGCCTACGCGGAAGAGCAGGATGGCATCGGGGTATTTTTGTTTAATAGCCCGGTGCTGCTGCATCATGGGTGTATCAGAAGTCGCTTTAGCCATAGTGAGGGCAACAAATATAGGGGCTTTGAGGGTGAGGCGGAAAATCTTATGGGAGGGGTGTGGAGAAGTTGGGGGTTTCAATTTGAAACCTCAAGTTTTTAAATTCCTCCGCAGTAAGCCGGAACATAAAATCGGGCGGAAACCGATCGATATTTCTTTTAATGGCTAGATTCAATGATCTGGTTGGTACTTCATAAAGCATTGCCAAATCTTTGCCGGGCATTACTTTATGGCCTCTTATTTCATGGATTTTTTGCTGGATAATGGTAAGCTGCATAGGTAAGGCGGGTAGTCGTATTTAACTATTTTAGTTAGCGAAAGCCGGTTATTTTAACTAAATTAGTAATCCTGTTGTTTATGATGAGCAAGCGCTATTGTCTTTTGAACTTTGTTTTATCCTTGCTTCATCGCTAATCGCCCCGGGCGTTCCACCATTACAAGCTGCCTACCATGCAGCTGTCTTTCTCCTACTACATATATGCAATTAACGTAATAAGCCTGGGTCCGGGCTGGGTCTAACCCGTGTCTGGCATGGGTTTTACCCTGAAAAATACGGCAAAACCCAGGTGTGACCCGGGTGAGAGGCGGGCTAGAGCCGGGTGAATAAACTTGTTGGTGGCTTGCAATGCCGTATTTACCGCGTTTTTTAATTTCGCTGAAGTTGAATAGATTTGACGGCAACCTTAATAGTAAAAACCTGGAAAAGAATTGTTCAAAATGCGGAAAGCCGTTTGGGTGTAAAAACGAGGCGCCGGGGTGCTGGTGCGAATCGCTGTATGTTGCTATAGAAACGCTGGGGCAGTTAAGGGCGCAGTTCGATAATTGTCTTTGTCCTGCCTGCCTGAAACAGTACGCTGTTAAAGACGCCCGGGAGCAATCACTACCCGGTTGAACAGTCGTTCTCTCCAATCTATTAACATTTTTTTGGTATACCTCCAGGCAGCAAAAGGGGGTGGTGACTGTCATTTGTAAA
>JACXTT010002719.1_pt1 | contig 27773 bp, 19 predicted proteins | sample 9270951 | NCBI WGS metagenome assembly JACXTT01 (sample SAMN15532306, study PRJNA645909) | rock metagenome | isolation source: weathered quartz diorite | place: Puerto Rico | collected 2017-06-21 | reverse complement strand
GGAACTCCGCGCTCAGTCTGCCCCAGCGCAAGCAATGAAAGCGTCGGCGATTCAAGTTTTGATGATTCAGTCGGACGAGATCAAGCTGCCTGCGGACTTCCAGCTTTCGCTCTACGAGAATCTGATCCAGCAACTTCAGAAACAGGGCGGGTTCCAGCACGTGTACCGCGATGGCGACCACAATGCCGCCGCAGTAACGGACCTTGTCGTACTTCACAGCACGGTTCGTGGGTTCAAGAAAGGCAGCGAGATGGCCCGCAATGTAACAACAGTTACGGGGAAGACCTCAATTGACGTTCATTGCCAGTTCACGGACAAGGATGGCAAGACCGTCCTGGAGCGGGATTTGAACGGAAAAGTGAGGTTCTTAGGCGGAAACCTCCGGGCCACTCTCGATTTTGCAAAAAAGGCGGCAAAGCTGTCTCATGACAATTTCGCCGCGCGTCCCGCATCCTAGGCCAGAGGAGAACGACCTTTGAACCGGCGCAATTTGCTGCTGAGAATGGAATTGCGCAGTAATCCGGAGACGCTTTGCGCAGTGCGGGGCGCGGTGGCGCAGCTTACGGAGCGGCTGGGATTCTCCGAGCCGGAATGCCGGGCCGTGGTGCTGGGGGTCGACGAAGCGCTGACGAATATCATTCGTCACGCGTACGCAGGCCAGCCCGACCGGCCCATCGAAATACATTTCCGCTGCATTCAGGCTTCCTCGTGCGGCAAAAAAGGAGAAGCGCTCGAGATCGTGCTGGAGGATCGCGGCAAGAAAGTGGACCGCGCAAAATTGTGCGGACGCGCGCTTGAGGATGTAAAACCCGGTGGCCTGGGACTGCATTTCATCCGGGAGAGTATGGATGCGCTAGAATTTCGCCGCAGGCTTGGCCGGAATCAGCTGCGGCTCGTAAAATATCTTCCTAAACCGGTTCCCCCGGCGGGTTCCTGAGGAGAACGAACAGTGCAGATTTCTGCGCGTCACCTGGACAAGATAACGATTTTCGACATTTCGGGAGATATTGATCTTGCGACTTCACCAGAATTGCGGAAGCCCCTGTTGCGCGAGCTTCGTGAGCTGCGCACGCCGCGAGTAGTGCTCAATCTCAAGGCGGTACGCTACATCGACAGTTCCGGCGTGGCGTCCCTGGTGGAAGGGCTGAAAGCCTCGCGCGATGTGGGCGCTCGTTTCATCTTGTTTGGCTTGAACACTTCGGTCCGGGAAGTCCTTCAACTGTCCAAGTTGGTGAGGATTTTTGAAATTTGCGAGAGCGAAGAGCAAGCGGTGGCCACTTGAGGCTTCTCCGGCCGCAAACCAGGGAAATTTGTTAAAAAGATTGTGGAGCTAGCGACACAAATTGGCGCATCGGTTCTGGACGGGCTTGCGTATCTGGGCGCGCTGGCCAACCTGGGTGTGCGTGCCGCCTATTTCACATTTGTGGGGCCGTTCCGTGGAAGGCCATTTCGTTTTCAACGGGCCATCTCGCAGGCCATGCAGGTGGGCGTCCGCGCGCTGCCCATTCTTTCCCTGATCACTTTCTTCATCGGATTGATCCTGGCGCTCCAAAGCGCTTATGAGCTGCGGAGGTTTGGTGCAATCAACATTGTGGCGAGCGCCGTGGCCATCTCGATGACGAGAGAGCTGGGGCCGTTGATTACCGCGATTGTCGTTATCGGGAGGTCCGGGTCTGCGTTCGCAGCGGAGATCGGCACCATGAAGGTCACGGAAGAAATCGATGCGCTGGAAACCATGGCGATCGATCCGATCCACTTTCTCGTGACGCCGAAATTCGTTGCCATGATGATTATGCTGCCGTGCCTTACAATTTGGGCAAACTCGATGGGCATACTCGGTGGCGCTCTTTTCGGTGTGACGCAGGCGGGTTTCACTGTGCAGCGGTACATCATTGCTTCGCTGGACGCGCTGTACTTTAGGGACATCGCATCCGGGCTGGTCAAGAGCGTCATGTTCGGAATTACGATTACCGCCGTTGGATGCCATGAAGGGCTTTCCACGGGTGCCGGAGCGGAACAAGTGGGGCGCTCGACAACGCGCGCCGTTGTGGTATCTATTTTTCTGGTGATTCTGGTAGACCTCGTTTTTACCGCGCTCTTTTTCTTTTTGAGCGAACGATAGGATTTGAACTGGCACCATGGACCAGAACGAAAACACGGGTTGGCAATCCGAAGCGATGATCTCGCTGCGGAATCTTCGCGTGAGCTACGGCGAGCGGGAAATCCTGCATGGCATCAGCTTTGACGTGATGCGCGGCGAGACTCTGGTCATTCTTGGTGGATCGGGCTCGGGCAAGAGCACGCTTCTGCGGACGCTGGTGGGTCTGGAGAGCCCGACTTCAGGTGAGATTTGGCTCAAGGGAAAGAATATCGCCGCCATCTCGGCCGCGGAGATGGATGAGATCCGCAAGAAAGTCGGAATGTCCTTCCAGGGCGGCGCGCTGTTTGGCTCGATGTCCGTGGGAGAAAATGTTGCGCTGCCACTTCGCGAACACACCAAGCTGGAAGATTCGACCATCGAAATCATCTTGCGACTGAAGCTCGATCAGGTGGGATTGGCCGGATTTGAAAACTACATGCCTTCGCAGCTCAGCGGCGGGATGAAGAAACGCGCCGCGGTGGCTCGAGCAATGGCCATGGACCCGGAGATTCTTTTTTTCGACGAGCCGTCGGCGGGGCTGGACCCGATTATCGCTGCGGGCGTGGACAAGTTGATTCTCGAATTGAAAAAAGCCTTCCACATGACCATTGTCGTGGTCACGCACGAACTGGCGAGCGCGTTTCTGATCGCGGATCGCATGGTGCTAATCGACAAAGGCAACGTCGTCGCGATCGGCACGACGGAGGAAATGCGTTCGAGCACACATCCCCGCGTCCGTCAGTTTCTCGACCGCATTGCCGAGCCGGAGGTTTCGCAGGAATTGGACTATCTGCAGATGCTGACGGAAGAAAATCCCCGCCGGGGCTTTTGAGCGGCGAAGAGTGAGGTAAGTGATGGGAACGAAGAGCGAGCAGGCCATGGTGGGAGTTTTTGTCTTGATTGCGGCAGCAGTGCTGGTTGCGACGGTATTCGTTTTTAGCGGCGCGTTTGCCGGTTCGGCTTCCTCGTACCGCGCCTATTTCCCGTTCGCGGGAGGGCTGGAGCCGGGCGCCACTGTTCGTTACGCGGGCGGGCCGAAGGTGGGGCGCGTCGAGAAACTGCAGCTTGATCCGAAGGATGCTTCGCGCATAGAAATCACGTTCAGCGTCAAGTCCGGCTTGCCCGTGAAAACGGACAGCCACGTGAGAATCATGAGCCTGAGCCCGCTGGGAGAAAACCATCTGGAAATTGTTCCCGGATCCGATAAAGGGGCGCTCGCCGCGACGGGTTCGATTCTGCCATCCGATTCTTATATCGACTTCAATGCACTGACGGCAAGGATCAATGACCTCGCGCCGCAGGCACAACTACTGTTGAAGACACTCAATGATCGCGCCACGGAGTTGAAAGTGACGGTGGATCGCATCAACGATCTGATGGGGGACCAGAATCGCGCCAATCTTGCTGGCACGCTCGCCGAGACCCGAGGCATGATCGCCGAAAACCGGGCCCCGGTGAAAGCGACGGTGCAACATCTGAATTCCGCGACCGAAAAACTCGAGCCCTTGCTCCAGGATTTGCGGAAAACTTCAGCGCAGGCCAATGAAGCGTTAAGCCATGTGGATTCCCTAATCGGAGAGAATCGCGCGGACGTTCGCCAGGCGGTCGTCGAGCTGCGCAAGTCGCTGAAAACCATTACGGACCTTAGCGGCAAGCTCGATCAAACGCTGGATGTGAATTCCGAGAACATCGATGAATTGCTGGAGAACCTGCGTCACGTGAGCCAGAACCTCAAGGAATTTACGAACACGATCAAGACCCGGCCGTACACCCTCATTCGGTCGAGCACGCCGCGCGAGCACAAAACGGGAGATCCACGATGATCCAGGCGCGAGATGTAATGAAGACGTCATGCGCAGAAAGGACGCTGGCGGAGCGAAAAAGAGCAGCTCGGGTTGCAGCCCGTAAATTCCAGGTCAGTGCTCTCGCACTGCTAGTTGGATTTCTAGCCGGTTGCGGAGCCGCGCGGCCCAGCAAGTATTACCAGCTCACGGTTCCGGCCAATGCTGCTTCCGCTGAAAAAGCTGATGCGGTGCCAGTGACTCTGCTCTTGGGCGGACTGATGACGTCCCATCTGTATCGCGAGGACCGCATCGTCTACGGCAATGGTCCCGAGCAGCTAGGTACCTATGAGTTTGAGCGTTGGGCCGAACCTCCGGCCGAGCTTATCCAAGGAGTCCTCCTGCGGCAAATGCGAGCATCGGGCCGCTACCGTGCGGTGTATTACCGGCGCAGCAATATGAAGGGCGATTTTGCAATTCGTGGCCGTCTGTATGATTTCAAGGAACTTACCGGTTCTCCGTTAACGGCCAGAGTTACCCTGGAACTCGAGATGCGCGACCTCAATACCGGCGGAACGGTTTGGACGCACCACTACACGCATGATGAGCCAGTCACCGGAAAAGATGTGCCCGCAGTCGTCGGGGCACTCGATCGGAACGTTCAGAGAGCCGTGGCTGAAGTGATTGCGAGCCTTGACCAGTACTTCGCCGCTCATCCGGTGAAGTGACCGACGATCCGCGAGGCTGCGGCAAGTGACCGCACAGCCTTTTCGGCTCGAGCCTGGTGGCGCGAGCGGCTTCCCGCTAAATGAATTGACCATGCTCAGACCCGAGAGTTGCCGGGCTGCCACTTAATTGTTATCTGCACGAAGCCAGCCAATAACTTGCCGACCCCACAGTAGCGAGATCCAGCCGAATAAATTGCCGTCTTTAACTCTCTTCTCATTCTCCTGTCATTCCGCGTTCACAAATCTAACGTCTACTTCCTTTCGCCGAGTCTTCGGGGGTGACCTCAGCAGGCTGGACGCTCTCCCCTCCCGGCGTGCAATTGTTGCGGACGACTGCTTCTGATCCGAGACTCGATTCGAAATAAAAGTGGAAGGACAAACTATGCGAAGTTCCTTGAATTTCCAGTCCATTCTCGTATGTATATTCTCGTTGATTTCAGTTGTACTCTTCGTGCCGGATCGCAGCGCCGCGCAGGAACGCAAGGGCGGCATCAGCGGCCGCGTCACGGATAATTCCGGTGGCGTGCTGCAGGGGGCACAAATCGAGTTAGAGCAAAAAAATAAGAGCCTTGCTTCGAATGGCCAGGGCGAGTTCTTCATCAACGATCTTGATCCCGGGAATTACGCTCTCACAGTCACGTACGTCGGATTTACGCCTTTCAGGACGGAGGTTAATGTGGTCGCCGGCCAGACGGCGAATGTCGAAGTCAAGCTCGAAGTGGAGTCCCAGAACCTTGAGGTTCTCGTCACCGCCGAACGTGCCTATGGGGAAGCCGAGGCGGTCAATCGCGAACGCAGCGCCGACAATATCTTGCAGGTGTTACCTGCGGACGTCTTGCGCAGCTTGCCGAATGCCAACATGGCGGATGCCCTCGGCCGCTTGCCAAGTGTCACCATCGAGCGCGACGAAGGCGAGGGCAAGTACGTGCAGATTCGGGGAACCGAGCCGCGTCTCGCCAACGTCACCATCGACGGTGTCAATGTTCCTTCTCCGGAATCGGGTATTCGGCAAATCAAATTGGATACGATTCCTGCCGATCTCGTCGAATCCGTCGAGATCAACAAGACACTGCAAGCCAACATGGATGCCGACGGCATCGGCGGCTCTGTAAATCTTGTGACCAAGTCAGCGGGTGAACGTCCCACGGTTTCGTTCAGTGGCATGGGTGGCTACACCTCCATTACTGGCGGCCGTGGTGTCGTCGAGACCACCGGCACCGTCGGGCAGCGATTCGGTGCAAACAAGCGCGTTGGAGTACTGATTGGCGGCTCATACGATTGGAATGGACGTGGTATCGACGATATCGAACCGGTGCCAGACTTGGCGACGGTCAACGGGCAGCAAGTTCGCGTTTTCGATTCGATAGATGTTCGCGAATACCGGTATTACCGCAGCCGTTGGGGGTTCGCTGGCAGTGCGGACTACAAGCTCGCGGAGGGTTCCAGCATTTATATTCGCGGTCTATATTCGGATTTCAAGAATTTCGGTGACCGCTGGGTTTATTCGCTGACTGCGGGCGACGTCCCCAGCTACGGTACGCAGATCAGGCGTCCCGATTACGCCATCGGCAGCGTGGTGCTTGGCGGAAAGCATGTCCTCACAACTACCTGGTATGCCTGGGACGTTTCTGCCTCCCGCTCGCGTCAAACCGGTTCCGTGGGCGATCGCTCCGCTTCGTTTGACTCCACGCTGGCCAGCAGCAACTGTCAGTATGACCTGGCGAACACCAAGAGCCTCTATCTGCCCCAATGGACGCCTGCATGCTTTTCGGAAGCATTCGATGCCGCGAGCTTCACATTATCCAAAATTCAGATCAACCACGGGCTCACGGCGCAACTCAATCTGCAGTTCGCGGGTGCCATGGGGAAGAACTATCACGTGGGCTCGCATCTCGCCACGATCGAAATCGGCGGCAAATTCCGCAATGCTCACAAATTCGACAACACCTTTAGAGATGTCCTGAAGCCTGCCGGGAATGACATCTTCCTCTCGGACCTCCCCAGCCGCTTCTCGAATACCAATTACTACGACGGCGTCTACAAATTGGCTCCCATCAATCCGAGTTTTGCGGATGCTTTTACCGCGCTAAAAGCTACTGGTCCTTTCAACACAACCTCTGACTCCTTCGACGCTGACTTCAACTTAATCGAAAAAGTCTCCGCCGGATATGTGATGAACACGATCAATTTCAGCCGCGTGCGCATCGTGGCGGGTGTGAGGTTTGAAGGGACGAATCTGGATACCCGTACGCCGACACTGGATGCCGATGGAAACGTTACAGGGAGTTTCAATGCGGGTGGATCGTATGTGAAGGTTTTGCCGAGTGCTTCGGTCCGGTTCGCATTGCGGAGCGACACGAATCTCCGGCTGGCTTACAGCCGTGGGATGTCGCGTCCCGACCCGCAGAATATTGCCCAGGCCGTAACCGTCGACAACACCGCCAACCCCACTGCGGTGTCCCTGGGAAATCCAAACCTGAAAGCAGAGACTGCGAACAACTTCGATGTTTTGGTTGAACACTACCTCAACCCATTTGGCGTGATTCAGGCTGGGTTTTTCTACAAGGATCTGTCAGACCCGATTGTGGAGCGTACCGCTACTGAACCCTTCGAGCAATTCCCCGTCGCCAGGGTGACGCAGCCCATCAACGCCGGCAGCGCATGGGTGAGCGGTTTTGAAGCGGCCTATCTACAGCATCTTACGTTCCTGCCGGGCCCTCTTCGGAGTCTTGGGATTTCAGCGAACTACGGATACACGGCGTCTCGTGCCAACTTGGGCCCCGACTTCCCCCGCTCGGATCATCCGCGGCTGGTGCGTTCGGCGCCCCATACGTGGAATGTCAGCCCGACCTATGATCGTGGGCGCTTCTCCGTACGCATTGGCCTTTCCTACAACGCTGCGAACATAGCCTCTTATCAGTTCCAGGATGGCGTTCTTGGAGGAATCAAGGGCCCTTTCGGCGACAACTACTTCTATCCGCACCTCCAATTCGACGCACAGGGCAGCGTTCGTCTGGCCCACGGACTTACTTTCATCATGTACGGACTGAACATCAACAACGAAGTGTTCGGTTTCTACTTTGGCAGCCCTCAATTCATGGTCCAGCGCGAATACTATAAACCTACAATCGCGGCGGGTTTCCGCTGGACTCCGCTGCATGAAAAATAAAGGAACCGGCATAGCCGTGGCGAAAACTGGGTTCCAACTCATCGCTGTAAATTCAAACTTTTCTCCAGAAACATGAGCCACGGACATCAAGCCAGGTTGCGAGGGCGGCTCCGTGAGTCCCAACGGCTGCACATGCCATTTAGCTGAATAAATTTCAGGCTAAATTCATGGCGCGTTTGCGTCAGACCGCCTAAGATGGGTTTCGCGCACAGCCATCCGGCAGGAGCAAGGGAGGTCATGAAGAAACTATTGTTATGTTTGGGATTGATATGGTCCGCGGTGGCGCTGATCACACTTTCGAGTGGCCACGCGAACTCGGCGGCGCGCACTCCGGCAACGGACGACACTGCGGTTCTCGTCGGGGCAGGCGACATTGCGGATTGCCGGGATCTCTCCGGCGCCGAAGCCACGGCAGAATTACTCGATCACGTCTCTGGCACCGTCATGGCGGACGGCGATCTCGCGTATCCCGACGGCACTAAAGAGAATTTTGTTTGCTACGACAAGACCTGGGGCCGCGCCAGATCACGCACCAGGCCCGCTCCGGGCAATCACGAGTTTCATTCTACCGGAGCGACGCCCTACTTTGACTATTTCGGCACGGCGGCGGGAGACTCCAAGACCGGCTACTACAGCTACGAACTCGGAAAATGGCACATCATCGCGCTGAACAGCGAATGCCAGGCTGTTGGAGGCTGCGAGATCGGTTCACCTCAGAACAAATGGCTGCGCGCGGATCTTGCAAAGCATCCCGCGGCCTGCACGCTTGCCTATTGGCACAAGCCGCTGTTCAGTTCCGGCGGCACTCATGGCAACGATCTCTCCGTAAAGCCACTCTTTCAGGCGCTTTATGAAGGTGGTGCGGAGATCGTCGTCGGCGGTCACGACCATGACTATGAACGATTCGCGCCTCAAGATCCGGAAGGCTCGCCGGATTCCAAGCGCGGTATTCGCGAATTCGTCGCCGGCACCGGCGGAAAGAGCCTTCGGCCCTTCGGGAAGCCGAAGCCCAACAGCGAAGTGCGCGACGCGACAGCTTTTGGCGTTCTGAAATTTACGCTCAAGCCGAACAGTTATGAGTGGCAATTCATCCCGCAGGCGGGGAAGAGCTTTACCGATTCCGGCAGCACCGAATGCCACTGAAGGTTGAGGTCTACCGGAGCAAGTCAGCCGCATCACGCTTCGTGAACGGAGATAAGATGAAACACAATTTCGCATTGTTTACAGCAACTCTCGGGCTCGTTGCAGCATCCGCTCTCGCGGTCCCGCCATCCAGATATCACATCATCAAGAAAGTGCCGATACCCGGCGCGGGCGGCTGGGACTACGTCACCGTCGATGACGCGGCGCGCCGCGTTTATGTTTCGCATGCCACGCAGGTGGAGGTGTTGAACGCCGACACTTTCGAACTTATGGGCACGATTCCGAACACCCCGGGCGTCCACGGCATTGCCATCGCTTCGGAATTCGGCCGCGGATTCATTACCGCAGGCAAATCGGACTCTGTAATCATCTTCGAACTGACAACGCTGAAGACGCTTGGCGAGGTTAAAGTCGGCAAGAAACCTGACGCGGTGATGTATGACCCGGCCAGCAAGCATGTCTTCGCGATGAACGGGGACAGCGACAGCGCCACGGTCATCAACGCAGCGGACGGAAATGTGGTCGGCACGATCGACCTGGGCGGAGGGCCGGAATTTGCTGTGGCCGATGGCAAGGGCAACGTTTACATCAACCTGGAAGATAAGGGGGAGACCGTTCACATCGATTCGAACACGCTAAAGGTCCTGCACCGCTGGCCGCTGGCGCCCGGCAAGACGGCGACCGCTTTGGCGTTTGATCCGCAAACCCGCCGGCTGTTTGCCGGCTGCCGTGGCGGACAATTGATGGTTGTGCTGGATGCCGACACCGGCAAAGTAATCACCACTGCGCCCATCGGCGAGCGTGTCGACGCAGCCGCATACGACCCCACAAAAAAACTGGTCTTTCAGTCCACAGGCGGCGGCACCATTGCGGTTTTCCATCAGGATTCCGCCGACAAGTACACGCTTCTGGAAAACATCGTGACCAACCCAGGTTCAAAGACCATGGGACTCGATCCCGTGACGCATCGTCTCTTTGTGCCTGCTAATCTCGGGGGTACTTTCACGATTCTTGTTTTGGGCCAATAACGAATGTCCAGCCGATCTTCGTTCTGCGGCTCGTCCGCCTATTCTTTTTGTGGCAAAGTAATTGGCGATGGCCGGTCCCGAGAGTCCCCAGACTTCCGCGCGAGTGGCGTTCCACTATCCCGGCTTCGTTCGTTTTCAAGTGGCCCGCTTCTGCATCGTCGTTTCGACCGAGATGCAATCGGTCGCCGTTGGCTGGCAGGTCTACGAAATCACCAGGCGCCCGCTGGACCTTGGACTCGCCGGTCTCGCGCAATTTCTTCCCGGCATCCTTCTCTTTCTCGTGGCAGGACACGTGGCGGACCGTTTCGAGCGCCGCAAACTCATCGTCTTTTGTTACTCCGGGTTTGCACTGTGCTCAGTCCTGCTGCTCTTCCTCGCTCTGCGCGGAATCCACTCGGTCTATCCGATTTATGTCGTACTCGTATTCCTAGGTGTGGTTCGGTCCCTGAATGGCCCGGTGAGCCGCGCTTTGCTCCCACAATTGATTCCCGAAGAGCATTTTCCGAGCGCTATTGCCTGGGCCTCCAGCGTTTTTCAATTCGCGACGATTCTAGGTCCATCGCTGGGAGGAGTTGTCTATGCCGCCTTTCGTGGACCGTCGGCCGTTTATGCATCGGGGCTAGTCGCGGCGACGTTTGCTGTTTTCACGACACTGCGAATCAAAACACAATCGAAGCAGCGCCTGCGCGAGCAGGTCACTCGCGAGACCATTCTCGCCGGACTCCGTTACATCTGGCGTGAAAAGTTGATTCTCGGTTCCATCTCGCTGGATCTTTTTGCCGTCTTGCTCGGGGGGTCGGTGGCTTTGCTCCCCATATACGCCCGCGAAATCCTGCAGACCGGCCCGCGGGGCCTCGGCCTCCTCCGCAGCGCACCCGGAGTGGGTGCGGCCGTCATGGCCATCCTGCTCGCCTACAAACCGTTGAAGCGTCGCGCTGGAATGACGATGCTTTGGTGCGTTGCCGGGTTCGGCGTTGCGACCATCCTCTTCGCAGTCTCCCGCAGCCTGATCGTTTCTCTCGCTGCTCTCTTCCTGGTTGGAGCAACGGACATGGTCAGTGTGATTGTTCGCCAGACGCTTATTCAGCTTGGCACGCCGGATGAAATGCGCGGCCGGGTCAACGCCGTGGACATGGTTTTCATCGGCGCTTCCAACGAGCTCGGCCAATTCGAATCCGGCCTCACGGCCCAGTGGTTCGGCACCGTTCCCGCCGTCGTACTTGGAGGCATCGGCACTCTGGCAGTGACAGGGCTATGGGCCTGGTGGTTTCCCGAGCTGCGGTCCGCGGACAGCCTTACCGATCGCAAGAATCAATCTCAGCTCTAGGCATTGGATCTTCGAATGACACTCTCAAACAGTCGTGTTAAGAATGGGCCCACACAATTTGGAGGCAACTCGTGAGACTCATCCATGCCTTTTCCTCAGAACTCATCGTCTCTCTCCCGCCCGTAACACAGTGCAAACATTCGACGCGGTTTCTCGGCGCGATTGCCTTGCTGCTGTTCGGGATTTTCGTCCCGGCATTTGCCCAATCGGTTGATTCATCACAGCCGAAAAAGCTTTCGCTCCAGGAAGCCTTGGACATCGCAACTCGGCAGAACCTGGATTTGGTCGCAGCTCGCTTGCGTCAAGCCGTCAGTGAAGCCGGCGTTCAGATTGCGCGCCAGCGGCCGAATCCCACAGTGAGCTTTGCCGCGGCGCGCGATCTGCCGCACGAATCCTTGCTCGTTGATCAGCCACTGGAGCTCGGAGGATTGCGCGGTCGCCGCATGGAACTGGCCCGGAGTGAAGTCCCTCTGGTCGGCATCGAGTACGCCACGCTCGAACGCCAGGTTCGCCGCAAAGTACGAGAAGCCTACTTCGGCGCCGTCCTGGCGCGCGGCGTTACGGCCTTCCAGATCCGATTGCTGGAGATCGCCAAGCGCTTGCAAGAGGTAGCCCAAACGCGGTTTGAGGCAGGCGATGTGCCGCAACTGGAAACCGTTCAAGCGGATCTCATCGTGGCGCGTGCGGAGACCGATCTCATAGTCTCCCGCCAGCAGGAAAAGACCGCGCTCAGCCAGCTAAACATTCTCTTGAACGAGCCCGTCCCCATGGATTGGGAATTAGTCACTCCTATGGATGGGCCGCTTTCTTCCGCCTCCATGGAAGAGCTCATACTTCGAGCGCAGCAGTCGAATCCCGACCTGCAGCATCTGGCGCAGGAACAGAAAGTTGAGGAAGCCCGCCGGTCCCTGCTCCAGGCTCAGCGCACACCGAAAGTCACCCTGCAGTTTGGCAGCGACTTCAATGCGCCTCCTGATTTTCGCGTGGGTCCACGGGGTCAGATCGCGGTAGAATTGCCTCTCTTTTCTCGAAACCAGGGCGAACTTTCTCAATCGCAAGCGATTTCCCGTTTCCTCGAGAGTGAAGTGCAGGCCAACCGGCGCACCGTCGCAGGGCGTTTGCAGGCAGCCTATCTGGATCTGGCCGCGCGACAGAAGCAGGTTGAGCTCTATCACGATAAACTCTTGCCCGCGGGCAGGAAACTTGCTGAGATGGCTGAGGAGAGTTATCGTTCCGGGAAGTCCGGCATTCTCAATGTCTTGGACGCCCAGCGAAGCACGCGGCAACTGGAACGGGAGTATCTCGATAGCCTTTTCGCCATGCAATCAAAATTCGCCGAGCTGGAAGAAACGATTGGAGCGCCCCTGAATTAATGCTCAATCCCAAAGACAAACGCATGAGATTGGTTTTGATGATGCTCTTGCTGTTCGCAGGAGGAAACGCGGGGTGTTCCCACCAGTCCGCTGAATCCGCTGAGGGAGCGGGAAAATCAGCGGACGCTGCGACTCCAGTGACGCTGACCCGCGTCACTCGGGCCGACATTCACAGGACTGTGACCGTGACTGGTTCGATTGCAGCGCTACCGAACCAGGATGTCCGCGTCAGCTCTTTCGTGGCGGGCCGCATCGCCGAACTGAAGGTTGCCGAAGGGGATCATGTCCGCTCCGGGCAAATCGTTGCGCGCCTGGAGGATCACACGCTCCGCGATCAGCTCAAGCAAGCCGAAGCAGCAGTGGCCCAGGCACGCGCCAATTTGGAAAACGCCAAGCTTTCGCGAACTCGCAACGAAACACTTTTTCAGCGGGGCATCGCTGCCCGTAAAGATCTTGAGGACGCCCGGACGCAGGAGAGCGTCGCGCAGGCAGGCCTTCAGCAAGCTGACGCTACGCTGTCCGTGGCAAATTTCCAGGTTAGCCGGGCGGTGATCCACTCGCCCTTGGATGGCACGGTGGTCAAACGATTTGTAAACGTCGGCGAGCAAGTGGATGGCACAGCCGCACAGCCGATCGTTGAAATCGCCCACCTTGCCGAGGTCGAACTCCAGGCCAACGTTCCGTCGGCTTCTCTTGGATTTCTCAAAGCTGGACAGGAGCTCTCTCTCTCCACAGAAATCCCGGGAGCCGCCAGCATTCAGGGCCGCGTTGTAGCCATCTCGCAAGCCGTGGACGTTGCCACGAACTCCGGCACGGTCCGCATTCGCACTTTGAATCGCTCCGGCGCCTTGCGCCTCGGTACGTTTCTAAGCGCGCAGATGGAAGTTGAAACGCACCCGGGTGCGACGGTGGTTCCGCCGCAGGCCGTCTATCTGGACGAAGCACGAAATCCACATGTCTATCGCGTCGAGGGTGACACGGCCGTCGCGATTCCGGTAAAAGTCGGCATCGAGACGCCTTCGCTTGTGGAATTGCTCTCCGGCCCCAAGCCCGGCGATTCAGTAATTCTGACCGGTGGCTACGGACTCACCGACAAAGCCAAAATCCGCGTGCAGGGCGAACCGAAGCAATGAACCTGGTCCGTAGCTGCCGCGAGAATCGGTACGCCGTTTATCTCCTCACAGCGCTACTTGTCGCCGCGGGCATTTGGGCCATGTTCGTCTTGCCCAGCAACATTTACCCGGAACTGAATTTCCCCCGCGTCGAAATTCTCGTTCACGCCGGCGATCTTTCTCCCGATGCCATGCTCCTTACCGTAACGCGTCCGCTCGAGGAAGCTTCCAGCTCCGTCCTCGGCGTCAGGCGAGTTCGCTCTCGCACCATTCGCGGTGCGGCCGAGATCTCTATTCTCTTCAAGCCGGACATGGACATGCAGTATGCGGTGCAGTTGGTGCAGGCGCGTGTGAGCGAAACCCGCAGTTCCTTGCCTCCCGACGCGGATATCCTCGTCTCGCGCGTCACCCCTGCCGTCTTTCCCGTGCTCAGCCTCATTCTGAACGGGGACGTTCCCGGCACGGACTTGCGGGATAAAGCGTTCTATGTTCTCCGGCCCCTCTTCAGCCGCGTGCCCGGGGTGGGGCAGATCGAAGTCCAATCCAGCGATTCGCGCGAGATTTCCGTCATTGTCGACGCCCAGAGAATGCTCGCACACCGTATTTCGCTTGTGGACGTGGCGGACCGCCTCCGGGCTGCAAATCAAATTCAGTCCGTCGGGCGTTTGCAGAAGGACTATCAGCAGTATCTTGTGCTTACCACCAGCCAGTTTCAGGATATCGAGCAAGTCCGCAACGCGGTGATCGCAAGTGAAGGCTCCTCGGTCGTCCGCTTGCGTGACATCGCGGAAGTCCGTGACGGCGTCGCTGATCCCACCACGCTGGTTACCGGGAACGGAAAGCCCGCGGCCCTGATCAATATCAGCCGGCAAATCGGCGGCAATATCCTGGAACTCGCGGCTGAGGTCAAAAGGATTGCCGCGAATCTCGGCACCGCCATCCCGCAGACTCTGCATCTCACCGTGGTTTATGATCTTGCCGAGTTCGTGCAAAGTTCCATGGCCAGCGTGCGCGATGCCATTCTGATCGGCATGTTTCTCGCTGTGCTCATCCTGTTTGTTTTCTTGCGAGAAGGCCGGACGACTATTATCGCGGCCACCAGTCTTCCCCTATCGGTCATTGGCACGTTCTTGTTTCTCTACCTTATCGGCGGCTCCCTGAATCTCATGACCCTCGGCGGACTCGCCATTGCCATCGGGTTGATCATCGACGACGCCGTGGTCGTCGTGGAAAATATCTACCGTCATCTTAGTTTGGGTGAATCACCGAAGCTGGCCGCGGAGCAGGGCACGCTCGAGCTCCTTGGCCCGGTCATTGGCTCGACTGCCACGACGCTCGTCGTTTTTCTGCCGCTCGGGCTGCTCGCTGGAGTCGTCGGCGAGTTCTTCCAAGCGCTCTGTCTGACGCTGGGCGCTTCGATTTTTCTCTCGCTGGTTTTTGCGATCACATTGATTCCGCTGCTGTCCGAACGTTTTCTTTCCGGAAGCGCCCATAAACCTTCCGCCGACAGATTCATTGACCCGGTGCTTCGAAAGTATGAGCGCGGGGTGCGTTGGTCGTTGGTGCATCGCTGGTGGATTGCTAGTGCGGCGATTGCGATGGTCGCGCTTGGTGTTTTGTTGTACTCGCGCCTGGAAACCGGATTTCTGCCCGAAATGGATGAAGGTGGCTTCGTTGTGGACTACTGGACCCCGCCCGGAACATCCCTTGCCGAAACCGACAAGATTGTCCGCGGCTTCGAGGACCGCATCAAGAAAATTCCCGAAATCGCCTCATTTTCGCGTCGCACGGGAGCCGAGTTGGGCCTGTTTGTCACCGAACAGAACCGCGGCGACATTTTGGTGAAAATGAAGCCGCGCTCCGAGCGCAGCCGGGGCACGAATGAAGTGATCAGCGATCTTCGCTCGCAAATCGAGCAGAGCGCCCCCGGCGTGATTGTCGAGTTCCCCCAGATTCTGCAAGACATGATTGGCGACCTCGAAGGTTCGCCCGAGCCAGTGGAAGTCAAACTTTTCGGTGATGATGAGCCCACGCTGGAGCGCATTGTGGATCAACTGGGTCCGCGCCTGGAGAAAATCCCCGGCCTCGTGGACTACAAAGCCATTCAAAAGGGAAATCCAGAAATTGTGTTCCATGTGGACCCTGCCCGCGCGGGCCGCGTTGGCTTGTCCGTCGAACAAGTTTCGCAGCAGGTAAGGGCCGGCCTACTGGGTGTGACCGAGACGTCTCTCCGCCAAACGGATCGCGCCATTGATATTCGGGTGCGCTTTCCGGATAGCTTGCGCTTCAACTACGACGGCATTCGCCAATTTCCGGTCGTCACCGCCTCAAAAACCATCGTGCCGCTCGAATCGCTTGCGGACGTCACGCAGGTGCGCGCCGCCTCGCAGCTCAGCCGGGAAAATCAGCGTCTCATGATTGCTATGACGGCGCGCCTGGAAAATCGCGACCTCGGCGGTGTTGTGGGAGACGTGCGCCAGTTGCTTCGGCAGACGCCGATGCCTTCCGGCGTGACCTACGAAATCGGCGGCCAGTACGAAAGCCAGCAAACTTCATTCCGCGAGCTACTTGGCGTCATGGCTCTCGCGCTGGCCGCGGTGTTTACGGTTCTCGTCATTCAGTTCCGAAGCTTTCGACCTGCCGTCGTCGTGCTGGCGGTTGCTCCGCTGTCGCTGGTCGGAGTCTTTGCCATGCTCAAACTCACTGGGACGCCGCTCAATGTCTCCTCGTTCATGGGTTTGATTCTGATGATCGGTCTAGTCGTCAAGAACGGCATCATTCTCTTTGAGTACGTCCAAAAGCTTCGGGAAGAAGGCCTGCCGCTGGAAGAAGCCTTGGTGCGTGCGGGCCGTGTTCGCGTTCGGCCCATCTTGATGACCACGCTCGCTACTCTTTTCGGATTGCTCCCATTGGCTCTGGGCCTGGGTTCGGGCGCGGAGTTACAGAAACCACTGGCGCTTGCGGTGATCGGTGGCCTTGTGCTTTCAACGCTGATCACGCTTCTGGCGATGCCCGTTTTGTATTCGCTGATTGCGCCACAGCGTGAGGCAGCTCAACCCTGATCGAATCGCAAGCCAAACGCGAATTTATCTCTGTTCGAGCTTGCCTGCTTTACCGGCACGCAACTTTCCTTTTTAATTCCCAAGTTCAATTCATTTCTTTTTCGGCGCGGGGTTGCTTGGGGGCATTGCCATTTCCATGGGAGTACTCGCGCCCGCCGTGAGTTCTTTTTTCACGGCTTCGGAAATCTTGTCCGCATTCTTCACCAGCACGGTGGCCTGCCAGATCTGCGTCTCGGTCAATGCGTCTTTGAATCCTGGCATGCCGCTCATTCGAATGCCGTTCTCCACCTTCCAATAAGACTCCCACGCTTCGTCGTCCGTCACGCCTGTTCCGTGAAAGAGCTGCGGCGGAGCAGGATACATACCTTTTGCGATCGCGGACTTTTCCTCTCCGGGGAATCCGTGGCAAACGGCGCAGTTTTCCTTGTAGATTTTCGCGCCGTGCACCAAATTCGCTTCATCGGCGGGAACCTGTGGCTCAGGATGAGGCAGCTTATCGAGATACGCGTGCAGCCCCAGCTTCGCCAGCTTGCTTTCGAACGGCATGGGCGGCGCCTTCGCCGCCATAGGCGCGCGTCCCGTCGAGAAATAGAAATAGACGCCCCCCGCGATCAGCAGTACTGTCAGCAAGATTCCCGAAATCAGGCCTTTAAACATGCTTCGTTTCTCCCAGGCGATTCGAACTCCATGTCCAATTTTGCGGACCTGGATGTTCCGCAACAGTCTATGTTTTCACCACTCTTTCCGCATCCCGTAAGTTGGACAGGGCAAGGCATTCTTCCTGCCCCGGGAGTGGAAAGACTTTAGTAACCATTCGCTCGCAAGAACCGTCCTATTTAGGCGTAGGCTGTATTTCCAGCAGGCCGCCAGGTCAAACGAGGGAGTCGCCTGCGGCTATGGCGAATGTCCTGCATTGGGCAGGCTTTCCTGCACAAGCTTGGTATCAAACAGGAGCGAACGGATGGGCCAACTCAAGTCCATAGACCTCCCCGAACCCGGCGCACGCGGCGTCGAGGCTCCGCGGAGTACTACGCCCTCTAAGGCGCGCTGGTGGCTTTGGATTCTCATTCTTGGCGTGATCGCCATTGGTGTCTGGTATTTCCGTGGTGCGCGTTCCTCCAGCCAGGCCGCCGACTCCGCCGCGCCAAGTGCCGCAGCTAAGGGGCGGGGCGGGGCGGGCACCGGCGGCTTCGCAGTGCCGGTTATCGTTGCCACGGCTCAGCGCGGCGACTTGCCGGTGTATTTCAACGGCCTCGGCACGGTCACCGCCTTCAACACCGTCACCGTGCGCAGCCGCGTGGATGGCCAGCTCATCAGTGTCGCCTTCAAGGAGGGTCAATTTGTCCACGAAGGCGATCTTCTCGCGCAGATTGACCCGCGTCCCTTCCAGGTCCAGCTGGAACAGGCCCTGGGGCAGCTTGCCAAGGATCAGGCCCAGCGAAGAGACGCCGAAGCAAATCTCGAACGATTCAAGCTGCTCCTCAAGGAAGGTGTGATTCCCCAGCAGCAGCTTGACACGCAGGCAGCGCTGGTCGGCCAATTCGATGGAGCGATTGCGTCGGATCAAGCTCAGATCAACAACGCCAAACTCCAGCTTACTTACTCCCATATCACCGCCCCAATCAGCGGGCGCATCGGCCTTCGTCTCGTGGATGCGGGAAACATCGTGCATGCTTCCGACACGAATGGGCTCCTCGTCATCACCCAGCTCCAGCCTATTTCCGTGATATTCAGCCTGCCGCAGGATCAACTTCCTCAAGTGATGAGCAAACTGCGTTCCGGTACTCAGCTTCCCGTCGAAGCCTATGATCGCGACGACACCGCAAAGATCGCCACCGGAAAACTCCAAACCATTGACAACCAGATTGACGTGACCACGGGAACTTACAAGCTCAAATCCATTTTCAGCAATGAAGACAACGCGCTCTTCCCGAACCAATTTGTCAACGTGCACCTTCTCGTGGACACCAAACGCGATCTCACCGTTGTTCCTGCCGCTGCGATTCAGCGCGGCCCCCAGGGAACTTACGTTTATGCCGCCGGAAACGACAACACCGCAAAGATTCGCACCGTCACCATCGCGCAGAGCACCGGCAATAGCGTCGGCCTGAGCGCGGGCTTGAATCCGGGCGACGTCGTGGTCATCGACGGTCAGGACAAACTGCAGGATGGCACCAAGATCAATCCCAGCACTGCACCCGGCGCAAGTGGTTCGGGTCGAGCCCCCGCGCCTTCGACATCCCGCCAGGGTACACCGCAAGCTGGCAGCCCCTCGAAGGGCCGTGCCGGAGGCTCTCCGCGATGAATCCGTCACGGCCGTTCATCCTGCGGCCGGTCGCCACCACCCTACTCATGGTCGGCGTCTTGCTCGTGGGCTTCGTTGCCTACCGGCAGCTCCCCGTCTCGGCTTTACCGCAAGTCGATTACCCCACAATCCAGGTGCAAACGTTCTACCCCGGTGCCAGCCCGGTCGTCATGGCCTCTTCTGTCACTGCGCCGCTCGAGCGCCAGTTCGGGCAGATTCCCGGCCTGAATCAGATGACTTCGACGAGCTCTTTCGGCAGCTCCATCATCACTCTGCAATTCAATCTTGACCTGAACATCGACATCGCCGAACAAGAAGTGCAAGCCGCCATCAACAGCGCATCTAATCTTCTTCCCCAGGGGCTCCCAAATCCGCCAATCTACAGCAAGATCAATCCCGCGGACGCCCCGATTCTGACTCTCGCCCTCACGTCCAAGTCTTTGCCGCTTCCCAAAGTCGAAGATCTCGCCGATACGACTCTCGCGCAGAAAATCTCGCAGCTTTCTGGCGTCGGCCTCGTCAGCATCAGCGGCGGCCAGCGCCCCGCCGTGCGCATCCAGGCGAATCCTACTGCGCTCGCTTCTTATGGGATGAGTCTGGAAGATTTGCGCACCGCCCTCGGTCAGGCCAACGTGGACCAGGCCAAGGGTACCTTCGATGGCCCGCTTCAGGCCTACACCATTGGCGCGAACGATCAGCTCATCTCTACTGACAGCTACCGCCCCCTCATCATCGCCTACCGCAATGGCGCGCCCGTCCGCCTCACCGACGTCGCCGCGGTCGTCGATGGCGTGGAAAACGTGAAGCAAGCCGCCTGGGCCAATCGAGACCCCGCAGTCATCATCAACATCCAACGTCAGCCCGGCGCGAATATCATCGCCGTCGTCGACCGCGTGAAGAAGTTGCTCCCGGCGCTCCAGGCCGCTCTCCCCGCCGCGGTCCAGGTGGACATTCTCACCGATCGCACCACCACCATCCGCGCTTCCGTGGATGACGTGCAGTTTACTCTGGTGCTCACCATCGCGCTCGTCGTGATGGTCATTTTTCTTTTTCTCCGCAGCATCCGTGCCACTATCATTCCCAGCGTCGCCGTTCCGCTCTCCCTCATCGGCACGTTCGGCGTGATGTATCTGCTCGGCTACAGCCTCAACAATCTTTCCCTCATGGCGCTCACCATCTCGACCGGCTTCGTCGTGGATGACGCCATCGTCATGATCGAAAATATCAGCCGCTACATCGAAGAAGGCGAATCCCCGCTGCAAGCCGCTCTGAAAGGTTCCGAGCAAATCGGCTTCACCATCGTTTCTCTTACCGTCTCGCTCATTGCCGTCCTCATCCCGCTTCTCTTCATGGGCGATATCGTCGGCCGCCTTTTCCGCGAATTTGCCATCACCCTAGCGGTCACCATTCTCGTCTCCGCCGTCGTCTCGCTCACCCTCACGCCTATGATGTGCGCCAAGCTTCTTCGCCATCAGAAAAAGGAAGATGAAAGCTGGTTCTATCGCAAGTCCGAGGATGCTTTCAATTCCGTCATTGCTTTCTATGGCCGAACCTTGCAGTTTGTTCTGCGTTATCGCGCCACCACGCTTCTCATCACCGTTGCCACTCTCGTCGGCACCATTCTTCTCTACATCTACGTTCCCAAAGGATTCTTTCCCGTCCAGGATACCGGCGTGATCCTCGGCGTTTCCGAAGGCCCGCAAGATGTCTCTTTCCTCTCCATGTCGCAACGCCAGCAAGCGCTTGCCGATATCATTCTCAAAGATCCGGCGGTCGAGAGTCTTTCTTCCTTCATCGGCGTCGACGGCACGAACACCACCCTCAACAGCGGCCGCATCCAGATCAATCTCAAGCCGCTTGCCCAGCGCAAAATCAACGCTTCCGACGTAATCCGCCGCCTTCAGCCCGAGCTTGCCAAAGTCGACGGCATCTCCCTCTTTCTGCAACCCATCCAGGATTTAACCGTCGAGGATCGCGTCAGCCGCACGCAATTTCAATACAGCCTGGAGGACGTCGATGCCAGGGAGCTGGCCTACTGGACGCCGCGTTTTATCGACAAACTAAAATCGCTTCCGGAACTTCGGGACGTCGCCAGCGATCAATTGAATCAAGGCCTGGTCGCCAATCTCGTCATCGATCGCGACACCGCCTCTCGTCTCGGCATTCTCCCTGCTGATATTGACAACACGCTCTACGACGCCTTCGGCCAGCGCCAGGTCTCCACCATCTTCACGCAACTGAACCAATATCACGTCGTTCTGGAAGTCGATCCGCAATTCCAGCAGAACCCGGACTCGCTAAAAAGTATTTACGTCCGTTCCTCCACCGGCCAGCAGGTCCCGCTTAGTGCTTTCACCCGTTTCGAGCCCGGCGCCGCGGCTCTGGCGCTGAACCATCAAGGCCAGTTTCCAGTCGTCACGCTTTCGTTCAACCTCGCCCCCAACGCCGCGCTCGGTGACGCCGTCAACGCTATCAACCGCGCCAGGCAGGAACTAAACATGCCGCCCAGCGTGCAGGCCACGTTTCAAGGGACCGCTGCGGCCTTTCTCAAATCGCTGGCAAATGAACCTGTTCTCATCCTCGCCGCCCTGGTCACCGTTTACATTGTTCTCGGCATCCTGTACGAAAGCTACATTCATCCCATCACGATTCTCTCGACGCTCCCGTCCGCCGGCGTCGGCGCAATCCTCGCCTTGCTCCTCTGCCGCACGGAGTTCAGCGTCATCGCCTTGATCGGTATCATCCTGCTCATCGGCATCGTCAAGAAAAACGCCATCATGATGATTGACTTCGCTCTCGAAGCCGAGCGCAAGGAAGGGAAGTCACCGCTTGACGCCATCTATGAAGCCTGCTTGCTGCGTTTCCGCCCCATCATGATGACTACCATGGCCGCGTTGCTCGGCGGTTTGCCGCTCGCTTTAGGCTCCGGCGTCGGTTCGGAATTGCGCCGTCCCCTCGGCATCACCATTGTCGGCGGCCTCATTCTCAGCCAGTTGCTGACCCTGTACACCACGCCGGTGATTTACCTGGCTTTTGATTGGCTGGCGCATCATTTTTCCTGGCACATCGGAAATCCGATCGAAGAGCCGGCGCCCGGAGACTGAACCGTGAACTTTTCTTCCAATTTCTCCGCGCCTTTCATTCGCCGCCCCGTCGCCACTTCGCTGCTCACCTTCGCTATCTTTCTCTCTGGCGCTGTTGCGTTTCGTTTCCTGCCCGTCGCTCCGTTGCCAAAGGTCGATTTTCCCACCATCGGTGTCGGCGCGGGCCTGCCGGGCGCCAGCCCGGAAACCATGGCCTCCGCCGTCGCCACTCCCCTCGAGCGCCAGTTCGGCCGCATCGCCGGCGTCACGCAAATGACTTCCTCGAGCGGACTCGGTTCCACCGGCATCACTCTTCAATTTGACCTCAACCGCGACATCAACGCTGCCGCCCGCGACGTCCAAGCCGCCATCAACGCTGCCCGCAGCCAGCTTCCTGCCGACCTTCCCGGTCAACCCACTTATCGCAAGGTCAATCCGGCCGATTCCCCGATCTTGCTGCTGGCACTGAGCTCCGAAAACATTCCGCCCGCGCAGATCTACGATGCTGCGGATTCCATCCTCGCGCAGAAGCTCGCCCAAGTGGAAGGCGTCGGCCAGGTTTTCACCTGGGGCAGTTCGCGTCCCGCCGTGCGCGTCGAAGTGAACCCCTACCAGCTCAACAGCTACGGAGTCAGCTTGGAGACCGTTCGCAAATCGCTCCAGTCCGCCAACGCGAATCTCGCCAAAGGTACCCTCTCGGATTCCCAGCAAAACTGGACCATCACCGATACCGACCAGCTTTTCAAGGCCTATGAATATCAGCCTCTAATCGTCGCGGGACACGTCGGCGCACCGGTGCGCCTGCGCGACGTTGCGGAAGTCCTCGATTCCGTCGAGGACACTCGTAACTTGGGACTTTCCGGCGGAAAACCTTCCGTGCTCCTCGCCGTCTTTCGCCAGCCTGGCGCGAACATGATTGAGACCGTTGACCGCATCACCGCACTTCTCCCACAGCTCCGCGCTTCCATCTCGCCTTCTCTCCATCTGAACGTCGCTGTCGACCGCACTACTACCATCCGCGCTTCCGTTCACGACGTCGAAGTCGCGCTCAGCATTTCGATCATTCTGGTGATTTTCGTGGTGTTCGCTTTCCTGCGAAATGTCTGGGCCACCATCATCCCCAGCGTCGCCGTTCCTCTCTCCCTCATCGGCACCTTCGGCGTCATGTACCTCTGCCACTACAGCCTGGACAATCTCTCGCTCATGGCCCTCACGATTTCGACCGGCTTCGTCGTGGACGATGCCATCGTCGTCATCGAGAACATAACTCGCCACATGGAAAACGGCATGAAACCTCTCGAAGCCACCATGAAGGGCGCCAGCGAAATTGGCTTCACCGTTCTTTCCATGAGCACCTCGCTTGTCGCTGTTTTTATTCCCATTCTGCTGATGGGCGGCATTGTCGGCCGACTTTTTCGCGAATTTGCCGTTGTTCTCAGCGTGGCCATTGGCGTTTCTCTTCTGATCTCTCTCACGACCACGCCCATGATGTGCGCGCGCTTTCTCCGCCGCGAAACTGGTCGGCACAACCGCGTCTACCGCTTCTCCGAAAATGTATTCAACCGGCTTCTCCGCACCTACGATTTCTCCCTGCGCTGGGTTCTCCGCCATCAGTTTCTGATCTTGCTTGTCACCTTCGGCACCGTTTGCCTGAACGTCTATCTCTTTGTCCAGACTCCCAAGGGATTTTTCCCGCAACAGGACACCGGCCGGTTCAGTGGGCTCATCCAGGGCGATCAAGATCTATCCTTCGCCGCCATGTCGCAGAAGATGCGCCAATTCACCGATATTGTCTTGCAGGACCCCGCGGTCGACACGATCACAGCCTTTACCGGGGGCGGCAGCGGCGGCAGCATCGCTCGCATGTTCGGCCAGCTCAAGCCGCTCAGCGAACGCAAGCTCAGCGTAGATCAGGTCATCGCTCGCATCCGTTCAAAGACCGCCAAAATCCCCGGCGCTGCCCTCTATCTGCAGGCCGTCCAGGATCTCAGCGTTGGCGGCCGTTTTGGTGGCGCTCAGTATCAGTACACGCTCCAGGCCGACAATCTCACTGACCTCACGTATTGGGCCCCCATTCTTCAGCAGCGCCTCAGCAGAACCCCGGAACTCCGCGACGTCAATTCCGACCAACAACTTCACGGTCTGCAAAGTTCCATCGTCATCGACCGCGACACCGCCGCCCGTCTCGGCGTCGCTGTCCAGGACATCGACAATACTCTCGGTGACGCCTTCGGCCAACGCCAGGTCTCCAACATCTATAAAGGCTTGAATCAGTACCACGTGGTGATGGAAGTCGTGCCCGCCGCGCAGCAAAGCCCGGAAGCACTAAAGTCCATTTACGTCCCGTCAAAATCCGGCAAGCTCGTCCCGCTCAGCGCATTCGCCCACTACGAGCCATCCAGCACCGCCCTCTCCGTCAATCACCAGGGCGTTTTTCCGGCCATCACGCTTTCCTTCAATCTTGCGCCCGGTGCTTCGCTCGGTCCCGCCGTCGAGCACATCGAGCAGGCCCGCCGCGAAATCGGCGTCCCGTCCACGGTCCACGCTACGTTCCAGGGAACCGCCCAGGCCTTTCAGGATTCGCTGTCCAACCAGCCCGTCCTGATTCTTACGGCTCTCGCTGCTGTCTACATCGTTCTCGGCATCCTCTACGAGAGTTACATTCATCCCATCACCATTCTCTCCACGATTCCTTCTGCGGGAATCGGCGCGCTCCTCGCCATTCAATTCATCAAGTCCGATCTGAACATCATCGCGCTCATTGGCATCATTCTCCTGATCGGCATCGTCAAGAAAAACGCCATTCTCATGATTGATTTCGCAGTGCAGGTCGAAAGGGAAGAAGGACTCTCGCCTGTCGAAGCGATCTACAAAGCATGCCAGTTGCGTTTCCGTCCGATTCTAATGACGACCATGGCCGCTCTTCTCGGTGCCATGCCGCTCGCGCTCGGCACTGGTGTGGGCTCCGAGCTACGCCGCCCCCTGGGCATCACCATCGTCGGCGGCCTGATCCTCAGCCAGATGCTAACCCTCTTCACCACCCCCGTCGTCTACATCTATATGGATCGCCTGCAGTCCTGGATTCAGGGCCGCACCCGCTCCCACGCCGCCGCGCCGGCCACAGCACCCGCCCACTCCGACTGAGCTCGAGTTTCGATTTTCCAATTTCCAATTTCTTTTCCACTCAGGAGCTGCCAATAAGCCACCCCGTCAAGAAAACCAGCACCCCGCCCACGATCACCTGAAATGCCGCCTGCAAGAATGGTGTATCCATGTAGCGGTGCCGGATGTAACTGATGACCATCAGCTCGACCGCGACTACAATGACCGCGATGAGCGTTGCGACATGAAAATTAGCGATGAGAAACGGCAGCGTATGTCCGATTCCACCCGCCGTCGTCATCAGTCCCGTGACCGATCCTCGCAACCACGGCGACCCCCGTCCGGTCAGCGACCCGTCGTCGGAAAGGCCTTCCGAAAAAGCCATGGAAATGCCTGCGCCGATCGACGCCGCCAGTCCCACTAGAAACGCTTCCCAGCTCTTGTGTGAGGCGAAGGCTGCGGCAAACAACGGCGCCAGCGTCGAAACCGACCCGTCCATCAAACCGGCCAGCCCCGGTTGTATCACCTGCAGCAAAAACAATTTTCGATGCGATTCCGCTTCACTCGCTTTCGCGCTCGCCGTCAGGTGTTTTTCTTCCAGCTCTCCCGCGGTCTGCTTGTGTTTTCTCTCCTCATCCGCGAGTTTGTTCAGCAATTCCCGCGTGGAAGCGTCCGCCGTCCTGCTTGCGGCTCGCGCGTAAAATCGCCCCGCCTCCATCTCCATTAATTCCGCTTGCTTCCGCGCAATGTTCACCCCCAGCGGGCGCACCAGCCACACCGGTCTCCTCTGCAAGAACCCTTTCACGTTTTCCCGCCGGATCAGGGGAATGTGTTCTCCGAACCGCTGCCGGAACATTGCGAACAGACGGTCGCGGTGCCCTACCTCTTCTTCGCGCATCTCCTCGAACATCTGCGCCGTCGAAGGATATTCATCTCGCAGCGCGTCTGCGAACTCCCCGTAAATCCGCCCGTCTTCTTCTTCCGCCGCGATGGCGATCGCCAGAATCTCTTTTTCCGTCAGATCCTTGAATTTTTTCAGCATCGTGCTTTGCCCTCGCTCTTCCGTGGCAAAGAAGAATCGCACAAACCGTGCAGCCAAGTCATCTTTCGCCTCCCGCTTCTGCGGCGTCACGTTTGGTCAAGGGCCTTCCGCTGATATTTGGGACTTCGTTAGCCCGACAAGACAATTAGGGTATAGGATAGTTTCTATTTTTGTCGGAGGTTCAAAATGGCCAAGAAAAGCAAGCTCACGCAAGTCGCAGTCAGCATCGGAGCCGCGATGGGTAAGGCGGATCGCAAAGCTCAGCAGGTTGCGAAGGCAGGCGTCCTTGCCAAGAAAGAACTGCGCGCCATCTCCAAACAAGTCGACGTTCTCAAGCGCCAGTTGCTCCAGACCACCAAGCGTCTCCGGAAAGCTCTAAGCTAAGCTTTATGGCTGGCGCTGGAAGTGGACACTAGATTTGCGAGACCGGAGACGCGGGCGTTGCTGCAGATCGTGGTGGAGCCTAACAGGCGGAAGTGAACCTGGAAACTCGTGTCGAAAAGCATCTCCGTATAAGAGATTCAATAGGCTCTGGCAAGACCGACACGTTCACGTTCACGTGTGGACCCGAGACTAAGGCGTGCGCAATCTTTCAATGCGACTAAACTAGATCATTCGATCTTTCCATACAACAGGCGACGGATTCTGACCCGCCCCGAAAATCGGGGGAGACAACAAAGCATGAAGTACTACACCATAAACCCCTGCATCCGACAGACCTGTACAATTCCCAGCCGGTCCCCGGCGCCCACTTTATGCTTCATTCGGTACAGGTGATTTTTTACCGTTTGCTCCGAGAGGCAAAAGCGACTTGCAATTTCCTTGTTGGTCAGTCCTTCGGCGATTAACGGGATCAATTGCTGTTCGCGGCGCGTGAGCCCCATCCGCTGACGCACGCTTGCGGACGGAAACGAGGTTGCCTCCCTCTCAAAATAATGGAAAAGCAGCGCGCAGAGGGTGCCCGGGCACACCGCCTCGCCCGCTTGCACCGCCCGCACACCTTCCACGACGTCCTCCGCCGAAGCGTTTTTCGGAAGGTATCCACGGACCCCTGCACGCACGCACTGCAGAAACTCGGTCTCTTCCCCCGTAACGCCAATCAGTAGAATCTGCACGTTTGGCGCGGACGCTCGCACCTTTCGGATCGCGGAAAGATCCTCGTTCATGCTTCCGCGCGAAGTCAGCAGCAGAATGTCCGCTTCTTCCTTCAGCAAATCTTCCGTTCGAAAGGGTCCCGCCCTATATACCCCGGCCACTTCGATATTCCCACCCTTCACCAACATCCGTGCGAGCGCCTCCCGCAGCAGGCGATTCCCAGCCGCGACGAACACCCGAGGTTTTCCCCCCCCCCCCCCCCCTCCCCCCCGTTTGCCAAACC
>JACXTT010002718.1_pt1 | contig 27777 bp, 22 predicted proteins | sample 9270951 | NCBI WGS metagenome assembly JACXTT01 (sample SAMN15532306, study PRJNA645909) | rock metagenome | isolation source: weathered quartz diorite | place: Puerto Rico | collected 2017-06-21 | reverse complement strand
ATGCTCCGGATGTCGGCCGTGTAGGGCTCGCCGTTCTTGTCGATGACCTCGCCGAACACCAGCACCTTGCCCGGCCCAAACACATCGGCCGGCCCCCAGTAAAACGCGCTCCAGTCAATCCCCAGCCGCAGATCGCTTTCGCGCTGCGCTGTGAAGCCGCGGATCGAAGAACCGTCGAAGGTCAGATTGTCGTAGCTCTTGAGGAGAAACTTCTTGTCGTAATCGAGCATGTGCAACCGGCCCTCAAGATCGCTGAAGAGCACGGTCAGGGCCTTGATGCGCTTCTCGTCGGTCAGGTACTTGAGGCGCTCTTCCTGGATCTTGTGAGGAGCCACGCGGTCCAGGCGCTGCTTCTTGGCCTTCAGGTTCATCTCTTCCAGTTCGTCGTACGGGATCGACAGGAAATTCCGTAGTTCGCTTGACATGCTTCTCCTTGGTGTTGGCGCAGCCCAGAAGTGAGTTGCACTGGCTGGGGGATAACTGAATAGGCTATCGTGTCGGGCGTCACCGCACAAATAAAAATGGCTTATGCCAGCGATTACCGGGATTTATTCGCATCGAGCGAATTGCTCCAGAAATGGTGCAAGAGCCGACCTGTCAGATGATCAGCCAACCAGCCTGGCATGAAATAATCAAGCAGTGAGCTGCCCCATCTGTGAAGTCCGAAAAGAAAAGCGGTTTTGTCCCGCTATGCATGGGCGAATCTGCCCCCAATGTTGCGGCGAACAGCGCGAGGTGACGCTCGACTGTCCCAGCGATTGCCCCTATCTGCAACAGGCCCGTGAGCACGAGAAGGCTCGGGATATGAGCGAACTGGATCGTGCAGCGTTATTTTCCGAAGTCGAGATTACCGAGCAATTTCTCTATGAGCGCGAGCACCTGCTTCTCGGACTCAGTTTTGCTTTGGCCAAAAGCGCGCGTGCAAACCGCATCCTGGCCGATCGCGATCTGATTGCCGCTTTGACGTCGCTCGCCAAGGCCTATGAGACGCTGGTGAATTCCAGCCTGATTTACGAGCAACGTACCGCCAACCTGGCGCATCAGGCGATCGCGTCCGAAATCGAACAGATGGTCAAGGAGTTTCGCGAGGCCGAGCAGAAGCATATGGGTCTCACCCGATTGCGTGACTCCGAGGTGTTGAAAGCGCTGGTATTCCTGTTGCGAATGGGGCTGGGACACACGTCGGGACGTCCGAAATCGAGGGCCTTTGTCGATTTTCTCTTCGCGCAATTTCCCGAGAAGCAGTCCACCATTGCCTCGCCGGAGGAGGCGAGTAGCCGGATCATCGTTTCTTGATTGGATTTCAGGTTTTGAGCTCGAGGCGGCGAACGCTTTGTCCGGGAGGCAGCGCGGCGAGGAGTTCACGGGCAGTTTTCTTGAGTCCTGGATGGAAAGCTTCGGGTGCGATCTCTGCCAACGGTTCCAGCACGAACCGCCGCTCGTGCATCGCAGGATGCGGAATTCTCAAGCCCCTTTCCTCGACCACGCAATCGCCAAACAGCAGAATATCAACGTCAATCAAACGCGGCCCCTTGTTTTTCGTGCGCAGACGGCCCATCTCTTGTTCAAGAGCAAGCAATGTCCCGAGGAGAGTCGCCGGTGACCGATCAGTCTCCAGCGCAATCACGCAGTTCATAAACCAGGGTTGGTTGCGGAGCTCCACTGGCTCGGTCTCGTAGAAGCCGGAAGCGGCACGGACCGTTCCCGCTTCTTTTATCCGCTCGATTGCCGCTTGCAGGTTGGCCGAACGGTTTCCTAAGTTTGATCCTAGCGACAGGTAGACGAGCGCGGCCACAGGATTACCTGAAATTTGTGATGCTTATTCTACGTGATTGCCAACGGCAGACCCCTTCGCGGCTCCAAACGCGCCAAAAAACGTGCATAGGTGATTCGGATGCGGCTGATCCAAAAGGAGAAAGCTCCTCTTGGGCAGTCGCCCGGCTTGGTACCTTGGTTACTTTCTCCTGCCTGCAGGCGCCATTAGTATCAAATAAGCATGAATCTGGAATCGCTGCTGATCAGTCGCGATGCGGCACTCCTCGGGGTATTGCGTCCAACGCTGGAGAAAATGTCGGTTAGCGTCGAGGTTTGCGCGGCTGCGCAGACCGGCGGGGAAATGCTGGGAAAGCGCAAGTTTGACGCGGTGATCGTGGATTGCGACGACCTCCAGGGCGGGGTCGAACTCCTGAAAAACCTGCGCAGCACTCGGAGCAACGCCTCATCGGTCGCCTTCGCCGTCCTGAATGGCGGTACCACTACCCAGGAAGCGTTCCAAATCGGGGCCAATTTCGTGCTCCAGAAACCGCTGACGCCGCTCAATGCTACGCGCTGCTTCAACGCGGCCTTGAATTTCATGGTGAAGGAACGGCGCCGGTACTTCCGGCATCCGGTGGAAATGGCAGTCAAGATCAGTCTCCCGGAAGGCCTTGAACTCACTGGCACAACCACCAATCTGAGCGAAGGGGGGATGGCTCTGCGCGTTGCAGGCAAACTGCCCAAGAGTGCGGAGGCCCGGTTGCAATTCACCCTGCCCGGCTCCCATACCTCGCTCGAAGTCAAGGGAAACATTGCCTGGGCGGACCCCACGGGAAACGCTGGGATCAAATTTGTCGAGGTGCCGCAGAGTTCGCAATATCAGCTTGAGAAGTGGTTGACCGACTGCCTGAAAAGCGAGCTGCCCAACCACTTACAGCCGCACATGCCAACCCACTAGCCGCCAGTCAATTTTTCCGGTTCGAACATCGATGAGTCTCTCAGCCCGAATCCAGTTTGAGACTTCTCGTGTCCCCTGCCGGTGTGGCAGTCTGGGAGGAGTTTTTGCAAAGAGACTTCCCATGATCACCCTCGACGAAAGAATTGCCAAAACCGAAAGGCTCCTGCGCCGCATGGAAGATGACAAACCCTATCTGCGCGCCCGTTTGTCCGCTCTAGGGGCCGAGCACCGGCAAAGCGCAAGCGCGTTTGCGGACCGGGTCCGAGCGGAAGCGGAAGCGGAACTGCGGCGGCTATTGGCTGAACGCGGGACGCCCTACGATTGGAGCCTGCCGCAGCCCGCCGACTGAAAGCCTGCGCTCAGCAATCTCTACACGCTCAGATTGGTTTCGGCGCTCATCGTCGTTGCGGACGGGGTCTCTTCCAAAGTAGTTTCTTCCCAGTAGGACCTGTCGCGCAGGATACGCGAGACCAAAGCAGTGTGCATGGCGTGACCGGCGCGGTCAGCTACCACGGATCCCAGAATCTGCCTCCCGATCAGAGCGAGGTCTCCGATCAGATCGAGCACCTTGTGCCGGACGAACTCGTCCGCAAAGCGCAGCGGCGGGTTGAGCACTTCGTCCCGGCTCAGCACGATCGCATTCTCAATCGAAGCGCCGCGGATCAGTCCTTGCTGGCGCATGGCTTCGGCTTCGTGCAGGAATCCGAACGTGCGAGCGGGCGCGATCTCCCGCAGATAACTGCCGTTGGTCAACTGCACACAAAACGTCTGGCGCCCGATTCGCCGGTGGGGGAAATTGATGGAGTAAGAAACCGAATAGGTGTTTGCCGGATACACCGCGATGAATTTGTCGGCTTCACGCAATTCCACCTCGCGCACGATGCGGAGATAGGTGCGAATTTTGCGCTGCCGCCGGATGCCGGCTCTCTGGATCATTTCGACGAACGGGCGGGCGCTGCCGTCGAGAATAGGCAGCTCGAGATTGTCGAGCTCAACGATGGCGTTGTCGATGCCGGCGCCGATAAAGGCCGACAGCAGATGCTCGGTGGTGGAGATGAGCACGCCCTTCTTCATCAGACTGGTAGCGTAGCTGACCCGGGCCACGTTGCGGCCACTGGCTTCGATCGCAAAGCCGTCAAGATCAGTGCGGCGGAAGACAATGCCAGTCCCAGTTGGTGCGGGCAGGATGCGCAACGTCACCGGAGCTCCGCTATGGAGACCAACGCCTGCGCATGTTACTGGAGCACGAATTGTTTGCTCGTGCGTCAAGAGGAAGTGGAGTAAGTGTTTTGCTATTCACAAGTTTACCGCCCAAGCGGAAATTGAGTACGTAGCAAAAAAGACACAGTTCGTGGTCAATTCAAGGGCGAAGACCGCTAAAGCGCTCAGGGGAAAGGCAGATGTTTGGCAGTGGCTCCCGGGGTTTTAGCCCGAAAATACCGTGAGTTGGCCGGGGCCTAAGGTTTTTTCGGAGGTGCCAGGGGGTTGTAATCCACGGTCGCTTGAAAGATGGAATTATCCAGTGGCAGGTTGTACCTTACGGTGTTGATGAAGCGCTGATGTGACATTTCGCCATTGAAGGTGCGGCTGATCGAATGGGGTGTCATGATCCCCTGCGTGAGGCGGTAATTGTCGAAGATCTCTTCCTCAACGTTCTTTTGCTTGTCTTCAGGATCGCGCCAGGTAAAGCTGGTCTTCACCGGCAGGTGTGAATTCTGATCAAGGTAGATGGTGACTGCGTCGTTCTGTGTGTTGAGCAGCGTGACCTGATCGGTGGGCTTGCCATCCACAATCGCCAGACCGTCATAGAAATACTGCATCGTGGGATCTTTGATCCATGTGCGAAGCACTTGTTCGAGCGAATGCCGGCGCCGTCGCAGATAGGCGGTGAGGTCGTCTTTGTCCTGTGCTGACGTGCCCTTGTTGGTGGTCTCGTATCCCTTGTCGCCGTTGTGGATGACCACGATATCGTTCTTCGATTTCTTACTCACCACGATCACGTCGACAGAACCGAACAAAGGAAGAGGGATGAAAACATTGCCGCGGCCAATGATCTCAAGCCGGTCCTGCTTCGGAAATTGGGTGAACTGCCGATACTGCGCACCGGGGCCGTGGCTTTTGCCGTGGTATAGGGTGTACCAACGTCCTTCCTCCGCTCGATTTTGAGCTGTGAGATAAGCTTGGCCTCCGAGCGCGGTGATCGTCTGATCAAGGAAAGCGCGGGCTTTAAGGGCGTTCTCAGAATCGGTTGGATTGACGGGCGCAGCCGAGGCCGGGGCGGTACTCTGGGCCGGGGGTGCGGAGCCGACCTGAGCGGCGACCATGGCGGAGAGCAGAAGGATGGCGAAGAATCGCTGCATGAACTTATAGGTTAGAAGCGGTCTGGGCGATTTTAGCTGTCTTGACGGTTCCCTCCCGGTCATACTCAGCTCCGTGCCAACCGAAGGTTTAGTGCCACGAAAGCTCGAAATTCACGACAATCTGGGTTTCCACCTTCACAGGCTGGCCCTGCAGCAGGTAGGGCCTATATTTCCATTGCTTGACCGCCTCGATGGCAGCAGGGGCAAGTGAAGGATGTCCCGAGACTAGCGTCACGCTCTCGATGTCCATTCTTGTTGATTATCACCTGCAGGACTACCTGCCCTTGAATGTGATCGTGCCGGGCATCTTCCGGATACCGGGGCTGGACTTTCTTGATCAGTAACCCCCGTGAGACTCCCTGGGACACACGAACACGCTGCGGCAGCGCGACGGCGGGTAACTGCGGAGCGGGGACGATCACCCCACTGATGTTGCCCGTTGATTGATCACCCGGAACGGTCCCCGTCAAACCATTCGTCTCGCGAGTTGAGTTCAGCTCATCCTGGAACGATATCCGCTGAAGTGAACTCACAGATTCTTCCAGCGCCGACGAAGACCAGGCGGCCAGCGTCCACCCAAGAAAATATCCCCGGAATTTCGTACAAACAAAGGCCTTGTACAACACGCGTTCAGCCGAGGATTCTTTGTAATCCTCACGAAAGAAATGTTTGCCCGCAAAGTCAACGGGATACGGGTCCCGAAGCAGTTCCCAGTCCACATGTTGATTTTTTTCTGCATTCACAAACACGGAGACAAAATGTTGAGTGGTTGCCGTGAGACTGCTCGCGTCGACGGCACTCGTCACGATGCGATTCCTGTACGACGCTCCCGTAGGCTCTTCGATGATGAGTAATACAAACCCCCGGAGCCCCCCTGCGTTCAACTCGACGGCCTTGTCGCGGTTGACTTGCCAACCATTCGGTATTGGAAAGGAAAAGCCGAGGAACTCATTCGTGTAGGTGCTGTTTACTACGCCCCCGCGCTCGGGTCCTGGCGTGTTTGGGGAACTATTGCCAGGCTGCTGCGCTAAAGCAGCCGCGGAAGCCATAATCGCAATCAGGATAAAAGGAAACCAGGCACATTTCATGGGACACACTCTAGCCGACTAGTACCGCCCCGCCATTCACGTTGAACACCTCCCCAGTAATGAATCCGGCGTGCGGCGTGCACAGGAACAGAATTGGCGCCGCGATTTCCTCCGGCGTTCCAACCCGTCCCAGAGGGATGCCGCCAAAGATTTTTGCCCGGGTCGGGGGATCATTCAACGCGGAGGCCGACATATCGGTATCCACCCATCCCGGAGCAACGCTATTGATGTAGATCCGGTCACGCGCCAGCTCGGTCGAGAGGCCCTTGACCATGCTGATGAGCGCACCTTTGGTGGCCGCGTAGTCGCAGTGGAAGGCCTCGCCGCGCTGTCCGGCGGTGGAACTGACCAGCACGATGTGCCCCGCGGGCGCGCCGCCCTGCTTCTTCATCTGCGCGACCGAATGCTTCACGAGCGAAAAAACGCTATCCAAGTTGACGGCAATCGTGCGGTGCCATTGCTCCTCCGACATGCGGTCGATGGGCGCGTCTTCGGGCGGCCAGATCCCGTGGTTGGCAACGAGAATATCGAGGCGCCCGAAAGCGGCGATGGCCGCAGCAACTAGTTGCTGCGCGGCTTCGGTGGTGGAAAGGTCGGACTGTACAGCGCGACAGTTGGCCGCGCCGCACTCTTTGACCAAGGCGTCAGCCTGCGCCTTGGCGGACTGATAGTTGAAGACCACTTTGGCGCCCGCTCCGGCAAACAGGCGCACGGCGGCCGCGCCGATGCCGCGCGAACCTCCTGTAATGAGAGCGACTTTCGAGTTAAGAGACAGGTTCATAAGAGTAAATAGTATTGCGCGAAAGTCCGAAAACCGCGAGGGGCTGGGGCTTGAGTTGCAAAGAAACCCTGAGCGCGGTGCTGCAGCCGACTCTTGTACTCGAAAAAAGGGCGGCCCGAGATGGCCGCCCTCTGAGAACTGAGAACCGAGAACCGCTCTACGCCGTTGCCGGCCGCTCTCCACCTTTGACAGGTGTGCGTCCCGGCTCGGGCTTGATCACCTGCTGCACGCCGTCGTCGGTCTTGCTGGGCAATGGCTTGATCGGAGGCAGGTTCGTTCCTTCAACCAGCATTTTGATCTCCGCAGCATCCAGCACCTCGCGCTCGATTAGGGCGTGGGCGATCCGGATCAGAGTGTCGCGGTTGTCGGAAAGGATCTGCTTGGCCGTGTTGTAGCCCGTGCTGACCATCTTGCGGACTTCTTCATCAATCTGGATGGCTGTAGCTTCACTGTAATCGCGATGTTGTGCGATCTCGCGTCCCAGGAAGATCTGCTCTTCTTTCTTGCCGAAGGTCAGGGGGCCGAGTTCGCTCATGCCCCACTCGCAGACCATCTTGCGGGCGAGTTCCGTAGCCCGCTCGATGTCGTTGCCTGCACCGGTGGACATGCAGTTCAGGAAGAGTTCTTCTGCCAGCCGCCCGCCCATCAGGATGGCGATCTGGGTGTCGAGATAATTCTTGTAGTAGTTGTGGCGATCGTCCGTCGGCAACTGCATGGTGAGACCTAGCGCCATGCCGCGCGGGATGATCGTGACTTTATGCACCGGATCGGAATGTGGCAACTTGGCGGCGACCAGCGCGTGTCCGGCTTCGTGGTAGGCAGTGTTCTTCTTCTCTTCATCCGAGAGCAGAAGCGACTTGCGTTCCACGCCCATCAGGACTTTGTCTTTCGCCACTTCGAAGTCGTACATCAGCACTGCTTTGCGGTTCTGGCGGGCAGCGGCCAGAGCGGCCTCGTTGACCATATTCGCCAGGTCAGCGCCGGAGAAGCCCGGCGTGCCGCGGGCAAGGACCGACAAATCCACATCGTCGGCAAGAGGAATTTTGCGGGTGTGTACGCGGAGGATTTCTTCGCGCCCGCGAACATCGGGACGATTCACGACCACACGCCGATCAAAGCGTCCGGGACGCAGCAGCGCCGGGTCGAGCACATCAGGCCTGTTTGTAGCCGCCATCAGGATGACGCCTTCGTTCGATTCGAAGCCGTCCATTTCCACCAGCAACTGGTTCAACGTCTGCTCGCGCTCGTCGTGTCCGCCGCCCAGGCCGGCCCCGCGATGGCGACCGACAGCGTCAATTTCATCGATGAAAATAATGCAGGGAGCATTCTTCTTCCCCTGCTCGAACAGATCGCGGACGCGGCTCGCACCCACCCCAACGAACATCTCGACAAAGTCCGAGCCGGAGATCGAGAAGAAGGGAACATTGGCTTCGCCGGCTACCGCGCGCGCCAGCAAGGTCTTGCCGGTTCCCGGAGGTCCAACCAGCAGCACGCCCTTGGGAATGCGTCCGCCGAGCTTCTGGAACTTTTGCGCTTCGCGCAGGAATTCGATGATTTCGCGCAACTCTTCCTTGGCTTCGTCCACGCCCGCCACGTCTTTGAACGTGACTTTCTTCTGTTGCATGGAGAGCAGGCGCGCGCGGCTCTTGCCGAACGAGAGAGCCTTGTTTCCGCCGGTCTGCATCTGGCGGATCATGAAGAACCAGAGGGCGGCGAGCAGAACCAGAGGAGCCAGGTTCAGGATCCAACTTGGCCAAGTGCCGTTGCTGATGTCCTTGACGGTGATGCTGACGCCCTTATCGCGTAGCGTCTTGTACATGTCGGGAAAGTTCGGTGGGATGGTGGTATGAAAAGCCGAATTATCGCTTTTATACTTGCCCCGAACCTCTACGCCGATCACCGTAACCTCGCGGACGATCCCCTGGTCCACGTCGGACATGAACTGCGAAAAATTGACTTCTTTGTCTTTTTGGCTGTTGCTGCCGGTGCGGACCACCTGCCAGAGCAGGAAAGCCGAGACAAGAATTACTGCCCAAAACAGCACCGTCTTGACCGTTGAATTCACCTAGAACTCCTCTGTATAGAGCGCTTTATCCGTCCTGGGAAAGCAGGCTCTAGCCACTATCCCGATTAGATGCCGCAGGCCAAAATTCGGATTAGGCAAAGCGCCGTGCCCTCATTCTAGACCTTTTCTGAGGAAAATGGGATTCGCGAAGGAGGTAACAGAAGTCACGCGGCCCGGCGCTATGTTCAGGTAGTCGCTGCCAGATACGGGAGGTTCCTCCCGGTCTGTTCCGGGCTGCCGAGTCCGTAGCCGCACAGGAAAGCTTCGTCCACCAGGAAGCCGAAATAATCAGGCTGCAGAGGCACACGCCGGGCGGACTGGCGATCAAGCAGAGTGGCGAGTTTCACCGAGGCCGCGCCTCGGGCGCGCAGGTCGCTCATCAGATATTCGGTGGTCACACCGGAATGGACCAATCCTTCTATGAGAAGGACGTGCTTGCCCTTGATCTCCAACTCGTGGCTGAAAAAGATTTCGAGCAGCGCCCCTTCGCCCTGCGTGGTCTGCTTGTAGCGCGGCTTGATGAAAGTACAGACTACGGGCACTTCCAGCGCGCGCACCAGATCGGCGACGAACATGAAGCCGTTTTCCAGGATGCCCAGAGCGATCAGCGTCTGCCCGCGGTAGTCATCGGAAATCTGGCGTCCGAGTTCGCGAACCCTTTTCTGAATTTGGTCGGCGGAGATCACCTGGCGCAGAGCAGCATTCGGCGAAGCGGTCATAGTGGAGTGGCGCCTCCGGAACGAGGAATAGTAACAGCACTTGGCACTTCGCGGTTAGCACTTAGCTTGGGTTAGCTGCGAGTCGCGAGCCATGAGCTTCGAGCTACTTCGGTTTCGCTTCCCGAATCCAGAGCAAGGGGCTCTCAGCGGGTAAGGGCCTGAGACTGGCGGGTGCTGGGAATCCTCGCATCCAGACCAGGCCGACGCCGGGCGCAGCGACGACCGGCCACATTCTCTTTTCTGGACCGGTTAGATGTCGGTCGCTGAGCAGTTCCTTCACCTTCTTTTCCTCTTTCGTGTGTGCCGGCCAGAACCGGTCTCCAGGACGCCAGTTGCGGACGACGAGCTCTTTGGGCAAACGCGCGGGGTCGAGCAGCTGTTCGCGCTCGTTTTGCGGGACGCTCTCCGGGTCGGCCAGCACAGTCTCCAGACAAGTGCCCAGCTCCCGAACTTCGACCGCGCCTGGGATGGGCAGCAGATATTCGTACTCCGACGGATCGTCGTAAACGCTGTCTGTTTCGAAAGAAAGATCTCCTTTGGTTCGACGCACAAAGTGTCCGCCCGGCAGTTCGAGCTTCTTCCCGGCTGACCCGGAGGCAAGATCACGCAGTTGTTCGATCAAGCGAAACGAGACGCTCGAATCGCGGACGTTCGATTCCAACCATCCACGGATCAGGCGCCGTTGGGCGGCCAGGGGGAGCGCCAGCAGCGGGGCGACTGCCAGCGCCCCCTTTTCTGCGTTGCCTGAAGAACCGTGCTCTTGCACATGAATTTCAGGATGAGCACCTTGCCAATGCTCTTCTTCGGCGCGCGCGATTTCAGCAAGGTCGGCGAGGCTCTCTGCCGAGGTGGATCCAAAGTCTTCCTTGAGGATCGGCAGCAAGCGGTGACGCACACGGTTGCGGAGAAAAGAGAGATCGCGGTTGGAAGAGTCCTCCCGCCATCCCTGGTCCCGGTCTCGTAGATAGGCCTCCAATTCGGCGCGGCGAAAATCCAGCAGCGGACGAACAGTCTCGCCGAAGGCGTGACCCTGGTCTTCGAAGACAAGCCGAGGATGAATACCAGATAGCCCGCGGATTCCCGTGCCTCGCAGAATACGGAGCAGAACCGTTTCCGCCTGATCATCAAGGGTATGCGCCGTTGCGATCTTCGACACTCGGCCATCCCGCGCCAGCCGCCGGAAGAAGTCGTAGCGAAGTTTGCGGGCGTCCGCTTCAATTCCGGAATCCAGCGGCCGGTTCAGTGGAGCTCTTCGCGCGTGTAATTCCAGGTCGTGTTTTCGAGCGAAGTCGGCCACAAACCGCTCGTCGGCGTCCGATTCTTCTCCCCGCAGTTCATGATTCACATGGGCGACGGACAGTACGATCCCGAGTTCGGAGCGCAGTTCCTGCAGCAAAAGCAGCAACGCCATGGAGTCTGCGCCGCCCGACACCGCAACGGCTACGCGGTCTCCTGCGCGAATCAGCTCCCGCTTGCGAATTGTCTTCAACAGCCGCTCAGCCAGTTCGTGCACGAGGAAATGGTACAGGAACGCAGTTGCCAGTACCCGGTTGCGGCACGGCGCGAGATCAGGTCTAAGAATCATTGGGAATCGCAGGGTCAGTTGACTGGGTAACTGACAGCTAGCAGCCGGTGCTGGCAACTGATATGCTCTCGGAATGCATCGCTGGATGGCCAGGCTTCTTGTATTGGTCATGCTCGCGCCTGCCTTCGGGCCGGTGGCGCTGGCCGGTGCTACGCAGCCACAAGCCCCGCACTGTTTGCGCCAACCGGCAAAGCCGGTGATGCAATGCCATCACGGGATGGCGATGGCTCCGGAGCCGGCGTCGTCAGAAGCGTCGTTCCGCGCGATTGACCAATGTTGCCAGAACCATGATTGTTGCCGCGGCCTAGCTGCGCCGGAGTGGGCACAACCGCAATCGAAGCTCCTATTACTCCGAGGTCTGCCGACCGAAAAGACACCGTCTGCATCCGGTGCGCAACTGACGCCCATCACTCTCGCCGACAACGATTCCGCCCGCGCCCCGCCCTGCAGCTAACTTTCCAGTTTTAGAACGCGGCAAAGCTGCGTTTCTACACATGCGCACGTGCTAAAGCCAGGCTTATCTCTGTGCCTTCGTCCACGCATGCTGTACAGATGATTTGCTGCTAGGGAAGAAAATAATGAAGACTCCACGTTCCAGGCATTCAATCCTGACGATTACCATGACGGCGCTGTTGACTCTTGGCTCCATGTTGTTGACCGCCCCAATCGCTGCCGCCTCGATCCTCGGTACTGTCCGCGGGCTAATTCATGATCCCCAGCACCGCCCCGTGAGCGGCGCAACCGTGAAGTTGCAGGCGGTGGATTCCGCGTTCGAACAGACAATCAACAGCAATGACGCAGGGGAATTCGTCTTCGATAAGATTCCTATTGGGGAATACACGGCGACCGTCCAGTCATCCGGCTTCCGGCAGGAAGAGCAGCGGCTGACCCTCAGCTCGGGCCACGACGTCCGATTGCATTTCTCTCTGAAGCTGGCCGCGGCCTCGGAGACGGTTGACGTCACTGACGAACCCATCACCGTGAATCCGGCCTCTTCCACCACAGCCACTCTGATCAGCCGCGCCCAGATCGCGCAGACTCCCGGCGCGGACCAGTCCAATTCGCTGGCCATGATTACCAGCAGCGTGCCCAGCGCGTACGTGGTGCACGATCAGTTGCATATCCGCGGCGGACACCAGGTCTCGTGGCTACTTGATGGCGTGCCTGTTCCCAATACCAATATCGCGTCCAATGTAGGACCGCAGTTCGATCCCAAAGATATCGACTATCTCGAAGTCCAGCGGGGCGGTTACAACGCGGAGTACGGTGACCGCAGCTACGGCGTGTTCAACGTAGTCACCCGTTCAGGATTCGAACGCAACCGGCAAGCGGAATTGACCGCCAGCTATGGCAGCTTTAACAACACCGACAACCAGATCAGCTTCGGCGACCACTCGGAACGGCTCGCGTACTACGGGAGCTTCTCGGGATACCGCACAGATCTGGGGCTCGAAACTCCAATCACCAGGGTGGTGCATGATCAGGCCGCCGGAGTGGGCGGGTTCGGGTCCATCATTTTCAACAAGAGCGCAAACGACCAGCTGCGGCTGGTGACGTCGGTACGTGGCGATCACTACCAGGTGCCCATCGATCCAGATGATTCAGCCACCGCCGACAACCGCGATGTCGAGAACGAACGCGACACATTCGCAAACTTCTCCTGGGTCCACACTGCCGGGCAGGGGTTGACACTCACCGTTTCACCCTTCTACCACTTCAATCGCGCCCACTACATCGGGAAGTTTGTCGGAACGTTCGATGGCAACCCCAATGATGCGGTAGCCATCCCGGAAGACGACCGCGGATCGACGTACTTCGGTGGAACTGCAATGCTGACCCTCCAGCGCGGGAAGCACAATGCGCGCGCAGGGGTGCAGATTTGGGGGCAGCATGACAACCAACTGTTTGGGGTTGCCAGCAGCAATCCGGATCAAACTCCTCTGCACCTTAGAACCACGGCCTGGGGACAAGTGACGGCGTTCTTTCTTGAGGACCAGTACCGGCTTACGGATTGGCTCACGATCAACGCCGGTGTCCGGCTCACACACTTCCAGGGTCCGCGCCAACTCGACAGTGAGACCTCCCAATTTGTGAAAGTCAATGACAATGCCGCGGACCCGCGAATCGGGGCAGCTCTACGCATCCCGAAACTGGGCTGGGTGGCGCGCGCGTTTTACGGACGCTACTACCAGGCGCCGCCACTCTTGACCGTTACCGGCACACTCCTCGAACAGTGCCCCGGCCCCGAGGAAAAGTGCGGATTCCTTCCCCTGCGCAGCGAACGCGACGAGCAGCGCGAATTCGGCCTGGCAATCCCGCTCAAAGGCTGGACCTTCGATATCTCCAACTTCCGCACCGGCGCCAGGAATTTCTTCGATCACGACGCCCTGGGCAATTCCAACATTTTCTTCCCGCTCGCTCTGGAGCATGCCCGCATTCGCGGCTGGGAGGTCAGCGCCTCCTCGCCACGCTTGGCGCGCCGTGTTTCCTGGCGCCTCGCTTACTCCCATCAATACGCGGAGTGGAACGGAGGCATTACGGGAGGACTGCTTACCGGGAATTCCTGCGAGGCCCCTCTCTGTTTCCTCGACCACGATCAACGGGACACGCTAAGCACTGGAGCAAACCTGAGTTTGCCATGGCGGTTGTGGGCCGACTTTGGAGTCAACCGTGGCTCCGGCTTCGTGGATGGAGACGGGCCTGCCCATCTGCCCTCGCACACGACGTACGACCTGTCCCTGGGCAAGACATTCGGCGAGAACTGGAGCGTGCGGCTTGCCGGACTCAACCTGGGCAATCACCACTATCTGCTGGACAATAGCAGCACCTTCGGCGGAACGCACTTTGCCAATCCGCGCGAGGTCAGCGTGCAGGTGAAATATCGATTTCGGTATTGATGGATTGCAGATTTAAGGGCAGAGGTTAGAGGTCAGATTGCAGAGCTGAAACGCCTTCGGTGCAGGGAGGAGTTCACCCGCGCAATCTAACCTCTAAACCTCTGGACTCAGTTTGACGCTCTTCCCATACGCTCCGTATAATCGCTATCGTCTACACCCACGAAATCTGGGTGGTCACCACGCGTGAGGTTCGGCGTGAAGAGCCGGGTAATAGCGACGCGTTGATGCGTTTGCTGTGCAGCCTGATTGGCCCGGTTGCGATGTGTTTGTAGAGCCCAGCGAATCCCGGAACCAATCCGAAGGAGTTCAAAGGATCCAATGACCAGCAAGTTTGTGAGAATTCTTGTGGCCGCAGTGTTCGGCTTGGCGCTTTCCGCACTGGCGCAGACCACTCCGGCAGCCACCCCCGCTTCCACCGCCGCCGTACCCAACGCCCCGTCGGCCCCCTCGGCCATCCCAGCCGCCACCGGTACCAAGGTCGGCAGCATCAATGTTGAGGCGGCCATCTTCGGTTCGAATGAAGGACAGCGCGACGCAGAAGTCGCCCGCAAGAAGCTGGAGCCCAAACAGAACGAGCTCAAGAACCTGAGTGACGAGATCGACAGCTTCAAGAAGCAACTCAGCACCCAGGGCGACAAGATGAATGAGGACGCCAAGAACGCTTTGGTCAAACAGATTGAGGCCAAACAGAAGGTGTTTGATCGCACTCGGCAGGATTTCGGCGAGGAACTCGATGGTCAGAAGGGCGAGATCATGCAGCGCATTCTCGGGAAGATGGCTCCCGTCATTGTGAAGTACGCCGCTGACAACGGCTACGGCATGCTGGTGGACACTTCCCAGCCCTGGCCGCAAGGGCCAGTGCTTTGGTCTGGCCCCGCCGTGGACATCACGCAACAGGTGGTCGATGCCTACAACGTGAAATCGGGTGTCCCGGCGCCTCCGCCCTCGTCTCCGAGCGCAGCTTCCGGGGCGAAACCTGCCGCTAGCGCCGCCAAGCCCGCGACCACGCCCGCAACGAAACCGGCAACTCCCCCGGCAACCAAGCCGGCGCCGACTAATCCACCGAAGCAGTAGCGACACCAGTCGCGTCAATTTGGTTCCTGCGGCCGCGTGAAAACGCGGCCTTTTTCTTTGCCTGCTCCGGCTGAGACCATGCGTACTCCGGAGCAAATCCACCTCCGCAGGTGTCTGTACAAGATAACGGGCCCGTCCGGAGGACATCATGTTCAACACACTGGAAAATTCCTGGGACAAATCTGCCCGGCGGGGATGGTCGGCGGCGGCTTCGTTCGGTTTTCAAGCGATGGCATTGAGCCTGTTATTACTTATCCCACTGTTCACAGTCCAAGGCCCACCGCGCCTTCTTTTGTGGGAATCGACGATGATTCCGCCGTCGGCACCGCCCGCGCCGTCGCTCGCGCAAGAGCATCAGCCGCATCCCACCAGTAACTTGAGCGGGGAGCATGTGATTCAACCACCCATCATTCCAACCAGCATTGCGGACGTGCACGATACCCAGGTCGCGGATGCACCCGATGGCAGTGAACTAGGCGTGACCGGAGGAACGGGTTTGGCGAGGCGAGGAGTTACGAATTCGATCGGAGACCCGGCAGCCGTAGCCCCTCCACCACCGCCGTCATCTACACATCCACTAAGGATTTCCCGTTGGGCGGAGGGCAATCTCATCTATCGCGTCCAGCCGGCCTATCCGCCGCTGGCACGCCAAGCCCGCATTCAGGGCGTAGTGCAGTTGCGTGCCATTATCAGCAAGACCGGCGCGATTGAGAATTTGATGGTGATCGGCGGCCACCCTATGCTCGTCAAGGCGGCAATTGATGCAGTTCGGCAATGGCGCTATCGCCCGTACCTGCTGAATGATGAGCCGCTCGAGATTGAGACCGAGATCACCGTGAACTTCACGCTCTCAGGGAGTTAACGGCCGGGCGCGCTGCGCTCGTTATAATCGGCAACGTGAACGCGCCGCGCCTTGACCGCTCCTCCTCCGTCGGCAGTCCGACCTGGGCGGAAGTTTCTCTCGACGCTCTTCGCCAAAACTTCCGTGCTGTGCGTAAGCACGTTGGCAAAAGCATATGCATCTGTGCCGTGGTCAAGGCCGACGCCTACGGCCACGGTGCGGCCGCCTGTGCGCGAGCGCTTGAATCCGAAGGCGCTGCCTGGTTTGGAGTCACGGGCACGGAAGAGGCAATGGCGCTCCGCCGCGCCGGAATCGGTGCGCGCCTGCTATTGATGACTGGGATTTGGAAGGGCGACGAAGACGAGGTCGTTGCTAACCAGCTGACGCCTGTGGTCTGGGAAGCGTGGCACGTTGCTCGGCTCGAAAGGGCGTCTGCGAACAAGCGGACCGTACTCCCCATCCATCTCAAGATTGACACTGGGATGACAAGATTGGGAGTGTCGATAGAAGCGCTACCGGGCGTGTGTGAGACCATCGCCTCCAGCAAACACTTGAGACTCGAAGGCGTAAGCACCCACTTCGCGTCAGTCCGCAATCCGGAAAAAACGCAAAAGCAGGTTGCACTCTTCGAAGAAGCTCTTACCGTTCTGTACACCAGCAAGCTCAATCCCGCACTGGTTCACATGGCGAACTCCGCTGCGATTCTTTCGCGGTCCGACACCTGGAGGACCATGGTCCGACCCGGCATCGCGCTTTACGGATACTCGCGTTCGCGCACCGCGGGCGCTGCCCAATCCACTGAGGTTGCGGCGCCGCTTCGCCCGGTCCTCTCCTGGAAGACGCGAGCCATCGCTCTGAAAGAAGTTGCCGCTGGGCAGGCCGTTGGCTACGGCGGGACTTTTGTGACACAGCAGCGCAGCCGGATTGCGGTTCTACCGGTGGGCTACGCCGATGGCTTTCACCGGCTGCTTTCGAATCGTGGGCGAGTGATCGTGTGTGGCGAGTACGCGCCGGTCGCGGGGAGGGTCTCCATGGACTTGACGACCGTGGACGTCACTGACATCCCCGGCATCGAAGTCGGCGACGAAGTGATCCTCCTCGGCGAAAGCAGGGGCAAGAGCATCGACGCGGGGGAGCATGCGCGTATCTGTGAAACCATCCCCTACGAAATTCTCTGCAGCATCTCGAAAAGGGTGCCGCGGGTGTATGTGTGAGCGGAAGCACTTGGCTTGGATCTTGCGGGAACGCGGCCTCCCTAAGAGGTGGCCGAATGCCAAATGCCAAGTGCTAAATGCTATGTTGTATAAGCATGCCTTCTCGCTATGCCCAATGGATGTACGACTGGGAGACCCGGCTCACGTCGGTGGACAACAACCGCGTGGTGCGTCCGCTGGACTGGGGCGTTGAGTGGACCCAGAACTGGCCCAGCCGCAATGGCGGACCTTCCGGGCAGACACCGCGCGATCTTCTGGAATACTTCACCCGTTTCAACGACCGCATCATCGAGACCAGCGACGACTTTTACTCCTACCGCAAGCCTACGGATTTTCGCCTGGAGCGCCGCGAAGTCCAGGTGTTCAGCACGCGCGAAGTCCCAGACCCAACGCTGGAAGCGAAAGTCCGCGGAACGCACGCTGACTTCCTGCGCTTTACTTCGCCGGTTAAGACGCCGTACCCGGAAAATGATCTTGCCAACGCCCGCTGGTTCCCGGCTCACGGACGCCGCGCCGTGGTCCTGCTGCCGCACTGGAATGCCGACGCTCTCGCCTACAACAGCCTATGCAGGACGCTGAACTGGCTGGGCATTGCCGTCCTGCGCCTGAGCCTACCCCATCACGACATCCGCCGCCCGGCGGAGATCCATCGCGCCGACTACGCTGTCTCCGCCAACATCGGCCGCACCATGGACGCGATGCGCCAAGGAGTGGTGGATGTCCGTTGCTGTCTGGACTGGCTCGAATCCCAAGGCTACGACCGCCTGGGCATCGTCGGGACGAGTCTGGGATCCTGCTACGCGTTCATCGCCACCGCTCACGATCCGCGCCTCAGCGTTGCCGCGTTCAATCATGCCTCGACTTATGTTGCTGACGTCGTGTGGCATGGCCAGTCCACTCGCCACGTCCGCGAAGGGCTCGAAGCTTCGATTCAACTCGACGACCTGCGCCAGGTCTGGCGCGCCGTCAGCCCCATGGTCTATTTCGACAAGTTCTCACGCTGGCCGCGTAAATCGCTCATCATCTATGCCCGGTATGATCTGACCTTCCTGCCGGAATTGTCCGAGCGCGTTGTAGAGGAATTCGAGCGTCACAAACTGGATCACAAAGTCGTCGTCCTGCCCTGCGGCCACTACACCATGGGCGAGACCCCGTTCAAATACATGGACGGCTGGCAGCTGGCAAACTTCCTGCGGACGGCATTCGACTAGTGCGTGTGGTGCGGGGCGCCCTGTCCGCGTTTTTCGTCATTGACGCACGCTTCGTATCAGGGCACGCCTTCAGGCGTGCCGAAGCGGGATCACCGGAAGCGCCTTTTAGGGCTGCTTGGCCTGCGACACCCCAGCGGCTGAAGCCTCATGGTTGTTGCGGCATACGGCATGCCTGAAGGCATGCCCTGATACGAAACCCTCATGCCAAGCCCGTCGGAGGACGCGGTAGAATAGCGGCAACTATGAAGACCTCATCCATGTCCCGACCGCTGTACGAAGTCGATCCGCAGATCGCCGCCGCCATCGACAACGAAACCCGCCGCCAGCATGAGGGCCTGGAGCTGATCGCCTCCGAGAACTTCGTAAGCGAAGCTGTGCTTGAAGCCGCCGGTTCGGTGTTTACGAACAAATATGCGGAAGGCTATCCAGGCAAACGCTACTACGGCGGCTGCGAGTTTACTGATGTCGTCGAGGAACTGGCTCGCGAGCGCGCCAAGAAACTGTTCGGCGCTGAGCATGCGAACGTTCAACCGCATTCGGGATCGCAGGCCAACATGGGCGCCTATTTCGCGGTACTCCAGCCTGGCGACACCATTCTGGGTCTGAACCTCGCTCACGGCGGACATCTCACGCACGGGCATCACCTGAATTTTTCCGGGAAGACCTACAAAGTCATTCCCTACGGCGTCACCAAGGACACCGAGACGATCGACTACGACGAACTGGAGAAGATTGCGGATAAAGAGCGCCCCAAGCTGATCATCGGCGGCGGCAGCGCATATCCGCGCATCATCGATTTTGCCCGCATGCGCCAGATCGCCGACAAGATCGGCGCGCTCTACCTGGTGGACATGGCGCATTTCTCCGGACTGGTCGCCGGCGGCGCGCATCCGTCGCCCGTGCCGCACTCACACATCGTGACTTCGACCACGCACAAGACGCTGCGCGGGCCGCGCTCCGGCATGATCCTCAGCAAACAGGAGTTTGCAGCGCCCATCGACAAGGTTGTATTTCCGGGCATACAGGGCGGACCGCTCGTCCACATCGTAGCCGCAAAGGCCGTGTGCTTCCTCGAAGCGTCGCAGCCTGAATTCCGCGAGTACGCACGGCAGGTTGTCGCCAACGCGAAAGTCATGGCCGAAGGGCTCGCTGCCGAGGGTTTCCGCATCGTCTCCGGCGGAACCGATACCCACCTGATGCTGGTCGACGTGTTCGCGAAGGGCATGCTGGGCAGCGAAGCCGAGAAGGCGCTAGGCGAGGCCGGCATCACGGTTAACAAGAACGCGATTCCATTTGACGTTAATCCGCCGATGAAGCCGAGCGGCGTGCGCATCGGCACTCCGGCCGTGACGACGCGCGGCATGAAGGAGTCCGAGATGCGCCAGATCGCGCACTGGATCGCGGAAGCGCTGCATCGCCGGAACGATCCGGCTGAGTTGGAGAAAATCCGAAAGCAGGTTTTGGAACTGGCCGAGGAGTTCCCCCTCTACGCGGAGCGACGGGCAAAGGCGCAGGCGGAAGTCAGAGCCTAGAAAATACTCCGGACTCCAATATCCTCATGAAAGTCGCTCTCGTCACCGGAGCTGCCCAGGGGATCGGGCGGCGAACCGCCGAAGTCCTGGCTCAGCGCGGATTCTCGCTGGCTCTGAATGACCTGCGCTCTCCCGCTGAAACGGCCGCCCGGGTCCGAAGCTTTGCGGTGGATGCAATCGAAGTGCTGGGCGACGTCTCCGACGAATCCGCCGTAGCCAAAATGGCCGACTCCGTAATGACGAAATGCGGCCGCATCGATGTGCTGGTAAATAACGCCGGCATCAGCTCCATTTCTCCCGCAGAGGACATTACGGCTGCGGAATGGCGGCGCGTCATGGACATCAACCTTCTAGGGCCGTTCCTCTGCTGCCGCACCTTTGGCCGCATAATGCTGCAACAGAAATCGGGGAGCATCATCAACGTCGCCTCGGTGGCCGGCCTGCTCGGAGTCGCGGATCGTGCCGCTTACAACGCGTCCAAGCACGGCTTGATCGGATTAACCCGAACCCTGGCTGCGGAATGGGGAGGACGAGGTGTGCGCTGCAACGCGGTGTGCCCGGGTTGGGTCAAGACGCCGATGGATGACTCGGCGCAGGACGCCGGACTCTATTCCGACAGCGACATTACCGGGCGCGTCCCGATGGCGCGCTTCGCCACTCCCGATGATATTGCGCAGGCGATCGCTTTCCTCGCCGATTCCGCGCAAAGCAGCTTCGTGAACGGCCACGCGCTCTCGGTCGATGGTGGCTGGGCCTCGGACGGAAGCTGGGAGAGCTTGCGGCTTCGTCATCGGTAGGCGGGATTTTCTTCGCGATCTTGCCAGTCAAAGCTTTTGACCGCAAAGGCCCAAAATCAAAGACAACGCCGACTTTTCCGCAAGCTGCTAAGGGGAAATCACTGCGCCTTCTGCACTCTCTGTGTTTAAATTCCCTTCGTGAAAGTCGCCATCGACATCCGTCGCATGACGGAATTCGGCATTGGCACCTATATTCGAAACGTGGTCCGGACCCTCGCCCGACTGGACCGCGAGAGCGACTATTTCCTGATCGGCTTGCCCGCCAAAGTGGACGAGTGCGGCCCCTTGCCGGCGAATTTTCACGCGGTTCCGCTGGCCGACCTGGAGAACACGTTCAAAGGGAGCTTCGAGTTTCGCGCCATCGTGCGCCGGCTGCAGTGCGACTTGGTGCACATCCCGCATCTTTTCTGGATTCCGCGTGGTCTGCCCTGTCCCTACGTGCTCACGGTGCACGATCTGCTCGACCACATGTATGGCGCGCGTGACCGCTCCAGCATACGGCGCAGCCTGCATCTTCAGCTAACCAGGCGGGCGCTCCGCAAGGCGGCGCGAGTGCTGGCGGTCTCGCAATTCACGAAGAGCGAGATTACCCGAATGTTCGCCGTTTTGGACGACCGCATCGAGGTGGTGTACAACGCCATTGACGAACGATTCCTGCACGGCCACGCCTCCCAAGCCGACCGTGAACTGATCGCCGAACGCTATCAGGTGAACTACCCATTTCTTCTTTATGCAGGCGCGATCCGGCCGCACAAAAACGTCGTTCGCACCATCGAAGCTTTCTCCGCGCTGAAAACTGAACTGGAGAAAGAACAGCAACTCCTCGACCTGAAGCTCATCATTATCGGTGACGATCTTTCCGGCCACCCCGGCTTGCGGCGTACGGTGGTGCGCAGCGGCGTACAGAATGATGTGCGCTTCCTGGGCTTCGTGCCCATTGAGGTGCTGCGCATTTTTTACGACGTGGCAAAGATTTTTGTGTTCCCGTCTCTCTACGAGGGCTTCGGCTTGCCTCCGCTCGAGGCGATGGCGCATGGAACGCCTGTAGTCACTTCGAACACGTCGAGTCTGCCCGAGGTGGCGGGCAATGCGGCGCTACTGGTGAATCCGGAGAATGTTTTTGAAATCCAGCGGGCGCTCCAGAGGGCGCTGCTCGATCCGGTGCTTCGCAATCGCATGAAGCAGCGCGGTTACGAGCAGGCCCAGCGCTTTTCCTGGACCAGTTCGGTATCAAGAATCCTGGAGATCTACCGCGAAGTGGCCGGCAGCGGCGTCTCGCGCGGAGTTGCGGCCGACTGAGACTGAGAAGGTTTTCTGTAGCGCCGGCGGCAGCGTCACATTCGCTGCCTTTATAATGAGCGTTCTATCGATGAATTCCGCTGAGGCCTCCGAGCCGGAACAGCTACGCACCCAGTCCTTGAATCGTCCGGGCAGTTTGCTCTCGGACTGGCGAATCGCCGCTCTCATACTTACTGCCTTATGGCTTGTTATCTACATGGTAGGCCTCTCTACCCCTGCCCTGCTCGACGACGCCGACACCGTGCACGCCGAAGCGGCCCGCGAGATGGTGCAACGGCACGACTGGGTCACGCTCTACGCGAACGGTGTCCGCTACCTGGAAAAAGCGCCGCTCATGTATTGGAGCGTCGCCACTAGCTACACGGTGTTTGGCATCAGCGAGTGGAGCACGCGCTTCCCGCTGATGCTGGGCGTGCTGGCCATGATCCTCACGACTTATGGCTTGGGTCGCTGGGCATTCGGCGCGGAGGGCGGATTCGATTCGGGCCTGGTGATGGCCACTGCCCTCGGCCCGTATCTGTTTACTCGCTTCCTGATCCCCGACGTGCCAGTCGGGCTTTGGCTTACGCTGACGTTCTGGCTGTTTCTGAAATCACTCGAAGAGCCTAAACCCTCGCGCTGTGTCTGCTGGGGGCTGGCCGCGGTCTGCGCGCTGAACGTGCTTACCAAGGGACTGATTGGGCTGGTGTTTCCAGTTGGGGCCATCGGTCTCTACCTTCTGCTGACCGGAAACCTGAAGCATCTGCTCAAGCTACGATTGTTTTCGAGCGCGCTAGTCTTCTTCGCGATTGCGGCACCTTGGCATATCCTGGCCGAGCGCGCGAATCCGGCGCAGGGGCAGGTTCACGGATTTCTGTGGTTCTACTTCGTCAACGAGCATTTCCTGCGCTTCCTGAACAAGCGCATTCCACGCGACTACGACACCGTCCCTCTGCTGCTTTTCTGGGCTCTGCTGATTGTATGGCTGGTTCCGTGGAGTGTTTTTGTTCCGCAAGGTTTTCTCGAAGTACCTCGGCACTGGCGCGAATTCCGCTCGCAAATGTCGCGACGCCAGCGCGCCAATCTGATGTTTCTCCTGTGGGCGCTGGTGATTGTTGGCTTCTTTAGCTTCTCCACGCGGCAGGAGTACTACACGATTCCTTCGATTCCGGCGATGGCGTTGCTGATGGGAGGATGGCTTGGGCGAGAAAGGACCTCGATCATCGGCAGCCCAGAGCGCCGTTCCGGGCGTATCTCGGCAGCAGTTCTGGTAGCGATTGGTGCGGTCATCGCCGGCGTCGGATTTGCGCTACTCTGGTTCTCCAAGCCGCCAGTTCCCGGCACCGATCTTGCCGATCTGCTCAAGAAACATCCGCAGGACTATGCGCTTTCCTTCGGCCACTTCCTTGATCTGACCCCGCAAGCGATGGGCGCGTTCCGTGGTCCACTGTTCGGGGTCGCACTCGGACTGTTGCTGGGAACCCTGGCGAATTGGGTTCTCCGCCGCCGCGATCATGCTGGGGCTGGGAATGCGGCGCTGGCCGCGATGATGATCGTTGTGCTCGCGTGCGTGCATTCGGCTTTCACAATTTTTTCTCCAATTCTATCTTCAAAAGATCTGGCGTTAGCCATTCAGCAACAATACCGGCCGGGGGACGTGATCGTCGTGATTGGAAAATACGAAAATGCCTCCGCTCTAAATTTCTATACCGGCGTTCCCCTGCGCAGTCTGCGCGAACCCGCCGGCAATATGTGGTATGGATCAAAGTTTCCGGATGCGCCACGCGTGTTCGAGACTCAGGCGTCTTTCAAGGTTTTGTGGGAAGGTCCACAGCGAGTGTTTCTCTGGGCCGAGGAAGACAATCCGGGAGAACTGCGCGGGTTGACTTACTACGAACTTGCGCGCCGGGGAGGAAAGATCATCTTCACCAACCGGCCTCTGGCAACGCCTTCAGGGTCTGGATAGACGGGATAGCTCGTGTTGCTCGGTGGCTTCCTCGGCAATTCTCTCCAGCCGCCCATCTTTAAGATAGAACACGTCGCCCCGCCAGAAGATTCGGTTCCCAACCAGGCCAATGGCCCATACGATGGGTGCGATCAGGTCGCGCACTGGGATCAGGAAGAGATCGCGCAGTACCTCCCTGTCGCCGAGCACTGCCACCGCCGCCATCAAACCGACCGCCAGCCGCGCCACAACGGTCACAGCAAATAGCGCCCAGGCCCACCCGATTCCTCGCGCCGCCAGCAGCGTCAGCACAGCCCACGGCAGACCAAAAGTTAGCACTAGGCCCGCGTATCCCCAGCTTCGTGCGCCCCGAACACTGCGGGCCCAGCGCAATTGATGCTCGAAAAACTGGCGCAGTGAGTAAGCCGGCAAGAACGTGTCCACTACCACTTCACTAAGCTCGACTCGCTTCCCAAGTGCGGCGACTCGATTCCCCAGTTCGTAGTCGTCTGCCAGATAATCCACCATAGCTTCGAAGCCACCGATGGCGAGCAGATCACCTCGGCGGAAAGCCAGAGTCGAGCCCAGCCCGAAGTGCAATCCTTTTTCGATGAGTCTTGCACTTAACACGCCGGGAACGAAATCGGTGCTGATTCCCAGCGCCTCAAGCCGCGAGCCAAGTGTAGGAGTGGGGATGCCCCGGTACAGGCAAGTGACCATCCCAACCGCGTCATCTGCCAGCGGCGCGACTACGCGCCGCAAATAGTCTGGAGCGACGCGGATATCGCTATCGTTGACCAGCAATATTTCATGGCGCGCCGTAGGCAACATTTGTGCCAGAGTGCTGAGCTTGCGATTGGTTCCCAAGTCGCGCTGACAAACCAGCAAATCAATCTGCCGGGTTGGAAACTTCTCCTGCAGCTTTCGAACCAGCTCGATCGCGGGATCCTCCGGATCGCTGACGCCGAAAATCAACTGAAATTTCGGATAGTCCTGCTCGCAGTGACTGCAAAACGCCTCCCATATCTGCGGGTCGATTCCTTTTAGCGGCTTCAGGATTGAGATAGGAGGAAGGGAACGCTCGGGGAGCCCAGAAGGCGCACCCGGTCGGCCCCGCTGATTCAGGAAACTTGCTATTCCACACCCGGAAAGCAGGTAGAAGCCGAGGCTGGACAGGGTTCCAAGCGCGGCGACCGCCTCAAACAGCGCTCTGGCGCTCAGATGCATGATGGATATCTATTCGTACCGTAAGGACTCGATCGGATCCAGGTTGGCTGCTTTCCACGCCGGGTAGATGCCGAACACCAGCCCGACGCCTGCGGACGCGCTGAAGGCGAACATCGACCAGAACACTGACATCGTGGCCGGCAGGGATGGGAAGATCAAAGGAATAATCCCGGTGATGATCGCGCCCAGCAACAGCCCGATCACTCCCCCGACCGCCGTGAGCATCACTGCTTCGAGCGTGAATTGCATCAGGATGTCACGCTTACGCGCGCCGATCGCCTTTCGAACTCCAATCTCGCGCGTGCGCTCTGTCACCGACACCAGCATGATGTTCATCACGCCCACGCCACCCACGATTAATCCCACGCTCGACACGGCAAACATGAAGATAAAAATCATGCCTGTGATCTGGTTCCATACATCCGAGAGCGAATCTTGTGTGAAGACAGCGAAGTTGTCGGGCTTGTTGTTCGGAACGTGCCGGCGACGGCGCAGGAGTTCGCGCATTTCGTCGGTGGCTTTGGACATGTCGTCATGCGATGTGGCCCGCACGCCGATCCAGTGAGCTTTCTGTTCCGGGTGCAGTTTCCGGAACGTGGCGAGCGGGAGAAAAACAATATTGTCGTCGGGATTCTTACCGCCTCCGAACACGCTTTTGCGCTGCGCGGCGACGCCCACGACTGTGAACATCTGGCCTTCGATGTTGATTTCCTTGCCGAGCGGCTGCTCGCTCGGGAACAGCTCTCCGGCAGTGTCGTGGCCAATCACAATCACAGAAGTGCACTGCTCGTCGTCCACTTCGCTGAACCAGCGGCCGGAGTCCAACGAGATATCGTAAACATCTTTGACCGAGGCCAAATCGCCTTCGAGGATGGTCTGTTTGGTCTTGCGATCCTTGTATTTGACCGCGTAGGTGCCGACACCCAACTCTGGGCGAAAGTAGCGCACCCCGGCGGTGACGTACTTCACATGCGGCAGGTCCTTCATCGCCATTGCGTCCTCGAAGGTGAGTTCTTTGCGAGTACGCATCTCTTCGGTCATCCGTCCGAAGGTGATTTCCTGATGGAAGGCAAAGACGACGTTGGAGCCCATACTGCTGATGACCTGGCTGACGTTGTCATTCAGCCCGCGCACAATCGACGAAATGCCAATCACTACGGTGACGCCGATGACGATGCCGAGCACGGTCAGGGACGAGCGTAATTTGTTGCCGCGGATTGTGTCCACCGCCAGTTTCAGGATTTCGCCGAGTTCGCCTTTGGCAATCATTTTGTTCGGACCAACGTCACCGAAGAGTACGCAGAGTTCGCCTAGAGAACGGGGCTGCTCTTCCCCGTGTTCCCCTGTGTCCACCGTGGTTAAAGCTCTTCTAGTTCTCAAACCGCAGCGCGGCGATCGGGTCCAGCCGGGCCGCCTTGCGCGCCGGATAGACGCCAAAAAAGATACCAACGCTTGCCGCCACTCCTACTCCCGCGGCCACAGCCCACAGGGGAACGGCCGAGGGCATGCCAATCAAGAAAGTCACGCCCTTTGCCAGGCTGATCCCGGATAGCACACCGATGATTCCGCCGAGCGTCGCCAACGCCACGGACTCGATCAGAAACTGTCCGAGAATATCATCCCGCTTGGCCCCGAGAGCTTTGCGGATTCCAATTTCCCGGGTCCGCTCTGTCACCGAAACCAGCATGATGTTCATGATCACGATGCCGCCCACCACCAGCGAAATTGCCGCAATGCCGATCATGGCGAAGAAAAACGTCTGGGTGAAATTCGCCCAGATACTGAGCAGGCTGGCATTGGTCTCGATATCGAAACTGTCGTCGGCTCCAGGACGGTCGTGGCGGCGGGCGCGCAGAATGGCACGCGTCTCGTCCATCGCCTCTTCCATCCCGGAACCGCTTGCAGATGACTTGCCCGAGATCCGTATGCTGTCGTGGGAACCGTGTTGTTTCTGAAAGGCCGTGATCGGAATCAGTGCATAGTTGTCAAGGCTCTGGCCCAACGTCTTGCCTTTGCGCTTGCCGACTCCGATGATGCGATACTCCCACCCGTCGACACGGATTTCCTTGTCGATCGGATCGGCGCCCGGCATCAGGGTATCCACGACGTCGGGCCCGACAACGGCCACGGCTGAGTTGCGGTTTACGTCGGTTTCGTTCAGCATGCGCCCGGAAGCCAGGTCAATATCCAGAATCGGAACCATCGAAGGAGTCACGCCGCGGACGGTCGTATCGTTGATTTGCTGCTCACCATAACGCGCGTGTCCGACATCATTGCGCAGAGAAGCACCCACCCACTCACAATGTTTGCAAGCCTCGCGCACCGCCTCGTAGTCGTCCATCGTGAGGATCTTGCGCTTTTCGCCGTCGAGGAGATGATCAATGTTGGTAGTCACCGGTGAAACCTTGAAGACGATAAAGACGTCCGCGCCCAGATTGAAGACCTTGGTC
>JACXTT010002717.1_pt1 | contig 27783 bp, 23 predicted proteins | sample 9270951 | NCBI WGS metagenome assembly JACXTT01 (sample SAMN15532306, study PRJNA645909) | rock metagenome | isolation source: weathered quartz diorite | place: Puerto Rico | collected 2017-06-21 | reverse complement strand
GCTCCCAACTGGCTTGCGTCCGCTATTCCAGCCCGAAAAACCAGTATGCGAATCTGCCTACCGCCTCGGTTATCGTGCTTTCCCAATGTTTAGGCGGCCTGAACCGTTGACCAAGCTTGCCATGCGAAGTTTCTGGCTTGAGCCTGCGCCACCTTGCCAAGCCGTTCGCGCTTCGGTATCGTTGAGGCTTCACGCATGTCCGTCGCTCGGCAGGTACCACCCGTCTCCACATCGCCGCCAACCACCGCCTCCGGCCGCTGGGTTATCGTCGGACTCCTTTGCGTCGGCGTGATCATCGCCTACATCGACCGCACCAATCTTTCCGTCGCCGTTGCGGATACCGATTTCAAAGCGTATTTCAAACTCGGCGAAACCGAGCGCGGCTGGCTGAATTCGGCGTTCTTCTGGTCGTACGCTTTTCTCCAGATCCCCGCCGGATGGCTGGTGGACAAGTACGGAGTCCGCGGGCCCTACGCCATCGGCTTCCTGATGTGGAGCGCGGTATCGGCGGCCACGGCCTTCTGCGGCTCGGTCGGCCAGCTCTTCACGCTGCGGTTCCTGCTCGGGGTCGGCGAATCCGTCGTGACGCCAGCCGCGATGAAGTGGATCCGCTTCCATTTCGTCGAGAAAGAGCGCGGCTTTGCCGTGGGCTGCTATATGACCGGCACCAAGATCGGCCCGGCTATCGGCACCCCGGTCGCGGCGTGGCTGATTCACGCCTACGGCTGGCGGGCGATGTTCGTGATCCTCGGGCTGGGCTGCCTTTTGTGGCTGGTTCCATGGCTGATGCTGGTGCGCGAGGAAAAACCGAGCGCAGCGAGCGCCGCCGCCGCTTCAGCCGCCGCCGCAACCTCCGTTTCCTTCGGCCGGATCATGGCCAGCCCGGTCATCTGGGGCACCATTATCGGCACGTTCTGCTACATGTACTTCGTCTACTTCTGTATGACATGGATGCCGGCTTATCTCAAAGAGGCTCGCAAGCTCTCGCTCGGCTCGTCCAGCTTGTACACCGGGTTCAGCTTCGCCGGGATGGCCGCCGTCGCCGCGTTCGCCGGGTGGTGGGCGGACCGCATCATTTCCCGCGGCGGCGACCCCGTCCGCACCCGCAAGGCGTTCACGATCGCCGGCTTCGTCATGGCGTCGACGGAGGTGGTCGGGGCGTTTTCCGACTCGCTTTCTGTGGCCCTGTTCTTCTCCGTGTTCTCGCTCAGCGGCCTCGGCCTGGCCACGGCGAACTACTGGGCCTTGACCCAGACTCTGATTCCCGGCGGCGCCATCGGAAAGATTGTCGGTATCCAGAACTGCGCCGCCAACCTGCCCGGCATTGTCGCGCCGATCCTCACCGGATGGCTGATCGCCAAGACCGGCTCCTATGACGCGCCGCTGCAGGCCGTCTGGGTTTTCCTCATCGCCGGCATCGCCGCCTACGTCTTTCTCGTCCGCGAAAAATACGCTCCGAGGTGATTCGATGAAAAAGCTGCTGATTCTGACTGCCGCTACGTCGTCTGTTCTGACTTTGCTAGCCTTGTGGGCCATGGGCTGGGCTTCTATCCCCTCGAAAGTGAAACTGGAGAACGCGCGCGCGCAGGTTTCAGAGGTGACTTACATGCCCGGCGCGCCGCGCGAGCGCTACATCCGTCCCACCGACCAGATCATCGTCTTCCTCGATGATTGCAAGTACGAGCGCATCGATTCGAAGACGAACGAGAAGACGGTCCGCGAGCGGAAGTCCGGCGACGTCATCTGGCACGACAAAGGCGAGGACGCTCCGGTGCTGACTAACCTTGGCACGAAGCCGTACCGTACGCTGGTAATCGCCCTGAAGTGACGCGATGTGTTACGGCGCTACTTCTCCAGCCTGTAGATCGTCAAACCGCTCAGCAGCTTCGGATAGAAATCGGTCGACTTCTGCGGCATCACGCCGCCGCCGAAGCTGATCGACGCTACCTGCTCAATCGAGGTCGGCTTCAGCAGAAAAGCTACTTGCGTTGAGCCGTCGCGCGCCGCGGCCACCGCCGCCTCAATGCCGCGGACGTACTTCAGGAAGCTTTCATTGCGCACCGCCTCTTCAGTGATCCCGAGCACCTTGCCCAGCAACTGATCGTGCAGAATGCGAATGTCGAGCCCGTCGCCGCGGTCCCGGGCTTCGAGCGCATAAAGCTCGCCGCCCAAAGCCGCGCCGATGACGCTCTTCGCGTCGTCCTTCCAGTCCCGCTGCAGCGCCTCCAGCGAATCGATCCGCCGCACCTCAAACAGCGCTCCCGCGCGATCCAGGAACGCCGCCGCAGAGAAGTCCTTCAGCTTGGACACCAGCCGGTGCGTCGCCAGAATCTTGAGCCCGGGCGAATGCATGTTCACGAACGTCATCATCACGTTTCGCGCGTCGGCCAGTTGAGGATTGCCTTCAAGAAACGCCAGAGCCGTCTCGTAGCGGTGATGCCCGTCGGCGATCAGCAGTTTCTTGTGCGACATGAGCTGTTGAATCCGTCCGACTGTCGCCGCATCCGAAATCTTCCAAAGCGAATGCTTCACGCCGTACTCGTCGTCGACCTCAGCCGTGGGCGCTGATTGCGCCGCCTGGTCCAGAATGCCGTCGATCTCCCGCCGCGGGTCCGCATACAGCATGAAGAGCTGTCCGAAGTGCGCGTGCGTGTGCTTCAACACCTGCATGCGATCCTTCTTCGGCCCGGCCAGAGTTTGCTCATGCCGGTAGACCACTCCGGCCGAGTACTCCTCCACCCCGCCCAGCCCGATGAAGCCCTTCCGCACCAGGCGTTCGCCGGAATCGGGATTGACGAACTCCTGGAAATAGGCGTAGAGCGACGGCTCGGCTTCCTTCACCAGGACGCCTTTGGCGATCCAATCCTCGAGATAAGCCGCGGCCCGCGTGTAGACGTTGTCCGCTTCGCTATCCGACGGCTTCGATTCGCCAAGAATGACCCGCACCAAGTTGTACGGGCTCAGCGCCAGGTAACGCGCCCGCATGTCGGGGTAAATCTTGTCGTACGGCTGCGTGACCAGATGGCCCAGCGGACCGGCCGTTTGGGCGTAGCGGTAGGGTGTGAACGGAAAGATCCTGGCCATGAAGAATCCAGGCTACTGCTTTTTCTTGCGCGAGCCGATGCGCTCGCCGAGCGTGCCGTCCCAGCGCGGGTCGCCTTGCGAGCCGTAGTGTCCGAGCTTGTCCCAATCCTCGCGGCTGAGGCCGTTCAGGTCCCACTGCACACGCCCGCCCTTTACGGTCATCTCTGCGATCAGCTTCTGATTGCCCTTCATCCGCGCTCCGGCGATATCCACGAATCCGAAGTCGCCTTTGAGCAGTCGCAGCACTGCGACGTCGGCGATGGCGCCCACGGACAACTGGCCGAACTCCTCGCGCCGGATCTCCTTCGCGGGGTTCCAGGTCGACCGCAGGACGACGTCGTCCAGCGTCATTCCCATATTGAGAAACTTCGACATCACGTTGAGCATGTCTTTCATACCGGCGTTCATGCTGGTGATGTGCAGATCGGTGGAGATGGAATCCGGCAGGAAGCCCTGCTTGATCGCCGGCGCGGCCTGGCGGAACAGGAAACTGCCGCCGCCGTGGCCGACGTCGAAGATCACGCCGCGCTTCTGCGCCTCGAACAGGTACTGGTTCACTCGGCCCTGGTCGTCCAGCATCGGCACGCGGTCGAGAAACGTGTGGGTCGAGATGTCGCCGGGCCGCAGCTTCTTCAACACCAGGTCCTGGAACGGCCGCTCCGGACGGAACGTGCCGAAATCCACCATTACCGGAATGTTGGCCAGCGTGCCGGCTTCCACGGCTTTCTCCACGCAGATCCACTCCGGGCCCGTGAAGTGCGCCGACTTCACGCCCACCACCACGTCCTTGTACTTCATCGCCTGATCGGCGGTGGCTTTCGCGTCCAAGTCGGTTTTGTCCTGCTCGATCGCGCCGCCGCCCATGCCTTTACCGATGATGTTGAGTAGAGCCAGCACGCGCGTCTTGGAGCGGTCGATCACGCGGTCTTTGAAATCCGGGAAGTTGCGCCAGCCGGAACTGCCGGCGTCGACCACCGTGGTAACACCGCTGCGGAACGTAAAGCCATCGGGATAAACGCTATTGTCGCCCGAGTACGCGCCGCGCATGCCGGTACCGGCGTAGACGTGGACGTGGATGTCGACCAGCCCTGGCGTAACGTAGAGGCCCGAAACGTTCACTACCTTGAGAGCCTTCGACGGATCGATCTTCGCCGCGACTTCGGCGATCTTGCCGTCTTTGATCGCCACATCGCGGACGTCGCTGATCTTGTTCTTGGGATCGATGACATGACCGCCTTGCAGCAGCAGGTCGTATTGCGGCTGAGCGAGCGCGGCGCCGGTAAGCAGGAAAAGCAGGGAGAGGGTACGCACGGGAATATTGTACTAAGGGATCGTCGTGAAAGCCCAAAATCCTGTTAGGATGGCCAATCTATGCCCACAGGCGCGGAACTGTTTGTTCGGACCATCCAACAACTGGGAATCCACGAGATCTTCACGCTCGTCGGCGATCACTTGAACGAAGTCCTGCTCACCGCCGGCCAAGCCGGAATCCGCATCGTCGACATGCGTCACGAATCCGGCGTAGTCCACGCCGCCGACGCCTGGGCGCGCCTCACGCGGCGGCCTGCGTTGTCGCTGGTCACGGGAGGTCCGGGCCACACCAACTCGCTCACCGGCATCGCGACGGCGAACCTTGCTGCCAGCCCGGTGATCGCCGTTAGCGGCAGCCGCGCCTCCACCGCCGGCGAGCGCGGGGCGTTCCAGGATATCGAGCAGGTCGGCATGACCGAACCGATAGTGAAGTGGGCCGGGCAGCCTCCGAACGCCGCGCAGATCCCTTTCTACCTCGGCCGCGCATGGGCGGAGGCGAACAGCGGGCGCAAGGGCGCCGTACACTTGACGATTCCGGTCGACGCCTTCACGGGCAGCACCGAGGCGCCGTCCAGTGTGCCGCAGATGCTGGCGGACCCGGCGCTCGCGCCCGGCTCTCGCGAGATCGGCGAGGCCTTGGCCCTATTGAAGAATGCCAGCCGGCCTGTGATCATCGCCGGCAGCGGGATCTGGTGGAGCGACGCCGGCGAGGAGCTGCGGCAGTTCATCGAGAAGACCTCACTGCCGCTCTACACCATCACTATGGCGCGCGGCGCGGTCAGCGATGCCCATCCGCTGTGCTTCGGTTATGCCGACCCCGCGCTGAACCAGGCCGTGCATACGTCCTTCAAGGAAGCCGACGTAGTGCTGGTGCTGGGCAAGCGCATCGACTACCGGCTGGCGCTGGGCGGCCCCCGGCTGTTCTCCGCCGGAACGAAATTCATCCAGGTGGATCTGCACGCGCAGGAACTCGGCATGAACCGGCGGGTCGACGTCCCCATCTGCGCGGACGTGAAGTCGACGCTGCGGGCGTTCCTGGATGAGCTCGGCGCCGTGGCGTGGCCGCTGCTGCCGTGGCTGGATCGCTTACGCGAGCTACGGGCCGCCTGGGACACCCGCATCGCCGAGGTAGCCCGCACGGACTCGTCGCCGCTCCATCCGGCGGCGTTCTTCGCCGAGCTGAAAGCCTGCCTGCCGCCTGATATCTACTACGCCTGGGACGGCGGTGACTTCGTGCATTGGGGCCGCGTCGCGCTGCCCGCGCTGCATGCCGGCCGCTGGCTCCGCCTGGGGCCGCTCGGCACCATCGGCTCGGCCCTGCCCAACAGCGTGGCCATGCAGATGGCGCATCCCGGCAAGCCCGTTGCCATGATCACCGGCGACGGCTCCCTGGGATTCTACCTGGCAGAGCTGGACACGCTGGTGCGCCACAAGCTGCCTGTCGTTATCATCGTCGGCAACGACGGCGGATGGGGCCTGGAGCGCGAACTGCAATGCGAAGCCGCCGACACCACCGTCGCCTGCGAGCTTGCCCGGTCGCGCTACGACATGGTGATGCAGGGCTTCGGCGGCGGCGGCGAAACCATCGACCGGCTGGAGCAGGTGCGGCCGGCCGTGGAGCGCGCTTTCTCCGCCGGCGTGCCCTACTGCCTCAACGTCAATATCAAGGGATCGCGGTCGCCCTTCACCGAATGGCAGATTCGAGGGAAGAAGGGGAAGTAACTCGCGCGATCTCGGCGCGGTTGATCCAGCGCCAGGCGGCGTAGCCCAGCATCGGCGTCAGCGCAGCGATGAGAAATGCAATGTCGTAGCGGCGCTGGTCGAACAGGCGTCCGAACAGCGGAGAGAACAGCGCCACGCCCGCGCCGTAAGCGCCGGCGCCGATTCCGGCGATGAGCCCGGAGTGCGCCGTCGTATAAAGATTCACCGCGTGCGATACGGTCGGAATCACGAAGCCCACGGTCATGAACATGGCGAAGAACATCAACGCCATCACCAGCCAGAAATTATCCACGCTGGGGACTACGGCCAGCGGCAGGCTCAGCACCGCGGCGATCAGCATCAGCCGGTTCACGGCCACGGCGCGCGGGATGCCGCGCTTCGACATGTGGTCCAGCGTCCAGGCCCAGCAAAAGTAGCCTACTTCCCACCCAAGCGGCGGAATCCAGAGCACCTTACCGATGGTTTCCTGGGACGCGCCGAGGTGACTGTGCAGAAACAGCGCGGCGCTGTACAGCACGAAACCCAACGGCAGAGCGCCCAGCGCATAAGAAATAATCAGGCCCCACACTGCCGGATCGGTGAAGCGCAAGGCCGGCGGCTTCTCGCCCGGCGCGGCGAAAGTCTCCGGCGCGCGCCGCACGTCGTCACGGCGGGCGATGAAGAACCACATCAGCAGCCAGCAGGCTCCGATCAGGCCGGTGAACAGGAACGCCGCCCGCCAACCCCACCAGATAAACACCGGCGTCATGATCAATGGCGTCACCAGCGCGCCCAGCGACCCGCCCGAATACGCCAGCGCGATGCCGCGCGCCTGCTCGGTAACGCGCAGCGATTGCGTCACTGCCCGCAGGCCGCCCGGGAACGTCGCTCCCTCGCCCAGTCCCAGCGCCGCGCGCGCCAGCGCGAAAGTCCAGAATCCGGAAGCGAGCGCGTGCGAGGCTGAGGCCAGCGTCCAGAACGAGACCGCTAGCGTCATCCCCAGCGCCAGACCCAGCCGGTCAATGAGCCGCCCCCACAAAGGGTTGGCGAGCATGTATACCACCGAGAACGCGGAAATGATCCATCCGTACTCTTCCGCCGACAGATGCGTCTCCTTAAGGATCGTCGGCGACAGCAAAGCCAGCGTATTGCGGTCGACGTAACTGATCAGCGACACCAACATCATCGACGCGGCCGGAGCCCAGCGTGATACACTAGCCAGTCTGAAGGATGCTGCTCGCCCGGGAGTTCGTTGCATATCTGTCGCGTCAGATCGCAAAAGGCCTGACGCCCAACATTATCGAGACTCCAGCGCCGGAGTCAATTGCGGAGCTTGCAACCCACGTCATTTTTGAAGAGCTGGAGGTTGAGGACAAGCTCAACGAAGAAGTGCGCGAAATTCTGGAGCAATACGGCGATTATATGCGCCGCGAAGGCGTCAGCTACGCCGACATGTTCCGCCGCACCAAGAACCAGCTCATCCAGCAGCGCAAGGTGATCCGGGCTTCAGGCCGCGATACGGGCGACGGCATGAAGCTATCCCGTGACAAAATTTCCGACATTTCTCACAAGCTGACCAACGCCCTGCGCAAGGCGCGCAATGTGCGCTTCAAGAAAGAGCCGAACGAAGTGCGTCTGGAGATTGTCCGCCAGATGACCCATCTGCTTCAGGCCGAGGACAAGGTGGATCGGGCCGCGCGCGACAAGGTCCGCACGCTGAAACGCACCGTCCCCGAAGGCAGCGAGGAGTGGGACTTGCTGCAGAAGCGCTACTACGCCGAAGAGCTGAAGAAATTCGGCATCGACCTGGCGCACTGACGTTTTCATCGGCACCCCCGTGAAACCGGCCATCGTCGTCGTCGGCAGCCTCAACATGGATTTCGTGGTGACGGTGCGGGAGCTTCCGGCGCCCGGCGAGACCGTGCTGGGGCGCGGATTCCAGACCATTCCCGGCGGCAAGGGCGCGAACCAGGCCTGCGCGGCGGGCAAGCTGGGCGGCAACGTGCGCATGATCGGCCGCGTAGGCTACGACCTGTTCGCCGATCAGCTCAAGGCATCGCTGGCCGCCGTCGGCGTGGATGTTTCGGCGGTGCACGCGTCGCGGTCGCAGCCTACCGGCGTCGCGCTGATCTGGGTGGACGAGCGGGGCCAGAATTCCATCGTCGTCGCGTCGGGCGCCAATCACGATCTTCCCGTGGCAGATGTCAGAGCGATGGCTCGGGTCTTCAAGGGCGCGGCCTATGCGCTCTTCCAACTGGAAACGCCGTTGCGGACGGTGGCTGCCGCGATGGCCCTGGCCCGCAAGGAAGGCCTCACGACGATTCTCGACCCCGCGCCCGCGCAGCCCTTGGATGCAGAGATGCTGGGGGCAACCGGCATTCTCACTCCGAACGAAACCGAAGCGCAGGTACTGCTCGGCCGTCCGCCCGGGCGGGTGACGCTCGCTGAAGCGCCGGAACTGGCGTCGGCACTGCGCGGGCTGGGCCCGCGGACGGTGATTCTCAAACTGGGCGACCAGGGCGCGTTCCTCTCGAGCGCGGAAGTCTCCCGTCACTTCCCCGGCTTTGCGGTGACCGCCGTCGATTCCACCGCAGCGGGAGACACCTTCAACGCCGGACTCGCGGTCGCGCTGGCGGAAGGGCAGCCCATCGAAGAGGCTGTCCGGTTCGCCAACGCCGCTGCGGCGGTGAGCGTCACGCGTCTTGGCGCCCAGGCGTCGGCGCCGTCGCGATCGGAAGTGGACAAGCTGCTGGCATCGGGCGCGTGAAGAAGCTGTTCTGCTTTGTCGGCAGGCGCTGAAACGGATACGCTGGAATCATTAGCAGCCAAACAGCCAGCTTATCGAGGCCTTCGAGGTTCTGCCGGAGCACGAAAAGCGGATCTTTACCGTGGAGTTCTTGCGGTGGGCGGTGCCGTTGATTCCGGCCCCTTCGACGATTCGGAGATCGCTGACGCCGCCAATGAGTTGCTGGCCAACGAATGACGCCGGTCCGGGATGAGGGCCAGCTTGACGATCTCGGAATGGCGGAGAAAGGTCCGTTCCGCCCTGCCCACGTATCCGCGTGCGAGAGGCATGCGAAAGCAGGAGAAGTTATGCAACAGGTGCGGACGCGGGGACTTCTTCCGCCAGGAACTGCTCCAACACAGTTTTGAAGTTCGGGTATCCGCGAGGAGGCCACGTTCCATACCTCATCGAGATCCACCCCGATGTAGTCGTGAATCAAAACATCGCGCATGCCACAGATCGCCTTCCAATCGAGTGACGCCAAACGGCTGCGCGCGTCGGCCGAGACCCGCTTGGCCGCCTCGCCGATCACCTCCACGTTCCGTATGACGGCGTCCTGTACGACTTCGGACGTCATGAACGTCTCTCTGCCCGGCCCGATGAAGCGGGTGATGCGGTAGCAGCGCTCCAGTATGTGGTGAAGGTAAAGCCGGGCATTCTTCACAGAAGCGTCGCCTCGCGAAGGATCCTTTCGCGCACATACCAATGAAGCGACTTCTCAGTCCCGACGTGGACCTTGATACCGAGCAACTCCTGAAGGTCTTGAACCAGCCCGGCATGATCCAGCAGACTCCGGCCCGGTTCCCACGCTACTAGCAGATCGAGGTCGCTGTCCTCATTGGCGTCGCCGCGAGCCACTGAGCCGAACACACGCAGACTGTGCGCGCCACGCCGCTCGGCAAGACGAAGGATTTCCTCCCGCCGTTCCGCCCGCAGTGAATCCAGGGTAACCACAACTCCATTGTGCGACAATTCCGTTTGCCGATCCACGGCGGGTGTGCTTATCCCCCAGACGCTGGACTCGATGGCCAAGCACCGACCAGCCGCCGCGATAGCCATCCCGTGATCAGCCGCGCATAGGCTCGTGATGCCCGGTGCAGATCCCAGTTCCTCAAGCCGTGTCCGGCGTCCGGAAGCAGGATTACTTCGCACGAGGCTCCCGCGGCTTGCATCCGCCCGCACATCTCTTCGGACTGGTGAGACGGTACGATCGGGTCGTTGACTCCATGCACAAAGAGCGCGGGCGGCGTTCCCCAGTGAACGATGGCGACTGGAGAAGCGCGCAGCAGGACCTCCGCGGAATCAGCCGGCGCGCCGAAAAATTGCTTGACAGTGCGGACGCGCGCCGCGAACCGGATTCGCTCCATGAGGACGCCGGCCGGCGCGGCCGCCAGCGGCGTGAGGTCCATCGGCCCGCATAACGAGACGAAAGCCGCCAGCGGCGGCGTCCCTCCGTCCTGCGTGGCCACCATTGCGGCCAGATACCCGCCGGCGGATTCCCCAACCAAGGCGATCCTGCCGGGATCGATGTTGAATTCGGCGGCGTGCGTGCGTACGAAGTCGAGCGCCTGCGCTACGTCGGTGACGGCGGCGGGATAAGGGTATTTCGGCGCCAGTCTCTAGTCTACGGAGAACCAGGCGATGCCCTCGCGGGAGAGGGGAGCGAATAGCCGATCGATGGTGAGGCGACGGCTCCCACGGGCGAAGCTGCCTCCGTGCACCAGGATGACCGCGGGAAACGGCCCAGCGCCTTCGGGAATCTGGGCATCCAGCAGTAGCCGTACTCCGCCCACCCGGCCGTACTCCACCGCACGGCGCAGACCGGGAATGTCGCCAGGCGATCCTTCCTGCAGGCAGAAAGCCAGCGACAGCGGAAACAGCAGGATCTTGCCAAATCGCGTCATCTGATTGACTCAACGGCGGGGCGCCCCGCCAGGTTCCCTTATTCCTGCCGCAGCGCCAGCATCGGATCCACGCGCGATGCCCGGCGGCACGGAGTCCACGCGGCGGCGCCCGCGACGGCGCACAGCAGCGCCACTGCCGCAGCCATCGTCCAAGGGTCGCGCGGCGGCACCTGGTAGAGCAGCGTCGCCAGATATTGCGAAACCCAGAAAGAGCCAAGCAAGCCCAGCGCGACGCCCGCCGCCGTCCAGCGCAGCGCCTGCCCTAGCACCAGCTTCATCACCGCGCCCGGCGTGGCCCCAAGCGCCATCCGCACCCCGATCTCCTGCGTCCGCTCGGTCACCAGGAAAGAAATCAGGCCGTACAAGCCGATCGCTGCCAGCAGCACCGCAATTCCGGCGAACAGCGCCAGCAGTGCCGCATTGAATCTCGGCTGTTGCAAAAGGTGGCCGACTTGACGGTGCATGGTCTCGATAGTAACCGGCAGGCTGGAATCCAAGCCCCGGATTTCCGTGCGTATCATCTCCGCCGCCGCCCGCTCGTCGAGCACCGTTCGCACCAACACGACGCCGCGCCGCCACCCATAGGGCGGGCGCTGGTTCTGAAATACCTGGTCCGGCTCGTGCTTCCGCACGCAGTAGAATTCCGGATCCACCGGCCCGGCGAGGCCGCTGTTCTTCACGTCGCGCGCCACGCCGATCACCAGGTTCGGCCCGATCCGACGCCCCACCGGATTATCGTTCGGGAACAGCCGCGCGGCCAGAGCCTGGTTGAGCACGATCACCGGCGGTCCCGCCGCCCGGTCCTCCTCGTGGAAGCCCCTGCCGGACACAATCGGAATACCGAGCGCCGCAAAATAATCCGGCGTCACGTAGCGCCAGTAGACGTTCCCGGCCATTCCCTGCGCCGCGCTGTCGCCGCCCGGATTCTTCATCGCGACGAACGGCACGGAACGGGGATCGCCACCCGGCGGAAGCGAATCGGCTACCGCCGCGGCGGCTACTCCGGGAAGCCGCTTCAGGCGCGCTTCCAATTCGCGGTAGAACGCGATCAGCCGGCTGCTATCCGCATAGAGCAGCCGCGGCAGCGTAAAGGAAGCCGTCAGCACTCGTTCCGTCGTCATGCCGAGAGGAGTATTTTGCAGGTTATGCAGGCTCGCCAACAGGAGGCCTGCGCCCGAAAGGAGAACCAGCGAGGCGGCGATCTGCGCGGTTACGAGGATCCGGCGCAGCCGGTTGCGTGAGCCGCCCACGGCGCGCCAGCCGGTGAGCGCCTCCAGCTTCGGCGTCTCGATCGACGGAGCGATTCCAAATAGCACGCCGGACAAAAGCGATACGGCGCAGGTGAAGCCGAGGACGCGCAGATCGAGCGTGGCCTGACCAAGTCGCGTAATTCCCTGCGGCGCGATAGCGATGAACCCGCGCAGCAGAGCATATCCGAGCGCGCAGCCCAGCGCTCCGCCGGCGCCTCCCAGCAGCAGGCTCTCGATCAGACTCTGCCGGATCAGCCGCCCGCGCGCGGCGCCCAGCGCCGCCCGCACCGCCAGCTCGCGCCGCCGCGTTGCCGCTCGAGCTAGCAGAAGGTTCGCCACATTCGCGCAGGCAATCAGCAGAACGGCGAGCACGGCCGCGAGCAGAATCCACGAAGCCAGCCGCGAATCCTGCGTCTGCTGATCGCGCAGCGTCCGCACGCGCAGCCGCATCTTGGCAACCTTCTGGATATCCAAGGGCGCCGATTCCACGAAACGCGTGAACAAAGGCTGCAGCGCGTCCGCGGCCGCTTCCGGTGTCACCCCCGGCTTCAGCCGTGCGATGGCTTTCACCAGCCGCATGCGCTCGGCTCCCGTTTTCAGCGCCGCGGGACGAACCACGTCCGCCGAGTCCAGGCTGGGCAGCTCAAACTCCGCAGGCAGCACGCCGATCACCGTCGCCGCGCCGCCGTCCAGCGTAAGACTCCTGCCGATCGCATTCCGGTCTCCGCCGAGCCGGCTCTGCCAGAAGCCATAGGAAACCAGAACCACCGGATTCGTTCCCGGCCGGTCCTCCTCGGCGGTGAAGTTTCGTCCCAGGATCGGTGTAATTCCCAGCGTCGGGAGAAACGTCGACTCCACCTGCGCGCATCCCAACCTTGCCGGCTGCTCCTCGCCGACGTCGCAATCGGATATTCCTGCCCAGGACGTGAACGCCGCAAACGGCGTGCGGGCCGATCGCCATTCCTGGTAGGTCGCCGAAAAAAGCCAATCCTGCGTCGAGATCAGGGGAGCGACCACCCCCACCGACACTAGCCTTTCCGAATCCAGGTAGGGCAGGCTGCGGAACAGAATGCGGTCCACTACGCTGAAAACACTGGAGGTAGCACCGGTTCCGACGGCGATGGCCGCCAATGCGGTGAGCATCAGCGTGCGGTTTCGCAGCAGTCCTCGCGCGGCTTGGCGGAGATCCTGACCGAAGCATTCGAGGGCAATTCGCGCACTCATTCCGGGGTGGTTCTTGTGACACCGCCGCGTGCCATTTTGTTCCCGGAAATTTTGCTCCTCAAACTTGTCACAATTCTTGTACCAGGAGCGTTATTCCGATTGTGAACGCAAGAAGCGAGGCCGTCGACGCCGCAAAGCCCAGGGAACTGACGTTCGACTTCGAGGCCACTTTTCGCTCGCATTATGAGCGGATCGCCCGCGTGATAGTGAGGGTGGTCCGGGACCCGGCGCGCGCCGAGGAACTCGCCGTCGAGGTATTTCTAAAGTTGTGGCGCAGCCCTGGCGCTCATGGTGAAAAGGCCGGCGGCTGGCTCTACCGGACGGCGGTGAGAAAGGGCCTGGACGAACTGCGCCGCACCACACGCCGCGGCAGAACCGAGCGCTTGCTCGACCTTGTCCGCCGGGTTCCCACGCCGGAGGATATCCGCTCCGCCACCGAGGAGCAGGAAAAGGTCCGCCGGATTCTGGCCGTCCTGGATCCGCGCCAGGCCGAGCTTTTACTGCTGCGCAGCCACGGCCTCAGATATGACGAGGTGGCGGCGGCGCTGGATCTGAAACCTGTGTCCATCGGTACGCTGCTCACTCGGGCCCAGCAGGTGTTCCGAAAGGAGTACATCAAGCGTTATGGAGCAGAATAAGAATATGAACGCAGAAGGATGGGTCGATCACCGACTGGCCGGGCTTCGTCTCCCCGCGGGATGGCAGCCGGACGTGGAGCGCGCGTTCGCGAGGTTCGAGGAGCAGCGTACCCGCGGGAACTCGGACGGCCGGAGATGGACTTGGGCGGCCACGGCCGCGGCAGGCGTGCTGCTGGGGCTGTTGGCGTTTCCCGATGCGCGAGCCCTCGCCCAGCGGATCTGGGTCCCCTGTCGGGACGCCTGCCAGAGTCTGTTCCTCAACACCGTCGGCGGCGCGCGGCTTCCGGCCGTGGTGAAAACCGCGAAGGATCGCCCGGCGGCGCCGGAATTCACGTTGATCGGAGCCGACGGCGCCGAGATCCGGCTTTCCGCCTACAAGGGCAAGGTCGTGCTGCTCAACTTCTGGGCCACCTGGTGCGGCCCTTGCCTCGCCGAGATTCCCTGGTTCGTCGAGTTCCAACGCACGCACGCCGCCCGCGGGTTGGCCGTGGTGGGAATATCCATGGACGAAGACGGCTGGAAATCCGTCCGGCCGTTCATGGAGACGCAGAAAATCAACTACCCCATCGCTATCGGCGACGACGCCCTGGCGCAGAAGTTCGGCGGCATCGAGTCATTGCCGGAAACCCTGCTCATCGACCGCGACGGAAGAATCGCCTCCCGCCACGTCGGCATCGTCGCCAAAAGCGACTACGAAAAAGAACTCATTCAAATCCTGGAGGAAAAATGACGGGGGATGATGCCGGCTACTCGAACCTCGCTGCAAGCGGACCTCGCCCGCCTCGGCGTCCAACAGGATGACGTCCTCATGATCCATGCCAGTGTCCGGGCGGTCGGTGCCGTGACCGGCGGCGTCAATGTGATAGTCCAAGCGCTGCTGGGCGCGATCGGACCAGGCGGGACATTAGTTGCTTACGTCGATTTTGAGCCGTGTTATTCGAAAGACGACGAAATCGAAATCCCGGTTTTCGACAAACGAATCGCCCATGCGGCACGGGATCACGGCATCCTCCACGAAACCATGCGGACGTGGCCGGGGGCGTTAAGGAGCGATCATCCCGATGCCGGCGTGGTTGCCATCGGCGCTCGGGCTGAATGGATCACCGCGGATCATCCATTTCTATACGGCTATGGGATGGGCTCGCCGTTTGAGAAGATTCTGCGGGCGCACGGCCGGGTCCTCATGCTCGGCGCCCCGCTTGATACGATCACTCTCCTCCATTACGCGGAGGATCAGGCTCGGATTCCAGGGAAGCGCATTCGCCGTTATCGCCGGCTCATGCCCGGCGTGATGGGACCCGAATGGGTCCGCTTCGAGGAGTTCGATACATCCGAACCTGTGCATGACAGCCTGCCCCCGAACTGCTTCGAGAGGATCGCGGCCGAGTACCTCGCGGCGGGGCGCGGGTCCCGAGGCGCCATCGGCGACGCCTCGTCGTTCCTGTTTGACGGTCCGGACCTGGTGAAGTTCGGCATCGAATGGCTGGAGCGGTTTGTCGGGCTGGATCCGGCATGAGGGTGGCGAATTCCGCCGGGCCGGACCACTCGCTCACTGCACCAGCGCAAAAGCGATAATCGTCCGCCCGCGATCCAAGCCCTCCAGCAGAGCGGACTCCACGCCGTCCGGATCCACTTCCACTTCACAGGCGGCGATCTCTTCTTCGCTGGCGCCGTCGAAGCACAATTCGCACACCGCCACGGCTTCCTGGCCGCACCGCATCGGAGGTCCGAAGGTGCGGCAAGTCAGCGGACGCGCCGTATACAGATCGCACGTTCCTGCTTTCGGATCCAACGCCGGGCAAGGCTCGTCGTCGGCAAAATCCGCGAAGCGGGCTTCCCCCTCTTCGCTTTCGTCCAGAATTCCGCTGTCAGGGTTGCCGGGAAACTCGGGCGTCAGCCTTTCCCGCGACAGCCGCGCCCGCTCGCGGACCCGCGCCGCGCGTTCCGGATCCGACCTCTCTAGTTCCGCCAGTCCCAACCGCAGCCGACGCGCGTCCAGTTGATTGATCGGGAACGGGCCGATGCAGCACTGCGTGCAGCCGGGACGGCAGACAAGCCAGGCCCCGCTGCGGCGCGCCGCCTCCGCCACTGCCGCGTCCACGATCTGAATCAGCCCCTCGTCGCCCGTCACGTTTGCAAGAATAGCGCGCTCACAACGACATCAGCACGATCACCACCGCCGCCACTCCCGGAATCTGGCCTGGAAAATCCACAAGGCCGTGCGCCAGCACCACGTACGCTCCCCAGGTCCACGCCTCGCGCCGGTTGCGCCACAGGTTCCATCCGGTGAGGGCCCCCAGCAGAAGGAGCGCCGGCAGGCCGCCTTCAGCCGTCCACTCCACCCAGTCGTTGTGCGCGTGCGTCACGCGCTGTCCGATGTCGAACGACGCATACGCCGGATAGACCGTCTCGAAAGTTCCCAGGCCGAACCCCGTCAGCGGACGATCGCGGATCATCTCCAGCGTGGAGGCGGCCATCTCCCGGCGGTACCGCCACGGGTCGTCCAACTGGAATCGCTGCCAGGCGAACTGCCAGCCCACCGTTAACGTTGCTGCCACGGTGAACACGGCCATTGCCGCCGCCACTCTTCGACCCACTGGAAAACGCCGCCACAGCAGCAGCGGCAGCGCCAGCATTTCCAGGCCTCCCAGCACTACGCCCGCCCGGGAGCCCGACGCCACAATCGACGCGAACATCAGCGCGGCTGCGCCCGCCGCGGCCGCCGAGTGCCGCCGTCCGCGCATCGCCTCCCAGAGCGCCGCCGGAATCAGGATCTCCATCAGCGCCGCGTAGTGATCCGGATTCGGAAAGGGACCGAAGCAGAATCCGGCTCGCGTCGGAAAGGTCCAGTAGATCAGGCCCGGCGCGGTCACGTGCTGCGCCAGCGCCTCCAGCGAAAGCGCCGCGCCCGCGCAAATCATCCCCAGGCGGAATCGCCGCCTGGCTTCCTCCTCCGCCAGGATTCCCGACGCGGCCACGAACAGTGCCAGCCATGCCCCCCAGTTCAACCCCGCGGCCAGCGTCTGATGCGCGTAAACGCTGGCGCCCGCGGCGACTTGTAGCGCGCCCCAGGCCGGGATCAGCGCCAGCGGAATCGCACCGGCTGGAAAGCTGCGCAGCCTCCAGGCTTGGACTCCACCTAGCACAAAGATCGCCACCTGCATCGCGGAGAGCGCCCAGCGCTCCGTGGCCCCGAACGCCAGGATGCCGAACAAAAGAATGCCCGAAAGCGCCAGCGTGGTCACGGCGCGGACTCCAGGGACACGCGCCGCAGCGTAACGACTCCCTCCGCCCGCGCCCTGCCCTCCGGACGGTGGTACTCCAGCATCAACCAACGGAGGCCCTGGGCCTCGAAAGGCTCCCCCACGCCCAACATCTGCCCGTCCAGCCGCCAGGCTAGCCCTTCCACTGCCCCACCCGCCTCCACTCGCAACCGGTACCGCCGCCCCGCCTCCGGAAGAACCGCTTGTCGCAGCACAACCACGGACTCCGGCTGTTTGCCCGAGAACGTCACTCGCAGCTCCCCCGGCTGATGGGTCAGCGTGACGCCCTCGGCGTTCGCCGGCCACCGCCAGTCGAACCCCCGCCCAGCCGGAGGCGCTGCGAAGCCGCCGTTGAAAACTACTTGGTCCAGGCCGCCTGGCAAGCCTCGCTGCGCCAGCACAGAGCGGATCAGGCGCGCGCCCGAAACCGATCCCTCCCCAATCGCCCGGTCCGCGTAGTCCAGCAGCAGCGGTAAGTCCGGCGGACCGGCCTGAGCGCCCAGCAGCGCGACAACCGGTTCACCGGCTCCCACCCGCCCCTCTCGGATCAAGTAACGGAGATATTGCCTCAACGCTTCAGGGGATAGAGCCAAAAGGCCTGGAATTTCCGCGGGCGTCTCCGCCACCCGCAATGTCAGTCCGAAGAGCGCCGAGCGGTCCGTATAATGGATCGCCGCCGCCGTCCGGGCCCACTTCCAGAACCGGGCATTCCCGCCGGCGCTTTGACGCGCATAAAAATTAGCCAGCGTCCAGGCCGGCGTCCACATCCGGTCAACCTTGGCTGCCTCCAGGAAGCAGCCCTCCGCGGCGCGGGCCTCCCCCCGCGCTTCCAGCAGCGATCCCTTTTCAATCCAAACCCGCGCCCGGCGCGGATTGTGCTCGAGCGCCTGGTCCAGCAACACTTCCGACGCCGACACTCCTCCCAGCCGCTCATAGTAAGAGGAGTTCCATGGCGTAATCGAAATCGCGCGGCGCAGTCCGGCCTCTGAGCCGGCCGAGGCATAGCGGTCCGCCCGCGCCAATTGGACGGACCACCACGAGCCCGCCAGGCATAGCCCAAGGAGTGCTACGCGCCCCATCAGGAGAGGGATATCCCGTGCCGAATCGCGCAATACATAGAAAAAGTGCCGCCAAACCGCGGAAATTCTCAGAAATCTTTCGCCCCTCTGGCTTAGGTAATCACCCGTTCCTCCCGATCAGAGAAATGTGTGCTCACTATCAGGAGAACCAACCGTGTCTCGTGGTTTACGTAAGTTCGTACCGTTGCTGAGTGTCTTTTCGCTAAGCGCCTTTAGCCTGTTTGCCGGTCTGGCGTTCGGGGCTGGCGCGCCTCCGTTGGGAGTCGTCATCGCGAAAGGCAGTTTCTATCTGGACACGTCGCCGGTCGCCGGCAACGCCACCGTCTTTGAAGGTGCGGTCATCGAAACCGGGAAAGCCACTTCCCAACTCCGTTTGAAAAATGGCGCAAGAATGCTGCTGGCGGCCGACTCCAGGGGTGTCGTTTACCGGGACCGTCTGGTTCTGGAACGCGGTGGCAGCCAATTGGATCGCCTTGCCGGCTACTCTGTCGAGGCGCTCTCGCTGAAAATTCAACCCGCCGGCGCCGGATCCTCGGCTAGAGTCGACGTCGAGAACGCCCATCAGGTCCGGGTGTCGGCGCTCAATGGGCGGGTTGATGTATCGAACCGGGCCGGCGTACTCGTGGCCCGCCTCGGCGCGGGCGAAGCGCTGTCGCTCGGGACACAGGCGGCCGGGGCCGCTGCTCCTTCCACCATCACCGGATGCCTGGAATCAGCCGATGGAAAACTTACCCTCGTCGACGAGACCTCCTCGGTCAAATTCATTCTCGAAGGCAGCGACGCCGGCCGGCATGTAGGCAGCCGTGTCGAAGTCCTTGGCACGGTGAAACCCGAGTCTGCCGATTCGAACATCGTGCGCGTAAACAACATTCGACAGCTGTCGAAGAAGTGCACAACCAGAGCCGCGGCTGCGGCTGCTGGCGGATCCGCGGTGGATGCTACCGGAAAAACAACCGGTACTGCCGGGAAAACGGCCGGGACCGCTGCCAAAACTGCCGGAGCGGCCGGTAAGGCGGCCGGCCTGTCGGTGACCACTAAGGCCGTGATCGCCGGCGTCGTTGTTGCCGGAGCCGCCACCGGCGGCGCAATAGCAGCCGTTCAATCGGACGATTCGACGGACATCAGCCCTTCCGGCCGGTAGCTCAAGAGGACTCTCCTGGGCGCCACTGAGTCTATTTGGCGATGTGGCGCCCTTTGGCCGGCGCCACTCGCATCCCCGCGCGTCGAGCGAGGCCGCCAGTGCCTCCTGAATGATTTCGCGGGCCTCGTGCAAGCGGTCTTATCCCTGCGCACATCGCGCTCCTCTGGCGCTCAGCAGCCTGCGGTTGCTAGCCTTGAATGCGATGGCGTTCCGCCGCCGCGACTTCCTGGCTCTCGCGTTCCCGTCCGCGCTCCGCGCCGCCCGCGAACTCCCCGCCGGTGTCGCGATCCTCGGCGGAGGCGTCGGCGGCTGTGCGGCGGCGCTCGCCGCCCTGCGCAACGGTATGCGCGTGGTCCTAACGGAAGAGACCGACTGGATCGGCGGCCAATTGACCGCGCAGGCCGTTCCGCCGGACGAGCATCGCTGGATCGAAAGCTTCGGCGCCACCCGCTCTTACCGGACCTATCGCGACGGCGTCCGCGACTACTACCGCCGCCATTACCCGCTCACCGCCGAAGCCCGATCGGCCGCGAATCTCAATCCCGGCGGCGGCGCCGTCTCGGCGCTCACGCACGAACCGCGTGTTTCGCTCGCCGTGCTGGAGGGCATGCTCGCGCCCTACCTGAGCGCTCGCAAGCTGACGCTCCTGCTTCGTCACAAGCCCATCGCCGCCGATGTCGCCGGCGACCGCATCCGCTCCGTCACCGTCCGTGATCTCGACTCCGGAGCCGCCCGCACCCTCGAAGCAGCCTTCTTCGTCGACGCGACCGAACTCGGCGACCTGCTGCCGCTGGCCGGCGTGGAATTCGTCACAGGCTTTGAGTCCCGCTCGCAAACCGGCGAACCGCACGCGCCGGAGCAGGCCCAGCCCGCCAATCAGCAGGCTTTCACGGTCTGCTTCGCGATGGATCACATCGCCGGCGAAAACCACGTGATCGACAAGCCCGAAGAGTACGCCTTCTGGCGCGATTATGTTCCTCTGCTGCGCCCCGCCTGGCCGGGCAAGCTGCTCTCGTTCACTTACTCCAATCCGATTACACTTCAGCCGCGGACACTGCCGTTCGACCCTGACTGCGATGCGACCGGCGCCGACGGAGGTTGGTGGACCTACCGCCGCATCGCGCGGCGGCGCAACTTCACGCAGGGCGCTTACCCCGGCGACCTCTCGCTGGTCAACTGGCCCCAGAACGACTATCTCCTGGGCCCGCTTATCGGCCTGAGTGAAGACGTTGCTGCGAGCCACATCAAGCGCGCTGGACGGCAGAGTCTCTCGCTGCTCTACTGGCTCCAAACCGAGGCCCCGCGCCCGGACGGCGGGCGCGGCTGGCCGGGCCTCCGCCTCCGCCCCGACGTCACTGGCACCTCCGGCGGCCTCGCCAAATCGCCCTACATCCGCGAAGCCCGCCGAATCCGCGCCGAATTCACCATCCTCGAACAGCACGTCGGCTCCGGGGCACGCTGGTGCCGCAACCCGCGCCGAGGAGTTCCCCGACTCGGTGGGCGTGGGCAGCTATCGCATCGACCTGCACCCATCCACCGGCGGCGACAACTACCTCGATATCCCCAGCTTGCCGTTTCAAATCCCGCTTGGCGCGCTCATCCCCAGGCGCATCGACAACCTTCTTGCGGCCGCAAAGAACATCGGAACCACGCACATCACCAACGGCTGCTACCGCCTCCACCCGGTGGAGTGGAACATCGGCGAGTCGGCCGGCCTGGTTGCCGCCCACTCTGTCGCAGTTCGCACCATTCCCCGCCACGTTCGCGGCAACGGCAGGCTTCTGCGCGAGTTCCAGACACGCATTCAGGAACAAGGTGTCGAAACCGGCTGGCCGCGCATCTGATCTATACTTCCCGTGTGACCCGTTTCGTCCCGCTGGGCTTTCTTTCCACCGCGCTGGCCGCGCTGGGGTTTTCCGCCGCGCTGGCCGCGCAGACACCGGACCTCGCGTCATTGAAGCTTGACGCCGCCCGCGAAGTGGATCAGCGCGCCCGGTTGGTCCAGGAAATGGTGGACATGATCTTCAGTTTCGGCGAGCTGGGTTTTCAGGAGTACGAGACCTCCCGTTACGTCACCGCCATCCTTGAAAAGAACGGCTTCAAAATCGAGCGCGGCGTCGCCGGCATCCCCACCGCCTGGATCGCCACCTGGGGCTCCGGCAAGCCGGTGGTCGGTTTCATCACTGACATAGACGGCATCCCCCGTGCCTCGCAGAAGCCCGGCGTGGCCTATCACGCGCCTATCATCGAAGGCGCTCCCGGCCATGGCGAGGGCCACAACTCCGGAATGGCGGTTAACGTCGCCGCCGTGCTGGCGCTCAAGGATCTGATGACCCGCCACAAGATCGCGGGCACTCTCCGGCTATACCCGGGCATCGCCGAAGAACTCCTCGGAACGAAAGCTTTCTACGTCCGCGCCGGCCTCTTCAAAGGCGTGGACCTCATGCTCGGCTGCCATGTGAATGACGAGCTTTCCACAACCTATGGGCAGAGCTTCGCACCGATGGGGTTGGTCAGCGTCGAATACACTTTTCACGGACAGGCCGCGCACGCCGCCGGCGCGCCGTGGCGAGGGCGTAGCGCTCTGGACGGCGTGGAGCTCATGAACGCCGCGTGGAACTACAAGCGTGAGCACCTGCGCCCCGCGCAGCGTTCCCACTACGTCATCACCAACGGCGGCGACCAGCCCAACGTGGTGCCTTCCGAGGCTTCCGTCTGGTATTTCTTCCGCGAGATGGATTACGCGCACCTGAAGGAGATGGTCGAGTTCGGCGACAGCATGGCCAAGGGCGCCGCCATCCAGACCGGCACGCAGTTCACCAAGCGCACCCTCGGGTCGGCTTGGCCTCCCCACTTCAGCAAGGTCGTCGCCGAAGTGCAGCAGAAAAATATCGAAGCTGTCGGCGTCCCCACCTGGACCGAGGACGATCAGAAACTGGCCAAGGCCCTGCAAACTGAGATTGGCGTCAATCCGGCGAGCGGACTGAAAATCAGCGCCCAGCCGCTCCAGGCTCCGCAGGGACAGGAAAGTGCCGGTTCGGACGACGTCGGCGACATCTCGTGGAACCTGCCGATGGTTTATCTGAGCTATCCGGCAAATATTCCCGGCCTGCCCGGACATCATTGGGCCAACGCCGTGGCCATGGCCACGCCCATCGCGCACAAGGGCTCGGTCACTGGAGCCAAAGTACAGGCCATGACCGCGCTCGATTTTCTGACCCGGCCGAAGCTCGTGGAGGACGCCTGGAAATACTTCCGCGAAGTGCAGACCATCAACCAGCAGTACACGCCGCTGATCGATCCCGCCGACCAGCCCGCCACCTTCCTGAACAAAGAAAAGATGGAGCGGTTCCGGCCCGAAATGCGCAAATATTACTACGACCCTGCCCGCTACAAGACCTACCTGGAGCAGTTGGGAATTCAGTACCCCACCGTCCGATGACTATAACAATCTGCTGAAATAAACTAAATACATGGCGACACCGACAACCCTCACCAAAGACCAGATCAATGCCGCCGGCTGGGCCGAAGGCATCCTCATCTCCGGCGACGTAAAGCCCGAGTACGCGCAGATCTTGTCGCCCGAGGCGATGAAGTTTCTGGCCAAGCTCGCGCAGACCTTCGAGCCGGTGCGCCGCCAGCGACTCGCGGCGCGCGTGGAGCGGATGAAAGAGATCAACGCCGGCCGCTTTCCGGACTTCCTGAAGGAGACCGCCGAGGTCCGCGCCAGCGCATGGAAGGTCGCGGCAATCCCCAAGGATTTGGCGGACCGCCGCGTGGAGATCACCGGTCCTGTGGACCGCAAGATGGTGATCAACGCGCTCAACTGCGGCGCCAACGTCTTCATGGCCGATTTCGAAGACGCTAATGCCCCCACCTGGGCCAATTGCATCGAAGGCCAGATCAACCTGCGCGACGCAGTGGAGGAGACCATCTCCTTTTCGATCCCGGAAGGAAAGCAGTACCGGCTGAACCCCAAGACCGCGACGCTGCTGGTGCGCCCCCGCGGCTGGCATCTTGTGGAGAAACACGTCAGGGTCGACGGAGCGCCCATCTCGGCCTCCCTATTCGATTTCGGCCTCTATTTCTTCCACAACGCGAAGCGTCTGTTGGCCAAAGGGAGCGGTCCTTACTTCTATCTGCCGAAGATGGAGCATTATCTCGAAGCCCGGCTGTGGAACGACGTCTTCAATTTCGCCCAGGATTACTGCGGCGTGCCGCGCGGCTCCGTCCGCGCCACCGTGCTGATCGAAACCATTCTTGCTTCGTTCCAGATGGACGAAATCCTGTTCGAGCTGAAGGACCATTCCGCGGGCCTGAACTGCGGGCGCTGGGATTACATCTTCAGCTACATCAAGAAATTTCGCGAGCAGCCCGCCTTCGTCGTCCCCAACCGCGCCCAGGTGACCATGGACAAGCACTTCCTGGCGTCTTATGTGAAGCTGCTGATCGAAACCTGCCACCGCCGCGGCATCCACGCCATGGGCGGCATGGCGGCGCAGATTCCCATCAAGAACGACGCCCAGGCCAACGAAGCCGCGCTGGCCAAAGTGCGGGCCGACAAGCAGCGCGAAGTCACCGCCGGACACGACGGCACCTGGGTGGCCCACCCTGGCCTGGTGCCTATCGCCAAGGAAATCTTCGATGCCGGAATGAAGACGCCGAACCAGATCGGTGTTAAGAAGCCGGACGCCAACATCGGCGCCGAGGACCTGCTGAAAGTGCCCGAAGGCGACATCACGGAAGAAGGTCTGCGCGTCAACGTCGACGTCGGGCTGCAGTACCTGGAAGCCTGGCTACGCGGCAACGGCTGCGTGCCCATCTACAACCTGATGGAGGACGCCGCCACCGCCGAGATCTCGCGCGCCCAGGTCTGGCAATGGGTCCGCCACAAGGCCAAGCTGAAGGACGGCCGCGTGGTCGACAAGGAGCTGGTGCGGAAGGCAATCGCCGACGAGTTGGCCAAGCTCAAAAAGCAGCTCGGCGATGAAGGCTACAAAGCCAGCAAGTTCGAACTCGCCGGAACGCTGTTTGAGCGCATGATGACCAGCGATGAGTTCGACGAATTCTTGACGCTGGTCGCCTACGAGCACATCGATTGATCAGGGCGGCGACGTCGCCGCGTGCGAGACCCTGTTCTGCGGATGCCGCTTGATAGGTGAGGATTATTCTGCCCGCAGCGCGATCACCGGGTCGATCCGCGTAGCCCGCCGCGCCGGCAGCCACACCGCGATCAGCGAAACCGCCGCCAACAGAAGCGGCACCGTAACAAACACCGCCAGGTCCTTGTCCTTAACCCCGAACAGAAACGCCGCGATCACCCGGCTCAGGCCGAGCGCGGCCGCCACTCCAACCACCACGCCCGCCAGCGCCAGTCGCATGCCTTGAAACACAACCATCTTCCTCACGTGGGCCGACTCGGCTCCCAGCGCCAGCCTTATCCCGATCTCCTGGGTCCGCTGCTGCACTGAGTATGCCATCAGTCCGTAAATGCCGATCGCGGCTAGGAACAGGGCCGCGCCACCGAATACCGTCATGAGCAACATGTTGAAGCGCTGCCGCGAAGTGGAGCGCGAGATCACTTCGCCCATGGTCCGCACGTCGGAGACGGGCAGGCCGCTCACTTCGCGCAACTGCTCCTGGAGAGCGGAATTGAGCGAATAGGGATTCCCGTAGGTGCGGACAATCCAGACCAGGGGTGTGAGGCGCACGTTGAGCGCATTGAGCGCGTCCGGGACCTGGGGGTTCGGGATGTACATGGTGGGACCGGGTTCGCGGTTGAGAGCGCCGCCGCGCACGTCGCCGACGATGCCGATGATCTGGCGCGGCGTCTCCGTCGCCAGTTCCGCCATAACGCCTTTGCCGATCCAGATCTTGTCACGCAGCGGATCGGCCTTCGGCCAGAACTGCTTCGCCATGGCCTGGTTGATGATCACGACGGGAGTGGCGGCGGTGTCGTCGCGCTCATTGAAGGCGCGGCCGGCGACAACCGGAATCTTGAACACGTCGAAGTAGCCCGGCGATACCGTGAGCCAGGCGCCGCCGCCGTGGAACGGACCGTCGGTAAGCGGCCGGCCCATCACGATGAAAGGCAGTCCGTAGCCGCCTTCGAGCGGCACGCAGCAGCTGGCGCTGGCCACGGCCACGCCGGGCATGGCCCGGATGCGCTCCGTGCCGTCGCGCACCAGGCGCTCGATGTCGGCCGATTTGGCGAATCGCGGACCCGCCAGGGACATGCGCATCGTGATCACATTCTCGGCGCTGAAGCCCGGATTCACCGCGCCTAACGCCAGCGAAGTCCGGATCAGCAAAGCCGCTCCCACCACCAGCACCACCGCCAGCGCGATCTCGGTCACTACCAGCAGCGTGCGCGCCTTGTTGTGGCGGAACCCCGTGCCCGCGCGGCCGCCGCTCTCCTTCAGCGTCGCGCTCAAGTCCGGCCGCGAGGCTTGTAGCGCGGGAATCAGGCCGAAGATCAGGCCGGTCAGCACGCCCACCGCGATGGTGAACGCGAGCACGCGCCAATCCACCGCCACCAGCGCTCCATCTTTGCCGACGCGCGGAAGGTTGGCGGTATTCACCGCCAGCAGCGCCCGGATACCTGCCACTCCCAGCGCCGAGCCCACCGCGGCGCCGGTCAGCGAAAGCAGGACGCTTTCGGTGAGCAGTTGCCGCACGATGCGTCCGCGCCCCGCCCCAATGGCGGCCCGGATCGCAATCTCGCGGCGCCGGCCGATCGCCCGGGCCAGCAGCAGATTGGCCACGTTCGCGCAGGCGATCAGCAGCACGAATCCCACCGCGCCCACCAGCACTAGCAGCGAGGCCCGAACGTTGCCCACCAGCGCCTCGCGGATCGGTTCCACGCTGAAGCTCTGGTTGTTCTGCAAGGCGCGCGGGTACTTGCGCCGGAAATCATCGGCCGAAACCTTGAGCCGGGCCTTGGCCTGCTCCAGGCTGACGCCCGGCTTTAGCCGTCCGCCCGCGTTGAAGTAGTGCCCCTGGTCGCCGTTCAGAACCAGTTGGAAGGGCACCCAGACATCCGGATCTGCGCCGAACTCCTGAAAATCGAAGCCGGGAGCGAGGATGCCCACGACCACATAGGGATCGTTGCCGAGCGAGATGGTCTTGCCGATCATCTGCGGGTCGGCGCCAAAGCGCCGCGTCCAGAAGCCGTGGCTCAGAACCACCACCCGGCCGCCTTGCGGCAGGTCCTCCTGGGGCGTGAACGTGCGCCCGCGGAAAACAGTCGCGCCGAAGAGCTTGAAATAGTCCACGGTGACCTGCCCCGACTTCACCTGCTCGGGAAATGAGCCCCCGGTCAGATTGAGCACTCCCGTGCGAAATGCCGCGACATCCTCCACCACGCTGGTCTGCTCCCGCCAGTGTTGGAATTTTGCCGGCGAAGCCCCCGTCCCCGAACCCTGCGGCGATGTGTTGAGGAACAGCACCAGGCGTTCGGGATCGGGGTAGGGCGCCGGCTTCAGCAGTACCGAGTTGACGACGGAGAAGATGGCGGTGTTGGTTCCGATTCCCAACGCCAGCGCGGCTACCGAGGCGAGCGTGAAGCCCGGACTCTGGCGAAACATGCGCAACGAGTGCTTCAGATCCTGGAGAAAGGTTTCCATGGCCTCGGGGCGCTCCTTTTACAAAAGATGACGTAAGAACTTATACGAGTGTGGCAGAACTAAGTTTCGTGAATCGGGCGAGGTGCGCAACAATTTCCGGATCAAGGGGCCGTGATCTCCGCTACCGGACAGGGAGCGCTTTCGTTGGAGAGGCGGTCGATCGAGGTGACAGCATAGCGGTAGCTCTTGCCGGATTCCACTTTCTTGTCGCTGTAGCTGGGCGTGGTGATGGTGTCGGTCAGCCGCTCCAGTTTGCCGTCACCGGCAGCCCGATACACGCGGTAGCCCGCAAGGTCGGTCTCCGTGTTCGGCTCCCACACCAGCTCCACGCCGTCGTTTCCGGCGACAGCGGCCAGCCCGGTGGGGATTGCAGGAGGGAACTTGTCTTCCGGGGTAATGGCGACTTCGGCGGCGGGCGCACTTTCGGCTTCGCCGGCCCCGGCCGGCTGGACGCCCTGCACCAGGTAACGGTAGGTCTTCCCGTATTCGGTGGCCGCGTCCGTGTACACGGTAGCGTCGCTTGTAGCGATCTGGCGCGGCGCTTCCTCCGGACCTTCGCGGCGCAGAACGCGGTAACGCGGCGCCGACCCGCTCCAACTGAGTCGCACCCCCTCCGTGACCGCCTTTGCCTCGACGCTGGAGGGCGCCGCCAGTGGCGGCACGATCGTCAGCTCCTGCAGGTTCGACCAGGCGCTGGCGCGTCCGCTCTCGCCCACCGTGCGCACGCCGAAGATCACCTGCTTCCCGATCCAGTTCGTAACCCCGGCCGAACCCGTCC
>JACXTT010002716.1_pt1 | contig 27789 bp, 19 predicted proteins | sample 9270951 | NCBI WGS metagenome assembly JACXTT01 (sample SAMN15532306, study PRJNA645909) | rock metagenome | isolation source: weathered quartz diorite | place: Puerto Rico | collected 2017-06-21 | reverse complement strand
GCGATTTTCTCCCGATCAATGGGAATACGAGGGGCGCTCATGGGTCAATTCTCCCCTATAGCTTCACGAACAAATCTTTGACTCCTTCGCTCGTCAACCGCGTCACGGTGGTGATTTTATCGCTAAACTCCTTTAGTACGCCAATAGAGTTAGAGCCGACATCGATCAGGATAGAAAAAAGGGAAAACCCCATCTCTTCTTTGTCTGCACGAAACTGTTCGGCCCATTCCGGCCGCACCTGACATTCACCATCAGTGATAAAGATAATGTCTCCGCGTTTGAAGCGTGATTGTTGTAAGCATGCGAGCGCGGCGTCAAGCGGCTTCTCGAAATCGGTGCCGCCGCCGGGAAAATATTCGGCAAGGTCCATCACTTTATCCATCTCAACCCCGTAGCGTTCACGCGGGTTGAGGTCCAGCTCATGTAAGGGCGTATCAGCTGAAGAGAAGCAAATCGAATGAAACAGACGCCGCCGCCGTCGGGCGATCTCGAAGAACGTGAGCGCCAGCGCCTTCGCCCAAATCTCTTTGTCGCCCATCATCGAAGAGCTGCCGTCGAGACAGACTACCACGGGTCCTTTACCCTTCTCTTCGACGCCACGCAAAGAATAGAGTAAGAGCTCGTGTTCAACAAAGCGACGCGTGAAGTCTTTGCGCAAGATCGGATGGCGCAGCGTCACCAGTTCATGCGGCAGCAGTCGGCTGACCTCCGCGCCGAGTCCGACTTCAAACAGTTCATCGTTGGTGCGTTCGAAAATTTTCCGACGCAGCGCCAGCGCATGTTCTTTCATGCGGCCAACCATCTGAGCGAGCTTCTTGAGCTTCTCGTTGCCGGCAAGATGTTTGCCTAATTCAATCTGTTGACCCGGTGATGATTTATAGCCGCTCCCTATCGTCAAGCTCCACGACTCGGCTTCTTGGGCGGCTTCATCGAGATTCTTGGTTACTTGGATGGCTTCTTTGAGAAAGCGGTTTTCCGTTTCTTTCTGGGCGCGTGACAGATCATCATTCAGCTGTTTGACTTGTTGCCGTAAGCGCGCGTCTTCGGCGCGGGCCTCGCTGGCAATTTTGTTGGCGGCTTGTTCGAGCAGCTCTTTGGCTTCTTTGGAGAGATCGCCTTGCTTCGCCAAGTCTTTGCTGAGTTCTTTTGCGTCGTTCGCTTCGGTAATCTTCTCCTGGACAATTTCTTCCTGCTTCTGCATATTCCAGAGGTCGAGCAGATCGCGACGCGTGAGCGGCTTTTCTGATTTAAGGAGACGCAGCGCCCCTTCGCCAAGGAGGACGGTCGCGAGTCCCGCCTTGCCTTCGTCCAAAACCGTGGCTGTCCGCAACAATTGCGACAGTTCTCCTTGATGCAACGCCGACAGCAAGGTGCGATTCAAGGCGGCGCTAGGCAGGACCTCCTGCTCTTTCAGAAAAATGACGTTGTATTTGAACAGCGAACAGAAAAGGTCTTGCAGTAAAGCGTCAAAGCGCGGAACCAGCGTCCCACCGTTTTCTTCGAGGTTGCGCAGTGAAGGAGATTCGTCTCGAAGTCTGTGATACACGGCGCGGTCGTACGAATCGCTCTCGATCCACTGGGTATTCGTCGGAATCGGCGGCGGCGGGGGCAGGACGAACTGAGATTTCTTTTTTGTTGATATACGCCTGGCCATTGATGCTGCAGCCCTTTCACACCCCGGCGGCTGTTTATGCCGGAGAGATCTGCCATTCCCCTGTGCGGCTCAGCGTTGTGTTCTCTGGACTAGAGTGTTCGGGGAGCGTCTGGGAGAGTCGTACCGCTTTTTCAAAAGCTTGCTGGTCGTCAAGCCCCAGAGAACAGAGAATTGGATTGTGTACTTTCTCCCGATGGATCACGCTATTGTACAAGTTCGTGTGTTTCACCGAGCGCAGAAAGGCGCGCAAATTCGGCAGGAAACGTAACGCGGGCATCTCGAAGCCGGTGAAGACACGGGTCAGCGCATCGCAGGTCAGCGACGGCAAATACTTGAGCGCGCTCTGTACGATACGCAAGAAGAGCCCATAGTGAGCAATTTCATCCTGCCCAACGACCCGAAATGCTTCCGAGGCGCCGATTTCATAACCACGTTGCCGTTCCTCGGGTGTTGGGTTCTGAGGTAGCCCATATTCGTGACGAATACGAGAGCGTACTTCCTGATAATGAAAGAAAGTTGCTCGTTCTTGCACCATTGCATAAACAGTGCTGCCGAGCGGGGTATCGACGCCGTTATGCTGCTGCGGCTTCCATTGAGCGCTGTGCACTTTATCGACATACGTCGCCAGTTGTTCCTTGGTGCGGGCTTGAGAATGTTGCAGCACGAGTGCCCAAGCGGCCCCGTGTTTGGCCTCTTCTGCGCCCCACTGTAGATGCATGTTGCGTCGGGTGGGGAGCGAGTGGAACATATCGAGCCCTGCTTGGACATAATCTCCAACATATTCTTCCACGCCGAGAAAGCCTTCGATGAGATTGAGCGTGTCTTCGCTCAATTGGTGACCTCGTGCACGCATTTCGTCGAGCGGCAGGTCGTGCCACGGCGACCAATTGCGCTGTTTCATCGCTCGACCAAAATACGCGATATAGTGGCTTTCCGTCGCCTCGTTGAGCGCATGTTGGCGAGCGGCTGGCGTCCACGGGCCTTTGATAATTTCCGGAAAGGAAGAAAAAAGTGGAGTTGTGTTGCTGGCAGTGACTGTCATGTTGTCCTTTGGTGTTCGCCTGTCCGTAGAGAGGCGCTAAAACTTCACGAGGAGCTGTTGTTGGATTCCTTGGATTTCTTTGCGGATAGTGTCGATTTTTTCTAATGGACGACCGACTTCACCAGCTCCGTGGCTGATTTCGTCAACTTTGACTAAGATATTACGAATCTTGGTGTGTACTTCGATAACCGCGCGCGCCTGTTGCTCTTTGTTCTCCCACTGGCGTTCGGCGTAGTCGCGTAACTCACGCGTCTGAAAGAGCAGCTCTTGCACCTGATCTTCATAGCCATGAATGAGTCCGTGAATGATACTCCGCACCTCAACTTGTTCCCCGGGATCTTTCCAGAGGACATGCTCCAGAAAGAAGAGATCCGACTCAACAACGGTCGACTGCCTATGCAAATATGCCAATGCTCGGAGAAGGCCAAGACTTTGGCGATAGCGGCGGTCCGAGGCGATGATGTTTTTTTTGCCTAATTCGCGGCGGACATCCGCGAGTCCTCGAAGGACGATCGTTGGCACAGGCAACGCTTGGGCCTCTGCTTGCATCTGGCGGAGTTCGTCGAGCGTGATGGTCGTACGTTCCGCCGGTTCCTTGCCCTGGAGCATTTTGAGAAAACGGAACTCCTCACTAATGTAGCCAACGACGAAACGGAGCAGAAAACGATCGTACAACGCCAGCAGTTCATCGTCCTCCGGGAGTTCGTTGCTGGCTCCAAAGAGCGTCAATAACGGAACGGTAGAAACCTGACGACCATTATGGAAAAGGCGTTCGTTAATGATGGTGAGGATCGCGTTCAAGATGGAGGAACTGGCTTTGAAGACTTCGTCGAGAAAAGCGATGTGTGCTTCCGGGAGTTTATTGCTTGTGACTCGACGGTAATCATCCGCTTCCAATGCTTTCAGGCTCACCGCGCCGAACAACTCTTCGGGCGTCGTAAATTTTGTGAGGAGCCACTGAAAATACGAGGCTCCGGAAATACGGCGACAGAGTTCGTCCGCCAGCATCGACTTTGCGGTTCCCGGCGGACCAATGATTAACACGTGCTGAGAGGCAAGCAGGGCGGCAAGTGCGCCGTCGATCAGCTCAGTCCGTTCAAGAAAGAGTTGTTGAAGTTCTTCCCGGATTTTTCGGAGTTTGTCTTGTAGGGTCACCTTCTGAGGCTTAGCAGATCGAGGAAGGGGGGACAATTGAGGAGCAAGCAGCAGCGATAGTCATTTCCAGGATGTGTCTCCCTAAAGCTTCCAGAGGACCCGACTGCTCTAGCCTCTCCTGGCGGTGGTGGTCTATAAAGACAGCCTTAGAACTATGCAGATGTAAGGAGGGTCGTCATGGCTGGAGCGCTAGATGGCATTAAGATTCTCGAACTCACACGTGTAGGACCAGGCGCATTTTGCACAATGATGTTAGCTGATATGGGCGCAGAGGTGTTGAAAATCGAGCCTCCTCCCACAGGAAAACTTGTCGGTTCAGGCGCTTCGCCACGGCCAGATCAGGCTCGGAAGCTTGCGACGAGCTTCACCAACCGCAATAAAAAGAGTCTTACGCTCAATCTGAAAGATCCTGCCGGTCAGGCCGTACTCCAGGATCTCGCCAAGAGCTATGATGTACTGGTCGAAGGCTTTCGTCCTGGCGTCATGAAGCGTCTCGGCGGGGATTATGAGACCTTAAGCAAGCTCAACCCACGGATCGTGTACTGTTCCCTGAGCGGCTTTGGCCAAGACGGACCGTATCGAGATTTCCCGGCTCATGATCTGAACTATCTTTCGCTGGCTGGCGTAGCGAACTTAATTGGTCCGACTGAAGGCCCTCCGTCCATTCCGCTGAATATCATCGCCGACTACGCCGGGGCGTCTATGCATGGAGTAACCGGCATCATGTTTGCGCTCTTTGCCCGAGAGCGGACGGGGAAGGGGCAGATGGTGGATGTCTCTTATCTAGACACGACAATCTCTCTTCTGGCCGCCACACCCAACGTGCGCGATTATTTTGCTGATGGTGTCATGCCCGGTCGTGGCAACGGTGTCTTTGGCGGTGGGCATGCGTACTACAGTTTCTATAAGACAAAAGATGATAAGATGATCACGATCGGGTGTACCGAGCCGTGGCTCTTCGACAATCTGTGTGATGCGCTGAACCGCCCGGACCTCAAAGAGTGTGGCATGAAAGAGGGAGATTTCTCTGGCCCTCCCTCTGAAAAGCACGGCTATGCTCGCGCCGAGCTGCAGAAAATCTTCTTGACAAAAACTCGCGAAGAGTGGTTCGATTTTTTGACGAAGGCGGATGTGTGTGTCGGTAAGGTCTACGATGTCCCCGAAGTATTTCAGGACCCGCAAGTGAAGCATCGTCAAATGGCGGTGGAATTAGATCACCCGGTGGCTGGCAAAGTAACCCAGGCCGGCATCGCCGTCAAACTCTCTGATACGCCAGGCTCTGTCCGCTCCTTTGCTCCGTCGCTGGGACAACATACTGAGGACGTCTTGCGCGACATTGGGTACAGCGCCGCGAAAATTGCGGAGTTGCGCGAGAAGCGAATCGTTTAAGAGGCTTTAGGCTAATGAAATTTGACCAACAAAATCGGTAAGGCTAGCAACCCGCCTTGGGTAGGGTGCATTTATGCACCAGGGATTGGTGCGCAAGCGCACCCTACGGAATTCGGAAACTAGACTCAGTATCATAAGATTACCGAAGTTGATTATCAAAATTCATTAGGCCTGAGGCTAAAGGGGATTTCCCTAAAGCCTCAGGCCTGTAGCCTGTCGAAGCTATGCGTTTAACATTTGATCTCGGTACGCTTGTTTTGCACGACCCTCCTGCGGCGTGGCAACCCCCGTCGTGCTTTCAATGGGATGGCCGGGTTGATCGCTGGCGAGCGCAGGCGCATCACTATCGCGCCATCATTGAACAATTTAAACAGGCTGGCGTTTTGTTCGATAACAACGCTCCAGCTTATCGCACTCTCAAACTTTCCAGCCGTCTCACCCAAGATCCACACCCGTTTCAAAGCGAAGCCCTGGACGCCTGGAAAAGCGCCGGGAGACGTGGCGTGGTTGTGCTGCCCACCGGGGCCGGTAAAAGCTATGTCGGCCAAATGGCTCTTGAGACTGTTCAGCGTGGAACGTTAGTCGTGGCGCCGACCATTGACTTAATGAACCAATGGTACGATTTGCTGTGCGCCGCGTTTGGTGAGCAGATTGGTCTTATCGGCGGCGGTTACTACGAAATTCAGGATGTGACGGTGACAACCTACGACAGCGCGTACGGCCACATGGATCGCTTGGGCAATCGCTGGGGCTTGGTGATTTTTGACGAGTGTCACCATTTGCCGGGCGAAATGTATAGCCATGCGGCGGAAATGTGTCTGGCGCCATATCGCCTGGGATTGACGGCTACGCCCGAGCGCAGCGACGGCCGTCATGTGTTGCTTGAGAATTTGATTGGTCCTCAGGTGTATGCCAAGGGCATTAAAGAACTCGCTGGCGAGTATCTCGCAGACTATGTGGTCGAACGCATGACCGTGACGCTGACTCCTGAGGAAGAAGCAGAATACAAACAGGCGCGCGGAACGTTTTATGACTTCATTGTTGACCACGGCATCGTGCTCGATGGGTTAGCCGGATGGCATCGCTTCGTACGTGAAAGCGCGCGGAGCCGTAGGGGGAGACAGGCGATGTTAGCTCATCAGCGCTCAAAAAAATTGGCGCTAGGCACTTCGGCCAAACTCCGTACGCTTGATTTCCTGTTAAAACGACACGCTCGTGAACGTGTCATCATTTTCACCAGCGATAACGACACTGTGTACGCCATCTCAGCAGCCTTCCTGATTCCCGCGATTACTCATCAGACCCCAACCAAAGAGCGCAAAGCGATTCTAGAGGGCTTTAACCGCGGCGAGTATTTAGCGTTGGCGACTTCCAAGGTGCTCAACGAGGGGGTCAACGTACCGGAAGCCAGCGTGGCAATCGTGCTTTCGGGGTCCGGGTCAACCCGTGAGCATGTGCAACGCTTGGGGCGCGTCCTGCGCAAGCGCGAAGGCAAACAGGCGATTCTGTATGAAGTCATCACCGCCGGTACGATGGAAGAACATATCAGCCGTCGCCGCCGGCAGCATGACGCGTATCAACCTTAGAAGTAGTCAGTAGTCAGCATTCAGTAGTCAGTAGGGATGAGGGTAAAAAGGAATAAACATATTTTATGCTGGCTACCGACTACTGGCTACTGACTACTTCTAATCATCTCCTCTGCCCGGCCAAACAGAAATGGAATCGAAGGGGCGATGTTCTCCCATTCCGGATCATGCCGCTTGCCGCGCCGGTGGAGCATGACGTTGAAGCAACTGATGGCCCCAAAACGATACCCAGCGAGCGCGCGGAACCAGGCGACATCGTGCGCTGGCTGTTGCATGCCTTCTTCGTACCATGCCATGATTTCTTCTGCCGATGGCGCAGTGGCGATGGGCGTACACAAGCCGGTCCAGCTCGCTGGGTCGCTAAAGACGATCAGCCAACCCAAGTCGAGTAATTGTCCTCCGACGCCGGAGATTTCCCAGTCGAGTACGGCGTTGAGGGTATCGTCATCAAACAAAAAGTTAGACCCTTGGAAATCACCATGGAATAACCCGATGGCGGGATTCTGTGGTTGATATTGTAAAAGTAGCTCTCGAACCTCCTGGCCTTGGGTGATCCACTGGGGCTCCGCGCCTTTCGCGAGAATGGGGTCCCAAAATCGAATTTCTTCTTCGAGAGAGCGAGGAGCTTCCCAATTGGGTAGATCCTTTTGCCAATTGAGACGGTGAGTTTGGGTGAGAGCATGAACGATTTGTCGGTAACGATGCACGACTTTGTCCCGGCTAATATCGAATGAAGCATCAGGCTCGGAGAAGCGGAACGTTCGACCAGGAAGTCGCTCGACCATCATGTACGGCACCTCGAACCACTGCTCATCGCTGCCAGACCAACGCACCGTCGCGACCGGCACGCCATAGCGTTTTAAGGTGTTGAGCAACGGAACCTGTCGGAGCACGTCGGTATTTCCGCTTTGCTTAACCCCTTTGGGCGGTATGCGCATAACCAGAGATTCATGTCGCGGTCGCCCATTCTCCTGGTAATCGACGCGAAAGCCGAAACTCAAGCCGGCGTGACCAGGCATAATTTCGACTTGGCTGACGACAGCGTCTTCGCCGTAGTGAGCGACGGAAAAGTTTTGTAGTTGACGTTGGAGTAATGCTAAGTCCATGGCAAATCGGACCTTCCTCAGAGTGGTTGAGGTCCGACCATAGCGCAAAGGACGAAGTCCTAAAAGAGCTGAGGCAAATCGATGAAGTGGACAGTGGAGGAGAGATTAGCGCAAGCAGAAGCCCACTTTGTCTCCCGGAAAGATGAGGTATAAAAATAACTTACGGTGCAGTTCGCTGTTTTCTCTCAATTTAGGAAACATTCATGCCATTAGAGCACATACTGTCGCATCTAACTCTCGGAATTGTTGTCATTATTGCCGCCTCGCGGCTTTTAGGCGTCGCGTTCCGTCGTCTGCAACAACCGCAAGTGATTGGTGAGATTGTCGCCGGTATTCTTCTTGGTCCTTCGTTCCTCGGCTGGCTGGCTCCGCAATGGGCGACGATGCTTTTTCCCCCGGCCGTCTTGCCGTTTCTCAAGGTGCTTAGTGAGTACGGGGTGCTCTTTTTTATGTTCCTTGTGGGGTTGGAATTAGATCCTACCCTTTTGCGCGGTCGCGGTCACGTCGCTGTCGTTGTTTCTCATGCGGGGATCATCGTGCCTTTTTTGTTGGGGGCAAGTCTTTCCTTATTGCTGTACTCACGATTCTCGTCAGACTCTGTGCCGTTTACTAGTTTTGCTTTGTTTATTGGCATAGCCATGTCGATCACCGCGTTTCCAGTCCTGGCGCGTATCCTTATCGAACGCGACCTGCTCAAGACGAAAGTCGGCGCTATCACTCTGACTTGTGCAGCGGTTGATGACATGACGGCGTGGTGCCTACTAGCGTTTGTGGTCGCCACGGTGCGCGCCGCTGGGCTGCATCAGGCCCTCATCACAGTTGGACTCGCCCTGTTTTACATCGCCTTTATGTTCTTCGGGATTCGTCCGCTTCTTGCTCGAGTGAGCGCGCTGTACGAGCATTCCGGACGGCTTTCACAAAATCTCGTCGCGACGACATTTATCATGGTTCTGTGTAGTGCAGCGATGACCGAGCAGATTGGCATTCACTCGATTTTTGGCGCCTTCATGCTGGGCGCTATGATGCCCAAGCACAGTGGATTCGTTCGCGAGTTGACAGAGAAAATCGAAGACTTCATCGTCATTTTCCTTCTTCCTATCTACTTTGTATACACCGGACTGCGTACGCAGATCGGACTGCTGAATAGTCTGGAGGCATGGGAATTCTGTCTTCTGATCATTGCCGCAGCAACTCTCGGGAAATTTGGCGGCAGCACGCTCGCTGCGCGCTGGACCGGCCTTGGCTGGCGAGAAGCGAGCGCCTTGGGCGTGTTGATGAACACGCGCGGATTGATGGAGTTGATCGTGCTGAACATTGGCTTAGACCTCGGCGTCATTGCTCCTACCTTGTTTGCGATGATGGTGCTTATGGCCCTGGTGACAACAATCGCCACGACGCCGGTGCTGGCTCTTATCTATCCTCAAGAGCGGCTACGCGCCGACCTCTTAGCGAGTGAGGTGAGCGAAAAGAACGATCGGGTGTTGATCCCGGTAGCATTGCCGAGTTCTGGTCCAGCTCTTTTACAAGTCGCTGCTGCTGTAGCTGAAAGCGAAGCGCCGCAGCTGTATGCGCTCCATCTTGCTCGCCCCACTGAGCGCGGCGCATTAGGAGCGCGAGTGCTGCCAGGCCTTCCCACTGCCCAGGAAGCGCTGGGTCCCTTGCTCGAGTACGCCCGTACGCTCCGCTATGAAGTCCATCCCCTGGAATTAGTGAGCCGTACCCCGGGGAGAGCAATTTGTGAAGTGGCGCAAACGAAGGGAGCAGGGCTTGTCGTGATGGGATGGCACAAGCCAGTTTTCAATCAAGCCCTGCTAGGAGGCACGGTTCAGGAGGTCATGAAAGAGAGCACCGCCGATGTGGCGGTGTTCATCGATAAAGGAGGCGCATTTCCTCCGAGTCGCATTCTCTTGCCCTATACCGGCACGAGTCATGATCGAGCGACATTGACGTTAGCCGCCCGTATCGTGCATCGTTATGGGGCGCAAGCAACGATCCTGCACGTCGTGCGTCCCGGACGCGCACAGCCGGAGATAGAACGAGAAGCGCAAGCAGCGCTGGCGCAGGAATTTCCGGAGCCGAGAGGAGGAAACACCCGTTTTGTCGTCGTTGAATCTGCTCAGCCCATAGAGACGGTGCTTCACGAAGCAGCCGGCTACGATCTCACTATGATTGGGGTAGGAGAAGAGTGGCGCCTCGCTCCGCATGTCTTTGGACTGCGGCAGGAGCGCCTTGTTACACAGTGCCCTTCTTCTCTGCTTGTCGTACGCGCCCATGTAAACCACACGGCAGTGTAACGATGACCGACGAGGCCCAACTATTCGAACACTCGCTCGCCTGTGGAGAACAGCAACCACACCAACGCCCCAAACACATAGATGCCGGCGGAAATCATAAACACAAGCTGCCACGATCCAGTAGCGTCGAGGATCATCCCGGTCAACGTCACGCCGAGGATACCGGGGATAGTGCCGGCGGTATTTGAGAAGCCCAGTAAAATCCCTGCGTAGCGTGGACCGATATCAAGATGGTTCACACCGAAACCGGACAGGGCAAACGCGCCGGTCCCAAGGGTGCAGCACATCAAAACGATCGCTTCGGTGATGGTCGTAACGCTGCCGACGAAGCTGATAAACGTGGCCGCGCCGAAGAAGCCGATGCTCTGCATTAACTTACGCACGAATGTCAACGAGTAGCCGCGCTCGATCAGCAAGTCTGCCGTCCAGCCGGCGACATTCCCCATGATGAACATGACCAGCCACGGTAAAATTGTATAAATGCCGACCTTCGAGAGATCGGCGCCGAGCGCTTGTTTGAAATAGGTCGGCAACCAGGTGAGAATGACATAGAAGCCCCAGTTGGAACAAAAATGGTTGATAATGATCGCCCAGGTCGGCGCTCGTGAGAGTAATAACCCCCAAGGAGTGACGTCATTCTTTTGCACAAGCGGGGTGTTTGAGCGGATAAATTGTGCTTCAGTGGGATGGATAGTTGGATGCGTCTCCGGCGAGTCTGAGGCCAGAAAATACCAAAGCCCGAACCAAACGAATCCTAGCAATCCAAAGCAGTAAAACACCCAATGCCAACCCCACGTGAGGACGATGGCCGGTGTGAGAAAAAGAGCGCCAACGGTTCCTAATGGGATACCGCTGGTGTTCAAGGCGACGAAGCGGGCGCGTTCTTGCACCGGCGCCCAGCGAGCAAAAAGGTTATGGATGGCGGGAAAGGCGACACCTTCGCCAAGCCCCATGCCAACGCGGGCAATAAATAGCACTGTGAGTGAGATCATGGCCGCCGGCGGCGTGAGCATCGTAAAGATGGACCACCATAACACGCCAAAGCCCAAGACCGCCTTGCCGCCATAACGATCAGCTAACCAACCGCCCAGGACTTGCGTCGCCAAGTAACCGTAGAAGAAGGACGAAAGGACGATGCCTTTCGTCGTTTGATCCCACTTGAATTCTTCCGCCATCGGAATGATGGCGACCGACATGTTGACGCGGTCAATATAGCAGATAAACGTGCTGAGAGAACAGAGGCCAACAAGCACGAAGCGCCGCGGCCAGTATTGCCGTAAGGGCAACGAAGCGACCGGCGCCGTTGGGGTGAATCCTGTCGGTTCCGGATCGACGGAAAGTCCAGCCATGATGTTCCTCCTTTTTGCCGCAGAACGGTCAGATAATACACCCGACCCCTGAAAAAGTCCTTGCCCTACCGCAGTATACCGAAGCGTAGGCGCCTCTACATGGGATCTCCTTGCTGGAATGGATCTTTCGCTCCGCGCCGATGGATTTTTACTCTTAATGAGGATAAGGTGTTTTTATCACCAAAAGTGATATTATCATGTCTACAGTTGAGATGAGTGCTCGCGCCGCAGGGCGAGTGAGCATAGATCAGGTCGTCTGTTCCCTGCGCTCTGTTTCCTTCGTAGGCTCATGCTCAGAGAAAAAGCGACTGCGAAGCCAGGCCGACAGCGTGAGAAAGTCAACGGCCCGGGCGCTAGATTGTCGCCGGGCCAGACCAATTTCCCGATACGCCGCAAAAGCAGGCATATCATACACCGCCACCTGCGTTCCGCGTAAAATGCCCGCGTCAATCGCTAACTGTGGGAGAAATGTCATTCCCAGATCAAGATTGACCATCTGCACCAGCGTATGCAAGCTTGTGAACGAAAACAGGTTGATCTTGGCGGTATTCTTGAGCTTGCACGCCTCAATAGCGTGCTGACGTAAGCAATGCCCTTCTTCCAAGAGCAGAATGCTGCCATCGGGCAAGTCGCTGTAGTCCGAGCACGGTGGTTGGACCAAGCGGCTGTGTCGATGACAGATGAACTTGAACTCATCTCGCCCCACGGGCGCCGTGGTAATATTGCCGGCCTCGTAGGGCAAGGCGAGCAAGACAAGGTCGAGCTTGCCTTGGTGCAAATCCTCCAAGAGGCGATGGGTCAAATCTTCCTTCACTAGAGCCTGCAACTGGGGATACTGAGTTTTACTTTCCGCCAGAATTTGCGGCAACAAAAAGGGTGTATTGGTGGGGATCACGCCTAGTTTCAGGGTTTCCGTCAAGGGCTGTTTCCAGCTTTGTCCTAGTTGGGTTAATTCTTCAACCTCGAGCAAGATCTTGCGGGCGCGTTCTACAACCTCGAGCCCCAGAGCTGTAAAAGCAAAGGTCTTGTTCGTCCGCTCCTAATGTTCCGCTACTCCTAAAGCGCAGGCGATAAACGTTTCCACTTTATGTGCTAATTGTTCCAGGAACCGTCGGCATTGAAGAGCTGCGCCGATGTCAACGTCTTACTATCGCTCGGAGCCTGCCGGAGACGCCGTCAACCCTCATCTCGGCGCTATCGAACTTCGGCGTAAAAATTAATTCTGAAACGGCGTACGATGACTATTCAGCTTTGACAATCTGTAGGAAAAGGGAGTAGAGGAGAAGACACGGCGACGGGGCAGTCGTCGCCGTGCCGCTGGCTCCGGAGGAGGGACTAGGGATAGAAGCACTCCCTCTCCAGAACGCAACGATGCTACTTACTGGTTCTGCTGGTTGCTGTGAGTAAACAATACGGCGACCCGGCGGTGTAGCCCAGAAACGACTGGACCAGGCTCAACTCAACGAGTGACTGCCGGGATGATCTGCTCCTTGCGAAGCCGCGGGGTGCACTGCTCTACTCATGGCGGTGGAGTAGTCCTCGCCAGCATATTCCTTTCCTCACTTCCCTTATAACAAGACGTATATAAAAGGCGTTCAATCTTTCTTCCATTTCACTATTAGTGATACATCAAGCCTGACGCACGGATCATGCCAACGGGGAAACGTTCCTTTCTTCCTTAAAAATGGTAATTTTCCTCTTTAGTGCGTCATGGCGCCCTGACAAAAATGACATGCTCAATGACAAAAATGACATGCTTGACACATCATCCTTCCTGTTCAAGGTCCAGGCCGGATGCTCATCGTTCGTCTTGACTTTGCTTGATAGATTTATTGCTATCTTGTAAATATGAGCCGAGATCGAGGGAGAGGTGTATCCTTTATTTTGTTGCCTAGATTTTGCTGTTCGCGGGAAAAGAACAAGCAAATTCAGGGATCTTCCAGTCTCATCCGTGAAAAGAAATATATAAAGGGCGGTGGAGCAATCAAGATGTGATTGCCGTAACGTCAGCTTTCCTCTCCGGACAAAGAAAGGGGCGCGGCCTAGATGTCTCCCCTACGGAGCCGAATGGAGATTAGCAGCTGCACCTTTTTTGCATGGTCAGCTTAAGGGAGCTTGCATGCGACCGAAGGATGACAAGGAGTGTTGTTGATCAATTTTGTAAATTTTCCTGAAAGCTTAGTGAATATCCTATGAGCAAGGTAAACCTGCAAATGAAGCAGTGTGATTCTTCTACAATGCATCCCAGCCACTCTTCTGCTCCTCGGGGATACTGGCTTTTCTTCTGGCTCTATTCCCTTACGCGAAGCGCTACAAACGCTGGGAAGGGCTGGGGCCCTAGCCATTTTGTTCTCTCTTGTAAGAGTCAGATAGCGCATAGGTTGATTTTCTTCTCTCAAACCGAGCACCTAGGAGGCAAGGCATGAATCCACTGAAAAACAACCGTGGCGTCACCTTAGTTTTTATCGCCCTTTTTCTCTTCCTGTTGATGATGTTCCTCGGCGTCGCGGTTGATATTGGGTGGACCACCATCGTGCGCACGCAAGCGCAAAGACGAGTGGACGCCGCCGCTCTTGCGGCAGCGTCCCGTCTCTCGAGCAGCACCGTCGCCGCCACCCGTCAGAGCAATGCGCAGACTATCGCCAACACCTTTGCGGGCTACAACAAAGTCGTCAATACGAGCACCAATCCGACAAATACTTTAACTCCGATGAACTACAACTATACGACACGCGCACTTACGCCGGCAGCGGATTGGACGACCGCCAACTGTAATGCCGTGAAAGTGTCGAACGCTGTGTCTACCCCGCTCTTTTTCTCCGCGATCCGCAACGTCTTTGGGGCTTCAGAAACCGGCTCTACTACGATCAATGTTAACGCGACGGCTTACCTGGGCTGTCCCGGCGTCGAGAAGCCAGCGCTCCCCCTCGCCATCTGCCACAGCGCGGCTGACCCGACCAATACGGGCACCTGTGATACCACGACCCTGTTTCAACAGCCCGATAATAATTCGGCATGGTTTGGCCCACCAGGGATGGGCGCGAATGCGTCGACGTGCAAAGGGTTGGTGGATGGATCGATCACCATGCCGAACATTAACACTGGCGATGTGATTAATCTGAATAACGGCCAGCTCAATAGCTGTCTGAAAGCGATCGGTGACCAGTGTGCTGCGCGCAATTGCAGCGCGGCCAATCCCTGGTGCGTCACCATGCCCGTGTTTGATGGCGCCTGTAATGGGCCCTTGAATAACAACCGCACGGTCCTGGGTTTCGCTGAATTCTGTATCTCTCAAGTCAGCTCGCAAGGCAGCAACAAGTCCGTCCAAGGGCATATGCAGTGTCCGGTCACTCTTGCAGGACCCACTGGGGGCGCTTGCTTTGGCGCCTCCTCCCAAAATCCCGTTCTGGTGCAATAAGGACTCGTTATCACCTGAAGTGAGAAAATCTCTCTGCTGTAGGGGAAAAGGTTAGAGCCGCTATTTGACCAACAGCCATTCGATGAGCTTGTGCCCTCATAGTAGTGTCCCCCTTTCGTGATTGTACCTATCTTTGACACGATACCCCGACTACTCCTCAGTACACGGAGCCCCAGTATGAACCAGAGCATGATCGGGGTTTTTCTGGAGTTTAGGCTGTTTGTGTTAAGAGACAGGTTTCCAGATGTGATCGACTCGTCTCGAATGGTCTTACATCACCTGTGAAAGTGACTAAGGCATTGGCGTGCTCTAGGCGTATCGTCGCAAGCGTATCTTGCAGCAGCGTACGAACTGTTTGTGGCGGATTGCCGCGGACGACAGCGGCCAAGACTGCCAATTGATTCTTTTCGATCCACACGGTCATCTCTCCGATCTGGATTGTTTCCTGCCCTTCGTCAGTGAAGACGCGAAAGGAGTCCTGCACGAAATCTTGAATGGCGATCAACATACTTGAGATCAAATCTGGATCGCGTGTCGTAGAGGGATCCGCGGCTACATGCAGTAAGAGTAAGCCGGTCTGACGGTGAATGAGAAAGATCTGCTCCACCCGGAACGCGGGAGCCAGGAGGCGGACAACTTCCGCGAACCGCGATTTGTGCTTCTGCTCGCTGGCTTGGAGATTGCGAAAGGCTTGCTGCAACTGCTGGGCCACGCTGTTGAAAGAGTGCCCCAGATAATTCGTCACAACAACCAACAAGGGGTAGACGATATTGAGCCACACTCCGGCATGAACAAACAGCCAGCGGGCGATGACGATGTATACAATGGACACTCCCGTGGCGCATGATAGCCCTTTGAGAGCGCTCATCCGTGGGAGGACAATCCCGATCAGAGCGCCCAGTATGATGATGGCGAACAGATTGTAGATCTTCGACCACTGGGGGTTTGTGAGAAAGCGTTGGGTTAATATATTGTCGATAACCGTAGCGTGAATCTCCATACCGGGATACAAGGGACTAAGAGGGGTGGGCTGCAAGTCCTGGGCGCCCATGGCCGTGGTCCCAACCAACACGACTTTGCCGGTAAATGTCCCAGCGGCGATCTTGCCACTGAGGATATCGCTGATGGAAAAATGGGGAAAGGTTTTCGCCGGGCCCAGGTAGTTAATGAGCAGTCGCCCGATTTCGTCGGTGGGTATAGACCGGTCTCCCATCTGGACCCTTTCCACCCCGTAGCGCCCAACCTTCACCATCAGTTGAGGCTTGCCCAGGTAGTGCCAGGCGCACAAAACGGCCAGCGAAGGAAAGAGATCCTCACCGCCTTGTATCATGAGCGGCATCCGGCGAATGACATCATCTTGATCAATCCCCAGATTAAAATAGCCTGAAGATGCAGCGGCTTCGGTGAACATTGCGAGATTACTCTTAGGAGCGTAGGCTTGAAAAATCGGTCCAAAACCTGTTGTTTGTTCTCTATAGAGGATGAGCGGATACTTTGATGCACCGATGCGCTTGAGCTGTTGATCTATTTCTTGCTGTTCGATCCGGTAACCAAGCGCGCCTTCGTTCATGTAAAAGAAGTAGCCCAGCGCGACTGCAGCAGACGAATGTTTTATGGCGTTGGCAAGGGCCAGATCGTTCTGGTAGTTTTCATCCGGCTCTAGGAAACCAATGTCAAAACCGATCACCCTGGCCCCATCGTGAGACAACACGTCCACCAAGGCAGCGAACTTGGACCGGGGCCAGGGCCAGCGCCCTTCCGTATCGAGGCTCTTTTCATCGACCAGCGCCATCACAACCGCCGGCGAGGGTAACAGATGCCCACGCGAGAGGAAGCGGAGGTCGTAGGTTTTCAGTTCCACTAAGTCGAGGATGGGGGCGCCGAATAAAAAAGATGTGACAACAACTAGAATAGCACCGAGTGTCAGGAAAGTAGGGTGTATGGAGAACAAGAATTTCAAAAAAAATCTCATTGGTTCCATTCCCTGGTCAGACTCGTTGACTCACAAATCAATTTCTGAAAGGAGTTGGCAAGAGCAAAGAGCGACTCAAAAAGCTAGTTCTCTCTTATCATCAACACCGCAGAACTTGTCCCTGGTCAAGACGAGACGCTAATGAGCCTGATGACGGCAATACCACAATTCTTTGAGGTCGCACAACAGGTTGGCAGGGGTCCCATATTGAATAGCGAGGGAACACAGATACCATTAGATTGGAAAGGAAAAACTATAAACTCAGCCAAAAGCGCACCGACCGCACCTTTCTGTTTCTGTCCCGAAGTGAGGGAGCTGACAATTGGAGCACAGGCGGGGGAGTCTTGTCCTGTGGGATCTTGCCGACACTGAACTGCTGCTCCACGTTCTGAACCATGCCGGTCGAGGCTTTCCGTATCAATTGATAGCGAATCTATGCTGCAAAAAAAAATATGCATGCTGGGCGCCTTTGCAGTGGGGAAAACGAGCCTGGTAGTGCGGTTTGTCCGTAGTATATTCTCCGACAAATACTATACCACCATAGGCGTCAAGATTGACAAAAAGGAGCTGACGATTGGAACACGGGAGGTGAATCTCGTCTTGTGGGATCTTGCCGGAGAGGATGATTTTCTCCAGGTCCACATGTCGTATCTGCGCGGCTCATCGGGGTATCTGTTGGTTGCAGACGGAACTCGTGCGGTGACTCTCGACACGGTGCGCAGTCTGCAGAAAAAAGTCGAGGCGGCTATCGGGCAGGCGCCATTCGTGCTCATGCTCAACAAATCTGATCTCATCACCGGATGGGAGATCGGTGAGGAAGCGCTGGCCGATCTCAGAGAAAAAGGCTGGGATATTATCAGAACCAGCGCGCGCAGCGGTTTAGGCGTAGAAGAAGCGTTTCAGATCCTTGCCAAGAAAATATTGGAGAGATAGATGCGCGATCTCCCTCCCCCGGTTCTTGAGTATCTGCATGCGCTAATCGTAGACGATCGCTCGTTAGCTTACCTACAGATAGACAAAAGCGGCTGTTTGTCAGACTGGGGAGGTAATCTCGCTGCGTATAGGATAACTGGCCTGCGCAAAGGACTGCCTATTGGAGAGCAAGTGGTTTTTCTGGAGGGTTTGCTTCCCCTACAAGATTCTCCCATGTTGCTTCCGTGTGTGGAAACTGGCTCCGGTCTGTTCGCTGATATTCATATCCTCTCAAGCGAAGATGGCAACTGGGTGTTGCTCCTAGACGTCAGTGCCGAGGAACTCCAGCGTCGTCTTTTTCAACAAAAGGCGAACGACTTGAGCCTGCGCTATGAACAGCAATCCAAGATCCTGGAACAATATACACATGGCGCGGCGAATGAACCGCTTCTGGTCGGTCTCTTTGCGGCGTTAAACATGATTCTCATAGAGCGCCAGGAGAAAGGCGTTTTTCGATTGCTCGGCTCTCTCCCGGAGTGGTTCTTCCGCCTGTATCCGGATGCCGCCTCGCGGCAGGAGGACTTAAGGCCGGGGGAGAGGTTTCCTGTGCTGGAAAACTTTCTAGTCGACGCCGAGCAGTTTTGGCAGGAGCATAGGGGCGGACGGCTGCGATCGGGGCTATGGATTGAAACTGACTGGTCAGGAAATGAATGTTCTCTCGAAGCTTCTGCGGTCTGCGTGCAAGAGAGAAACATCCTGCTGATTGAACTCCTCGACATTGCTTTTGTAGAGAAACAGTCCCTTATCCAAAAGGGGCGAGAGCATAGTTTACAACAACACTACTTAGAAACACGCTTACAAAAGCTCTTAAATCAGCTCTGCGTTGGCGTCTTCCGGTCAACGCCGGACGGGCGGCTGTTGGAGGCCAATCCGGCGTTTCTACGCATGCTGAATCTTGGTTCTGCACAAAAAGCTCAGACCCAAGATCTGCAGCAGTTATGGGGCCAGCTGGAGGACAGAACGCAGATCCCGAACCAGCCACAACAGAGTCAGCCTTTTCAGCGGCGCGAGCTCCAGTTCCGTCGGGCAGATGATAGCTCTCTTTGGGTTTCGCTGACCACCACTCGCGGCATGACTGCCGCTGGAGAAACCGTCATTGACGGCTTGATAGAGGATGTCAACGAACGCAAGCACGCAGAAGAGGCGCGCAAGGAGGAGGCGGCAATTGTCGAAGCCTTATCCCGAGTGGGCTGGGAGATGATTGCTTTGCTCGATACGCCGGCGATCCTGAATCGGTTGTGCCAGCTTACCACCGAGGCGCTCGGCTGTGATGTCAGCCATACGGTCCTTTGGCAGCCCAAGGAAGACGTGTTCATTCCGATGTCGGGCTATGGCGACCCGCCAGAGGAGTGGGAAGTCATTAAGCTGTTGAAGATTCCTCGCGCCAAGATCATGAGCCTGTTCTCCCGCCTGGATAGTGAAGACGTTGTGCAGCAAACTCCATCTACTTATCAAGACCTTTTAGTCGCGGAATTGCAGAAGCAATTCAACGCCACGGCGGGGTTGTACATAGCCCTCCGTCGTGGAAGAACGATCATTGGTTATCTCTCTGCCAGCTACCGCGGTCGTAACGCACAGTTTACGCCACAGCAAGAGCGCATCGCGCGGGGCATCGCACAGCTCGCCTCTATGGCTCTACAAAACGCACGACTCGTTGAGGAACTGGAGCATGCTAACCATCTCAAAGAGGAATTCCTGGCCATGTTCTCTCATGAGCTGCGCACCCCGCTTGGGGTCATCATGGGGTACAGCGACCTTTTACTTGACGGCACGTTTGGCTCCTTGACGGCCGAGCAAACCGACATCATAGGGCGGGTGGACAAAAAAGCCGAGGAGCTATTTGCCCTCATTACCGCCATCCTTGACCTTAACCGTCTCCAAAAAGGTCAGCTCCCGTTGGACTTCACCGATGTCAGCCTCCCAAATCTATTGAGGGAAATCGAGACCGAGACCCAAGACTGGTTCAAGAAACCAAGTCTGCAGGCCGTGTGGAACATCATCCCAGAACCCTTACTTGTACGTACAGATCCCTTAAAGCTGAAAATTGTCATCAAAAACCTGGTTCACAACGCGGTGAAGTTCACTGAACAGGGGAGTATCACTGTGGACGTCCACCCCAGCGCGAGCGGAGTAGAAATCTCTGTAGTCGACACCGGCATCGGCATTGCGCCGGAGGTACTGCCTATTATTTTCGAACCCTACCGCCAAGCCGACACCTCGCCAAGTCGCCACTATGGCGGCCTCGGGCTAGGACTCCATATTGTGCGACAACTTTTGGAGCTTTTAGGCGGGACAATCACGGTAGAAAGCAAGGTTGGGTACGGCTCGACCTTCCGGGTGCTAATACCACCCGAGCAAACAAGTGAGCTTGACACGTCGGAGTAACACAGTCGATGTTTATCGAGGCTGCAGTTTAGGCACGGGTCCCGTCAGGATTCGCTCTCAGTTGGTCCCTTTACCAGGTGTCCATATTCAGGGAGTCACGGGGCAATTCGTTAGGTCAGCAGGACAGTCAACGAAGCTAATGGTCCCAGGATCTGTGCAGCGTCTCACGACATCCAACAATGGGATGCCCGCCACAGTCAGCTTAAAGTTTACACAAAGGTCGTCATAGTCAATCGAGGAATACTTCCACTGGGCGCTCGGACAACCAATAGACTCCGGCGGAAGCATAAAGAACTGTTTGTAACACTCATAGCAATCGGAGGGGAGGGTGGAGCCACAGGCCGACGGGGGATTCACGCAAAAGTCAGCAACTGTGACCTCGAGGTCGTTCGTCTTCGTGACCAAGCCTCCGACAATATCGCCAATGGTCAAAAGCTCTTCGGCGCTAAAGGTCCCGTTGGCGTTCCCCTGAATTTGGATTCCCGAGGCGACGTTACCACCCTGGTCTACGCACACAACATGCCCAGTCCTAATCCCCGCACCATGCAATCTCGTGTCGCACTTCATGCGCACGAGACCATTCACGATAGCAATGCTCGTGAGAAGTCCCCCCAGCGGAGTCTCCAATTGACAAGCATCGCCGCTCTTACAACCGTAACAAAACCGATAGCCGGCCTGGCCCATGGCCTCAGTTCCTAACATCGCAACCAAGCTGACGCCCAAAAGACCAATCCTTGCAAAGCTCTTAACCATGACATCCTCCCTGTATCTTGCGAAGCGTCCTTGCCCTTACACAGTTCCTTTTCACCATTCGAAAGCTTCATCAAATGGCAGCGCCAGCGTGATCCTAGCAAAGAAAGTTCTGTCTGGCTGTATGGTCGGATTATTGAAGTCAGTGTCGAAAAACTTGAATTTTTGATCAAACAGATTCATCGCTCCAATGGTAATAAAACCATATCGCTTGGGCAAACGATAATTGATCGCCGCATCGACGGTCCAGAAGTTACTGCCACCGTGCTGAATAACACCGGACGTAATTCTCTGAAACCTACCGTCTTGATTCCAGTATGTCACAGTTAAGGGGATACTTAATCCGGAAGGATGGAAGAAACTCATCCCGAACGGAACACGATGTGTATTCAGCTCCTTCGGCTCGATACCGGTCAAGATCTCGTTCGTAAATCGCTCAAATATGTATTCCGCTCTAAGTGCCAACCATGGGTGGGGTGTCCAGAAAAGGTAAGCGCTGCCCAGATATTCTTTCGCATCAGATTCTAGGTAGACAGGGTGAGCAGGATCTATCAAGTCTGCAATTGGAATTGTCAGATCCCTCTTGGAAAATTCCACGCCTCCGAAGAGGTCTTTGGTGAATTTCTGATCGATGGCCCCCCCATAGCGCCATGCGTCCGTGGCATTCGTATCATCAAAGAACTGTGTAAAGCCCGCGACCTGGGTCGGCTCAAGGGTCTGGTTTGTGATTAGCGTTCTCTTCAACGTCCTGAATACCGCAGCGCGCAGTGTGGTGCCTGGGATCGGTTCCCAGGTAATTCCAAACTTCGGGTTGAACTGGTCTTTGTCCCGAACAATCGGACCACCGCTCCGCAAGAAATCAGCGCTGGCCCCTACAGTAAACGTCACATTCCTGAGGAGATTGATGTATGAATACGAATAAACGTTCACGTGTTGGAGACCTAGATTTGTCGTTGCTGATTGTACTTCTATGGGACCCGGGCGGGAACCAAACCCTACAGCTGCGTGAAGGTCTCCCTCAATGTCAAAGTATCCTACGCCGCTCGTAAGGTTGAAGTACCGCGAACGGAACAGGTGTTGGAGTTCAGCGCCAAAGGCATTTTGAGGGATTTTCTGATCGATGGAACTAATACCAGGTATAACAAACTGTTCATCTTTTTGCCTGAACTGTGCATCTTGATACATAAATGAACCGAGGAGCATAGAATTCGGAGAAAAGGCGTGCCGTCCACCAAGGCGGATGGTGTGCCTCTCCTCCGTATTTCTTTGGCCAGGAAAGAGGTCTTCTGGGAAGAATCTTTGTTGAAGATCGCCTCGTTCAGTATTTCTGTACCGGTACTCGGCCTGAATGCTTGTGTTGGGACTAAGTTCCTGCTGGATAAAAGCGTCGGCAATACTATCCTTCTGATCCGCGTTTCTTCGAAACCCGTCTGTCGTAAGATGGAACCCCCCAAGGCTGAAGGATGTCTTGTTATAGATGCCTGAGATGATCCCTTCTCCACCGTACGTTTCATTTTCACCGAAAAGGCCGCTGGTCAGCAAAGAAACCCCATTCCGATTAAACAAGGGATTGAACTCGTTGAAGGAGAGAGCGGCAGGGCCTTGGGCGCCGATGAGAAATAGGTTGCTCTCAGCGAGATAGGGCTGAATGGGCGTGATGTTGAGAGGTTGCAGCAATTGAGACTGGAGTAGTTCACTAACCCTGGCGACCTCATGGCGCGGCAATGCAGAGTAAGAATCGGCCAGGAATCGGTGCGCAGAAAAATTGGTCGGATCGGTGTTGACCGACTTCCAGCCTTCTACCAGGGCAAGCTCTTGGAAGCCCAGATCACTGTAGATCCGAGCAAGGGCTGCGCTGCGCGCCGCCAGGTCCGAGTCGAGTAGCAAACGTGACCGGTATACCGCTCGGTTGTTGTTTAATTCGATGGCTTTTTGCATATCTTGTAAAGCCTCAACCGGCCGGTTCATGGTCTGTTTCGCAATCGCATCGTAGAACCAGGGAGTGGGATCCTGAGGGTCCAACTCCTTGGCAACGGCATACTCGCGCTGATCCAAATTCGTCCGTTTTTCTTCAAAATAAACTTTCCCTAGATAACTTCGGATAACAGAGTCGTTGGGGTCCAAGCTTGCAGCAATCTCGATCTCCCTTCTCCCCCTGTGCAGATCGCCCTCCCGGATTTGCGCCAGTCCCAGACCGAGCCGTGGGAGGGGATCAGCCTGATCAAACGCAATCGCCTTTTCAAAGGCCTCTCTAGCTTGTTGTATTTTAACCTGGGTTAGATAAGCAAATCCGAGCACGGTCTGGGTGCGGGAGAGATTGGGTTTCAGAATGGCCGCCTCCTGGGCCGCTTCAAAGGCCTGCTCTAGCCTACCGAATGACGAATGAAGCTCTGCCAGCCGCGCCCAGGCCAGCGCATTTTGCGGTTCGAGTTTCACTGCCTTTAGGAGGCTTGCTTGCGCGCCTTCCAGGTCAAACCCAGACTGCTGGGCATAGGACAAAGCAATCAACGCGTTGGCGGAGTTCGGGTCCGCCCTAACGGCCTGCTGGGCAAGATCGAGCGCTCGTTCTTGTTCGTTCTGCACTACAGCGACGATCGTTTGTAGGGCAAGAGCATCGCTATCGTTCGGATGCAGATTCAGAACGCGCGCCATATCTGTGTTGGCCTCGTCTACGCGACCCACGGCAAGCAGCAGTGAAGCGCGATAGGCAAAAACCCGCGGGTCGCGGACAGTTCCAGGAACAGTGGCAAGACTCTCAAATGCCTTTTGGAGGTCTCCCCTCAGGTAAAACTCAATAGATTGTCGAACCATCCCTTGCCAGCCCGGTCCAGGTGGAAATTCATCAGGCCGAACATAGAGGACAGGAGGGTAGTACAAGGCCCACTGGACGGCGTCACGAGGACGCGCCACCACGCGCAGCACAGGCGCTCTCCCTGCCTCGGCAATGGCTGATTGGCCACTGGTGAGCGTGAGGCTTCCGGTTGGGTTCTTCGCTACCACCGTCCCTTCAAATACCGTCAACAAGGTCCTATCGGTCTCAACGTTGATGAAAAACTCGGTTCCCCTGACTCCTGCAATGATAACAGGAGTCTGCACCTCCAGGCTCCGGGGTCCGCGACTGAAGAAATGAGCAGCGCCGCTAAGCAGGTTGACCACCCCAGTCCATTCTTCCTTCACTGCTTGAAGGGTGATCATTGTGTTTTCGTTCAGACGGAGAACCGATTGGTCAAGCAGGGCAACATCTGCTCGGCTCCTTTCCAATACCCGAATTTGATCACCGGGGCGGAATTGGTCATTTAATTTCACTGGTTGCCATAGCGTCTCACCCACCCTTTGGGTCTCTACGGTTCCCTGCACTGAAACCGCTCGGGCAATCCATTCCTCGCGCGCTTCCGTAGAAGGAGTGAAAAAAAACAGCAGACAAACTAGGAAATTGGTGAGATAAAGAAGACAAGAAAAAGGCAAACCCGGTTTCTTCATGAACTTTCCCTTAAGGGTCTCATGCAGCATGGTTAGCTCTTCGGAGTTTTTTTATCGTCTGGATCACTCTCCCGGGGTGCTTATTGGCGCATGGTGAAGCCCTGCATCAAATCCTTAGAAGCAGTGCAACGTCTCCCCAAAGGACCGACAGCCACTACAACAGCCATCAAGCGACATGTTGCGCAGTCTGTGGCTCTTATGGAAGATCACTAAGTGGAAATGGTTTCGAGGAGAAATAGGAGTGGAGCTGATCGGAATTGAACCGACGACCTCTTGAATGCCATTCAAGCGCTCTCCCAACTGAGCTACAGCCCCATAAAAAACTCTATGAAGAAGAGAGAAGAGGAAGGGAAATACTGCCACTTTCCCAGGAAGGAGTCAACTCCTGACTCTAGAAGGAAAGTGATCCGATATGGTTGTCAGGGCTATTTTGTCGTCGCCGTTTGCGCGGCTGCGAGAGCGACAATGCTAATACCAGAGTTGTTCGCACAACGAAGTATTTCCTCTTTATCAATCATGAGCGTCTTGCCGGCTTCGATTGCTAGTACTGCCGCGTTCACTTCTTGCATAGTAACTATTGTTTCTGGACCGACTGCGGGGACATCGAAGCGCAAGTCTTGTTGTGGCTTGCTGAGCTTGATCACGACTGTGCCTTGACCACCGAGTTCGCCTCCCCGTCGAATCGCCGCGTTAGTGCCTTCTATACCTTCGACAGCTATGATTGCTCTGCGTTTTATGACGATGCTTTGGCCAATATCCCAGCGTCCCAGATCGCGCGCCGCCGCGAAGCCAAAGTAAATGTCATTCCACTGCTGTTGGTCCGGCGTCGTCAACGTGAGCACCCCGGGTTGCGGCAGCAGGGAGGAAAGAAACTGGGTGGACTCAACGACGGTCAGTCCTTCGCTCTCAAGTTCCTGCGCCACGCCGCGTAAGATGACGTCATCTTGTAAACTTGGTAGCCGACTAATGAAGGCGAGCCCTCGTTCGTCTGGCTGAATGTTAGTCAAAGCTCCTGATTTGTGGATGCCGCCTGCCATGACAACTTGCGTTACGTTGGCTGCTTGTAAGGTCGCGATAATCTTTCCGAGTTCGCCTACGCGCACCCAAGTGAGGGTTGGAATCAGCGTGGCAATTTCTTGGAGTGTTTCGCCTTGATGAGCGACGACAACAAGGTCGACGCCTGCCGCCTGTGCTGCTTCCACGAAAATCAGTGGGAAGCGACTACTCCCAGCGATTAAACCTAATCTGCCTTTACTGGAGGAAGTCGCGGACAAGATTACGCCTCCTCCTCTGAGCCTTCGGGATCGCCGTTGCCGCGCGGGCGACAGATGCCTCGCGTCGAGGTTTCGATGAAGTCAGCAAAATGCTTGATCGCTGTGGAATGGCCTGCCGTGCTCCGTACAGTTGCTAGCGCTTCTTTCAGTGGAGCCCCTTCCGAGAATATGGTCCGGTAGGATTTTTTGAGGAGCGCAATTTGCTCGTTCGTCCAGCCGCGCCGTCTTAAGCCGACTAAATTCAGGCCGTGTAAATGAGCGCGGTCGCCGACGACTGTACAATAGGGTGGAACATCAAGTGACACCATCGAGCCGCCCCCGAGATAGGCGGATTCCCCGAGGCGAATGAACTGATGCACGCCGACAAGTCCGCCGACGCCGACATAGTCTTCGACAATGACGTGGCCTCCTAGCGTGGCGCAGTTGGCCAGCACGACATTGTCGCCAATCTGGCAGTCATGAGCCACATGCGAATAGGCCATAAAGAGATTGCCATTGCCGACGCGGGTAATCATGCCTCCACCCGCAGTCCCTGGATTTAATGTCGTAAACTCACGGACGACATTGCGGTCACCAATGTGAAGTTCACTTTCTTCGTCTCGATATTTTTTGTCCTGGGGAATAGCGCCGACACTCGCAAATTGAAAAATCCGACTTTCAGCACCGATTCTCGTACGCCCATCTATGACAACATGCGGCCCCACCCAAGTGTTTTTTCCGATAGACACATGCGGCCCAATGACAGAGTAAGGGCCGATTTCTACACCGCTGTCGAGTTCAGCGCCAGAGGAGATAATAGCAGAAGGGTGGATAGTGACGTCCGCTCGATTCATGTCGGAGCCTCCTCTGGGCGTTCGACGTCAAAGACGAACGTGCATTCCAGTTCTGCGACGATTTTCTGATCGACGCGTGCTACCCCGCGCATTTTCCAAAACAGACCTCGGCGGCGCACTGTTTCAACTTCGAGTCGTATTTGATCTCCTGGTATGACTTGGTGACGGAAACGGACGCGATCCAACGAGGTGAGCATCGCGATCGCCTTGCCAGAGGCTGCTTCTATGGGAGAGGAGTCGTAAGCGAGCAAACCGCCGGCTTGGACAATTGCTTCACAAAGGAGCACGCCCGGCATGATCGGACGATGAGGGAAGTGACCGGTAAAAAATGGTTCATTGATTGTCACGTTCTTGAGCGCCACGATTCGCTTACCAAGCTCGACCTCAATGACGCGATCGACTAACAGAAATGGATATCGGTGCGGCAGAATCGCCGCAATCGCTGAAGAATCTTTCATTATGCTGCTGTTAGGTGAGACGGACGGCCGGTTCGTGCTGTGCGTATTTATTTGGCTGATGATACTTTCGAACCCCTGGCGTTATAGGTTCTGATAACCGAATCCGTTAAATCGATGGCTTTTGATCCATACAGCACGACAGTGTTGTTGCCTTCCAGAATGACTGTGTAGCTTCCTTGTTCACCCATATTTTGGATCACTTGCCGAAGGTCTTCCAGAATACGGCCAGTCATGTCTCTATCTTTGATCTGGAGTTCTTGTTGGGAGTCTTTGTATTGGCGTTCAAAATCGCGCATCTTCTGTCGATAATCGCGTTCAAGCGACTCACGTTCTTCTTCTTTGAGGAGCAGGCCCTTCTTTTCGAGTTCTTCCTTGAGCTTTTCTACTTCTTGTTTCCGTTTCTCAAGGCTTTGCTCCATGCGATCGACTTCTCCCTTAAACTTTTCTTTTGCCTGCTTGCCAGCTTCAGATTCGTTCAGGGCTTTTTGTAAATCGACATAGCCAATTTTTAATTCTTCGGTCCAAGCTAATACTGGGCTGCACACGAAGCCTGCTATGAGTAGCGACGCGAGTGTTTTGCGCATGCGGGTTCCTATTCCCCTCTCTGGTATACGACTTTTCCGTAGCACGGAGTCGTTAATTCTCTTTTCTAAAACACGGACTGTCCATTTT
>JACXTT010002715.1_pt1 | contig 27800 bp, 24 predicted proteins | sample 9270951 | NCBI WGS metagenome assembly JACXTT01 (sample SAMN15532306, study PRJNA645909) | rock metagenome | isolation source: weathered quartz diorite | place: Puerto Rico | collected 2017-06-21 | reverse complement strand
CGCCAACGGCCCCGACCGGCGGCTCTTTGACGGGTTTGACAATTGTTAGGTTCATTCGGGGGTTACGGACCAAAGGCTGCTTGAATTGTACCAGGGGGCGTCTGCCGCGGTCCTGTCGCTGGCCGGGGCAGCGGCGAACAACGCCCTCCTGGAGGCGATGGCCTGCGGACTTCCGATCATTGCCACGGACCTTCCGGCGATTCGCGAATATACCACCTCAAAAGGAACCCGCTACGTTCCGCTGTCAGACCCCATTCTGCTCGCAGAGTCGATAATTGATGCGCTGTCCAAAGATCGTGAGACCAGGGCCCGCATGGGGAAAGAAAACAGATCGCACGCGATGAGATACGCATGGCCGGAGATTGCGCAGCAGACGATGCGGGTGTACAACAGTCTTAATTGATCGTGATCATTTCTGTCAGCGGCGCTCCCGGCAAATGAAGAATGTCCTTTCGATCAATACTGCTAATTCCGGCGGGGGCGCGGAAAAAGTCGCCTACTCTCTCTCGAAAGAACTCCACCTTCGGGGATTTCACTCAACAATGCTTGCCCGGAGAATTGATTACACAGCCGATCCCCTCGCCGCGGAAATCGTCGTGCCTATTCCCGGGAGCGACTTCCTCTTTTCCGCCGGAAATTTTCTCGACGAGATTTTCTCGACGCATTCTCTCTTCTATATTCCTACCTGGCGAGTCCCCATGATGAGAGTAGCCCGGCGAGCGGATATCATTCACATGCATAACATGCATGGATATTATTTCAACCTTTTCACAATCCCCTGGCTGATGCGGTCAAAGCCGGTAGTCTGGACGTTTCACGACATGTGGCCCTTCACGGGGAAATGCGTCTGGTCGTTCGACTGCGACCGGTTCAGCAAGAGATGCGGCGATTGTCCTCAGCTCAGCTATTATCCTCCGGTGAAAAGCGACCGGAGCCGGTTTCTCCTCATGCTGAAGAAACGTCTCTACGGCAGCGGGTCATTCGTCATTGTCACCCCGTCGGCATGGCTGCAGAAACAGGTCAGTCAATCCATCTTGCGAAGTATTCCGACATACGTGGTGCCGAGCCCTATCGATACGAGGATTTTTTTCCCGGAGGATAAAGCTCTGGCCCGGCAATCGATCGGGATACCGCCCGAAAAGAAAGTGGTCCTTTTTGTCGCGAGCTGGATCAATACGATCCCGCATAAAGGGGCTGAGACGTTCAAGGAAATCCTCGCTGACCTTTACGCGAAACGGGATGACATGTTCACTCTGGTCGTCGGCCACCTGCAGGGTAAGTCCGTTCTGGGGGAAAAGTATGCGGGAAAGGAAACGGGCTGGGTAGAAGATCCGAGTGTGCTCCGATCGTGCTATGCCGCCGCCGACGTCTTCGTCTCTCCCACCATGGCCGAAAACAGTTCATGCACGATTATGGAGGCCATGGCAAGCGGGACTGCAACCGTCGCGTACGATACCGGCGGAATACCAGAACAGATTCTGCACCGCCAGACCGGATTGCTGATTCCCCGCGGGGACAAGCGCGCTCTTCTCGACGGGATCATGGCGATTCTCGATAATCCTCAGGCGGGCATGGGTTACGGCAGAGCTGCCGCGAGGCGCGCCGCGGACAACTTCGCGATGGATATTTTCGTGAAGAAATATCTCGCTGTCTACGAGGAGGCGATTAAACTAAAACGACAGAAACGGCATGAACAGGCTCCCGTTCAAGAATTCGTTTGATTATATCCGGTCGGCGACCTTTTTCGACGCGCTGAGTCCATCGTCGAAGAACGCGATTCTCGATCTCATTCTCGAGGACGATTTTATGGGCGCCACTGATCCCGGGACTCTCGGCTTTCTGTACGCGCTGATTGCCGGCAACAGGTACTCGACCCTGCTTCAGCTCGGAACGTGGATGGGCTTCTCGACGATCGTCCTCGGGGATGCCCTTCGCAGGTCCGTCGCAATCCATCACCGGGACATTGTCTTCGATAGCGTCGAGCGTGACCCCAGGATCCATGATCGGGCCAGGATGTTCATCAAGCGGGCCGGGCTCGGCGATATGGTCCGCTGCGTCGACGGGTCGAGCACCGACACGCAGGTTCTGAAGAACTTGCACGCCGAGTACGATTTTATCTACGTGGATGCGTCTCACGCCGCCGGTGAGACGAAACGCGAAATCGAGATCTACTATCCCATGCTGAAAAAAGGGGGCGCGATCGTGTTCCACGACAGCTCCCTGTACGCAGCCCGGTGGGATCCGACGAACTCCGGGGGAGTGAGAAAAGCGATCGATGATTGGCTCGCCTCTCCCGGGCGACCGGATCAACATCTTTTTTTTGAACAACCTTTCTGGGCAAGCGAATGCGGGCTCTTCATTGCCCGCAGGGCAGGAAGCTAGCCGAACTCTGACATTCCATTCCTCACGGGGCGCGCATGAACATAATACTCTTTTTCATCCTCTTCATCGGACTCTTTGAATCGTTCAACCGGATGGCCGCACGAATGCTGGACGCTCCAGGCATCGAAAGGATCCTTGCGTCTTTCACCATTTTCTGGGCGTGGGTCGTTCTGGTCGCCTGGGGACTCTCGCTTCCGCATCTTCTCACCCCGGTTGCCTTCGGCATGGTGAGCATCCTGACGATCGGGATAGGATTTGTCTTCTTTCCCAAGCCGGAAGTATTGTTTCTTGAGCAGATCCGGGATCTCTTGAGGCGGGCAGTCGACTCAGCACGCGGCAATTACCTGAATCTCTTGCTACTCTTAGTTCTCGCGCTCTGGATCGGGAATGCCCTTTTTAGAGTTCTCCTCCTTCCCCCCGCCAACTGGGATGCTCTGACGTATCACCTCCCCATGGTTGCGAACTGGCTCCAGCACGGTTATGTGGGATTCTACGAATCCACCAGCATCCGCCAGGTCGTTTTTCCCGTCAATGCGGAAATACTTCAAATGTTCCACGTCATCTTTCTGGGCAAGGATGACCTCGTTCGGCTCGTGCAGTTCGAGGCTTTTATCGTATCCCTTCTGGGGGTGTATTACCTCTCACGGTCGGTGGGAATGACGGTGACGGGCTCGCTGGGAGCCGCGCTTTTCTTTCTCACGCTGCCCCTTGGCCTTTTGCAAACCTATTCCTCCCAAAACGACATTTCGGTGGTCGCAGGCTTTGTCATCTCGCTCGTCTGGCTCGCTGCTTACCTGACAACACGTCGTAAAACGGCTCTCGTGCTTCTCGCTCTCTCCCTCGGTCTCCTTCTAGGGGTGAAACTGCACATGCTTTTCCTTGTCTCCGTTTTTGCGCTGATCATGATCGCCATTTTCTTGATTCAGCCCGGGCGCTCATGGCGTGACGCAGTTCTTTTCTTCGCGGCGTTTGCTCTCTCCGCCGCCCTGCTCGGATTTGATGTGTATTTCAATAACCTCAGGGTGTTCGGCGAAATCATGCCCCGCCTCGGAGCTTTAGATACGCGCGAGACAGGTGCGGCGATCATCGCCGAGAATCTCGGTTTCTTTGCAAATTGGTGGTTCGTTACTGCGTGGGACCTCGCCTCTACCACTACCTGGAACCATGACAGCGGCCACTTCGGCCCTCTCTTCGGTTATCTTGTCATACCCCTCACGTTCGTGGGCATGGTCATCCTCGGGCGGCGGCTGATTAAACGCGAAGGGGTCTTCGCCACCAATGCCTTGTTGATCGCCGCAATATTGCTTGTCCTGGGGACGGCCCTCGGGTTCTGGTATACTCATCACCCTCGTCCGTACGATTTGCGTTATTTGCTCTCCTTCCCCGTCGTGCTGAGCGTCGTTTCGGTCTGGACTCTCAGCGTCATCAATGTAAAACTCGAAAAACTTTTTGCCGGCCTCATCCTCATTGCAGCAGTCCCTACGACAGTCCTCGCGGCGATGAATGATAATATTCCGAACATCAAAGATGTTTTCAACCTTCAGCCCTGGGAACGGGTCGTCACCCATGTCCAGACGAGCGGTCAAAACGCGGAATTCTTCGGAAAATTTGACGAGCTTGCCCGCGAAGGCGAATCGATAATCTTCTGCGGGGCCGAAGATGACTGGTCCTACACTCTCTTCGGCGAGGATTTTTCACGGCATGTTTTCTATGCCACATCCTTCAATAGCTTCATCAACTCGCTGAGCAGGTACAACATCAACTGGGTCGTCGTGCGCGATCTTCCAGACTACCAGGATATCATCGATTTCGTCCGGGGCCAGCCTTCGCGGTTTGAATTCATGAAATCCACGCGCGACTCAACGGGCGATTACTTTTATCGGGACATCCTGCTTTACCGCCTGCAGCCGGAATTCTGGCATCCTACATGGTATTCGGGACTTTACAATGACAAGGTGAGCGGAGGCGATTTTGTCCTCGGCTCGGCGGTCGCGGGAAAGTTCATCTTCCGGTGTCTTGTGGATCCCATCTACAAGGGTGAACTTGCCCTGACCGCGACCTCCACCGGGGAATCGCCGAAGGTGTTCCCTCTCCATGAGTCCGGCCCACATTCCCTCGAGTTCATTCTGCCGGTTCCCGGCGAAGTTGCCTGTCACCTCAACCGGAGTTACGTTCCGCAAGAACTGGGAATTAATCCGGACAAACGCAGACTGGGGGTCGTCGTTCAGAGCGTTGAGTTCTATTATGACCGCAAACCGAGTTCTCTTGTGACGGTTCAGGTCTATCCGTGATCCTGCCCGACCCCCCCTTGCAGTCCCCGATCGCGCCCCTTTGGAGTTCGACAGATTTTTGATATATTTTATCTGATCTCTCGGGGGTTCAGGCCTATTCCGATCCGGCGGCCCGGCGGATGAGGGCTGAGGGGATACATTCCATGCCAAGATTGCCACTTTGTCAAGAATGGTGAAACCAACTCCGCGTGAATCAGCCCGAAAGCGAGCGGATCGCTCGAAACGAAAAAGCAGAAATATCCCCCGACCTTAACGGTTCCCTGGGCCTTTCCGTCGTCCTTCCCGTGTATCAGGAATCCGGCCAGATACAGGCGACCATCACCCGCCTCGTCGGCGTCCTCCGGCAGATCGGGGTAAGTTTTGAGGTTATCCCGGTCGATGACGGCTCAAACGATGGGACGCACGCCGCATTGCAGGAACTGGGGAAGACTTTTTCCCCGTACGTCCGCGTCGTCACCCACCCCTATAACAAGGGAAATGGAGCCGCCGTCCGAACAGGCATACGAGCGGCCCGCGGCAACCTTATCGCATGCATGGATGCGGACGGCCAGCACGACCCCGAAGATCTGCGCGAGATGCTGCCTCTCATGTCAGACTATGATATCGTCGTCGGGGCCAGAAGGGACAATTATGCCGGGAGCTGGTTCCGGAAATTTGCAAACCGCTTTTATAACGGCCTCGCCTCCTGGCTGGCAGATTTTCGGATCGAAGATCTGACGTCCGGATACCGGATATTCCGCGCGTCGATCGTCAAAAAATATGCCGGCCTGTTCCCCGCGCGTTTCTCGTACCCGACGACCAGCACCCTCGTTTTTCTCAAAGGCGGGTACAATCTCAAATATGTTCCGATCAATGCGCAGCGGCGCCAGGGAGGATCCAGCAAAATCAGCATCATGAGCGACGGCTGGAAATTCGTCGTCATCATATTCAAGATCATCGTCCTCTTTGAGCCATTGCGGTTGTTTCTGCCCCTCGCGATCTGTTCGTTTTTTCTTGCAATAGTCTCGACGATCTATACAAGCCTGTCGATTCAAAGCCTCCACATCCCCAACTCCAGCGTCATTCTGTTCGTTCTCGGAGTAGTCATCCTCCTGCTCGGCTTTCTTTCCGAACAGATCACGGCTACCCAGATTTCCTTGAGGGACGAGGCGGATTGATTCAGAAAGGCGTGATGAGCCGCGCTCCGTCGCTTCGAGAACCTGCCCGGCCGGGTACGATAGATCGCCCCGGCCCTTCGGCTCCGGAAGCAAGAAGGGGGCTCGGCGACAGACCTGCACAAACGTGAAAGAATTGTGACGCCCCGATTTAACGAAGAAACCGCCACGGCGGACGAATTGTGGGAGTGGTGCCTGAAGGAGTATGAGAGCGAGAATCCCGTCGCGCGATTCCTCTTCAATAACTTTTACTCGCGCATCGAACGGGTCGTCTCTCTGCTTGACAAAGATGACCGCATCCTGGAAGTGGGTTGCGGGGCGGGGGTGTCATCCCGACGAATCAATGCCATGCTCGGGGGCCAGAGGTTCGAAGTCTCCGATGTCGACTCCCGCTACGTCTCAAAGCTGAGGACAACGGATTTTCCTCTTCCCGTGCGGCAGGAATCTGTCCTCGCCCTCGACCGACCGGATAAGGAGTTCGATTGCATTTTCATGCTTGAGGTCATGGAACATGTGCCCGACTATGAGAAAGCCCTCTCGGAGCTCTTCCGAGTCTCGCGCAAGCATGTTGTCATCTCTGTCCCCAACGAGCCGCTCTGGCGCATGCTGAATGTCCTCCGTGCCAGGTATGTCAAAGACTTCGGCAATACCCCCGGTCATCTTAATCACTGGTCGCCTCGCAGTTTTCGCAAACTTGTCTCACACTACGGCGATATCGTGAGGATGTATACGCCCCTTCCCTGGATCATCGTGCTCGCACGCGTCAAACCTCACGCCTAGAAATCGTATGTGCGGAATATTTGGAGTCAGCGTCGGACAAGGATCAGGCTTCACGTCGCGGGTCGCCGTTTCCACGATCACTGAACTGTTCCGGCTTTCGGAATCACGGGGAAAAGAGGCCGCCGGCGTGGCCGTCCGGAGCGGGGATGTGATCGAGGTGTATAAGGATGCCGTGTCGGCGACGTCGCTTCTCCAGAGCAAGCCGTACAGGGCTCTGATTGAGAAAACATTCGGAGGAAAAGGCGGCGGCCTGCTTAGCGAGCCCACAACCGTCATCGGACATTCGCGGCTGGTGACGAATGGATCGATGGAGATCCACGATAATAATCAGCCCGTCATCACGGGCGGCGCGATCGGGATACATAACGGGATAATCGTCAACGATGACGCCCTCTGGCAGAGCGTGCCGGGCCTCCGGCGTTCGTTCCAGGTCGATACGGAAGTCCTTCTGAGTCTCATACGTAAATTCTACGGCGAGACGGGCGACCTCGTCATCGCCGTCCGGTCAGCGTACCGTCTCATCCGGGGGACAGCGTCCATCGCCGTGCTGTTCAACGATCTGAACGCGCTGCTCCTTGCCACGAATAACGGGTCTCTCTATACATGTTCGAGCGAGAGGGGAGGGGCTCACATTTTTGCGTCGGAGGAATATATCCTCCGGACGCTCACAAGCCGCCGGTACCTGCGCCAAGCAATCGGTCACCCCGAGATTCTTCACCTTAAGTCCGGGTTTGGATGCGTCATCGATACCCTTGACGCACGGGCCGAAGTGTTCTCCCTGACCGAGACCCGGCAGACGTCTACGATGCCGCTGAAGAACGGCCATGTCCGGAGAATTGTGGATGTCACCCCCGAGATATCCCGGGCGACCGCGCCCGAAGAGCGATCAGGCGTCCCCACAATCCTGCCCGAGTCTATGAGTCGCAGGTACGCCATCGACACACGTCCCATAGATACGCTACGCCGATGTGCCCGCTGCATCCTCCCCGAGACGATGCCGTTCATCGATTTCGATTCCGAGGGTGTATGCAACTACTGCCGGAACCACGTGAGCATGGATCCCCTGGGCGACGGCTCGCTCCGGAAAACTGTCGAACCCCTTCGGGGCAAAGCGGGCAGGGCGGACTGCCTGGTCACCCTGAGCGGCGGAAGGGACAGCACCTACTCTCTTCACTATGTAAAAACTGTGCTCGGGATGAATCCAATAGCCTACACGTACGACTGGGGCATGGTCACCGATCTGGCACGGCGGAATCAATCACGTATATGCGGCAAGCTGGGCATCGAGCATATTCTTGTTTCCGCCGATATCAGGAAAAAGCGGGCCTTCATCCGTCGCAATGTCGAGGCCTGGCTGAGACGCCCCGATCTCGGCATGATACCTCTCTTCATGGCGGGCGATAAACAATATTTTTACTATGCAAACCGATTGAGACATCAGACCGGCGTCAGCATGATTATTTATGGGGACAACCTCCTCGAGACGACGCGATTCAAGTCCGGATTTGGGGGAGTGAGGCCTTCCTTCGGTCTGGAGCGAACCTATTCCCTCCGTCTTGTCGACAAGGCGAAGCTCGCGGCGCACTACGGTAAACAATACCTCCTGAATCCCTCCTATATGAATGCCTCGGTCTTCGATACGCTCGGGGCGTTCGCCAGCTACTATATGATAAAGCACAATTTTGTCAATCTGTACCGTTATATCAGGTGGAGCGAAGAAGAAATCAATTCCACCCTGGTGAAGGACTATGATTGGGAGTTAGCCAGGGACACCCGAACAACCTGGAGGATCGGCGACGGGACGGCGCCATTTTATAACTACATATACCTCTGCGTGGCCGGGTTTACAGAAAACGATACCTTCCGGAGCAATCAGATTCGCGAGGGGATGATTTCCCGCTCCCGGGCGCTGGAACTCGCTCGCGAGGACAATCTGCCACGATTTGAATCGATTAAGTGGTACTGTGATACGATCGGCATCGATGCGGGCCGGGCTCTCGAGCGCATCAGGTCAATCCCGAAGCTGTATCAGCATGCCTAGGAGTCTCGATCGCGGCGCCGCGCATTTTCACGTGATCCTTATGGGTCCTCCCGATTCCTGCGTCGCCGGCTTCAGATTCGCGGCCGAGGGGGAGGGGCGAAAGCCTGCGGGTCCGCACAGAGGGGTGAATCGCTCCTCATGACTTTCTTTTTCGGACTCTCGCTTGTCCTCGTGTCCTCACTCTGCCTGACCTCACTAAGCGGTCTGAAGCGCAGGCCTGCATACGTGCTGGGATTGTACCTCCTTTCGTTTGCAAACATCGTCCTCGCAACCGAGGTTGCAGGCTCAATCGGTGCGATGAACAGCAGGACATTTATCCTGGGCTTCCACTTTCTTGCGGCCGTCGCGGCGGCCTTCATTTGGAACCTTCGCGGCCGTCCCCCGCTGCTGGGTCCTTTCGCCGGAACGGGACTGAGCCTGGAGCCGAGGACGCTCCTTCACTCCATCCGCTCCGCTCCCGGAAACTGGATACTCGGATGTGGCATCGGAGTCACTTACCTCATCGAAGCGGGAATCATTGCCAACGTGCCTCCGAACACGTTCGACAGTATGACGTGCCACCTCTCCCGCGTCGGGTACTGGCTCCAGCATGGCTCTCTCGAGCCGTGGCCATCCGCGAACATTCTTCAGATCATCTATCCGATCAATGCTCAGACACAGATCTACTGGACCGTCCTCCTCTGGGGAACCGATCAGCTGGTCGGATTCGCGCAATGGATCGCCACTCCTGCCTCGATGGTTGCTATTTACGGCATTGCCCGGATACTCGGCTACGGGCGCAGGCAGGCACTTTTTGGTTCTCTCATCTGGGCAACGCTTCCTGAGATTTTACTCCAGTCGACGAGTACACAGAATGATCTGATCGCTGCAGCGCTCTTCACAAGCGGCATATATTTCTTTTATCTAGGGATAACGTCGGATCAAAAAGGCCCACTGCTCTACTCGGGTCTGGCCCTGGGCCTCGCGCTCGGCACCAAGCAGACGGTCTTCTTCATGTTCCCGGGCCTTTTTCTTGCAGTGCTTTTCTTGTGGATATGGAAAGGGAAGAGCGTGAGCAGTCCTTTAGCGGTCTGGGTCCTGTCCACGTGCATTGCGTTCGCCCTGGTCGGCTGTTACATGTACGCGCTAAATTTCCTGAGGCTTGGGAATCCCTTCGGACCGAGCGCGCTGGTGAGTCAATATGGCGGGGAGACCAGAATATCCCGTTTTGAGTACCTGTCGATTAATTCCGCCCGATACCTCTACCAGGCATGCGATCTCACCGGATTGCCCTACGTCATCACCACCCCTCTTGCGAAGCTCAAGGCAGCAGCCGGCACCGCGATCTTCTCCGCCCTCAATGTCCCGGTGAGCAGCGGATCGACCACGCTGAGCACCGTGAAATTTGTGCTCTCGAACGAAGTCGTCCCGCACGAAGATACATCATGGTTTGGACCGCTCGGCATTCTGCTGCTCCTCCCGGCCAGCCTCTATCAGTTTGGCGCCGGTTTTCTAAGAAAAGACCCCCTCAAGCTCGGTCTCACGCTGATGTCGCTCAGCCTGCTGGTCTTCGTTGCATCCTACAGGGGCGGCTGGACTCCGTATCAGGGGCGCTACTTCGTCCTCGCCGCCACGCTCTGCGCGCCCTTTCTTTCAGCATTCGCGCGGGACGGCTCAGGCCAAAAGTTTCTCCGGCTGATTGCGATCGGGATTGCGCTCAGCACCCTTGCGTGGACGACGGGGTTCAACTACCTGAAACCATTGATCGGATCGCGCACCATCTGGGGAGCAGACAGAACCGTCAGGCAGGGCCTCAGTAACTGGAGGATTCCCGATGTGCTTCGCATGGTCGATCAACTCGTTCCCCGTCATGCCACTCTTGGGACAATCATGGGCTCCGATGACTGGGACTATCCGCTCTTTGGCGAGCACTTCACCCGGAAATTGATTCCAATTTCCCCCGGTTCCCTGGTCGGCGATCTGCAGTGGATCCGCGGGAACAACATACAGTATGTGCTCGTGAATACGAAGGAACTGAAATCCTTCCAGATCCCTTCCTGGCTCTATTCTGCCGGACGTGTGAGCGGCTGGGTGGTCTACTACCTCGGGCCCTCTCAATTCTCCAGGTGGGACGCACAACTGAGGATGAATCTCCTCAATTTCAACCGGGTTCTGGCCGTGAGGATCGATAATTCCCTCGCTGGCCGGGTCGGCGCTACCGATATCGAACCCCCCGAGGGGGGCGAGGAGCGGGGCCGATCGTATGTCTCGTTAGGCTCCGGGACCAGCCACGGTCTCAAGGGAACTCTCATGTCGTCGGATTCGCTGTACGTTCAGATCACATTCGATGTGATGCCGGGTCCTGCGTGGGAGAATAAAACCCGATCGATTCAGTTCGTCTTTGAGAACCAATCCGGGGTGAGGTCTGAACTGCGCCAGACAGGGATGCCCGGAATCCTCGTCTTTGACGAACTTCTCGCTCCCGGAGCGAACCACTTCAGGCTCGAAGTGCTCGATGAAACACCGCCGGCAAAGGGTATGGCGGCGGAGAAACTGCCTGCCATGCTGAGCGTGCACCAGCTGAGCGTGAGACCGACCCGGCCCGATAAGGAACAGGGATCAGTCACCGGGATCTGACCCGGGCGCGACCCCAAACGGAGTTCACGAGAGCCGGAATATCTTCCCGGACGCAACCGACATACAGAAGGAAAACGATGGCAACTATCGCTGAAAAAATTCGAAGAAAAACGGTGAAAGTCGGGATCATAGGGCTCGGCTATGTCGGCCTCCCCCTAGCCCTCGAGTTTGCCCGCAAGGGTGTGAGATCCCTCGGATTTGACATCGACGAACGGAAGATCGCTTCGCTCCGCAGGGGAAAAACGTATCTGAAGCACATTCCCGACTCCAAAGTCCGGTCCACAAGAGCCGCCGGGTTCTTCTCGGCTACGACGGATTTTTCCCGCTTACGCGAGGTGGATGCCGTCATCATCTGTGTTCCGACTCCGCTTGATGACCACCGGCAACCTGACCTGCGATATGTGGTGGAGACGACCAAGACGGTCGCCCGGTTCCTTAAGCGCGGTCAGCTGGTGTGCCTGGAATCGACAACGTATCCGGGGACGACCGAGGAGATTCTGTTGCCGCTCCTTTCACGCGCACCTGAATTCCAGCCCGGGAAAAGACGCCGAAAATCAAAGCCAAAGCCACCTTACAGGGTGGGGAAAGATTTCTATCTCGCGTTCTCTCCCGAAAGGGAAGATCCGAATAACAAGCACTACTCGACGACCACCATTCCCAAGGTGGTAGGCGGGGTCACCCGCCGGTGCCTTTCCATTGCCCGCGCGCTCTATGATATCGTCGTCGTGAAGACTGTGCCGGTGAGTTCAACCCGGGTGGCGGAGGCGACGAAGTTGCTCGAGAATATTTACCGCTCGGTCAATATTGCGATGGTCAACGAGCTCAAGATGGTGTTCGACAAAATGGGCTTCGACATCTGGGAGGTGATTGCGGCGGCCTCAACGAAACCGTTCGGATTCCAACCGTTTTTCCCTGGACCCGGGCTTGGCGGACATTGTATCCCCATCGATCCGTTTTATCTGACATGGAAGGCGCGTGAATATGATGTCCCCACAAAATTCATCGAGTTGGCAGGGGAGGTGAACTCCCTCATGCCGTACTATGTCGTAGAAAAAGCCGCGGATGCGCTGAGCACAAGGAACAAACCCCTCAATAAGGCCAGAGTGCTGATTCTTGGGGCCGCCTACAAGAAGGATGTGGACGATATGAGGGAATCGCCCACGCTGAAACTGATTGAAATTCTCACCGGGAGAGGAGCCCGGGTCGACTATAACGATCCCCACGTGCCCCGCTTACCCCGGACGCGACGATATCATTACGATATGAAATCCGTCCCGCTTACGGAATCGAGTCTCCGGCGTTACGACCTGGTCATCCTCAGCACAGATCACTCATCCTATGACTACGGATTCATCTCGAAACATTCGGGCCTCATCGTCGATACACGAAATGCGTTCGGGAAAAATGGGATATCAAACCGCAGGATTTGGAGAGCCTGAAAACCCCCACAGTCGCCCGGACCCTTTGATAAGCTTGCCTTGGGGCGACATAGAACCATTCCTCCGGGGGTTGTGAAAAGTATGGATTTTCAATATAATCCGATGGGGCGGAGCGGCATTCCCGGCCCCCTACATTAACGGAGCGGAGCACATGAAGCTCATCATCCAGATCCCGTGCTATAACGAAGAGAAAACCCTGCCGGCAACGTTGGAGGACCTGCCGCGTTCGCTGGCTGGAATCGACGAGATTGAGATCCTCGTCATCGACGACGGAAGCAGAGACTCAACTTCCGAGGTGGCCAGCAAACTGGGAATTCATCACATCGTCCGGCTCACATCGAATCAGGGACTGGCTAATGCTTTTGCCGTAGGACTGAACAAGTGTCTCGAGCTCGGCGCAGATATCATCGTGAACACCGACGCGGATAACCAGTACCGCGGTGCCGATATCGCCGATCTGGTCGAGCCAATCCTCCTGAAGAAAGCCGACATCGTCGTCGGGTCGAGGGATATCAAGAGCATCGATCATTTCTCGCCGGTGAAGAAACTCCTTCAGGGCATCGGGAGTTCGTTGATGCGAAAGGTATCTAAAACCACTCTTCCAGACGTGACGAGCGGCTTCCGTGCCTACAACCGGGCCTCGGCGATGCGCATCAATGTTTTTTCCGACTTCACATATACTCTCGAGACCATTATTCAGACCGGGATGACGGGTCTGACGATCGCGCACGTGCCGGTCCGGACCAACCCCAAGATGAGGGAATCGCGGCTCTTCAGCTCCACCCTGGAATACATCTTCCGCTCCCTTGTGACGATACTGCGCATCTATACGATGTACAGACCCTTGAGGGTGTTTACCATCCTGGGAGGGACGCTGTTCGGAGCCGGACTCATTCTCGATATCCGATTCCTGTATCTCTATTTTGCCTTGAAACACGAACCGACGGGTCATATTCAATCGCTCGTCGTCGCGGGCGTTTGCATGGTGATCGGCTTTCAGATATTCATGCTCGGCGTGCTCGCAGATCTCACGGCAAAAAACAGAAGGATTCTCGAGGAAACCCTCCTGAGAGCGAAAAGGGCGGAGTACGGCAAAGAGGGGGTACGTGGCGAAGACTAGCCCTCTGGGCCAGGTGGGTGGCGGAAAGCTTTCACCCTTCCTCGAACAACAGCGCATCAATAAAATCATCAAGCACGTTCCGCCCCTCACCCGGATTCTCGACGTCGGCTGCGGGCGGGCGAGGCTCCTCGATTATCTTCTCCCCCCCGGGTCTTATGACGGGATAGATCTTCTCGGGGACGTCATATCGGAGAATCTCATCCGTTTTCCCCAGCATCATTTCTACCAGGCCGACATCGAGCGGGACGCATTCCCCGTCTCCGGCAGCTTCGACGTCATAACGATGCTTGCCATCATCGAGCATCTCAAGGATCCGGCCGGAACTTTCCGGAAGATCGCCCCGCTGCTTTCCGAAAACGGAATCCTCCTCCTCACAACTCCCCATCCCATTTCTGAGTGGCCCCACCGCATCGGGGCAAGCCTCGGGCTCTTCAGCCTCGACGCCGCCCGTGAACATAATTTGTTTTTCGATCGGCGCGCCCTCCGGGATCTGGCCTCGTCGGCGAAACTCGTGATGGTCGAGTATGAACGATTTCAATGCGGATTGAATCAGATGGCGATCTTCACGCACGCCCCTTGAAACGCACCGAAGAGATGCAATCAGTTATCTCGGGAAATGTCTATGATAAATATGGGTCGAGCAACCCCATCGTGCGCGCGATGATGGCCCGTTTCTTTCTCTCGATGGAAGCCCTCCTTTCACCCTTGAGCGTCAAGAGCATCCTGGAGATCGGATGCGGGGAGGGGGAAATCGGTTCGCGCCTGACGGGGCTCTTTCCGGGCGCCGCGTACCAGGGGTATGATGTCGCCCCGGATATTATTGAGGAAGCCAGACGGCGATTTTCCCACCTCTCGTTCGACGCCCTCTCCGTCTATGATCTCCCCCGGCTTAAAGCGTCCGCCGATCTGATCGTTGCCTCAGAGGTGCTCGAGCACCTTGAGGATCCCGACCTCGCAATGCGGTCTCTCCTGGGGGTGCATTTTCGATACCTCCTCGTCTCGGTCCCCCGTGAACCTGTCTGGCGGGTGCTTAATGTGATGAGGGGGAAGTACCTCTCGCGCCTTGGAAACACGCCGGGACATGTCAACCACTGGTCAAAGAAATCATTCTGCGGTTTCCTGGGGGGATTTGTCCCGGAGCTTGAGATTGAGTCTGTCGAGAGCCCTTTTCCCTGGACCATGGCGTTGCTTCGGAGAAACCCCATCTCTCGATTTCTCCCGGAAGTGTGAAAAGATCGCCCCGATTGCGGGAGGCCTCCTGGCGGTACTGTCGATCGCCTTCCTCGTCCGGAATTTCAGGCGATCCCTGGGGTCCCTTCCGCCAATAAACTGGTCCCCGGGGAGCCTTTTTGCCGCGGGGGCAGGCGTCGGCATTCTTCTGATATGCTTTTTTCTCCTCGCAGCTGGCTGGCGGATCCTGCTTGGCGGAGGCAAGATTAAAATATCTGTCCTCCAGGCAGTCGAGATCATGGGTCGGGCCCAAATCGCGAAATATCTGCCGGGAAATTTTTTTCACTACGTCGGAAGAACGGCGCTCGGGATGTCGAAATCCCTTCCGCCGGAAACTGTGCTCCTCACCATGGGAGTTGAAACGCTTGCCATCATCTCCACCTCTCTCATGATCATCGTTATGGGATTCCTGATCGGCGCAGGACCGAGAGAAATCGATTTCGGGGTTTTTCCACCCACGCACCATGCCGGGCTCTGGATCGGCGGCTTTGCTCTTGCATGTGCCCTTGTTATCGTTGCGTCACCCAGAGCGCGGGAGTGGGCAAGAACTCGCGCCCCCTATCTTCATCCTCGCATTGTCCTTCCGGCGATGCTCGCCTATTCCCTGCTCCTGTTTCTGAACGGACCTGTCATCGCCCTCATTGCAAGGGAAATCTGGAACATCTACCCGCCTGTGTCGTGGTATGATTTCTCCTTCGGTTACACGACGGCCTGGCTCGCGGGCTTCCTTGTCCCGGGCGCCCCGGCGGGAATCGGGATCCGGGAGGCGGTCTTCGTCTCTTTTTTCAGTACCCCGCTCGGCGAAGGGCCCGCCATCGGCGTCGCTCTGACGCTTCGCGTTCTTTCGCTCGTTGCCGATGTCATCACCTTTGTCGTGGCATCGTTCCTGAAGGAGTCAGAAGGGTCTCCCCGAATCTGAATCTGTTTCCGCCGGTTGCACTGGCATTTGACCACAAGTTTTTCGTATTTTGCTGGGTATTTGACCATAATCGACTCACCGTGAGCTCATGAAAGGTATTATACTCGCAGGCGGCAGCGGCACACGTCTCTATCCCCTTACGCTCGCCGTGTGCAAACAGCTTCTTCCCGTCTACGACAAGCCGATGATCTATTATCCCCTGTCCGTACTCATGCTGGCCGGCATCAGGGATATTCTGATCATCTCGACACCGCGCGATCTTCCGAAGCTGACCGAGATCTTTGGCTCCGGATCTCAGCTCGGACTCAATTTTTCCTACAAGGAACAACAAAACCCGAACGGGCTCGCGGAATCGTTCCTGCTGGGAGAAAAGTTTGTCGGGAAGGACGACGTCTGCCTCGTCCTGGGAGACAATATTTTCTACGGGCACGGCCTCACCGAGACTCTCGGCCGAGCGGTATCCGAGGTGACACGGAGGCGCGGCGCCACCGTGTTCGGGTATTATGTCAAAGACCCCGAACGATACGGCATCGTCGAATTTGACGGGTCCGGGAGGGTCCTGTCGATCGAGGAAAAACCGAATCAACCGAAGTCGAACTTCGCGGTGACCGGTCTCTATTTCTATGACAACACTGTAGTAGATATAGCCAAGGGCCTGACGCCGTCGGCGAGAGGGGAGCTTGAGATCACCGATGTCAACAGAGCGTATCTGAAGAAGAGCGCGCTCCGGGTCGAGCTTCTCGGTAGGGGATACGCATGGCTCGATACGGGGACCGATGAGAGCCTTCTCGATGCGGGCACATTCATTGCCACAATGGAGAAAAGACAGGGGCTGAAAATTGCATGCATCGAGGAGATCGCCTATGCAAGCGGTTTCATCGGAAAAGATCAGCTGAGGAAGCTTGCCGAGCCCATGAGGAAGAACAGCTACGGTCAGTATCTTCTCAAATTGCTGGACGAGAGGGGAGCTGCGCGTGCCCTTTAAGGCAACCGGGGTGGATATCGAATCCGTTCTTGTGATTGAGCCGGCCGTGTTCCGGGACGGGAGAGGGGCTTTTTCCGAAACATACCGCTATTCCGAATTCACGCGACTCGGGATCGATGACAGATTTCTGCAGGATAATCATTCACAGTCTTCGAAAAACGTGGTTCGCGGCCTCCACTATCAGATCGCTCCCAAGGCGCAGGCCAAGCTGATCCGCTGCTGCCGGGGTAAAATTTTTGATGTGTGCGTCGATATCCGCAAAGGATCACCGACATTCGGACGCTGGTTCGGCCTCGAGCTGACGGAAGAGAATTTTCGTCTGCTCTATATTCCGCGTGGATATGCGCATGGTTTCGCGTCGCTCTCCGAAGGGGCCGAGATCATCTACAAGTGCTCCGAGGAGTATTCGCGCGACCACGACCGGGGGATTCTCTGGAACGACCCGGCGATAGGCATCCGGTGGCCCGTCCAGAATCCAATCCTTTCGGAGAAGGACATGAAAAATCCCCCGCTCAAGGACGCGGACAACGCATTTGTCTATTGAAACCGGGAAATGACCCTGCGGATATTGACGAGAAATCCTTATATTGAGCCAACCGAAATACTAGCCAGATGAAAAAAGCACTCGTCACAGGAATCACCGGACAGGACGGCTCCTATCTCGCCGAGCTCCTCCTTTCGAAGGGATATGAGGTTCATGGGGTGATACGCCGCGCCAGCACCTTCAATACGAGCCGGATCGATCATCTCTACGCAGATCCGCACATCAATGGAGTGAATTTCTTCCTCCATTACGGCGACATCAGCGACTCCACGAATCTCATCAAGCTTCTGTACCGTCTTCAGCCGGATGAGGTGTACCATCTCGCCGCGCAGAGCCACGTCCGGGTAAGCTTCGACGTTCCGGAATACACGGGCGATGTCACCGCGATCGGGACCGTGAGGATCCTGGAAGCGATCCACGAAACGGGGATCAAGACAAGATTTTATCAGGCTTCGAGCAGCGAGATGTACGGGATGGCGAGGGAAATTCCCCAGAAGGAAACGACTCCCTTTTATCCCCGGAGTCCCTACGGCTGCTCGAAGGTGTATGCATTCTGGACCACGGTGAATTATCGCGAAAGTTATGGCATGTTCGCCTGCAACGGCATCCTGTTCAACCACGAATCGCCCCGGCGCGGCGAAACGTTCGTTACCCGCAAGATAACCCGCGGGTTGGCGCGCATCAAGGCCGGCCTGGACAAGGAGCTGTATCTGGGGAATCTCGATGCGAAGCGCGACTGGGGTTATGCCAAGGAATATGTCGAGGCGATGTGGCTCATGATGCAGCAGGCTGAAGCCGACGATTACGTCATCGCCACCGGGGAGACTCACACCGTTCGCGAGTTTCTTGAGGAAGCCTTCTCCTATGCGGGCCTCGACTGGTCAGGCCACGTCAAGATCGACCCGCGTTATTTCCGCCCCGCCGAGGTCGATGTTCTGATGGGAGATGCCACCCGGGCCAAAAAAAAGCTCGGATGGTCCCCGAAGACCACCTTTCACGAACTCGTGCGACTGATGGTCGATGCGGACGTCGAGCTCGTGAATAAGGAGTACCATCTCGCCGTCAAGGTCTGAACTCGGAGGTTGTGGAAAAAAATTCAAAAATATTCGTCGCGGGACACCGCGGGCTCGTGGGCTCCGCCTTGATCCGGAAGCTCCGCCTCGAGGGATATACGAATCTCCTCACCGCAACGCGGGAAGAACTCGATCTCCGGCGCCAGGAACCTGTCGAGGCGTTTTTCAAAAAATATAGCCCCGATTATGTCTTTCTGAGCGCAGCGAAAGTGGGGGGCATCCTTGCCAACAATACCTACAAAGCGGAATTCATCTACGATAATCTCACGATCGCAGCGAATGTCATCAACGCCGCGTTTCGCACCAAGGTCAAGAAACTCCTCAATCTCGGCTCCTCCTGCATCTATCCCAAACTCGCACCCCAGCCGATGAAGGAGGAATACCTCCTGTCCGGTCTCCTCGAGCAGACCAATGAACCGTATGCGATCGCCAAGATAGCGGCGATCAAACTGTGCCGGTATTACAACGAGCAGTACGGGACCGACTATATCTCGGCGATGCCGACGAATCTCTACGGGCCGAACGATAATTTCGACCTGGAGGTCTCACACGTCCTCGCCGCGATGATCCGGAAATTTTACCTCGCGCGCCTTCTCCGGGAGCAGGACGAAAGAGGTATCCTCGATGATCTGCAGCGCTCTGCGATCGGATTCGGACTCGACCAAACGCTTCGTCCCGGCGACATCGCATCGGCCGCCGCCGCCCTGAGGCAGCTCGGCATCACCGCTGAATCGGTTGTCCTCTGGGGCACAGGCGCGCCCTACCGGGAATTTCTGCATGTCGATGATCTCGCCGATGCGCTCCTCTATCTCATGAACAATTATAACCACCGGGAGATCGGAGAGCTGATCAATGTCGGCACCGGCCTTGACAGAACCATAGCCGACATCGCATCCACAGTTAAGTCGTTGTCAGGGTTCACGGGAAATATCGTGTACGACGGCACGAAACCCGACGGCACGCCGAGAAAACTCCTCGACGTCTCCCGGCTCTCTTCCCTGAAGTGGAAAGCTCGGATCTCCTTCGATGAAGGTTTGAAAGGATTGGTCGCCTGGTACGCCGCAGCAAGACACCACGTCCAGCATGCCGCCCCCTAAGATCTCCATCGTCACGCCCTCATTCAATCAAGCGCAATTCCTCGAAGATAATATCAGAAGCGTTCTCGACCAGGATTATCCGTCGTTCGAGCATATCGTCGTCGACGGGGAATCCTCGGACGGGACTCTTACAATCCTCCGCAGATATGGCCACCTCTTGTGGACGTCGGAAAAGGACCGCGGACAGGCGCATGCGCTCAATAAGGGCTTCCGGACGGCAACCGGCGAAATCATCGGGTGGTTGAATGCCGACGATCTGTATGCCGCCGGCGCTTTTCACACCGTATCAAAGCATTTTGCCGATCCATCGACGAGCATTATCTACGGCAAGGGGTTTGAAATCGACGGCTCGGGAAGTTTTCTGCGTGAAATTGTCCCTCGCGGAATTTCAGCAGAGGAATTCATACGCTACTGGCGGTGGAAATATGACTATGCCCAGCCCTCCTTCTTTTTTCGCCGCACGGTCTTTGAGAAGGTGGGGTTCCTGGACGAGTCTCTCCGCTTCACGCTGGATCATGAATTTTTTATCCGCCTCCTTCTCAATTATAACGCTCGGTACGTTCCCACAGTCCTCTCGTCCTACAGGCTCCACCCCGAATCGAAGACTGGGTCGACCCTGCAGAGGGCTATTCCTCCCTCGATCTGGGAGCTGCAGCGCGTCTCGATGAGATTCTGGGGCACCCCGGGGCACCTTCGTTTCTACCGGTACGTGGCATCGTTCATCGGAGCGATTTTCCTCTCCTTTTTCAAAAATATTCTCCTCATGCCGGGATCGAAAACCCGGAAAATGTTCGGGGCATCGCGGGGGAGATGAACGCCGATCTCCTCGTCATCGGCGGAGGGATCGTCGGTCTGGCGTGCGCAATGGAAGGCGCAGGCTTGAATAAGTCGACTCTTCTCATCGAGCGGCACTCCTCGTTCGGCCGGGAAACGAGCAGCAGGAACAGCGAGGTTGTTCATTCAGGAGTTTACTACCCGCCCGGTTCGCTCAAGGCTCGCCTCTGCGTGGCCGGCAACCTCACGACCTACTCCGACTGCCGAGGATTGAGTGTGTGGCACAAAAAGTGCGGTAAACTCATTGTGGCAGTGTCCGAAGGGGAGGAATCTGAGCTTGAACGCCTCCTGAACCAGGGCGTTGCCAATGGAGTCCGGGGCCTGGAGATCATAGACCGAAAAACAGCTGCCAGAATGGAGCCACACATTATCTGCCGTTCGGCTCTCTCGGTGCCCTCAACGGGCGTCATCGACTCCCACGGGCTCATGAAAGCCTATTACCACGCGGCTCACGAACGCGGGGCCGATATCATCTTCCGGCATGAAGTGCTTGCGGCGGAATTCCGGTCCGACCACTACTCCATCCGGGTGAGGGATGACCGCGGCAGGGAGGAAACAATCTCCGTCCGGTCGGTCATAAACTCTGCAGGATTGCACGCCGACCGGATCGCCCAGATATTCGGCATCGACATTGATCGCGCCGGCTACAGGCTTCACCTCAACAGGGGCCACTACTACTCGCTGTCCGCATCGAAAGGCTCGCTGATCACCCGGCTGATTTACCCTGTCCCCATGAAAAATCTCGTCGGAGCCGGAATTCATGTCACGATCGATATGGCCGGGAGGTGCAAACTGGGGCCCGACGCTGAATTTCTCAACTCCGATTTCCCCGAGTCCTCATGGTACGCCTTCGACGACAGCCGCCGCGACAGTTTCTATGCGGCCGCCCGGCGGTATTTCCCGGAGCTCCTGCCCGGCGACCTGTCGCCCGATCAGGTCGGCGTCCGTCCCAAACGGGCAGGATCCGCCGAATTTTTCAAGGACTTTGTGATCAGCGAGGAGAGCGGGAAGGGGCTCCCGCGCCTGGTGAATCTCATCGGCATCGAGTCTCCCGGCCTCACCTGCGCCCGTGAGATAGCCCGCGAAGCACTGCGAATCCTGGATCACACGTGATCAGGCATCACTCCCCTCAATCACGGACCGTGCGTATTCTCCTTTCAGGCTCCTCATTTGCCTGCATCCTCTGCGCGGCGGCCATGACCACGCTCCCCACGCTTGAGCAGATGTTGAGGGGTCTCATTCACACGGATGAGGCCGAATGGCAGAACCTGTATCGACACCTCCTCGATCATCTACCCGCCGGATTGATCATCGGCGCTGTGATTTTCCGGATACTTCTCTTCATCTATTCCCGAATGCCAAGATTGCTGGAATGGTGCTTCTCAATTCCAACGAGGTCCTTTATTTTGCTGGCGCTGCTTGCGGCGCTGGCGGTCAGGATAGGATGGATGCTCAGCTTCACCTCTTTGCCCTGGGCAGACGGGATCTGGTACCAGCAACTGGCCAGAAGCATCTCCGAGGGTAAGGGTTTTGTCTGGTCGGATGGGACCCCCACATCGTTCCTCCCGATAGGATATCCGGCGATTCTGGCCGTCTGCATCAGGTTGGCTGGCGACAGCCTCATCGCCAGCAGCCTCCTGAATCTCGTCTTGAGCCTTGCCACGGTCATCCTTGTTTACGATAGTTCCCGCAGGATCTGGGGGGAGAAAACGGGGCGATGCGCCGCCCTCTTTCTTGCCCTCGGGGTGACTCTTGTTGCCTACGTCGGAATTATTGTTTCCGAAATTACAGCAACATTCTTCATCACCCTTGCCATCTGGCTGATCGTGAGATCGTCCGAGTACAAAAACTCGCTGGCGGACGTGCTGATTGGCACCGTGACAGGAATTGCGGCGTTGACCCGTCCCATCGGCCTTCTCATCCCCGTGGCACTGACCTTCGCATGGCTGGTCCGCCCTGCTCCCCGATGGGCTCTCAGAGTATCGGTCATTTGTGTCTTTTCCCTCCTCGTGCTAGTCCCCAACATTCTCCGGAACTACTCGCTCTTCGGCAGGTTCGTCCCTGTTTCCACGAACGGCGGGATCAATTTCCTCATCGGAAACAATCCGGATGCAACGGGTTACTATATGACTCCCGCGGGCCCAGCGCTTTCTGGAAATGAGGCCGAACAAAGCAGCCAGGCCTATGCCGCCGGGTTCCGTTGGATTCGGTCAAACCCCGGAAAGGTAGCCCTCCTCGCGGTGAAAAAGCTCTTTCATCTCTACCACCGGGACGACAGCGGCATCCTTTTGTCCTGCGTGAAGACTCAGACTGAGCCTCCCTGGACCGCCGCCGCTGCCGCCGTTGTGATCGGTAATCTGAGTTATTACATGATTCTCGTATTCGGAATCTCGTATCTGATCTCTAACAGGAAAAAACTTGGGATGAACGAATATTTTCTTATCTTTTTCTGCTTTGCCGTGACGGCGTTCTATCTCGCGTATTTCGGTTCCCACCGGTTTCATATCCCGTTGCTCCCGGTTTTTGCTGGGTTTGCGGCGGCATGGGTGGGCCAATCGGTAGAAATAGAGGAACAGGTTCATGAACAGCAGCTATAATCCCCTCGTTTCGATCATCATACCGGTCAAAAACGGAAGCGGGACGCTCGACAACTGCCTCCGCTCAATCAGGCGATCCTACTACAAGAATTTTGAGGTCATCGTCGTCGACGACCACTCGACTGACGGGAGCACGGAAATTGCCCGCCGCTACCAGTGCGAGCTTGTCGAAGCGGGCGAAGCCAACGGCGCGAACGCAGCACGAAACACAGGATCTCGCCGCGCACGCGGCGATGTGTTCGTATTCCTGGATTCAGACATCATCATCGGCCGCGAGACTCTTCTCGGGATCGTGGAGACGCTGGACGATGAGTCGATCGATGCCGTCGTCGGGATTTATACCGCCAAACACCGTCATGAGTCGTATGTGAGCCAGTACAAAAATCTCTGGGTCCGGTATTCGTATATTAAAAGCCCGCCGGCAATCGACTGGCTCTTCGGGGCGATCTCCGGCATCAAGCGCCCCGCCTTCGAGAAACTGGGAGGATTCAATGCCGAGCTCCTCGCGCGCCACGGCCACGACGATATTGAGCTGGGGAAAAGATTCGCACGCGCAAAGCTCGCGATCGTACTCAACATGGATATCGAAGTCGAACATCTTAAACACTATACGCTTCGATCCTTCATTAAGAACGAATACCACCGGAGCCTGGGATTTGCCGAGCTTTCCATGCGCTTCGGAGAGACCGCCCATTCGCTCACAAGCGGATTCGTCAACGTCTATCCCACATTCGTTCTCTCCACGATTTACTCCGTCATTCTGCTCGGCATAGTCGCATCGGCGGCCCTCTCATTCCTCCCGCCGTGGCTCGCGGCCTGCGCTTCCGGCTTTTACCTTATCATGAACATCCGCTTCCTTAACTATCTCGAACAGGTCCGCGGACTCTTCGCGATGGTCGTCATGATCCCTTTTCTTTTCATCGATCATGTCGTCTGCTTTGTCGGGAGCCTCGCAGGCATGGCTCGAGGACTTCTGCGGAAAAAACCGGTCGACATCTGCTGATCCTTCGTCACTTCTGGTCCGCCGTGAGGGCATGGCGCCCCCGGCCCGGAGAGCGCATTTCTTGTTTCTTTTTCCTGATTTAGTGATATTCCTGCATGATTACGCGTCGTGGTGACAGTCTCGTCATCAACGAAATTTTTTTCAGCATTCAGGGGGAGTCCAGCCGTATGGGCCGCCCCTGCACTTTCGTGCGGCTCACCTATTGCAATCTCCGCTGCTCCTACTGCGACACCGAATATGCCTTTGAAGAAGGGAAGGAAATGTCGACCGATGAGATCCTCTCGAAGGTGCGCTCGTACGGATGCAGGATGGTGGAAATCACCGGGGGCGAACCCCTCTACCAGCCCAATGTCCACGGTCTCATGCGTCGGTTATGCGATGAGGGCTATGAGGTTCTGATCGAGACGGGCGGAAGCCTCGATATAAGCCCGGTCGATCCGCGGGTGAAGCGAATCGTCGATTTCAAATGCCCTTCGAGCAAGATGATGAAAAAGAATCTTTGGGACAATGCGCAATTTCTGAACGAGAAGGACGAAGTAAAATTTGTGATAGGGAACCGGGAAGATTACGACTGGTCCAAACGGATGATTCTCGAGCACCGGCTCGATCAGAAATGTCCCATCCTCATGTCCCCCGTTTTCGGCGAACTCGCGCCGGCAGATCTGGCGGAATGGATTCTCGAGGACAAGCTGGATGCGCGCCTTCAGCTGCAGCTCCACAAGTATATCTGGCACCCCGAGACGCGGGGGGTGTGAATCCCCGCGTGCCTCCCGACCTTGCTATAGTCCTTGTGAGCGGCGGAATGGATAGCTGCGTGACAGCAGCGATCGCCCGGAAGGATCACCATCTTGCCTTCCTTCACCTGAATTACGGACAACGGACCGAACGCCGGGAGCTGCAGGCATTTCACGCCATCGGCGATCACTACGCGGTCGAGCGGAGGCTCGTCGTCGCAATAGAACACCTCAAGCAGATCGGCGGATCAAGCCTGACGGACGATTCGGCCGAAATCCCCGCCGCAGATCTACACAGGACCGGCATCCCGTCATCGTATGTGCCCTTCCGGAATGCGAATATTCTCTCGGTGGCGGTGAGCTGGGGAGAAGTTCTGAAGGCCCGGAAAATCTTCATCGGCGCAGTGGCCGAAGATTCTTCGGGCTATCCCGACTGCCGAAAGGAATTTTATGACGCCTTCAATGCCGTCATCCGGCTCGGCACCAAGCCGGATACGGCGATCGAGGTTCTTACCCCGATCATCCATTTGAAGAAGCCCGACATCGTCCGGAAGGGCATTGAGCTTCAGGCGCCGTTTCACCTCTCGTGGTCATGCTACAGATCACAGGACATCGCTTGCGGCGTCTGCGACAGCTGCGCGCTCAGATTGCGTGGTTTTCAGCTCGCCGGCATCGAAGATCCCATCCCGTACTCACAGAAGCCGACCTATCGTTAAACTTTCTTTCCCCTGAAAAGGTCAAAATCCCAGCCGAGCACGGGAAAATGTGCCCTGTGAGGTATCCGACACAACAGCTTGCTTGACATGGAGATCCTTGAGAGATTAGGAAAATCAATTTTGACGTTTCACTATCAACCACATGTCCGGGAGCAGATTTATGGTACCGTGGCTACGATCATCGATCATTGCATTCGTACTTCTGGGGGCGTCCAGCGCGTTCTCGCAGGCCCCTCCGCCTCCTGCGGGCCTTTCGGTCCACGCGGGTCTCTACGGCGGAGCTGAGCTCCACTGGGATTCGACGACCGGCGCCGTCGCTTACAGAATCTATAAGGCGATAGATGACTCCCCGTTTGGTCGGGTCGCGGAGGTTTTTCACAGAGAATTCGCCGACTGGTACGTCTATCCCGGCCATTCTTACCATTACTTTGTCACCGCAGGGAACCGAGACGGTGAGAGCGGCCCGAGCGATACGGTCGGATTCCGTTTCGACGAAAATAAGGATCACCCCTCGGGCGGTCTGATCCGGGGCCATATCACGGACGATGTGACCGGATTTCCTCTCCGGGATGCTGTCGTGAGATTTTTCAGCGATGCAGGGATGTGGACAGAACGCACTCATACCGATTCGGGCGGTGCATACTGGGCGTCGCTGGATACCGGCAAATATCTGGTCCGCGCCGAGCGCTTCGGGTATATGGGCGAGTGGTTCGATAATGCGCAGCGGATCGACAGCGCGACTGTCATTCACCTTCATCAGGATACGGTCAATGCCGATTTCGCGCTTCACGCCCTCCCCATCCCGCTCGTGGTGACTGTCAGCGGGACCGTCACCGATAGCGTCTCCGGGCACGGCCTGGGGAATGCATACGTGGCATTGGTCCGGCCGCCACGGTTTCTCCGGGAGCTCGAAAATATTACGGGGCTTTTCGGAGGTTTTCCCGCCGAACGGCTCGACTTCCCGGAACTGGGCGAGCTGCACGGAGTTGTCTGGGCGGGCCGGACAGATTCCTCAGGGAGTTTTACCGCGCATGCCCTTGCTCATCTCCCGGTGATCGCAATCGCGTTTAAGCCGGGCTATATTCCTAAATTCTTCGAGAACAAATATTCCCCGCTCGATGCCGACAGGCTCGATCTGTCGGGCGATACATCAGGGATCGATTTCGCCTTGATACCGAACCCACTGGCCGTCAATTCCTTGTCCGGAACGGTGGCTGACTCCAACGGTAACGGAGTCCCCTCGGCCGTCATCCTCTTCCGGCGCAGCCCCGTGGGGCGGATCCCGGTGAGATTCCGGATGACGGATTCTCTCGGGAATTTCACATTCTTTCACCTCGCCGGGGGGAATGTATACCTGAAGGCAGTTCCCATATCGAATTACGCGCCGGCATGGTACAGCGCGACCGGGTGCGGAGTGTCGAGCTGGAGGAATGCCGATAGCGTCCATATAGCGGGAGACGTATCATCCATAAACATCTGCGTCGTGCCTGCGCCCAGCTCCGGCTTCGCGCGCATAGCGGGCAATGTCTACACCAACCCGCCGCCCCCGCTGGGGAAAGCATCGGGTCTTCCTCCGGCCCAGGGTGTAACCGTCTATGCCGTCTCGGCGACAAATCAGATCGCCGGTTCTGACGTCACTGAGCCCGACGGATCTTTTAACCTCGAAAACATCCCGCCCGGAACCTACTCCATCGTCACCGACAAGGAGGGCTTTTCGGCCACAAACTCCCCCTCCTATACCGTCGACGGGTCGAATAACTACGAGGTGAGCAATTCGTCGGTAACCCTTACCCCCGACGCGCCGACTGGCGTGGCGGCCCGGGGAAGCTCATTGCCGACGGCATTCAGTCTCGGCCAGAATTATCCGAATCCGTTCAACCCCTCAACTGAGGTTCGGTTCGACATACCGGCCACGAGCCGCGTGTCCCTCACGGTGTTCAACCTCATCGGACAGGAGGTCGCTACCCTGACCGATGCCACGCTGGCCGCGGGATCATATAAGGCGAGCTGGAACGGTTCGGGTGCGACCGGGAATCCGGCCTCAAGCGGGGTTTACTTCGTCAGAATAATCGCCTCGCCGATCGACGCAGCTCCGTCGTTCATCCAGGTGCGGAAGATGGTCCTTGTCCGCTGAGCGCCAAGCTAAACTGTTCCTGAACTTGCCGGGTGAGGGGTGTGAGGGCGCTCCACCCCAAGTCCCGACCGTGGTAAAACTCTGTAGCCACGTAGCGAGGAGTCGGCATGA
>JACXTT010002714.1_pt1 | contig 27808 bp, 27 predicted proteins | sample 9270951 | NCBI WGS metagenome assembly JACXTT01 (sample SAMN15532306, study PRJNA645909) | rock metagenome | isolation source: weathered quartz diorite | place: Puerto Rico | collected 2017-06-21 | reverse complement strand
CGTCCGAGAGAGCCGTGACGCCGCCAAAGCGCTTCTGGATCCCCGCAAGTTCTAGCAGCATGCGGAAACAGTTAGTGTAACGGATGCGGGCCGCCGGGTGTTGGCCGAGGATCGGCGTCTCAAGTAAAATCAAGTTGTGCCGGAGCTTCGCGCTTTAACCCCGGAAGAGTTCGCCCGCGCCGCATCGCGATTGCGGAATCCGGCGCCGGGGAGCCGCATTGAGGCCGCCGCAAAGTACGGCATCGATCTGACGCTGCTGATCGAGCAACTACGCCTCACGCCCGCCGAGCGCGTCCGCGGAATGCTAGTGGCGGTGGAGACCGCTGAGAGAGTACGGGGAGCGGCCCGGCGGCGCACACGGTGAGTCTCGAAGCAGCCGTGCAGGCGCTCAACGACGCCGGCCCCAAAGTTGCGGGACGCGTCCGAAGGCTTGCCCTTCATTTGGGATGAACATACATTGCTGAGGTGACCGGATTGGGCCCATTCGAAGAAGTCAACGCCAAGGCGGTGACCGTGGAGGCTTTTGGGCGTCGAATAAGGACCTTGGACTTGAAAAGCTTAATCCAGTCCAAACGGGCGGCAGGCCGCGAGAAGGACCGGAGCGCTCTGGCGGAATTGGAAAGCCTTTTGGATGCCGAAGAGCCGGAGTAGACGCTGCGGGCGGCTACGTGCGGTTACTCCAGATCGGGCAGTTCCTCGCGGGGGATCAGCAGACGGATCGATCGGCACTGCCCAGGAATTCGCTCGATGAAGCCGTTTGCCTCCAGCGTGACAACCATCTGGTGCACCGAAGGCGGTGAGACCCGAAAGTATCTTTGCATGTCGGCTTCCGCGGGCGGACGGCCGCTGATCTTGGTGTAGTAGTAGATGAACGCCAGATACTGGCCCTGCCGTTCCGTGTATCGAATCTTCAAGGTCCAAAGCATTGGAGCTCGCTGCGCCGCGTTGATCTCAATCGCCCTCAGAACGGCGAATCCTCGGCCCCCGCTCCTTCGCCGTCGGGCACATCGCTCAAATCCTCGGCGCGATTCTCGAACTTGGTCAAGTGGTGCAGAAAGACCAGGTCCACCTTGCCGATCGGCCCGTTGCGCTGTTTGGAGACCAGCAGCTCGGCCACTCCGCGCAGGCTGGCGTCATCCCGCTTGTAGACTTCCTCACGAAAGATGAAGCCGACCAGGTCGGCGTCCTGCTCGATCGACCCGGACTCGCGCAGGTCGCTCAATTGCGGGCGATGATCCCCTTGCCTGGTTTCCGGCGCGCGGCTCAACTGCGAGAGCACCATCATCGGCACGTCCAGCTCTTTGGCCAGCAGCTTCAATCCCCGTGACATTGCGCTGACTTCCTGGACGCGGTTCTCATAGCGCCTCCCGCCGCCGCTCATCAGTTGGAGGTAGTCGACGATCACCAGGCCCAGCGGACGCTCCGCCTTCAGGCGGCGCAGCTTGGCGTGCATGTCCATGATATTCACGCCTGCGGTGTCGTCGATGAAGAGGGGCGCCTCGGCAATCTCGGCGAGCGCCTGCTGCAACCGGCGGCGTTCCTCCGTGTTCAGGTACCCGGCCCGGAAGCGATGGCTGTCAACGCGGGCGCTGGCGCATAACAGGCGGGTCAGGAGCGACTCCTTGGACATTTCGAGCGAAAAGACGGCTACCGCCTGCTCCAGCTTCACGGCCACGTGGTGGGCGATGTTGAGAGCGAAGGCCGTCTTGCCCATCGACGGCCTTGCGGCCAGAATTAGAAGTTCGCCGCCGTGCATCCCGCCGGTCATCTCGTCCAGCTTGGAGAAGCCGGTGGAAATTCCCTTGATGCGCTTGGACGGATCCAGGAAAGCGTTGATGCCGCCTTCGTATTCGTCAAGGATCTGGCGCGGGCTTACAAGTCCGGTCTTGATCTGCTGGTCGCCCAGCTTCAGCAAGGTCTCTTCGGCCGCGGCCAGGATTGCCGTGGGATCTTCGTCCTGCGCCAGGGCCTTGCTGATCAGGCCCTGCGCGGTGAAGATCATCTTCCGCAGGATGGACTTTTCCTTGACTATGCGGACGTAGCTCTCGATGTTGAAGATCTGCGGCAGCCCGTCGTCGAGCGACACCAGGTAGGTCAGTCCGCCCACCGCTTCGAGCTGGTTATGGCGCATCAGCTCGTTGGCTACGGTGACGCGGTCCACCTTCTCGTCGCGCTCGTGAACTTCGGCGATGCGGTGGAAAATGCGGCGGTGGCTTTCGAGTGCGAAGTCTTCGGCGGTGAGTTGGCCGGCGACCTGGATGTAGTAGGTGTCGTCCAGCAGAATGGAGCCCAGGACGAAGCGTTCCGCATCCAGATTCGCGGGCAATCCTTGGTCTAGGGCTATGCTCTGAGCAGACATGGTCAGGAACTCATCCACCTTATCAAGAAGGTTCTGCGCTCCAGCCGCAAAAGTTTACGGAGTGTTTTCCTTCAGTTACAGTTTGGATAATTCGCGCCGGAAACGCACACGCGGACCTGACAACAACTCCTTTGAACCGATGGCGATGGGACGGCTGCGCGCCGGCGACGCCAAAGTTTTCCACAGCCTTTCCACGCATACAAACAAAACCTGCTTGTTATGTTTGTACACCAAAAACGCCGGGAGTGCCAGTGTGAGGATGCAGGCAGCCCGCGGCTTCGGCCATTAGGCCAATGTGACGCAAGCGTTCCCGCCTGCGTGCAGCCCGAGCGCTGAACACAGGCGGGAACGCCTGAGCGTGATCGGGACTCCTAGATGCCGGGTTGGACCTGGCCGTAAGCAGCGGCGAAGCTTGGCGCGAACACGGCCGCGGCGGCGCGGCGGCGGGAATCCGTCGTGCGCAGTCCCAGCTTGTGCATCAGCCGGCCCACGTGGTCATGATCGTAACGCACCCCGAAGTGCGTTTCGATTACGCCCGCCAGCCGCGCGGTTGTCCAGCGATTGTCCGGGAAGCCGAAGGAGAGCGCGCCCTGCGCGTAGATCTCCGGGATTCGTGTGAACTGCTCCGCCGTCAGGCGGCATGGACGTCCCGTTGCCCGGCGCTTTTTCAGCGATTCCGGACCGGTCTGCGACAATGCGCGGTGCCAGCGCGAAGCGGTCGTCCGGCTGACGCCGAACTTCCGCGCCACTTTCGACTGCGACAGGCCGTTTTGCAGGTCCTGTGCAGCCTCCAGCCGGCGCCTCTCCATCTCATCGCGCGACATGATGATCGTGTCTAGTTTCGTCTCCATACTTACGGCGAAACGGTACTTTTCCAGAGCATAGACAGCATACACCAAAAACATTTCACGTTCAAATTGTTTTTTTGAGTTTCAACATAGATTCCGGGCGCGCTCCTCCGTCGGGCGGCATCCTTATAATGGTGTGTTCCATGGCCCAGGCTGCTCACCGCGTCGATATCGACTGCGTCTCCAAGACCTACGACAGTGACGGACAACGGGTTACAGCGCTGGACAGCGTCTCGCTCACGGTCCAGGCGGGCTCCGTCACCGCCATTATCGGCCGCTCCGGCTGCGGCAAAACCACGCTGCTCAACCTGGCTGGCGCTATGGACTTCCCCACCTCCGGCGAGGTTCGCATCGACGGCCGCTCCACCTCTTCCCTCTCCGACGCCGAGCTCACCGCGCTGCGCCGCACGCGCATCGGCTTCGTCTTCCAGTTTTTCCAGCTTCTTCCCACGCTTACCGTACTAGAGAACGTCGAGCTTCCATTGCTGCTGGCCGGCGCCGCCTCCACCGGCGCGCCCGCGCGCGACCGCCTGCGTTGGGTCGGCCTCGAAGACCGCGCCTCGGCCAAGCCCCACCAACTCTCCGGAGGCCAGATGCAGCGCGTCGCCATCGCCCGCGCGCTGGTCCACTCTCCGCAGATCCTCATCGCCGACGAGCCCACCGGAAACCTCGACACCGCCATTGGCGCGCAGGTGCTTGAACTGCTGCACCGCGCCGCCGCGCAGTTCGAAGTCGCGGTGCTCATGGCCACGCACTCAGCCGAGGCGGCAGCGATGGCCGGCACGCGCGTCCACTTACGCGACGGCCGCATTGCGGAGATCGAGCACGCGTGACCCTTCCGCCACGCCTGCTGCGGTCGTTCATCCTGCGTCCGCTCCGCCAGGACAAGCTGCGCACCGCCCTTACCGTTCTGGCGGTTGCTCTCGGTGTAGGCGTGGTCATTGCCGTTGACCTCGCCGGCGCCGCGGCGGGCGGCTCCTTTGCTTCCTCGCTCGAGACCCTGCTCGGCAAGACCGATCTCGTTGTCACGGCCAACGCCGGCATCGATGAGCGCTGGGCCGCGCGCCTGGCTAGGCTTCCTCGCGACCTACGCGTCAGCCCGGTCCTCGAAACGCTGGCCGACTTCGGCGCCGTGCGCAACGTCCCCGTCTATGGCATCGACTTCATCGCGCAGAGTCCCACCGGCTCCAGCGCGGGCGTGCGTCCGCCCGCCGGAGTTCCCATAGCGTTGTCGCGAGCGCTGGCCCGCCGCCTCAGCGCGCAGGCCGGCGCGGTCGTAGAGGCCCAACTCAGCGATCGCGCCGGCTCCTTTCATGTCGCCGGCCTGATCGACGCCGGCGACGCCGAATTCGCGCTGCTCGACATCGCCGACGCGCAGCGGGCACTCGGCTCCTACGGCCGCCTGGACCGCATCGAGATCACGGCCGGCCCGGGTGAGGACTTCGCCGCGGCGGAACGCGAGATCCGCGCCCTGCTGCCGGCCGCCTACTCGCTGGAGCGTCCAGGTGTACGCCGTGAAGAGAACCAGCGCATGCTTCGCGCCTTCCGATGGAACCTGCGCGTGCTGAGCTTCATTTCTCTTCTGGTCGGCGCGTTCCTCATCTACAACACGATCTCGGTGAGCGTGGTACGCCGCCGCGCAGAGTTAGGCGTCCTGCGCGCGCTGGGCGCGGACCGCTCCGGTATCCTCGGCCTCTTCCTTGGCGAGGCCCTGCTCATCGGGCTGGCCGGCTCGGCGCTCGGCGTCCTGATCGGCCGCCTGCTTGCCGCCGGAGTAGTCGGCATGATAGCCGACACCGTCAATTCACTTTACGTCAGCAGCCGGCCCGGTGAAGTCACTCTGACTCCCTGGTCGGCATTCGGAGGCATCGCGGCGGGCGTCATCGTGGCGCTGCTCTCGGCGTTCGCTCCGGCCCGCGAGGCCATGCGAGTGGCGCCGGCGTCGGCCATGGGCCGTGGCGCGCACGAGCATGCAGCCCGCCTGCGCTGGCGTCTGGATCTTGCGCTGGCCGCCGTCTGCGCCGCGGCCGCCTTCGCCGCCTCACTGCCCGGTCCCGTGGATGGAAAGCCCGTCTGGGGATACCTCTCGGCGCTGGCGGCCGTTGCCTCGGCGGCGCTCGCGGCTCCGTCACTTGTGCTGGCCGTTGAAGCCGGCACACGCCGGCCTGTGCGCCGCGCTCTGGGAGCGGAGGGCCTTCTCGCTGGCCGCGGGCTGGCCGCCTCGCTTTCCCGCACCTCAGTGATCGTCGCGGCGCTGGCTACGGCCATCGCCATGATGGCCAGCGTCGGCATCATGGTCGGCAGCTTCCGCGAGACCGTGCTGGTCTGGTTGGATTCCCAGCTTCGCGCCGATCTCTACGTCCGCGCTTCGGGACGCGCCACCGTTGGCCAGTTCCCGGCTCTCTCGCCGGCAGTCCCCCCGCTGGTCCAGGCGGTCGACGGCGTCGAGGCCGTCGACATCTTCCACGCATTCGAATTTCGCTACAACGGCCGCCGCGCTACGCTCGGAGCTGGCGACCTTGCAATCGTGCTCCGCTACGGCCGCCTGCGCTTCCTTGAAGGCGGCAGTCGCGAGGCCATCCTGAGATCCCTTCCCAACGCCGACCGCATCATCGTCAGCGAGCCTTTCGCCAATAAACACGGCGTCCACGCCGGTGACCGGATCCGCCTTCCGCTCGGCGACCGCGAAGTGCCGGTGACGGTGGCCGGAGTCTATTACGACTACTCGAGCGAGCTTGGCGTGGTCATCATCGACCGCTCCACTCTGCTCAAGTACCTGCCCTCGCAGCCGGCGACGAACCTCGCTGTTTACGTACGGCCGGGCGTCGATCCCGAGCAGGTGCGACGCCGCATCCAGCAAGCCGCCGCTACGTACCGCTTAGTCATCGCCGACAACCGCTCCTTGCGGCGGGGCGCGGTGGTCATCTTCGACCGCACCTTCGCCATCACGTATGCGCTGGAGGCAGTGGCCATCCTCGTCGCCATGCTCGGCGCGGCCAACTCGCTGCTCGCCCTGGTGCTCGACCGCCGCCGCGAGATCGGCCTGCTGCGCTTCCTCGGGGCCTCGCCGCGGCAGATCCGCCGCATGGTGCTGGTCGAAGCCGGCTTTCTCGGCCTGCTTGCCAATCTGCTGGGCCTCGCCCTCGGCGCTGTGCTCTCGCTGCTGCTCATCTATGTCATCAACAAGCAGAGCTTCGGTTGGACCATCCAGTTCCATCCCCCAATGGCGATGCTAGCCGGGGCGCTCTCCCTGATCTGGATCACCACTGTCGCCGCCGCCTGGTACCCTGCCCGCGTGGCCTCGCGGCTCGATCCTATCGACGTCCTGCACCTGGAATAATCCTGGGCACGCCCGGATAACGCCGCCATCCTAGTAGAATAGAAGGAGCACCCCTTTCAATTCTTCCCGCATTCATGAACGACAACATCCGAAACATCGCCATCATTGCGCACGTCGACCACGGCAAGACCACGCTGGTTGACGCCATGCTGAAACAAAGCGGCATCTTCCGTGCCAACGAAGAAGTTGCCGAACGCGTCATGGACTCCGGGGACCTGGAGCGCGAGCGCGGCATCACGATTCTGGCCAAGAACACCGGCATCCGTTATCACGACAACAAGATCAACATCGTCGACACGCCCGGCCACTCCGACTTCGGCGGCGAAGTGGAGCGCGCGCTCAAGATCGTCGACGGCGTCATGCTGCTGGTGGACGCGAGCGAAGGCCCGCAGCCGCAGACGCGCTACGTGCTCATGAAGGCGCTGGAAGCCAAGCTCCCGCCGATCGTGGTCATCAATAAGATCGACCGGCCGGATGCGCGCATCCCGGAGGTGCTGAACGAGATCTACGACCTGTTCATCGACCTGGACGCGGTGGAGGACCAGCTCGATTTTCCGATCCTCTATACCAACGCCCGGGCCGGCACCGCGACCATCGACGTGGCCGTGCCGGGCGAAACGCTGCAGCCGCTGTTTGAGGCGATCCTCAAGCACATTCCCGTGCCGAAGGGCGACCCTGAAGCCGTGCTGCAGATGCTGGTGGCGAACCTGGATTACAGCGAATACCTCGGACGCCTGGCCATCGGCCGCGTCTTCGCTGGAACGCTGCGCCACGGCGACGACGTCTCCATCGCCAAGCTGGACGGGTCCTATCACAAGACCCGCATCACCAAGCTGTACTCGTTCGAGGGGCTGAAGCGCGTGGACGAAACCATCGGCCATCCGGGCGACATTCTGGCCATCGCCGGCGTCGAAGGCATCACCATTGGCGAGACGATCACCGCCGCCGAGAACCCGGCGCCGCTGCCGCACATTCAGATCGACGAGCCGACCATCGCCATGACGTTCACCATCAATACCTCGCCTTTCTCCGGGCGCGAGGGCCACTACGTCACCAGCCGCAACCTGCGCGACCGCCTGGACAAGGAGCTGCTGACGAATGTCTCCATCCGCGTGGAAGAAGCCGGCGGGCCGGACGCGTTCAAGGTGATGGGCCGCGGCGAGCTCCAGCTCGCCATTCTGATCGAGATGATGCGCCGCGAAGGCTACGAGCTGATGGTCGGCAAGCCCGAGATCCTGACCAAGCAGATCAACGGTAAGATGCACGAGCCGGTGGAACTGCTGGTGATCGACTGTCCGGAGCAGTACATCGGCGTGGTCATCGAGAAGCTGGGCGCGCGCAAGGGCAAGATGGGCAGGATGGTCAACCACGGCTCCGGCCGTGTGCGGCTGGAGTTTCACATCCCCTCGCGCGGGCTGATCGGGCTGCGCAGCGAGATCCTTACCGACACGCGTGGCACTGCGATTATGAACTCGCTCTTCCACAGTTACATCGAGTGGCAGGGCGAGATTCCGATGCGGCCGACCGGATCGCTGGTGGCCGACCGTCCAGGCAAAGCCACTGGACACGCGATGTTCAACCTGCAGGAGCGCGGCGAGATGTTCGTCGCTCCCGGGACCGAGGTCTACGAGGGCATGATCGTCGGGGAGAACGCCCGCGACGCGGATCTGAACGTCAACATCGTCAAGGAAAAGAAGCTGACCAACATGCGCGCCTCCACGGCGGATGAAGCCATCCGGCTGGTGCCGCCGAAGCTCCTGAACCTGGAGCAGGCGATTGAGTTCATACGCGAGGACGAGTTCGTCGAAGTGACGCCGCAATCCATCCGGCTGCGGAAGAAGGTTTTGAAGGCCAATCAACGCTGAGGCTTTGAACTACGGCGGAGCCGTAGTTCAAGCCGGTATTGGGTATAGGGTGTTGGGTGATTTGTGGCGCGGCGGGCGGCCAGTGGTGGTGCTACAATCACCGGCGTGAATCGACGCCAGTTCGCGCTCTCCGCCGCAGCGGCGGCGCTGCCCGGCGCGGCAGCCGCTCCGGTCGTCAACGCTGCTGAACATGCCTGGGTGCTGCACGACGGCCGCTTTCTCATCGATCCCGCGGTAGCCACTTGTCCGACCAATCTGCCGAAGCATGAATACGCGGGAGAGTTCCTGCTTTCGGAAATGAAGACCTACGGGATCGGGCATGTCGTGATCTCGCATGTCTGCTACTACGGCCGCAACAACGACTATGCCAGCTACTGTGTGAAGACCTGGCCGGGGAAGTTCGCGGGCATCGGGCTTCTAGTGGGGCACCGCCTCCATTCGCCCGCCGACCCGGAAAATCCCGGCCGGCTGGAGCGGCTCGTTCGCGAGGGTGGGCTGGTGGGGCTTCGGCTCAGCCCGATCTACGATCCCAAGACCGTCTGGCTCAACGATCCGGTCTCCTATCCCCTGTGGAAGAAAGCTTCCGATCTAGGCGCCGTATTCAACATCTTCCTCGCTTCGCACCAGGTAGGGCAGGTGGCCGACATGGCCGCGAGGTTTCCGGGCGTGAACCTGGTGATCGATCACATAGCGATGATCGACATCACGGCGCCCGACAGCCAGGGCTTCGGCCCGCTACTGGACCTTGAAAAGTTTCCCAACGTCTACATCCGCACGTCCCTTCACAATCCGTCGAAGTCGAAGGAGCCGCCGTTCCGCGATGTCTGGCCATTCCTGCACAGGCTCTACGACCGCTACGGCCCGCGCCGGCTGGTTTATGCCAACTTCTTCGAGTACGTGATCATGAAAGAGCTGATCCCGTTCTTCAAGCCTGAGGATAAGGAGTGGATCCTGGGGAAAACCGCATACCGGCTCTATCGCTTCGCCGAGCGGCTCGCCCAGTAGGCATGGGGGTTCTCTCGATCGTTCTTCGCTTTGTCCTGCTGCTGGCTGTGCTGGCCGGATTGCTGTTCGGTTCGGCGGGAAGCCTTGCTATCCCGGCATTCCATGGATATTTGTTGCTGTTCGCCGCCTCCTGCGTTATTCAATACCACTCCGCGGGACCGGATCTGATGAAGGAAAGGCTGAAGCCGGCTCCGGGTGGAACCGATTCTTTCACGCAGAAGGTGTCGATGATGCTGCTGGTGGCTCATCTTGTGACCGCCGGTCTGGACGTGGGACGCTTTCACTGGTCGGATTCGGTCCCAGGATGGTTGCAGTGCGCCGCCCTTTTCGGGATGGCCGGATGCCTGGGAATCTGGAGCCTGGCTACGCGCGAGAATCGCTTCTTTTCGACTGTGATCCGGATTCAACGCGAACGCGGGCATCATGTCATCTCCACCGGCCCTTACCGCCTCGTACGGCATCCGGGTTACGCGGCGGCGATCGGGGCCTTCCCGCTGAGCTATTGCTCTGGGCTCGTGGTAGTCCATTGCGCCGTCGCTGCTGACCAGCGTGCTGTTTATTCGGCGGACCCTTCTGGAGGACCGGACGCTAATCGCGGAGCTGCCGGGTTACCGCAAGTATGCCGACACGGTCCGCTACCGCCTGGTCCCTCAGGTCTGGTAAGCGCGAATTGCCAGCACGGCGTTCAAACCGCCAAACGCGAATGAATTCGACAGTGCGTATTCCACCTGCGCGCGGCGCGGCACGTTCGGCACCACGTCCAGATCGCACTGGGGATCGGGCGTGGTGTAATTCGCCGTGGGGGGAATCAGCCCGCACTTAAGGGCCATCAGGGTCGCGATCGCCTCCATCGCTCCCGAGGCTCCCAGCGCGTGGCCGTGCATCGACTTCGTGGAGCTGACCGCGACGCGCGCGGCATCCGGGCCGAAGACGGCACGAATCGCCGCTGTCTCCGTAACGTCGTTGACCTGCGTGGCCGTGCCGTGCGCGTTGATGTAACCGACGCGCCAGGGCTCAATGCCGGCGTCGGCCAAGGCGGCGCGCATGGCTCGCGCGGCGCCCTCGGCGGAGGGCTGCGTGACGTGGCCTGCGTCGGACGACATTCCGAAGCCGGCGATTTCGCCGTAAATGGGCGCGCCGCGCGCCAGCGCGCGATCCAGCGGCTCCAGCACCAGCATCGCGCCGCCCTCGCCCAGCACCATACCGGTGCGGTCGCGGGAGAACGGGCGGCAGGTGTCGGGCGAAACCACGCGCATCGCTTCCCAGGCTTTCAGATGTCCGGTGGAAAACGGCGCCTCGCTGCCGCCGGCGAGGGCCATGTCCACGGCGCCGCTGCGAACCATCCAGTACGCCTGCCCGATGGCGTGCGAAGAGGACGAGCACGCCGTCGCCACGGTCCACACCGGTCCGGTGACGCCGACTTCCATGGAGATGTGGCTGGCCCCGGCGTTGGCCATGGAGCGCGGGATGGTCAGCGGGTTGACCCTCGGCTTGCCGTGCTTGTAGAGGTCGACGAACCCGAGATCCTCCGTGGTCTGCCCTCCCAGGCAGGAACCGGTGACGATCGCCGAGCGCTCTCGAAGCTCCGGCGTCCACTCGATGCCGGCGTCGGCCACTGCCTGGCGCGCGGCCACGATGGCGAACTGGGCGAAGCGGTCCACAAAATCGGCCTGCTTTTCAGTGAAGTGATCCTGCCAGCGGAAGCAGCGGGCTTCGGCGCCGTTGCGGAACTTCAACGCCGAAACGTCGATGTTCAGGATAGGCCCGATGCCGCCGTGGCCGGTAGAGGCTGCTGCCCAGAATTCGTCCTTCGACCCGCCGAGAGCGGAGATCACTCCGGCTCCGGTGACGGCAACGCGGCGGGGGGCGCTCACTGCTTCTCCGCCACCAGCCGCTGGACGCCCTCCACCATCTCGCGGATGCTGCGGATCTGCTTGGCCTGCTCGTCGGGGATCGAGATGTCGAACTCGTTTTCCAGCGCGAACAGGATGTTCACGCCGTCCATGGAGTCCATGTTGAGTTCCTCAAAGGAGCTGTCTACGGTCACTTTTTCGGGCGGGATCTTCTGGGTGGCGGCAATGACGTTGAGGACGCGCCGGGTCAGTTCGTCGTCGGGCATAGAATTTGGCTTACCGTTTCAAATCGATAACCGCGTTCGCCGAGAAGCGGGATCAAGCGATCGACCGCTTCAATCGTTTTGCGAACGTCGGGCCGCGGTTTGGTTTCGCGGCCGTCGTGGAGGCAGATGATTCCGCCGGGACCGGCTCTTTCGCCGACGCGCTTCACGATCGCGTCACGCCCCAGCATCCAGTCGCGGCTGAGTACGGTCCAGGTGACGCCGAGCAGGCTCAGACGCTGCTGTACCTTGCGCAGTCCGAACCCGCGGACCCCGAAAGGCGGGCGGAAATAGACGGGAAGGCTTCCGGTTACAGCCGATATTTCCTGCTGCGTGCGCTCCAGTTCCGCCGCGATGGCGGCGGGTGCGCGAAAGAAAAGCATCGGGTGAGACCAGGTGTGGTTGCCGATCTCGTGGCCGGCGGCGGCTGTTTCTTTAAGGACTGAAGGCAGGCGCTGGACGTTCGAGCCGCAGACAAAGAAAGTCGCCTGGACGCGGTAGCGCTCCAGCAGCCGCAGCAGTTCCGGCGTGGCTTCGCTGGGTCCGTCGTCAAAGGTCAGGGCAAGGCTTGGGCGGTTGGAGGACCCATGCCACACCGAGGGTGCGAAGACCCGTGACGAGCGTCCGCGGACGGCCCAAACCGCGCCCGCCAATGCACCCGCCGCTGCTGCTGGAAGAAGGCCCACCACTGATTTTGCATCGTAACACGTCGCGGGCCGCCGGCAGCGCGATCATCCTCCTAAGTGATTGCAGAATTACATAATTCGGCTGTTGGCCCGCAGCTCCCGGAGATCCGGAACATTTCCTGGCCGGGCGGAGTCAAAGCTTAGTGGAAGTGGATTACACTGAGATTGAAGGCGAGCCCTCTTGGCTGACACTTTCTCGCTTGGTCTGAATTCGGAGCCAGCCGCCGACCGGTCGTCGGCGTATGAAGACGAGCAACTCGCGCATGCGCTGCGCGAAGGCGACAACCGGGCCTACGAAGTGCTGGTGGGGCGGTTCCAGCAGCCCGTCTACAACCTGGTCTACCGGCTGATGACGCATCCCGGCGATGCCAGCGACGTGGTCCAGGAAGTGTTCCTCAAAGTCTTCCGAAATATTGGAAGCTTTCGCAATCAGAGCAGCCTCAAGACGTGGATATACCGGATCGCGGTGAACGAGGCGCACAACCACCGCCGCTGGTTCTTCCGGCACCGGCGGAACGAGGTGGAACTGGAAGGTTCGTCCAACGGTATGGCGACGGTTGAAGATACCTTGTCGGATGCCGGGCGGTCGCCCTTCGAATACGTCCTGGATCGGGAAACGCATTCCCTGATTGAGGATGCGCTTTCCCGAATCAATCCGGCGTTTCGGGCGGCGGTGGTGCTTCGCGACGTCGAGGGTCTCAGTTATGAAGAAGTCGCCGAGATTCTTGGGATTTCCATGGGTACGGTAAAATCGCGCATCCTCAGGGGGCGCGAAGCGTTGCGGCTGGAGCTGACGGGCAGGCTGGAACCCCAGCCGGCCTTCGACTGGACGCCGCAAACGGTGGATTGAGAAAGATAATGAACTGCCAAGGAGTGAAAAACCGATTGCCGCGGTACGCCGACCGCCAGATGTCCGCGGGGGAACTTGCGCTGGTGGACCGGCACGTGGGGGAATGCGACGAGTGCGCCGCCATGGCGGGCTGGTACGTGCAACTCCGGCGGGAGATGAGATCGATGCCGGAGCGCCGCGTGCCGGCGGTTCTGTCCGATCAACTGCTCTTCGAGGCGCAGCGGGAACGTGACCGGCGGGAGCGCAAGACTCGGTTCGTCCGCCATTGGATGGATCGCCTCGAGCTGGCATTCGAAAATTTGATGCGTCCGCTGGCGGTGCCGGCCCTGGGCGGACTGGCCTCGGCGGTAGTTTTGTTCGGCACCCTGGTGCCCCGCCTGAATACGCCGCGCATCGTGCAGGTGGACGACGTGCAGACGCCGATTTATCAGGAGGCAAGCGTCTATACCGTCCCGGAATTCGTTTCCAAGGTCAAGACGGACGACAACACCCTGATTGAAGTGGAGGTGGACGCCAACGGCCGCGTGATCGACTACACGGTGCCGGAAGGCATCATGACCAGCGATCTCGGCAACATGATCCTGTTCACCACTTACACTCCGGCCCGGCTATTCGGGCAGCCCGCAACCGGCGGCCGGATCGTGCTGCGGCGCAGCCGCATCGTCGTGAAGGGCTAAGATCCCGTCTTGGCCCGCCAGAAGCTCGGCCAGCATTTCCTCTCGAGCCCGGGTTTTCTAGAAAAGATCGCCGCGGCGGCTTGCCCTCAAGCAGTCCCTCTCGTCGTTGAAATCGGTCCGGGAAAAGGAGCGCTCACCGAGCGTCTGCTGAGCCGGGCGGAGTGTGTGATCGGTGTGGAGATCGACGCCGAGCTCGCGGCCGGACTGCGTCAGAGGTTCCCCGAACGGCTGACGGTGGTGGAAGCGGACGCGTTGGCGATCGACCTGGGCCAGTGGGGGCCGTGCGTGGTGGCGGGCAATCTCCCCTACTACGCCGCCACACCGATCCTCGAACGCCTCCTGCGGACGCGGATGATCCAGGGCGTGTTTCTGATCCAGAGGGAAGTCGCCGCCCGCATCACTGCCAAGCCGGGTACACGGGAATACGGCTATCTCAGCGTCTGTGTGCAATGCATGGCCCGGGCGGAAACGCTGTTCCGCGTTCCGCCGGGCGCCTTCGCGCCGCCGCCCAAAGTCGAGTCCGCCGTGATCCGGCTGACGCCCGATCCGCGATGGGAGGAATTCGGCGTCTCCGATCCGGCGGCATTTCTGCGATTTGTTTCAGCCTGTTTCCGCCAGAAACGCAAAACGCTGCGGAATAACCTTGCCGGGCTCTTCGGAAGGCAGGCGCTTGACCGTTTCCCGGAAACGTCGCGCCGCGCCGAAGAATTAACCAATTTGCAGTTTGCCCGTCTCTACCTGGGGCTAGTACGATAGCCGAGGAGGACAATTCGAATGATGACTGCCGAACAGGCCAAGGGCCTTTCTATGTTTTTGATCCAGGCGCTGGAGACCGAGGCCCCGACCACCCAGAAAATGGTGGCCGCTCTGCCCCAGGACAAGTTGGAGTTCAAGCTCGGAGACAAAGGGAGGACGGCCAAAGAACTCGCCTGGCATCTGGTTTCCTCCGACCTTTGGTTCCTGGATGGGATCGCAAACTTGGGATTCGGCCCGGGTGACGACGGTGCGGGCCCAGCCACAGTGAAGGAAATGGTCGACCTGTATGCGGCAAAAGTACCGGCGGGCCTCGCGAAAGTCAAAGCCATGACCGGCGAGCAACTGGCTACGCCGGTAAGTTTCTTCAACATCATGAATCTGCCGGTGGTCATGTACCTGAATTTCATGCAGGTGCATTCGGTGCATCATCGCGGCCAGTTGAGCACCTATGTGCGGGCGATGAACGCCCACGTGCCGTCGATTTACGGCGGCAGCGCCGATGAGCCGTTCCAGATGCCCAGCTGAGGTGGGGCTGGATTTATCCTGCCCTGGGTTCAAAAACGGCAGCCTGAAGGCTGCCCACCTTGTGTCAGACGCTTCCGCGGAAGATGGCTTGCGCGGCCAGCACGATCGCCAGGCCCACCAGCGACGTGACGATTTTCATCGCGGTCCAGCTTCGCAGCGTCTGCGGAACGGTCATCCCGAACATCTGGTTCACCAGCCAGAAGCCGGCGTCATTTACGTGGGATAGGATCGTGCCACCGCAACTAAGGGAGAGCACGATCATCTCCGGCGTGTAGCCCGGAATGCCCTTCACCAGCGGCGCGACGATCCCGGCGGCGGTGATGATGGCCACCGTCGCCGACCCCTGCGCCACGCGCATGGCGGCGGCGATCAGATAAGCCACTACAAGGGGAGAGACCGCAGACGTCGCCAGCAGCTTGCCGGCATAGAGACCGACGCCGGAGTCGACGATCACCTGCTTGAACGCGCCGCCGCCGCCCATGATGGCGAGCAGCGTTCCCACTGGCGCCAGCGAGTCCGTAGCCAGCTTGCCCACCTGCTGGCGGTTCATGCCCCTCTGGAATCCGAACACCGTCATAGCCACCAGGGTCGTCACCAATAGCGCGGTGAAAGGATGCCCGAAAAAACCCAGCGCGGTTCGGGCCGGGAGTTTTGCCATGTCCGAAATCGTGGCCGCGAAGATGAAGATCACCGGAAGCAGCAGGATCAGGATCACCACCGGCACCGGAGGCGGCGCCTTTTCCTGCTTTTCGTCCTGGGGACAGCGCGCAGCCATCTCGGGGACCGGGATGAAGAGGCGCTTGGAAATCCATCCTCCGTAGAGGATGCCTCCTGCGATCGACATCGGCAGGGACACGACGACGCCGTACAGGATGACCCGCCCAAGGTCCGCGCCCAGCAACTGGGCGGCCGCCGACGGGGCCGGATGCGGCGGCACCATGGCGTGCGTCACGGTAAGCGCCGCGGCGATGGGCAGCCCGTAGTAGATCAGCGTTTTCTTGGATTCCCGGGCCAGGCTCCAGGCGATGGGCGCGAGAATGATAAAGCCGACTTCGAAGAAAATCGGCAGCCCGACCAGGAACGCCGCGCAGAGCACCGCCCAGCGGGCTTGCTCCCGGCCGAATTTCGTGAGCAGCCACTCGGCCAGCTCGCGGCCGCCGCCGGAATGCTCGAGGAAGCTGCCGATCATCGCGCCGAGCGCGACTACCACGGCGATAAATCCCAGCGCGTCGCCGAATCCGAACTGGATGGACTTCAGCACCTTGGCCGGCTCCATTCCCGCCGTAAGACCGAGCGTCATACTGGCCAGCATCAGGGCGAGGAACGCGTGCAGCTTGGCCACCAGGATCAGAAACAGCAGCACCGCGATCGACGCCAGCGTGAGAAGTATCAGGGTGGAACCATCGGCAGGCATGAAGCCCGTATTCTACAATGTCCCAGGTGGGCATCGCTTTCCATGCCGCCGGCCACATCGGCGACGATGAGTCCGTTGAGGAAGTCGCGGCGCTTTTTGAAAGGTCAAATCCTGGATTCCGGCTGGAGCGCGGCTCGGTGTGCGCGGAGGAAGAATGGCTTGCGGCCGCGGGCTCGCGCGTGGTGTGGATTCACGACGGAGAAGGCGAGATCCTTCTGCCGGCAGGCTACCGTACGAAAGAGGGTGACGGGGAACCGCTTCCGCCGGCCTACCGCCCGGAGCCCGCTCCGCCCGAGTGGATTGACGCTGTCCGGTGCGCGTCGGCGAGAATCGATTGCTTCCGGGGAGACCTCCGCACGGCCATCGCGGGTGTTTGCTCCCGGCTGAACGGCCGGAACTACATAGGAGATTGCGCCAACGACCTTTGGTCGTGGATCGAGCACGACGGCGTCGCCCCCGACGAACAGTTTGCCGGCTTCATCCGGCTTTTTGAAAACATCTATGACCGCACCGGCTTCTCCTGCAAAACCGAATCGTCCTGGGAGCGGGTGCAGGCCGGCGACCAGGTTTTGGTGGGCGCGGATCCGCTGCGCATTCGTGGGCGCTTCCGTTATTGGTCGCTCGGAACGCCTCGGCGCATCGATCATATTTCCACCGTGCGGCGGCTACGGCATCTGAAAGATACGGCGGGCGGCTGCAACTTCCGGTTCGACGCATTCCGGCGCATGGCGCTGACCTGGTATCCCGGACGCGGCGCGACCGATGCGAATCCGGACGGGATCAACCAGGTCAACAGCCACTGGGTGAATATCGCCGCTGAAACCTCGCGCGCCCACTATCATCCGCGGGAGGCGGTGGGCGGCGGCAAGCCGCAGGGCGAATTCTATTTTGTGGGCGATCCGGCGTCCCACGGCTTGTCAGCCCATGGGCGCCAGGCGAGGCTCACTTTGTGGCCGGATGTGGAGAACCTGCGAAGCAGCTTTCACATCCCGCTTCGTCCGGGCTCGGTGGTCTACATCGTACCCGGGACCGGCCACCGTGGCATCGACGTCTTTGCGAACGTCGTCGTGCTTCCGGGTTACAAGCTGAAGAACCAGATCTTCCTCACGCCACCAACAGGCGAATGAGCAGCAAGCTGGCTGCGCAGAGAATCACGCAGGCGCCGGTGGCAGCCAGCATGGCGCGGCTGCCGGCGCGAGCCATCATCCGCAGATTCACCTCCAGGCCCAGCGCCGCCATGGCCAGCGTCAACGCGATGTTGCCGGCCTCGGTCAGGGCCGGTCCCAGCGGGACGCTCACGCTTCGTTCGGGAAACTGAAGCGTCGGCAGAAGGCCGAGCGTATTGATCAACGCCAGCGCCAGGAATCCCCAGACAAACGACGGGACCAGCCGCGAGTAGCGCAGCCGCAATTTGCCGCCTTCGTGCCTTCGCGCGAAGAGGAAGCTCAGCACCAGCATCAGCGGCGCCAGCATGGTAACGCGCGCCAGTTTCACCAGCGTGCCCAACGCGCCGGCCTCTTCGCTGTAAGTGAATCCGGCCGCCACCACCTGCGGCACGGCGTGAATCGACGTTCCCGCCCACACGCCGAAGGCCGCTCCGCTCATGTGCAGCAACGTGCCAGCAGCCGGCAGAACGAACATCAGAGCCAGCCCGAGCACATTGATCGCCGCCGCCGACAGCGTGACGTCCTCGTCTTCCGCGTCGATCAACGGGGCCACGGCCACAATCGCGCTGGTTCCGCAGATGGCCGTTCCGGCCCCGATCAGCAGCGACGTCTTGTCCCGCAGGGAGAGCACCCGGCCGAGATACCACGACGCGGCCAGCGAGATCCCGATACACGCCACCGTAATCCCTAGCGCGGGCACGCCGACGCTTGCGATCTGCAGGAGGTGCAGGCCCGCTCCGGTCAACACAATGGTGAGGGGCAGGACGCGGCGGACTACGGCCTTGCACCCGGCCAGAACCTGTCCCGTGGAAGGCAGCAGATTCCGCGCCGCCGCGCCGATGACGATGGCCAGAATCGATGCGCTCACCGGCCGCCGCAGACCCTGCTCCGTCATCAGGCGGAATGGGGCGAACGGAAGATAGTGGATGGCCAGCGCCAGCGCGCCAACCAACCCTGCGGCGAGGTAGCCTGGCCACAAAGGTTCGGGCGGAGCTTTTTCGGCGGCGGGCCGGGAAACCACCACCGGCAGCTCATACACTCCCTCCATCGAACCGAGCGAGAGGAGTGCCTCTTCGCTCAAGGAAGATCCGTAATAGGAAGCGGAGTCGGAGGTCATAACCCGTGGTTGAAGTTCTTGGCCGGCGTGCGGGGCTCACGCGACCCGGTGCCGTACCGAAGTACTTGACAGTGTAGCGGATGGAGAGAAGATCAGTTGGCGGCGCGCAACTGTTCGGCCGGCGGCTCGCTGAGAGCAACTTCCTCGCCCGCCTTCAGGCCGCTTTGCACAGCCGCAAAGGTGGAACTGGTCAAGCCCAGCTTGACCTCGCGGAGTTCGTACCGATTTCCCAGCCACACGTAGACGAAGGACTTGCCGCCCTTTTGTTGCACGGCCTCGAGAGGAACGCGTAACTGGTCCTCTTTGCGGTCCACGATGACATCAGCGGCTGCTGAAAGATCCGGAATCACCCGCTTGTCCGAGCCTTCGATCAGCAAACGAACGGGCAGGGTGCGCAGGTAGTAATTCTGACGCCATCCGCCGGTCGCCATGGCGCCCATGCTGAAGACCTTCGCTTTCAGCGTGAGTCCCGGAAACGCGTCGAAGGAGATGGTGGCCGGCTGGCCCAGGCGGATGTCGTCGCTGCCCACCTGGCTGATGGAGGCGTCCACCAGCATGCCGTTCGGATTCACCACTTTCATGAACGGCTGGCCCGGCGATACCTGATCGCCCTCGGCGATCTGCACGTACTCGCCCATGCGCCAGATGGTCTGGATCACCACCATGCCGTCCATGCCCGCCTTAATAGTAAAGCGCTCTACGTCGATCTTGTGCCGGTCGCGGTGGCGCGCGTGACGTTCACGCGTCAGCTCCAGAATTCGGATCTCGGCCTTGTATGACATCTGCTTGGTCTTGAGATCCTGCTGTTGCTGCTTCAGGCCGGCTTCGGCTTCTTCCACGGCGAGCTTTAGAATCTCTTCGTCGATCTTGGTGCGCACTTCGACCGCGCTGGCGTCGAGCTTCGCTTTCTCTAGCGTGGCCTTGGCCTCACGCAGCGTCTGCTGCAGGTTCTCCCAATCGATGGCCTGCTCCGCCTTCCGCTTCTTGATGTCCGACTCGGCCTGGATCACCTGAGTATTGATGTCGTCAACGTGATCCTTCATTGCCTGGGCGTCGATCTGAGCCACTACTTCGCCCTTCTTGACCAAGGTGCCGCCTTTGGTAAGGAACGTCAGGATCAAGGATCGCCCTGAGTCCGGACCGCGCATCATCGGTGCGGAAACCGACGCGAAGTCGCGGGCTTGCGTCGTGCCGGTGACCCGGATGGTCTTTTCAACTGGTCCGGTGGAAACCTTCACAGTACGAACAGAGGGCGAAGATTCGGCTTTCTTCTGCTCATCGCCGGTCTGCGAGAACCCGATGATCGCAAAGGCCGCCACGACGGTCAGCCCCGCCACGGCAATCCATTTTTTCGGGGTCATACTAAATAGATTACTACTCAAACACACATCCGCGCTCGATAAGGCGTCCCGGCCAGGTTGTTGGTTACCCTCGCGGGAGACTCGCCGAGGCGGGCGCGGAACGCGGAGATCACTAGTGAATCAACCCCAATTCGACCCTGGTCTGACGAATCAGTTCAGCGGCCACATCCGCCGCACCATCAACAAGGACGGCAGCTTCAACGTCCGGCGGCGTGGCGTCCACTTGCGCGACACGCAGGTCTACATGCACCTGGTGCACATGTCCTGGCCGCGATTCCTTTCGATCGTCACGGCAGGCTACTTTCTCGTAAATCTTCTCTTCGCCGTGATCTACGTGGGAATCGGCGTGGAGCATCTGCAAGGCGCGCAAGCCGAGACGCCCCAGGCGGAATTCATGAACGCGTTCTTCTTCAGCGTGCAAACCTTCACCACTGTCGGCTATGGCGTCATCGCGCCCAAGGGTTTCGTCACCAGCATGCTGGCCGCGATCCAGGCCATGTGCGGCCTGATGGGCTTCGCCCTGGCCACCGGACTGCTTTACGGGCGCTTCTCGCGGCCCTCCGCGAAGATCCGCTTCAGCGAGAAGATGCTCGTGGCCCCTTATCAGGACGGACACGCGTTCGAGTTTCGGATTGCCAACGCGCGCGCCAACGTCCTGATGGAGTTGGAAGCCAAGGTCCTGTTGATGACCGTAGCGCCCGCGGCCGACGGCCAGCTCAAGCGCTCATACGCACCGCTGAACCTGGAACGGCCCAAGGTCTACTTCTTTCCCTTGACCTGGACCATCGTCCATCCGATCGAGGAGTCGAGTCCGCTGTGGGGCAAGACGGCGGAAGATCTGGAACGCCTGCAAGCGGAGTTTTTGATTCTGGTGAAGGGCTTCGATGAAACTTTCGCCCAGACCGTGCACGTGCGGCATTCCTACACCTATGACGAGATCGCGTGGCAGGCGCGCTTCCTGCCTGCATTCGAAACCACTCCCGAGGGCGACCTGATTCTGGAACTGGACCGCATGGGCGATCACGAGCCGGTCGCTGCGCTGCCCGCGTGACAAGGGGACACAGCGCCTCCGCAAATCGAGTTTAGATGACCCCGGAGTGCCACATATGTTTCGAGGACCGATGTGGCGCAGGCTCTCAGCCTGCTGGGTCGAGACTCATCTCGACCTGCTCGGTTCCGATGAAACCCGATCAGACAGTCAATGGCCGGTCAGGCCATTCCTCGCAGATTTGTTGCAGCCAGAAAAAATTCTCGCTGTTTGGCGGAACCACTCAGCAAATGTAGGAGCTCGAAATGATCCCCTACACCTTCTCGGGAACCACGAACGGCGCCCGGTACTCGCGCTTCAGCATCGCGTTGGCCTGCTCGTCGCCTACGAATCGCTCCGACTTCGGATCGAAGGTCAAGTGCCGCTCCAGCCGGTACGAGATATTCCCCAGATGAGCCAGCGCGCTCGACAGGTGGGCCGATTCCACCGGGCCGTTCTGGTCTGAAGTCTTGCGGCTCTTCACCGCCCGCAGGAAATTCGCGAAATGATCGCCGCCGGCCTTGCGTGACGGGCCCTTCTCGCGCTTCTGGCCCAGAAACACCTCGAAGCTGTCGTAGCCCTTCATCACCATCACGCCGTCCGACCCGTAGAAGATGTTGCCCACGTCCACACCCATCTCGTGGTTGGTGCACCAGTGGCGCACTTCGAACTGGATCATCTTCTTTTCGTTCGGGTAGAGATATGTGGACGTCAGGACTTCCGGCGTTTCCTTGTCGTCGTCGAACAGAAACTTGCCGCCCATGCTGGTGATCTTCTCCGGCAGGCCCACGTCCAGGCCCCACATGCAGAGGTCGGTCTCGTGGATGCCCTGGTTGCCCACGTCCCCGTTGCCGTAATCCCAATGCCAGTGCCAGTTGTAATGCACGATCCGGCGCGAGAACGGGCGTTGATGCGCGGGGCCGGTCCAGAGATTGTAATCCAGAAACTGCGGCGGAGCTTCCTCGGGCTTGTGGCCGATCGACGGCCGCCACCGGTAGACCAGGCCCCGCGCCATGTAGACCTTGCCGATCGCGCCCTTTCGAAGCAACTGGACGCCTTCCTGCACCGCCTCCGAGGACCGCAGTTGAACGCCGTGTTGCACGATGCGCTCATACTTCTTCGCTGCTTCCACCAGCTTCCGGCCTTCCCAGACGTTGTGCGAAGCCGGCTTCTCGACGTAGACGTCCTTGCCTGCCTGGCAAGCCCAGATCGCCGCCAGTGAGTGCCAGTGGTTGGGCGTGGCGATCGAGACGGCGTCGATCTCCTTGTCGTCGAACACGTGGCGCAAATCCTGGTAGACCTTGGGACGCCGCCCGTAAGCCCGCTCGAATGACTCCGCGCGCTGGCCGGCGATGCTCAAATCGGGGTCGCAGAGAACCGCGACTTCCGCGTCGGGCTGCTTCTGGAATCCGGCGATGTGGTCCCTGCCGCGGCCGTTCACTCCCAGCACCGCAATGCGAATGCGGCTGTTCGCGTCGGCCTTCTTCGGCATCAGGCCGGCAGCCACGGCGGAACCCGCGCCCAAAACAAACGATCTCCTGGACTCCATCGAGCCTCCCAGCCCGGATTCTATCGCACGGAGGAACGCCTGCGCTACATTAGTCTAGTTATGTTCGGAATCGACGCCAAAGCGGCGCGGGTCACCTGGACGGTGCTGGCGATTCTTCTCGCCTGCGCCATCGTGTTTGCCATCCGGACAACCATTCTGGTATTCGTGGTCGCGCTGCTGCTGGCCTACCTTCTTCTGCCGCTTGTGGACTTCCTGGACGGCCGGCTGCCTGCGCGCAAGTCCAGGACGCCGGCTCTGGCCATTGTCTATCTCACCCTAGTGGGGCTTCTGGTGCTGGGTAGCGTCAGCATTGGCTCCAAGGTCGTCGAACAGGCGACGATTCTGGCGCAAAAGATCCCGGAGCTGGCCAGGACCGGAAACGTGGAGCAATTCCCGCTCCCGGAAGTCCTTCGTCCCATCGCCGACAAAGTGGTCGAGAGCGTCCGCGAATATGTGGGCGAACACGGTCAGGAACTGCTGTCGCAGATTTCCAAGGCGGGCCTGCGGGCGGTGGGCTTCGTGGCCAGTCTCGTCTTTGTGGTGATCGTCCCGATCTTGAGCTTCTTCTTCTTGAAGGATGGCCGCGCCCTCAGCGAGGATCTGATTCGCCTGTTTCCCGACCCCGCGCAGCGCGTGGTCCTGGTGGGGATCGGGGCGGATCTGAACGTTCTGCTGGCCCAATACATGCGCGCGCTGGTCCTGCTGGCGCTGGCGGCCTTCCTTTGCTATGCGGCGTTCTTCGAGCTGATGGGCGTCCCCTACGCCATGCTGCTGGCCGCGATCGCCTTCCCGCTGGAGTTCATCCCGATGGTGGGCCCGCTGACGGCGTCGGCGGTGATTCTGATCGTCGCCGGGCTTAGCGGATACCCGCATCTGCTGGCCATCGTCGCTTTTCTCGTCCTTTTCCGCCTGCTGCAGGATTACGTTCTTCAGCCGCACCTGATGAGTTCCGGAATCGAACTGCATCCGCTGGTAGTGATCTTCGGCGTTTTTGCCGGGGAGCAGATCGGCGGAATCGCCGGAGCGTTCCTGTCGGTCCCGGTTATCGCCACGCTGCGAATCCTGTACCGCCGGATGGCCGCCCCGGTCTCTCTCGAATGAATCGATCTTTACTTCTTCTCTTGCTGAGTGTCCCGGCCGTGTGGGCTCATGTGATGAGCATGAGCACCGGCGATATCGCCGTGGATGGCGACAAGGCGCACTATGAAATGCGCATGCCGCTGTATGAGATCGCCCACGTGAAAGTGCCGGAAGCCGCCCTGTTTACGGCCATCCAGTTTTCCACGCGCGGAGGCCAGGCCGCCCGCCAGATTCGTAGCCGCTGCCGCGAGGAGGCCGCGTTGGCGATGTTCATCTGCGAAGCCGACTACCAGTTTCCCGTGCTCGTCGACCGCCTGGAAGTGGAGTGCACGCTGCACCAGGTGACCGTGCCCAACCACGTCCACCTGTTGCGCGCGGTGAAGAACGGCAAGCGCGATCAGGCCATCTTCGACTACTCGTTCACCAAGGCGGAGATCCGCTTTGAGCCGCCAACGGTGATGGAGACCGCCGCAAAACAGACCGGCGCCGGAGCATTGCGCGCGCTGGGCGGCCTGGTGCAGATCCTGTTCCTGGTCTCTCTGGTGCTGGCCGCGCGGAGCACGCGCGAGCAGATGGCGCTGGCCGGAATGTTCCTGCTTGGGCAGGCCGCGGCCGCGGTCGCCGCGCCGATCTTCAACTGGCAGCCGGCGCCACGCTTCGTCGAGGCTGCCATGGCGCTGACCATCGCCTATATGGCGGTGGAGATCCTGATGCTGCCAACCGCCGGACAGCGCTGGCTGGTGGCCGGGGTGCTTGGCGTGTTTCATGGGCTTTATTTCGCCCTCTTCCTGGTCTCCAGTGAATTCCGGCCGGCCTACGTCCTGGTGGGCGCCGCGGTCGCCGAGGTCGCCGTGGTCGCGCTGCTTGCGCTCGGCTGGACGCGGTTGCGAAGGTTTCTGGATTCTCCGCGCCTGGTCCAAGTGAGCGCCGGCCTGCTGTTCGCCGTTGGGATGAGCTGGTTCTTCGTGCGGCTGCGCGGATAAGTCCGCCATCGCCGCCTGCGCTACGATAAAAGCTTACCCCTATGCTCTCTGACAACCTCACCGAAGGTCTTACCTTCGACGATGTCCTGCTCCAACCGGCGCTCAGCGACATCATGCCCGCGGAGGCGGACACCCGCACTCAGCTCACTCGTCAGATCATCCTGAACATTCCCATTCTCAGCGCGGCCATGGATACGGTCACCGAATCGCACCTTGCCATCGGGCTGGCGCAACAAGGCGGAATCGGCATCATCCACCGGAACATGCAGGTCGACCGGCAGGCCGAGGAAGTGGACCGCGTGAAACGCAGTGAGAGCGGCATGATCGTAGACCCCGTGACCATCGCCCCGGACGCGAAAATCTCCGACGCGCTCGCGGTAATGAAGCGCTTCCGCATTTCGGGCGTTCCGGTCACGCAGCACGGAAAGCTGGTCGGCATTCTCACCAACCGCGATCTGCGCTTTGAAACCCGCTACGACCTTCCCATCTCCGAGGTGATGACTAAGACCAACCTCATTACCGTTCCCGTGGGGACCACGCTCGAGCAGGCCGAAGAGATTCTGCACCGCCACCGCGTGGAAAAGCTGCTCGTCGTCGACGACCAGTACATCCTCAAGGGCCTCATCACCGTTAAGGACATCCAGAAAAAGCTGAAGTACCCCAGCGCTGCCAAGGACGGGCAGGGCCGCCTGCGTGTGGGTGCGGCCATCGGCGCCACCGGCGATTTTTTGGAGCGCGCCCAGGAGCTGGTCAACCGCAAGGTGGATCTGCTGGCCATCGACACCGCGCACGGCCACTCCTCGCGGGTGATGAACGCAGTGAAAGCGGTGAAACATGCCCTCCCCGAAGTCTCACTGATCGTGGGGAACGTGGGGACGTTCGAAGGCGCGCGGGACCTGATCTCGTTGGGCGTGGACGGCATCAAGGTGGGTATCGGGCCGGGGTCCATCTGCACCACTCGAGTGATCTCCGGCGCGGGCGTTCCGCAGATCACAGCCATCTCCGATTGCGCCCGTGCCGCCCGTGGCACACAGGTGCCGGTCATCGCCGACGGCGGCATCAAGTTTTCGGGCGACGTGACGAAGGCGATTGCGGCCGGCGCGGACTGCGTGATGATCGGATCACTGTTTGCCGGCACCGACGAAAGCCCCGGCGAGACCATCCTCTATCAGGGCCGCACCTTCAAGAGCTACCGGGGCATGGGATCGCTCGGCGCGATGGCGCAAGGACCCAGCGGCGGCGACCGCTACGCACAGGACCCCAACGCGAAGATGGTTCCCGAAGGCATTGAGGCGCGGGTGCCTTACAAAGGGCCGCTGGCGGAGTTGGTCTATCAGCTCGTCGGCGGTTTGAGAGCCGGCATGGGATACACCGGCTGCCGCAGCATCCAGGAGCTGCAGGAAAAGGCCACGTTCCTCCGCATCTCGCCCGCCGGTCTGCGCGAGAGCCACGTGCACGACGTCATTATTACCAAGGAAGCGCCGAATTACCGTCTGGAATAGCCGGTCTTGCGTACGCTCTTTTCACTTCTGCTGCTCTGCGCCGCCGCTTCGGGCGAGCCGCCGTTTCTGCGGTCGGAACTGATCTTCCCGCTGGAGAAGTGGCACAACCACGCCTCTTCCATCGTTCAGCTTCCGGGCGGCGAGCTCTTCGTCTGCTGGTATCACGGCTCCGGGGAGCGCTCCGCCGACGACGTGGTGGTGCAAGCCGCGCGCGGCCTGGACGGGAAGTGGTCGCCGCCGTTTCTCCTTGCCGACGTGCCGGGCTTTCCGGATACCAACCCTGCGCTGCTGGTCGATTCCAAACAGCGGTTGTGGCTGATCTGGCAAACCATCCTCGCCAACGAATGGCACACCGCGCTGACGCAGTACCGGATTTCGTCCGATTACCGCAAACCCGGCACTCCGAAGTGGCAAGCGAGCGAGCCGCTGCTGGTGGTGCCTCGCGACTTCGCGGCGAAGGCAAAGGAGGCGCTGGAGAGGGTGCCCGCGTCACCCTGGCGCGACAAAATGATCCAGCGGGCTTCCGACAAATATTTCTCCCGCCTTGGATGGATGACGCGCGCGCACCCGCTGGAGCTGCCCGGCGGGCGCATCCTGGTACCGCTCTATTCCGACGGCTACGATTTCTCGCTCATCGCGATTACGGATGACGGCGGCGCAACCTGGACCACCAGCGATCCGCTGGTGGCCCACGGCAACATCCAGCCGTCGCTGGTCCGCAGGAAGGACGGCGCGATCGTCGCGTACATGCGCGACAACGGGCCGGCGCCCAAGCGCGTGCACGTCAGTGAGTCGCGGGACAACGGCGTAAGCTGGTCGCCCGTGCAGGACTCGGCGATTCCCAATCCCGGGTCGGGGCTGGAGGCGATCGCGCTGCGGGACGGAAGCTGGGTGATGATCTTCAACGACACCGAGCGCGGCCGCAACTCGCTGGCGGTGGCGCTGTCGGACGACGAAGGCGCGACCTGGAAATGGAAGCGCCACCTGGAACTGGACACGCGGGAGAAGGGCGCCGGGTCGTTTCACTATCCGTCCATCATCCAGGCCCGCGACGGAACGCTGCACGCGAGCTACAGCTATTTTCTGAACCATCTTCCCGCGGACCAGCCGCGCAAGTCGATCAAGCACGCCCATTTCAACGTGGCCTGGATCAAGGCAGCCCAGGAGTAGTTCGATCATGAAAGCGGCTGCTTCAGCGGTCTTCCTCTTGCTCTTAGCGTCAGCCGTGCGGGCCGAAACGGAGGAGGGAATCGTCTATGGCGAAGCCGGCGGCCAGCAGCTCACCATGGACTACTATCCGCCCAAGGGACCCGGACCGCATCCGGTTGTCATCATCATCCACGGCGGCGGCTTCGTTGGCGGCACCAGCAAGAACGGCAGCGTGTGTTTACTGGGCGGCCTCCCTGGGCCCCGCGGGTTACGAGGTATTTTGATCCACCTCCCGGCGGGTTCGGAAGTTTCCTTACCCCGCCATGATCGAGGACGTCGAGCGCGCGGTGCGCTTCATCCGCCATAACGCGCGCCGCTGGGACGCCGATCCGCATCGCATCGCCCTGGTGGGGGGATCGGCGGGCGGCTACCT
>JACXTT010002713.1_pt1 | contig 27810 bp, 33 predicted proteins | sample 9270951 | NCBI WGS metagenome assembly JACXTT01 (sample SAMN15532306, study PRJNA645909) | rock metagenome | isolation source: weathered quartz diorite | place: Puerto Rico | collected 2017-06-21 | reverse complement strand
CCAAGTACGACACAGTTCCGGCACCGGCTGATAGTTCAAAGCTGCAGAAACGGTAATAGTTATATATTGTACATCTGCAAATCCGAAATCGATCCCGATAGTTATCGGGACGAAATTCGAAATCATTTGCACATCTGCACATCTCCACATTTGCACATCCACAAAAACCTTATCTTTGCCCGATAGTTTAACTGACTAATATGACCAAAGGATTTTTTAACACCCCCGTACCACAAAATGAGCCCGTATTGAACTACGGCCCGCGCAGTGTAGAGCGTGCCGCTCTAAAGGCCGCGCTGGCCGAAGGCCGCTCAAAAGTGACCGATATACCCATGTACATCGGCAACAAACTGGTGCGCACCGGCAAAACCGCCGGGATACGCCCACCGCACGATCATCAGCATTTACTGGCCACTTATCACGAGGGCGATGCCAGCCACGTACACACCGCTATTGATGCAGCCCTGGCCGCCAAGGCCGACTGGGAGAACCTGCCCTGGGAAGAACGCGCAGCCATATTTTTAAAAGCTGCCGAGCTACTTTCGGGCCCGTACCGTGCCAAAATAAACGCCGCTACCATGCTGGGCCAGGGTAAAAACGCCTACCAGGCCGAAATTGATGCCGCTTGCGAAATGGTCGACTTCCTCCGTTTCAACGTAGCGTACATGAGCGAAATTTACGCCCAGCAGCCACCCGTATCGCCAAAAGGGATATGGAACCGGGTTGAGCACCGTCCGTTAGAAGGCTTTGTGTTTGCCATAACGCCGTTCAATTTTACCGCTATTGCGGGAAACCTGCCAACGTCGGCCGCCATGATGGGCAACGTAGTGGTTTGGAAACCCGCCCCCACCCAAATATACGCCGCCAATGTGTTGATGGAGACTTTCTTGGAAGCTGGCGTGCCACCGGGTGTCATCAACTTAATTTATGTCGACGGGCCGATGGCGGGCGATATCATTTTCAGCCATCCTGATTTTGCAGGCATCCACTTTACCGGCTCGACCGGTGTTTTCCAAAACATCTGGCAAACCATCGGCACCAATATCCACAAGTTTAAAACCTACCCGCGCATCGTCGGCGAAACCGGCGGCAAAGACTTTGTGCTGGCCCACAGCAGCGCCAATGTGGATGTGGTGGCCGCCGCCCTTATCCGTGGCGCTTTCGAATACCAGGGGCAAAAATGCTCGGCCGCATCACGTGCTTATTTACCAAAATCGCTATGGCCTCAATTGAAAGAAAAGTTTTTAGCGGAGCTGGCCACCATTAAGATGGGACCGCCCGAGGATTTTGAAAACTTTGTGAACGCCGTTATCGACGAGCGCTCGTTTAACAAACTGGTTAAATATATCGACAATGCGCATCAGGATAAGTCGGTCGAAATAATCGCCGGTGGCAAGTACGATAACAGCAAAGGCTGGTTTATCGAGCCTACCGTTATCCTCACCACCGACCCATACTACGTAACCATGTGCGAGGAGCTTTTTGGCCCCGTGCTCACCGTTTACATTTATGATGATAAAGACTTTGACGAGGTGCTCACCATTATCGATAAAACATCGGTATACGCCTTAACGGGATGTATCATCTCGCAGGACAGGTACGCCATTGCCAAAGCCAGTCACGCTTTACGCAACGCCGCCGGTAACTTTTACGTGAACGACAAGCCGACCGGTGCCGTAGTAGGCCAGCAACCCTTCGGCGGCGCACGCGGCTCCGGCACCAACGATAAGGCTGGCTCCATGATCAACCTGCTGCGCTGGGTATCGCCCCGCACTATCAAGGAAACCTTCGACCCGCCTAAAAGCTACCGCTATCCGTTTTTGGATAAGGAGTTGTAGCATATACACAAAACATCCCGCCTGAGTTTCAGGCGGGTTTTTTGTGTTTGGATGTGGCAATGCCTTCATCGGCATACTTATGCTTAAAATACCGCTCGGCCACAAAAAACGACGGCCAGGTTAACGCGAACGCGAACCGGCTCAATACCGGCCAGAACGGGCAGATCACGATCCCCAGCAAAAACACAATGGGCGTTATCAGGGCACGCGTTTTAAACGTGTACAGGTATTTTTTGGTAGGATAGTGTGTTACCAGCCCGTGCTTTGGGTTAAAAACAATATGGATAAGCCGGTAATTTAAAATGCCCGTTAAAATAACATTACCGTTATAAAAGTAGAACGGTATGTTGAGCCCAGAGTACTCACTGTAATAGGCCGACGAAAACGGCATGAGCACGATACTGAACAGCATGAATATATTGACCCATATCAGTTTTTCCGAATAGCGGTTAACAAACCCGAAAATACGGTGATGGCTGCGCCAGAAAACCGCGATCACAAAAAAGCTGATGATAAAGCCAATAAATTTGGGGATCAGTTCGGCCAGGCCGTTCAATATTTCGGTGTTGGACGAGCCTGTTTTTATCAGCGGCACCTTAAGGTCTATCACCAGCAGCGTTATCGCGATAGCAAACACCGCGTCGCTAAACAGGATGATCCGGTCAATCTGGAAATCTTTACGCTCAGGGTCGTGCTGCTCTAAAAAATGCTCGTGGTGCTCCATTGGTCAATTAAGCACAAAAGATACGGAATAATTAAAAACATCCGCAATGTTTAGCTAAATTTCAATGGTGGCGGTCGGTTTATCATCAGAACAAAGTGATCTGCACCGATAATTTACCCGCGATAAAATGGTCTATTTGCCTTACATCGCCGTTGGCGTAATACCGTATCTCATATTTTGTATTGCGGCTAAAAGAGTCGGGGGCGCCTGTCATCGTATCAACCTGGTTGTTCACATTGTAATGGACATTGAATTGATATCCCAGGTCATTGCAGATCAAACAACCCGTTATCCCAAAACCTACAACGCGGCCAAACTCGTCATACACCACATTTTTTGTTCGCTTCGATTTTTGGTCATTGCCATTTGTAGTTTCAACTTTCTGACTTTTGTACTGTTCGCTCACAAACGACGCAGGTAAAGGGATAGTGTAGAAATTTTTATCAACAAAGTACAGGTCGTAAATACCCGCCGAACCTTTGATCAGCTCAACGCGGGTGTTCCAAACCGAGCCATCTATATTGTAGGTAATGGCTTTGAACGACGAGGCCCTTTTTGCTTCCTGTGCAAAGCTGGCAGAACAACATAGCATCAACACCAGGATAAAAAAGGGTCTCATTACGCACTTAGGTTTCACCGGTTTAAGATACATATTATGCTGCGTTTACAAAATACTACCCCCGTTAATATTTGATCACTACCTCATTCCGGTAATTCGGTATCACCACAAAACCCTCATGCTTTTTATGCTCAACCTTTAACTCCTCTCCGTTTACCTGCACATGCTTCACCTTCTCAAACCCATGCAAAATCAACTTGATCTGCACAAACCGCGACTCATAATTCCCCTCCACCGCGCTTAGTGTTATTTGCTTCCCACCAGGCTCAAACCCAATATCCCGTTTATAGTAAGTACCCTTTTGATAATTATAAGTAGTACCGTCATCCTCATAATAGGTAAAGGTGTTTGCCTCTTTACCAAACCATACATGCAGGCGCAAAATACCATCGCCATGCTCTGCGGTGCTCTGCACCACACCCTGCATCGGAATAATGGCCCCCGCTTTCACAAACACCGGCAGATCGGTCAGCGGGGCATCGGCTTTAATAACCTTACTGCCTTTAAAATGCTCGCCAGTACTTAAACGGTACCAGCCGCCTTTAGGCAGGTACACTTTGGTGTGATGTTCAGTGCTTACAACCGGCGCAACCAGCATACTATCGCCAAACATAAACTGGTTTTGGTAATGGGCATCATACACCTTAGCATCATGCGTATGCTCAATAGCCAGCGTACGGCTCAATGGCAACCCTGTTTGGCACGATTGGTAAAAACTGGAGTAGATATACGGCAGCAAACAATACCGGTACTCAATATCCTTTTTAATAATGGCCTCGTTCTTTTTGCCCCAGCGCCAGGGTTCGCGGTAAATGGTATCAATACAGGCGTGATTCCTGAACATGGGCGTATACACGCCTAACGAGTTCCAGCGCACCATCAGCTCCGGTGTAGGGTTACCGGTAAAGCCGCCGATATCAACTCCGGTAAAAGCCACACCTGCCAGGCCAATGCTGTTCACCAGCCTTTGCCCCAAAAGCATATGCGCGTCATAAGCCGAATTATCGCCCGTCCACACCGCCGAGTACCGCTGCACGCCGGGATACGCCGCGCGGGTAAGCACAAATGGCCGCTTATTGTTCAACAGCTTTTTTGTACCATCATAAGTGGCCCGTGCCATTTCCAGCCCGTAAGCGTTGCGCACTTCGGGCACGGTATATTTTCCAAATTGTACAATATCCGGTATGTTTTGCCCCCAGGCTGCCGGCTCGTTCATATCGTTCCAAAAACCGTCCACGCCCGGTTTGGTCAATGCGCTAAAAGCCTTGCCCCACCACTCGCGCACGTCGGCGCGGTAAAAATCCGGGAAATGGCAGCGCCCCGGCCACACATTGGCCACATAGTTTTCACCGCTGGGGTAAGTGGCAAAATATTTATTGGCAACACCTTCATCATATTCTTTATAACCTTCTTCAACCTTGATCCCTGGGTCAACAATGGTCACCAATTTAAAACCCATTCCCTTCAGTTCATCCAGCATGGCTTTAGGTTCCGGGAAGGTCTTTTTATTCCAGGTAAATATCTTGTAGTTATCCATGTAGTCAATATCGCAATACAGCACATCGGCAGGTATCTGCTTTTTGCGGAAGGTATGCGCTACCTTCAACACCTCCTTGGCCGACATGTAGCTCCACCTGCACTGCTGGTAACCCAGGCTCCACAAGGGCAGCATTTCCATCCGGCCGGTCAGCCAGGTAAAATCCTGTAGTATCCCGGCAACGGTTTGCGCACCAAAAAAGTAATAGTTCATATCGCCGCCCCCGGCACCAAACCAGCTCATCTGCTCATTGGTCGTCGCGCCAAAATCAAAAAAGCTTTTGTGTGTATTGTCCATAAACAGCCCATAGGTCGCACCGCTATGTATGCCAATAAAAAACGGGAAGGTTTTATACAAGGGATCGGTTTTAATACCATGTTCAGCTGCGTCAGTATTCCAGTTCACGTACGATGTACCCCGACGGTCCAAATTCCCCGTCTTTTCGCCCAGGCCAATAAACCGCTCATCCGCGTAAAGCTTTCGGTAAGTAGTCACCTTTTCGCCCTGCCAGACCGTACCAAAGCGGCTGTCATCTTCACTCAAAACCTGCCCGGTAGCCGTTGAAAACGTAAACCTTAACGGCGATTTGTTGATGGTCAGCTTTAATGCTGGTGTGCTTATCTCAATGCTATCCTTTGTTTGCTGGCAGTTATGCTTCTTCATCGGCTTCTGCATCACCGCGAACGAACTATCAACCGAAGTATGCTTTTTGGTAATATTCACCCGGATAATGGTCTCGCTATAAACACTTACCTGTGCCTCCGCCGCTATGGTTTTGATGATCAATTTGCCGCCCCGCTCCGTAACGCTGAGTGCCTTGCCTAAAAATTCTGTCTGCATTTATATGCAACAGCAAAAAGGTTTTAAAGGTTTAGATTAAGATGAGATAGGTCTTGAATTAAAAAAAACTGTCATTTCGAAGGAGTGACGACTGAGAAATCTTTACCAAGCGATTTAGCACTTCGCCCTTTTAAAAAAAATATATTTTGTAAATTTGGGTATGATGATCGTAGTAAACCCACATACCGAACAGGAAGAAAAAGTGCTATTGGCTTTTTTAGAAAGTTTGCAATATGATTACTACATTGATGATGAGATTGTGCTAACGGAAGCGCAACAGGCAGAGTTGCTCCGCAGACATGCTAACTTTAGGAATGGAAAAAACGAAGCGCGACTGTGGGATGATGTTTTAAATGACTTAGAACGTAAATATTCTACCGACGGATCTCAATAAGCGTTCCTATAGCCGTATGGTCATACAGGTCATCAACCTCCGCATTAGTTAAAGCGATACACCCATCCGTCCAGTTGCGCCAGCGATGAAACTTACCGATAAACCCACGGCCATTGCTTAGCCCATGTATCTTGATATCACCGCCAGGTAGTTTGCCTTGGTTTTTGGCATTAATTACGTCGTCTTGGTTAGGGTACGATATTCCTAAATTTTTATGGCAAACGCTATGCGGGTTTTTCGCATTGATAACGTACTGCCCTTCCGGAGTTTTCCCATCATGGTCAACCTGCTTTTTCCCAACCGGACAAAAACCCAATGACACGGTATAAGTTTTGACCAGCCTTCCGCCCGAGTAAACCAACAGTTGCTTACGTGATTTGAAAACGACCATTTTATCAATGTTAATATTGGACGGCAATTTACTTTCGGGAAAAAAATAGTAAATGGTAAGACCGACTATCGGCAAAAAAACAATACTGATGAGTGATCTTTTAAGCATGACTTTGTTAATGATTCAGTCTTCTATAAAACATAAAGATCCCGCTTCGGCGGGATCTTTATATCATTATCAATATGTTGTTACGACCACAAATTAGCCGGGTAAACCCCGCTGCTCACCAAATCGGATATTGATTTTTGCACAATAGGCTTATCTTCTTTATAAGTAACCCCAAACCATTTCGATGCGGTCGGTATAACCTTAAATGCAGCCTCGCCGCTTTTGATCAGTTCATCGGCCACCAGCGGGATAAAGAACTCCGATTTTGGGTTGCTCTCGTTGGCATCCACAAACTTTTTAAACATCGGCTCGCTTTGTTTAAATACCGCCGGGTTAAAACCCCAAAAGTTCATGGATACACGGGTATCATTCGGCAGCGGGTGCTCGCCGGTAGCGTCCTTGTAAGCAACTTTGCCGCCTTCGGTAAAGTAAACCTCGGTACGCTCGTTAATTTCGACCATATTGCCCTTATCGTCAACCTTGCACACCCCGCGCGATACAGACCCGTAGTCCGATAAGGTCTTATCGATCTGGTAACCGATCAGCGAGTACTGGTGGTCGGTTACCTCGGTAGTTAAAAACTTCGCCATTTTCTCAAACGAGTCATAACCATAAAAATCATCGGCGTTTATCACGCAAAATGGCTCATGTACCTGGTTGCGGGCAGCCAAAACAGCGTGCGCGGTGCCCCAGGGTTTGGCGCGTTCAACAGTTTTATCAATGCCGTATTGTTTAAGGTCGTAGTTTTGAAAAACGTAATCCGTCTCCACTTTACCTTTTAGTTTAGGCTCAAATATCGCTTTAAAGCTATCTAAAAATTCCTCGCGGATAATGAAGGTAACTTTGCCAAAACCGGCCTTAATGGCATCGTAAATAGAGTAATCGATGATCGTTTCGCCGTTGGGTCCAAAGCCATCAACCTGTTTCATGCTGCCGTAACGGCTGGCCATACCTGCGGCCAATATTAATAGTGTAGGTTTCATATATCCTAATTTGTTATTTTTGTTTTATACGCTTTTGATGCGCTAAAGTTTAATATTTTGATCCACTTATCCTAATCAGATCATGCCTGTTTTACCACGGTCATGCCTTCTTTATTCATCTTCACCGCGCTGCCAAAGTTCTACCTTATTCCCTTCGGGGTCCATAATGTGCGCAAATTTTCCATAAGGCGGGTATTCCTGCATTTCGCCAACAATGGTCACACCGGCGGCTTTCAATTGCTCCAATAGCCCGGCAAGGTCGTCCACCCGGTAGTTGATCATAAAATCACGGGTCGATGGTTCAAAGTACTTGGTGGTTTCCTTAAAAGGCGACCATACCATGGTTTCCTTTATTTCCGGATCGTCCAGGTTACGGCTAACAAAGTTTACGCCATGGGCACTGGCTTCAAAACCCAGGTGCTCCACATACCAGCTTTTTACACTTTCGGCATCTTTACACTTAAAAAAAATGCCGCCAATTCCAGTTACTTTTTTCATTATTCTTCGGGTAATTTGTTGTACCTAAAATCCTGACCTGGTTTAATACTCAGCAGCGCCTCGTATATCAGGCTGATCACATTGTCCACATCTTCCTTGTGTATCATTTCAACCGTGGTGTGCATGTAGCGCAATGGTAGCGATATCAATGCCGATGGCACCCCATCGTTCGAGTAAGCAAAAGCGTCGGTATCCGTCCCTGTCGAGCGCGACGATGCCTGGCGCTGAAAAGGTATCTTGTTCTTTTCTGCCACCTTGACCAGCAGTTTGTTAAGGTTGGTTTGCACCGCCGGCGCGTACGATACTACCGGGCCACGGCCACAGGCCAGATCGCCCTGCGTTATCTTGTTGATCATCGGGGTCGATGTATCATGCGTTACATCGGTCACAATTGCCACGTTGGGTTTAATGTGGTGGGCTATCATTTCGGCACCGCGCAAACCAATTTCTTCCTGCACGGCATTCACAATGTATAAGCCAAAAGGCAGTTTCTTTTTGTTCTCATGTAGCAGACGGGCAACTTCGGCAATCATAAAACCACCGGCACGGTTGTCCAGGGCGCGGCCTACGTAGTAACGGTCGTTAAGCACCATAAACTCGTCCTCGTAAGTAATTACACAGCCAACATGGATGCCCATTTTCTCCACTTCGTCTTTCGAGGTGCAGCCGCAATCCAAAAAAATATTTTTAAGCGTAGGCGCTTCTTCTTTTTCGCCGCTGCGCGTATGGATGGCAGGCCAGCCGAAAACCGCTTTAACAATGCCTTTTTCGGTATGGATATTCACGCGTTTTGACGGCGCTATCTGATGGTCCGAGCCGCCGTTACGGATCACGTAAATCAGCCCGTCGCTGGTAATATAATTCACAAACCACGATATCTCATCGGCATGGGCCTCAATAACCACTTTATACTCGGCTTTGGGGTTAATAATACCTACCGCAGTGCCATAGTTATCTACGTAAGTGTCATCAATATAAGGTTTCAGGTAATCGAGCCACATTTTTTGCCCGCTCCATTCAAAGCCTGTTGGCGATGGGTTATTGATATATTCTTCAAAAAATTTAAGCGACTTTTTAGTAACTACCGGTACGTGCTTTTTTGTCTCCTCTTTCTTTTTAGCCATGTTATAAAATATGATCGGCCTGTGCCGCTTGTTAACAAATATAATGATCCAAATATAAAGGCTTAATTTACAAATGGCGTTTACACCGTTAATTATTATTTATTTAACACTCACTTTATTTGGGATGTCTTTATTTGCGCAAGAGTAAGTTTTGTTAACGTTCAAATTGTTGAGTTGAGAGGGCCGGGCAGTACAATTGTACTGCCCGGTTTTTTTATAGCTGCTTCTCCATCATTTTAAAATCTATCCCATTGGCGCTATAGCCCTCGCCCGTTAGCGTATAGCCAAATTTGCTGTAAAACCCAATGGCGGGTGTACGCGCGTTGCACCAAAGGCGTGTGGCACCCTCGCTTTGCGCGAAGCTGGTAATATGGTCCAACAACAGCTTACCAATCCCCTGCCCCTGCATATCGCCAACAATAGCAAACTTCCTGAACTGGCAGTTTTCCCCTTTCGGGAAAAGCGACACCACGCCGATGAGCCTTGTATCCGTAAACGCGCCAAAATGATAGCCCTGCAAATCTTCGTCCATCTCCATTTCATAAACCCGGCTTGCCGGGTACAATACATCGCGGCGCAACTGCCATGTCAATTCGGGCGTTATTTGTTCAATGTGGATCATGATCTCAAAGATATAAAACTCTAAATGTCATGCTGAACTTGTTTCAGCACCCCATCATAAAAGTCTGCTTTATAATCGTCGGGATAGATCCCGGAACAAGTTCGGCACGACCCTCTGCTAAACAAAAAAGCCCCGGATCATGATCCGGGGCCTACAATTTAATTTGTATGCTTAAGCGCCTCTTTTGGCTACTATCGTCGGCTTTGCTTTGCCTTTGCTTACCGGCTTAGCTTTTTCGGCAACGGGTTTTGCCTTTTCAGCTTTAAGTTTCGGCGCTGGCTGGGCCGGTGCCTCGGTAGCGGTTTCGGCTTCTGCAACCGCAGGCTCCTCGCTAAACAAAGGCATATCCTTCAAAATATTATACCATGATACGATCTTCTTCATATCCGACGCGTACACCTTTTCCTCGTCATGATCGGGCGCTACCTCCCTGAAAAACTGGCGCAGTTTAGTCCCGTCCGCTTTAGCATCAGGCACGCTTGCAGCTGTTTTCATCCGGGCAAAAACATCTTTCAGCAAAATGTCTTCGTCATAACTAAAAATGGTGATCTCATCCAGCGCGGCCAATTTAGCTGTTGATAAGTTTGCTACCAATTTGGTTTTTTGAGCGTCAAGGCTTTCTAAAATAAAGCCTGTTTTATTTTGAGCCAGAGCTTTCCATAAACCTGGTTTGCCCGATACCGAAACTATTCCGTGTAAATTCATTCTGTTTGCATAGTGCTTGGCGCAAAGCGCAGAGCGTTAAAAAGATGAAACGTCTGCATCTGAGAACCTTGTTGTTAATTTAATCTATCGTATAGTGCTTGGTGCAGAGGGCATAGTACATGGCGTCTTTTACGCTTTGCACCATGCGCCTTGCGCTCTGCTACCTAATCCTCTAAAACTTCAATCCCGGTTATCTTATCCCCCTGGCGGATGGCGTCAACCACGTCAACGTTCTCAATTACCTTGCCAAAACAAGTATGGTTACGGTCAAGGTGCGCAGTATTGGCACGGCTATGGCAGATAAAAAACTGCGAACCACCTGTATTACGGCCTGCATGTGCCATGGATAATACGCCACGGTCGTGATATTGGTTTTCGCCGGTAAGTTCACAGTCAATATGATAGCCCGGGCCGCCTGTACCTGCCCGGTGCGCGGTCTCAGGGTTTTTTGAGTTAGGGCAACCGCCTTGTATCATAAAATTAGGTATCACGCGGTGAAAAGTTACACCATTGTAAAAACCTTCTTTAGCTAATTTTTTAAAGTTGGCTACAGCTTTAGGGGCGTCGTTTTCGTAAAATTCTACGGTCATGTCGCCTTTTTCAGTTTTAATTATCGCTTTACTCATTTCTGTTTAAAAATTTCTGAACGGCAAAGGTAGTAAAAGAAAGGAGAAAGCGGAAAGCCAAAAGCCTAAAGCTAAACGAGCATTGAGGGTAATACAATTCCCATTTTTTCGTTATTTTTGACAATGGTCCTTTTCCAAAAACGTATCCCGGCCTTCCGCTTTCTCCTCTTGGCTTTCTGCTTTCAGCTTTTAGCTTTCAGCCTAAAAGCGGCCTCCATTCTCATCCCCATGGACGATCAGCAAAAAGACCACCTCAAATCCTACGGTATCGCTTTTTGGGTGTTGAATAATAAAGAGGAGGTGGACTGGCTGCTCAACTACCGTGGCGGCAGTTTTATGATGATCTATAACCAAAGGCTTGAGAATGAGTGCAAGGTACGCGGCGTAAGCTACGAGGTTTTGCCCGATGCCCGGGTAAGCGCCATCATTAATCAGGTGAGCGACCCATCCGTCAACATGGACCTGGTGAAACTCGAAAAGGCCCCTAAAATGGCGGTGTATTCCCCAAAAACCAAACTCCCCTGGGACGATGCCGTAACCCTGGTTTTAAAATATGCCGAGATACCTTACGATGTGGTTTACGATGAAGAAGTGATACGCGGCGACCTGCCCAAATACGATTGGCTGCACCTGCACCACGAGGATTTCACAGGGCAGTACAGTAAGTTTTATCAGCCTTTCCGCTCGTCGCCCTGGTATATCGAGGATGTAGAAACCCAGGAAGCAATGGCACATAAACTGGGTTTTAAAAAGGTATCGCAAATGAAGTTGGCGGTCGCCCAGCACATCCGCGACTTTTGTGCCGGTGGTGGCTTTTTGTTTGCCATGTGTTGTGGTGCCGATACGTTCGATATCGCCCTGGCAGCTTCGGGTACTGATATCTGCGAAAGCATGTTCGACGGCGACTCTGCCGACCCCGATGCCCAATCAAAACTGGACTATACCCAAACCTTCGCTTTCCAAAACTTTGTGCTCGATCAAAACCCAATGTCGCACCAATTCAGCGATATCGACGTGACCCGCAACCGCATGGTTGACCGTGCCCACGATTTTTTTACCCTGTTCGACTTTTCGGCCAAGTGGGATGTGGTACCCAGTATGCTCACCCAGGACCATGATAAAGTGATCAAAGGTTTTATGGGGCTAACCACTGCTTTCCGCGAAAGCCGCATTAAACCCGGCGTAACCATTATGGGCGAAATGAAGACGGCTAACGAAGCCCGCTACATACACGGCGAATTTGGCAAAGGGCAGTGGACCTTTTACGGCGGCCACGACCCCGAAGATTATCAGCACCAGGTAGGTGATCCGCCAACCGACCTGAGCCTGCACCCCAACTCGCCCGGCTACCGCCTGATACTCAATAACGTATTGTTCCCCGCAGCCAAGAAGAAGAAACAGAAAACCTAATCGATGTGCAAATGTGCACATTGAGTAGGCCTAATCATAAAAGTTCCACAGCACCCCAAATTTCAAAATAGCATCGGGCATTGGATAGCGGTTAACGGTATAATAACCTTTGCTCAACCAGCCCTGGTTAAAATAATCGTACATTAAAAACAGGTTGGTGCGTTTTAAAGTGGCCTTGATAAACGCCGTACCAACCGGATACGAGGTGAAGGTTACCGAAGCACCGTTATAAAACTGCGCTATGCCTGGCGCATACGATGGCGCTACGTATTGCGAGTTATACCGCACATTAATGCCGATATTGGTATTGAGTACCTCAAAAAACAATTTGCCGTAGTACAAGCTGCTGTAAAGGTAAAGGTCGGGGGTGCGCAGGGTAGTTTGGTAATCTGTTTTTTGGTACACCCCAAAGTTGTCAAAATGCCACCTGCCAAATTGCAGGTTTTTGCCCACGCTTACTTTCAGCAGGTTAATGGGCGCCCCAACCTGCATGGGCACCGCATCGTTACCGGTGCTGGTGGCGGCCCCAAAATATAGGTAGTTATTGATTAAAAAGTACTCGGCCTTTACGTTAAACTGCAGCGCATCATTAACATAACTAAACGATGCACTGGTGGTTTTTACATTTTTAAAACTGTTGGTCCACCTAAAATGGTTCGAGTTCCAGCTGGTATACAATAATGGGGGGGTGCTGTTTTGGGTGTAAGCCTCAATAACAATGCGGCCCACCTTGTTACCGCCCGATATAGTGGCACTGGCATCATAAAGGTAATCCCCGGCATCGTGCCCTACGGTGATCTGCTGAAAATCGGCATCCAAACCCAGCCGGTTGCTAAAGCGGTAGCTTAGTTTGGCCTTGAGCGTGATGTCCTGGAACGACGCATTTTGCTTTTGGTCGATCTGCGGCAGGCCGGTACTTATTAGCGTATCGCGCACAAATTGCTGGTAACTGTAGTAATCGTGGCGCAGGCCAAGGTCGAGCTTAACTTCGTTTTTTACAAAACTTACCGATTTGCCCCTCAGGTAAAAGCTGTACGAAACTTCGTTTTGCAGGTGCAGCAGCGAGAGCGAATCGCGCGATACATTCTGGTCATAATACGTATTCGGAAAAACCTTAAAAATGTCCTGCTCATCCTGCAAAAACTTATACTTGCGCACATTATAATAAAACGTATAAGCTACGCGCTGGGTTGGCAGTACTTTCGATTGTTCATCTGCGCCGGTAGTGGCAGTGCTGTCAACCCGGCCCAGGTAATAAAACTGTTTGATGTAAAAGCCGTTGTCTCTAAAATTCTCGCGCGAGTTTTGCAGCCTTACGGGAATGGTGGCCGGATCAAAAGAAGCACCGCCGCTTTTTGCCGTATAGATCGTGTCGTTGGTTATCGACCCATTCTCAGGGCCCTTCAGCGTATTAAATATCAGGTTGGCCAACAGGTTGTACCGTTTGTCTTTCGATCCGTACCACGTAAAAAACGCCGCGCCCAAATGGTCGGCGTGCTGACGGTTGTATAACCCGTTCGATCCTATGCGGTTATAGTTTACGCCAAAGTTCCATTGCGGGGTAATATTTTGGGTGTGTATCACCCTGAACACCTGTTCAATAAGCCCGCCGCTCACCAAATACAGGCTGGTAAAAGGGGTGCGTGCGCGGTAGTATTGTATATCCTGCGGGTGCAGCAAATAAGCATCAAACGTGTGTATACCCACATCAAAGCCAATGGTTTTATCGGGCTCAAAAAGTAGGCCCCGCTCGGCCAGCCCCAGGTTACCCAAACCTATTTTGGGCGTATGTATCTGGTAAAGGGCGCTGTAATTCTCAAAATTGGTGAGCGTAGTATCCAGCGGAAAAACTTGGGTGCTATCGTTCAGCAGGCGTTCATTAGTTATCCTGATGTACTTCGAGGTAAAAATAACTGTATCCTTTTTGTGCTGCTGCTGCTTGCGCAGGGTATCCAGCATCTGGTCCTGCGTCAGGGTCCGCTGCACCGGCACGGTATCGCGCATGTGGTTAACCTGCGGGTACGTAGGGTTAGTGGGGTTGGTGTATTGCGCAAAAGCGCTGCCGGCCCACAAACACGGTAACAGTAAAAAAAGATATTTAAGCTTGTTTGTTATCAATTTGCGTTACCAGTTCTTTAAGTATCAGGGTAAGTTTAGGTTCGGCAGCGGTGGCAACGGCCAATATCTCTTCAACCGATACCGGTTTAAGCGTGTCAGGGAAACCCTCATCAGTCAGCACCGAAATGGCAAAAACGGGCAGACTCATGTGGTTGGCCACAATAACCTCGGGCACGGTGCTCATCCCAACCGCGTCGCCCCCTATAATGCGTAAAAAGCGGTATTCGGCCCTCGTCTCCAGGTTTGGCCCTGTTACCGATACATAAACACCTTTATGGCAGGTAATGTTATTATCGGCCGCAATTTTTAAACCTTTTTCTATCAATGTGTTGTTATATGGCTCGCTCATATCCGGGAAACGCGGCCCCAAAGCATTCTCGTTGTTACCGATCAGCGGATTTTGCGCCTGCAGGTTAATATGATCGGCAATGATCATCAGGTCGCCTTTTCTAAAATCGGGGTTTAACGCGCCACTGGCGTTTGATACGAACAACGTTTTAACACCTAACATTTTCATTACCCTTACCGGGAAGGTGATCTGCTGCATGTTGTAGCCCTCATAATAGTGCAAACGGCCTTGCATGGCTACCACCTTTTTACCGGCCAGCGTACCAAAAATCAGTTTGCCCGAGTGGAACTCCAGCGTCGATATCGGAAAATCAGGAATGTTGGAGTACATCAGCTGTTTCTCTATCTCTATCTCCCTCACCAGTCCGCCAAGCCCGGTCCCTAAAATAATACCTACCTCCGGTTCAAAATCTCCTATCCGGCTTTTAATGTAGCTGGTTGTGCGTTGTATATTCTCTAACATAGTTTTTTATCATTTGGTCAAATTGCCTGTCCCGGCCGTCCAAAAAACCGGTACGTATGGGCAGCACTAAAATATTCAGTTGTTCAATGGCACTTTGCGGCATGTGTTCACTTAAACGCTGTGCATCCTTTTGTGTTGTAACCACCAGCTTTTTTGATGTTTTGCAGGCCTTAAACTCATCGGCAAGTTTAGCAATATTTTTTAAGGTATAGGGGTGGTGGTCGGGATAATTATGATGGATAACCAGCCCCGCGCGCATTTGCAGTTCATCAACCAGGGGTGCGGCGTTGGCTATCCCGGTTATTAAAAAAACAACGGTTTCGGGGCTTATTTGCACCATGCTTTTATTACCGGCAATATCTTCCAAAGGCAAATAGCTAATGCCGGCAAAAAATAATTGCTGCTCCGCAAAGGGTTTTATCCTGGCTTTAACCAGCTCTTTTTCAGCCTCAGCTAATTGCGGCGGGCATTTGGTAACCACAATAATATCCGCACGCCTACGCCCGCTAAACGGTTCGCGCAGGTTACCGGCGGGTAGTAAAAAATGCGGTTCGCTAATGCGGTTAAAATCAAAAAGCAAAATGCTCAGGCCGGGTTTTACCGCCCGGTGCTGGTAAGCGTCGTCTAATATCACCACCTCATGCTCTAACTGTAGCTGCTCAATGCCTTTTACCCGCTTCTCGCATACCGCAACCGTAACATCCGGAAACTGATGCTTAAACTGCGCCGGTTCGTCGCCAATTTCTGATGCCATGCTCTCCGCCGTAGCGATCAAAAAACCTGTAGTGGTGCGACCGTAACCACGGCTTAGCGTAGCCACTTTGTATTGATCCTTTAGCAAGCGTACCAGGTACTCGGTCATGGGGCTTTTGCCCGCGCCGCCAACATCAAGGTTACCAACACATATAACCGGCATGGTAAAACTGCTGCTTTTAAATATGCCAGCATTATAGCACCAGTTACGCACTATAACGGCTAAGCCATATAACCACGAAAAAGGCAACAAAAGCCAACGTAAGTACTTGAGCATACCCGGCAAAGATACGAAACGCTGCCGATGCCCGACATTTAAACATAAATGTTAAATTAGTTGAAAAATTGACCATGAAAAAGCTTTTCGCGATCGCCCTTACACTATTTTTTACTATGCCTTTGCTTGCACAGGATAAAATAGACACCAAACTGACCACCAAACTGCAGGACATGGTTAAAGGCTTTAAAGGCGATGTAGGCATTTACGTGCAGAACCTAAAAAACGGCAAAGCAGCTTTTATTAATCCCGATACGCTTTTCCCCACCGCCAGCATGATCAAGGTGAGCATACAATGCGGCCTGATGGACAAGGTGGATAAAGGCGAACTCAATTATCATCAAAAATTAGCTTACCGCGATTCGCTGCTTTACGCTGGTCAGGATATTTTAGGCTCCTTTAAAAACGGCGATACTATTGAACTTGCCAAAGTTGCCATGCTGATGATCACCATGAGCGATAATACCGCCGCCCTTTGGCTGCAAAAACTGGTTACCGGGCAATACATCAACAATTGGCTGCAGCAAAACGGCTTTCAAAATACCCGTGTCAATTCCCGGGTTGCCGGCCGCGAGGCCATGCGCAAAATATATGGCTGGGGCGTAACCACCCCGCGCGAAATGTGCCGCCTGTTTACCCTCATCCGCGATGGCAAGGCGGTTAGCCCCGCCGCCAGCGAGCGCATGTACCGCAACCTGATCCGCATTTACTGGGACGAACAGGCCCTCTCCCAAATACCACCTTATGTACAGGTGGCCTCCAAATCGGGCGCGGTTGATGAGTCGCGGTCAGAAACCGTACTGGTAAACGCCCCGCATGGCGACTATGTTTTCAGCATCATCACCAAAAACCAAAAAGACCATAGCTGGAAACACGATAACGACGGCTGGACGCTTATCCGCAACGTATCGGCAATGTTATACCATTACTTTGAACCGGCAGATAAATGGGAACCGGCTGTTGGGTCGGATAAGTATTGGGAGACTAATTAAATTTATTATATTATTATGATGCTACCGCAAACGGAATAATGTGAATATTGTCTGCTTTCTTTTCGGCCACCCACAGATCATACCCCTGCTGCATGTTCATCCATAATTGCGGGGTAGTATTTAATGCTTTAGATAAACGAATAGCCATTTCGGCACTTACGCCCATGCGCCCGTTCACCAATTGAGATAATGTTTTGCGTGCAACACCTAACCTGCCCGCTGCCTGGGTGATGGTTATTTCCATCGGTTCCAGATAAAGCCCTTTTAAAACGGCTCCCGGATGTACCGGGGCCATACCTCTTTTAATCATATCTGCTGCTCTTTAGTGGTAATCAATATAATCAATGTCAAAAGCATTTTCATTTTCAAAACGGAATATGATCCGGTAATTACCATTTACCTTTACCGCCCAAAATCCTGTTAGATCTCCTTTCAGAGGGTGCAGATCTGAGCCGGGAAAATTCATATCCTGAACATTAACAGCATTATCAAGCAATGTTAAGATCAATCTGATCTTTATAATTTGAACGGCCGGAACCTTAGATGCGTTATCTTTTTCCCAAAGCAACCTCAAACCTTTATGCTGAATGCTCTCGATCATTTACACAAATGTAACGCATTACGTAACACGTTCCAAAATAATGATTACAATACATTATTACTTCCCATCCAGCCACTCCATCGCGTATTGCAGCACATTATCGCCTTTGCCGCTGCTTGGGTTTATCAGCTTATCCGGTTCAATAGCGCCGTTTTGCTGCGCGTTACCATTAGGCCTGCCCCACATGGTTGTTGATGTAAAGGCTACCAACGCTGTTTGCGGTAATTTGATGGCGCAGAGTTCGCCATAATGGTTAGCGGCTTCGCCTGTTGGCTGGCCTATTAGCGTGAATAGTTTGTAATCCTTAACCGTAGCGGCCAGCATATTGGCGCTCGAAAAGGTTTTTGGTCCGATCAAAAAACAAACCTGGCCTTTAAATTTATGCGCCTTAGCTTTAGGCTTTGCTAAGCTTTCGCTCCCAAGGTCCCAAAACGAACCATCGGGCTTTTTTACATATTCGTCATAGTCATTACCATAAATATCCCGGTTGGCAATAATGTAGGTCTTAAATTGCTTGCTCACTTTGCGTTTGCTTGGTCCAGCCATACGGTATGCTTTATCGGTCATGTAATCAAGCAGGATACGGCCCAACGATGAGTTGCCGCCACTGTTCTCGCGCAGATCAACAACCAGTTTGCCTACCTTTTGCTCATCCAGCATTTTAAAAACCGAATCGCAAAAAAGGCTAAACCGGTCATAATTATTCATCGACTTAAAGTTCAGGTACCCGTATTTGCTGTTTAGTAACATAAAGGTATAAGGCTCATTCTGGGTTTTGGCTCCTACGGCTGTCGCGTATTCCTTTTCGCTGATGCCGTTTAACGTAATCGTTTTATCTGTCCCGGCGTCTTTATAATTGATAACATAGGGCTGGCTAATGCCAATAACTGCCAAAAAATACCGAAAACTGGCTATGGCGTTCACTTTTCTAAACGATGGCAGATCGCCTTTAAGGGCCATCATCTGGTTTAAAATAACCGGGGCCGGGCGTCCGTTAATGCCGGTCACCTTTACACTTTTGATCGACCCTTGCGGCAGCAGCAGGTTGGCCTCAAATCCATTGTCGGTATAATCCAAAACCTGTACCGGTATGGCTTTAAACATACCCGACCGCATAGCCTGCCGCAATACTACGGGCACATCCAGACTGGTATGGCCCTCGTTCACAAACGCGGTTGTTTCAGCAAAAGCACGGTAAGCCCGTAAAACTGATAAACTATCGGGCAGTTTACTGATCAGCGAGTCGCTTTTACGTGTTAGTTCAGCCGGGGTAATGTCATGATATAAATTGGGATGAATATCGGCCGCGTTGCTGATCAGGTAGTGAATATCATCTGCAACCTGCTTGCGGCTATATTTAAGTGAGTCTTGCGCGTGGGTAAAATGTGCTGCCAAAAAGATGGGGAGAACGGTCAGTAATAGTTTTTTCATCAGACAACAGACGTTAAAATTCAACAAAAAGTTGCATCAAGATAAACCTTTTGTTATGAAAAACGCGTAGCAAAATATTCTGAAACCAAAAAAGCCCCGCTCATTGCTGAACAGGGCTTTCGTATAATTAAGCGATAATATTATTCGCCTTTTTCTTCGGTACCTTCCTCGGCAGCAGGTGCCTCTGGAGCTTCTTCTATCGCGTCAGTTATCTGGCTATTTACAGCAGTTGGCTCTGCTTCTGCTACAGGAGCGGCGGCAACCGGTGCAGCAGCTTTGCCTTTGCCCGAACCACCACGACGACGTGTTGATTTTTTAGCGGCTTGTTCAACATCTTTACCATATACGGTATTGTAGTCAACCAGCTCAATGATCGCCATCTCGGCATTATCACCTAAACGGTTTTCTAATTTTACGATACGGGTATAACCACCAGGGCGGTTAGCAATCTTTTCTGCCACCTCGCGGAATAAAATGGTTACAGTTTCTTTGTCTTGCAGGTAGCTAAATGCGGTACGGCGCGAGTGCGTAGTATCTTCTTTTGCTTTGGTTAAAATAGGTTCAACATACATACGTAAAGCTTTTGCTTTAGCTAATGTTGTTTGGATACGCTTGTGCAGGATAAGCGATGATGCCATGTTCGCTAACATCGCCTTGCGGTGACTTGCGGTACGGCCTAAATGGTTTACTTTTTTTCCGTGTCTCATTGTTTTGTTAAGTTTTCACGTGCATACCGTTGGGGAAGTTTGTCAACCCTCGGAATTATGCGGTCGCTTATTTGTTTGTTATTAGTAGTTAGTATCGAGTAGTTAGTAGTTAGACTATTTTGTCTTGATACTTGATACTAACTACTTGATACTTTTTATTCTTATTATTAGTACAAAGTATTTAGTAGTTAGTACAGAGAAAATCTAAATACTAAATACTAACTACTATGTACTAAATACTCGTTTACTCCTCGTCTAACTTAAATTTCGACAGGTTCATACCAAAAGATAAACCTTTTGATTTAACCAGGTCTTGTATCTCAGTCAGTGATTTTTTACCAAAGTTCCTGAACTTTAACATGTCAGCAACATCGTACGATACCAGGTCGGCAAGGCTGCGTATGTCGGCTGCTTTTAAGCAGTTTAACGCGCGTACCGATAGGTCCAAATCAACCAGTTCAGTTTTCAGGATCTTACGCATGTGTAAAATCTCCTCGTCAACTTCTTTGGTCTCTTCTTTCGCTTGTGCTTCCAACATCATGTTCTCATCGCTGAACAACATAAAGTGCTGGATCAAAATCTTAGCTGCTTCTTTCAAAGCATCTTCAGGGTGTACCGATCCATCAGTGGCAATATCCAGTACTAATTTTTCATAGTCGGTTTTTTGCTCAACGCGATAGTTCTCGATCGTATATTTTACGTTTTTGATAGGTGTATAGATCGAGTCGATCGCGATAACGCCTAACATGGCATCCGGGTTTTTATTCTCTTCGCTGGCAACATAACCACGGCCTTTGGCAATGGTCAATTCAATTTCCAGCGTTACCGACGAATCCATATTGCAGATAACCAGGTCAGGGTTTAATATCGTAAAGTTGTTCGAAAACTTGGTGATATCACCTGCCTTAAAGCTATCCTGACCGTTAATGATCACAAATACTTTTTCAGAATCGCCAGACTCGCCTGTCTTTTTCATACGAACTTGTTTCAGGTTCAATATGATCTCGGTAACATCTTCAACCACACCTTTGATGGTCGAAAACTCGTGGGTAACCCCCGAAAAACGAACAGACGTGATCGCATAACCTTCTAACGATGAAAGTAAGATACGACGTAAAGCATTACCAATGGTTATCCCGAAACCTGGTTCTAACGGACGAAATTCAAACGTACCATCAAAATCAGTTGATTTCTGCATGATAACCTTGTCAGGTTTTTGAAATGCTAATATTGCCATTTATAATCCTTGTTTATGTTTAATGATAATAGATTTGAGATGTGAGTATGGAGACTTTTTGCCTTTTTTCACTCTTACTGTCTGAAACCTTTTTTTCTTCTCTGTTACGTAATATGATAAAATGAGATATGAGATCTTGACTTTCGTCGCAAATCTCATATCTATTAGCTCATATCTTATTTTGAGTACAACTCGACGATCAGGTTTTCCTTGATATTCTCAGGTATCTCGTCGCGGTTAGGATAGTTTAAAAACACGCCCGATAAATTGGCGGCATCCCATTGTAACCAGTTGTATTTGTTTATTTTGCGGCCTGCTACCGAGTGGGTAATGGCTTCCATAGTTTTCGATTTCTCTCTAACTGCAACCACATCACCTGCTTTTAAAGCGTACGAAGCAATGTTCACTACTTCGCCGTTAACGGTTATGTGTTTGTGCCCTACTAACTGGCGTGCACCTGAGCGGGTTGGGGCAATACCTAAACGGTAAACTGCATTATCCAAACGGGCTTCTAAAAACTTTAATAAGTTTTCGCCGGTGATACCTTCTTTAGCCGATGCGCGGTGAAACAGGTTCTCAAATTGTTTTTCTAATACACCGTAAGTGTATTTAACTTTTTGTTTCTCCATTAACTGAGTTGAATACTCAGATTGTTTTCCTCTGCGTTTAGAGGCTCCGTGCATGCCGGGTGCGTAGTTTTTGCGTTCCAATGCTTTATCAGGACCGAAGATCGGTTCTCTGAAGCGGCGCGCAATTCTGGATTTTGGTCCTGTATATCTTGCCATTTTTGTTTGTTTTTAAAGTATCGTCCGGCCCGCAGCCGGCGACTCTTAGCTTTAAAAAATAATTAATTAAACCCTTCTCCTTTTTGACGGACGACAGCCATTGTGCGGCAGCGGAGTGATGTCCTTTATAGTAGTTACCTCGATACCTGCGGTTTGCAAGGTACGGATGGCCGACTCGCGGCCAGCACCCGGGCCTTTAACAAAAACTTCAACTTTGCGTAAGCCCAGGTCGTAGGCTACTTTACCGCAATCCGAAGCTGCCTGGCCGGCTGCATAAGGTGTATTTTTCTTAGAACCTTTAAAGCCCATTTTACCGGCCGATGACCATGATATAGCCTGACCGCTTTTATTGGTTAAGGTAATGATGATGTTGTTAAAGGTAGCATTGATATGCGCCTCGCCTACCGGCTCAACGATCACGATACGCTTTTTGGTAACTTTTTTAGTTTTAGCCATTTTGTTTCTTAGATTTTAGATATGAGAATTGAGATTTGAGACTTTCTCTCTCCCGGCACTCTTATCTCGTTTTTTATCTTGTTGTTCCAGATGATGATGACCGGAAAGACATTCACTATCTCACCATCCACCACTCATCTATCTATTACTTAGTAACCTTTTTCTTGTTAGCAACAGTCTTACGTTTTCCTTTACGGGTACGCGAGTTGTTTTTGGTGCGCTGGCCACGTAACGGCAACCCTTTACGGTGACGTGTACCACGGTAGCAACCAATATCCATTAAGCGTTTAATGTTAAGCTGCACCTCAGAGCGTAGCGCACCTTCAACCTTAACACGGTCGTTAATAATTGTACGGATGGCGGTTAATTGCTCATCGGTCCAGTCCTGTACTTTGGTGTTAAAGTCAATACCTGCCTCGGCTAAAATTCCCTGGGCTTTAGTACGGCCTATACCATATATGTACGTTAGTCCGATCTCTCCGCGTTTGTTTTTTGGTAAATCAATACCTGCTATCCTTGCCATATTTGTTTTTGTTTTTAAGTAAGGCCGAACGGCGGGCCACCGTTGTACGGGTCCTTACAATTTCGTTTTATTATCCCTGACGTTGTTTGTACTTAGGGTTCTTTTTGTTAATTACATAAAGTTTCCCTTTACGACGGATGATCTTGCAATCAGCACTACGTTTTTTTATTGATGCTCTAACTTTCATCTCTTTGTTTATTTATATCTGTAGGTTATTCTGCCTTTTGTTAAATCGTATGGACTCATCTCCAGTTTCACCCTGTCGCCAGGTAGTATTTTGATATAATGCATCCGCATTTTACCCGAAATATGCGCAATTATCTCGTGGCCGTTTTCAAGTTCGACCCTAAACATTGCATTTGATAATGCTTCCTTTATTGTACCGTCTTGTTCAATTGAGGCTTGTTTAGCCATATATTACTGATTTCTATACAATTATCCGCCTTAAAAGCGGGATGCAAAATTAATTATTTTTTTCTATATTTCTAATTTTTTATTCAAAACTTCGTCGATATACGAAAAAGTTGACAGAATATCGGCTTTACCCTTGCTAACAGCTACCGTATGCTCGTAATGGGCCGATACTTTGCCATCGCTGGTTGATACCGTCCAGCCATCGTCCCAAAACCTTACCCCGGCACGGCCGGCATTGATCATAGGCTCAATGGCTATCACCATTCCTTCTTCCAGCTTTACGCCCGATCCGCGTTTACCGTAGTTGGGTACCTCTGGTTTTTCGTGCAGGCGTGTACCTACTCCGTGGCCTACCAGTTCGCGCACTACGCCAAAACCGTTACGTTCGGCATGTTCCTGTACAGCGTAACCTATATCGCCAACGCGCATTCCGGCAACAGCCTTTTCAATACCAAGCACCAGGCACTCTTTGGTAACGCGCATTAGTTTGGCCGTGGTCTCACTCACTTCGCCAATGGCAAAGGTGTAGGCCGAGTCGCCGTAATATTTATTCAGTACCACGCCGCAATCAACCGATACCAGGTCGCCCTCCGCAAGTTCGTACTTACTGGGGAAACCATGCACCACCTGGTTGTTAAGCGAAATACACAGCGAATACGGAAAACCGTTATAGTTTAAAAATGCGGGTACACCTTTATGGTCGCGTATAAAGGTTTCGGCAAGTTTGTTTAGTTCGATGGTTTGTAAACCGGGCCTTATAATTTTTGCTATCTCTCCAAGTGTTTTGGATACCAATAATGAACTTTCTCTTATCAGCGCTATCTCTTCGACAGTCCTATAATTGATCTTTGACATTATTATTAAATAGCCGTTGGCGTTGTACCCGATGCAGCCGGTATAGCCGTGCGGCCTTTTATCCTGCCGGTTTTCATCAGGCCGTCATAGTGGCGCATCAGTAAATGGCTCTCAATTTGCTGCAAGGTATCCAATACCACACCCACCAAAATGATAAGCGATGTACCGCCAAAGAAACGCGCAAACTGGTTGTTAACACCAAACAGGTTGGCCAATGCCGGTATAATAGCTATGATCGCTAAAAATATAGCGCCGGGCAAGGTAATTTTCGATATCACATCATCAATAAACTCGGCAGTGCTTTTACCTGGTTTTACACCTGGTATAAAGCCACCGTTCTTTTTCATATCATCGGCCATTTGGTTAGGGTTAACCGTAATAGCGGTGTAGAAATAAGTGAACACGATGATCAGCACCGCGAACAACAGGTTATGCCCCCACGATGTATAGTTTGATAACGATATCAATATACCGTTTGATGCGATGCTTGGGAAAAACTGCGATATGGTAGCCGGTATAAACATTAAAGCCTGGGCAAATATAATAGGCATAACACCTGCTGCATTTACCTTAAGCGGGATATACTGGCGCACGCCGCCATACTGTTTATTACCTACAATACGTTTGGCATACTGCACCGCAATTTTGCGCGTACCCTGTACAATGAGTATGGTAAACATAACCACCGCTATGAGGGCCACTATCTCCACAATAAAGATGAACAAGCCGCCTGTACCATTAATACGAGATACAAATTCGCTGGCCATAGCACTTGGCAACTGGGCAATAATACCCACCATAATGATGAGCGATATACCGTTACCAATACCTTTGTCGGTTATTTTTTCGCCCAGCCACATTACAAACAACGTGCCCGATGTTAATACAAATACCGATAAAATGGTAAAGTAAGGCTCATCTATCAACCTTGCGGTTGCAGCCACCTGCGATTTTACATACCCTATGGCCTGTAAAGCGGTAATGCCAATGGTTAAATAACGTGTCCACTGGTTTAGTTTGTTACGGCCGCTCTCACCCTCTTTCTGTAGTTTTTGAAAGTACGGCACAGCAATCCCTAACAATTGCACCACGATAGACGCCGAAATATAAGGCATTACACCTAACGCGAAAATTGATTGCCGGCTAAATGAGCCGCCGGCAAACATGTTCAATAATCCCATCAGGCCTTCTTTACCTTTACCGGCAGTATCCAGCGATGCCGGATCAACACCAGGTAAAATAATGAATGAGCCTATACGGTATATTAAAAGAAATAAGAATGTGTTGATGATACGCACCCTCAGATCTTCGATCTTCCAGATATTCGATAACGTGGTGAAAAATTTCTTCATTGAAATTTATAACTTAACAATTGAACCGCCTGCTGCTTCGATAGCTTTTTGGGCAGTGGCCGAAAATGCGTGTGCTGTAACTTCTAACTTGGCTTTTAACTCGCCACGGCCTAATACTTTCACTAAGTCGTTGCGCGATACCAACCCATGTTGTTTTAACGTATCAAAATCAATAACCGATACGTTGTACTGGTCAACCAGCCCTTGCAGGGCATCAAGGTTAACGCTAACATACTCCACACGGTTAGGGTTTTTAAAGCCCACTTTAGGCACACGGCGTTGCAATGGCATCTGGCCACCCTCAAAACCAACCTTGGTTGATGTACCCGAGCGTGAGCCCGCACCTTTATGACCGCGAGTTGATGTACCACCACGGCCCGAGCCGGTACCACGGCCTATTCTTTTCCTATTTTTAGTAGAACCTTCTGCAGGTTTCAGATTACTTAAATTCATAACATTAAATGTTTTCTACTGCTACCAAATGATTTACTTTTCTCACCATCCCAATGATAGCTGCATTTGCTTCAACTTCAACACTATGATTTATCTTTTTTAAACCTAATGCTTCGATGGTTTTTTTCTGGCGCTCACTTCTATCGATCACGCTCTTAACCTGGGTTATTTTGATCTTGGCCATGACTGATTATCCGTTAAATACTTTACCTAAATTAATACCACGTTGTTGTGCTACAGTGTAAGCATCGCGCATTTGCGACAGTGCCGATACGGTTGCTTTTACCACGTTGTGCGGGTTTGACGAGCCTTTTGATTTTGCCAGTACGTTGTGTATACCGGCACTCTCCAACACAGCACGCATTGCACCACCGGCAATTACACCGGTACCGTTTGCAGCTGGTTTTAAGAATACAAAACCGCCCGAAAATTTACCGATCTGCTCGTGAGGGATAGTGTTGTTGATGATCGGAACCTTTACCAGGTTCTTTTTAGCATCGTCCACACCTTTGGCAATAGCTTCGGTAACCTCTTTAGCTTTTCCTAAACCGTAACCAACAATACCATGCTCATCGCCTACTACCACAATGGCAGAAAAACTGAAAGTACGGCCACCTTTGGTTACTTTGGCTACACGCTGGATGCTTACCAAGCGATCTTTTAATTCGATCTCACTTGATTTTACTCTTTTTATGTTAATAGTTGACATCTCTTGTTGTAATTAAAAATTTAAACCACCTTCACGTGCACCTTCAGCTAACGATTTTACCCTGCCATGGTATAAGTAGCCGTTACGGTCAAAAACCACGTCTTTTATACCTGCGGCAACTGCGCGCTCAGCTATCATTTTACCTACCGCTACCGATTGGTCTGACTTGCTGCCTGTTGTTGCAAACTCTTTTGATAATGATGAGGCCGATACTAAGGTTTTGCCGTTTACATCATCTATAATTTGAGCATAAATACCTTTATTGCTCCTGTACACTGACAAGCGCGGACGCTCTGTAGAACCGGAAAGACGTTTACGTATCCCCTTTTTAATTCTATCTCTTCTTGATAATTTACCTGTCATGACGCTTATTTTTTAGATGCTGATTTACCTGCTTTTCTTCTCAATACCTCGCCAACAAACTTGATACCTTTACCTTTGTAAGGCTCTGGTGCACGTAACGAGCGTATTTTTGCCGCTACCTGTCCAATCAGTTGTTTATCGATCGATTCTAAAATGATGGTCGGGTTTTTACCTTTCTCAGCAGTTGTTGTAACTTTTATCTCTTTAGGCAATTCAAACACATAGTGGTGAGAGAAACCCAACACCATATCCAGTGTATTACCTGTATTAGTTGCACGGTAACCTACACCTACCAGCTCTTGCTCAAGCTTGTAACCTGTTGTTACACCTACAACCATATTATTGATCAATGCACGGTACAAACCGTGTAATGCTTTGTGACGTTTTTGTTCCGACGGGCGTTGTACTACAACGTTGCCTTCTTCCTGGGCAATGGTGATATCGCTATCAACTGCCTGGGTCAATTCACCTTTAGGGCCTTTTACGGTTACTACATTATCATCCGATACGGTAACTGTAACGCCTGCCGGGATCGCGATGGGTGCTTTTCCTAC
>JACXTT010002712.1_pt1 | contig 27812 bp, 27 predicted proteins | sample 9270951 | NCBI WGS metagenome assembly JACXTT01 (sample SAMN15532306, study PRJNA645909) | rock metagenome | isolation source: weathered quartz diorite | place: Puerto Rico | collected 2017-06-21 | reverse complement strand
TGCGCTTGCCGCACAAAGTCCTTGCGCTTGCCGCTCTTGGCCTTGCTCGCATTGGATGGCAGCTTCACCCCGTCGATGGCAAACATCTCGCGCCCGATCAGCCCTTGCCGGTCGCAGACCATGAGCACCTGCATGAACACCCGTGCGATCGCCTCACCCAGCCCGCTCACGAAACTCGCCAGCGTGCTGTGATCGGGCTGACTGTCACCCGAGATCGCGATGAAGCGCACGTTGTCGCGACAGGCCGCCTGCATCGCCCGCGAGCTCACAATGCCATGGGAGTAGGCCAACAAGATGATCTTAAGCAGCGCCCGCGGCTCGTAGGCCGGGGCGCCTGCCTCGTCGTTGCGAAAGCGCGCTTCGATCTCCGTGAGGTCGATCTCGTGCTCGAGCAGATGATGCAGTGCGTATTCAAAAGTGCCGGGAACAAGCTGGCGGGAAAGGTCTACGGCGAGAAAGCGCGGACTGTAGTCAAGCGGCTTGAAATTCGGCATCGTGTGCGAACTCCAGCAGCGACGATGCCTGCATCATCCTCCTCGAGATCACCTTCGGCAAGACGCAAAAGGGGATTTTTCGACAGCCTCAACGCCAGCAATGAGGGGGCGCCGAGGAGCAGAGCGACGAGAGTACTGAACAGCGACGCTGTTCAGCGTGGATCTTCACCCGTTTCAGTTGACACACTGCATAACTACGCCGCTGCGCGTTCATAGTCAATCGGCGACTGATAGTTGAGGGATGAGTGCAATCGGGTTCGGTTGTAGCAGGCGATGTAGCGGCGCACGATCCGGTAAAGGTCGTCGTCGGTTTTCAGATCACAGCCGTGGATGACGTCGGACTTCATGCTGTGGAAGAAGCTTTCCATATGCGCGTTGTCGGTTGGACGTCCACGTCGGTTCATGCTCTGCCGCACGCCCAGCGCGGCTAGCCGCGTCTTGAAGGCGAAGGCAGCATATTCAATGCCCCGATCACTATGAAAGATGAGACCTCGATCCGGGTTGCGCTTGTGCATGGCATGGTTGAAGGCGCATAGGGTGAGCTGCGCATCTTTGTTCACGCTCACGCTCCATCCCACGATGCGCCGCGAGTAGCGATCCATCACCGCTGCAAGGTAGCGCCACTGACCACCGACTTTGAGGTAACTGATGTCGCACACCCACAGCTGATCGGATCGGGTAACGCGCCGTTTGCGTGCCAGATTCGGTACGCTCAGGAAAAAGGCGTGGGTGCCTGGATTGGGACGGTAGAGCTTGGTTGCACGAGCCCGCAGCGCCTGTTCGCGCATCAGCCGCGCGACGCGCTTGCCTCCCACGTGATGATCGGCTTCGGCCAACGCTCGCTGAATGCGCGGGCTTCCGTAGGTGCCTTCGCTTGCTGCATGAATGGCTCGGATCCGACCCACTAACCAGCGGTCCTGTTCGTCATGATGGCTCGCCTCGCGCTGCCTCCACGCGTAGTAGCCCGCGCGCGTGACGCCATGGCGTCGGCACAAATCACTCACCGGCTGCTCACTAGCCGCTGCAGCGATGAAGGCGAAGATCTGCGCCTTGCTTGCGAACAGAACCGTATGGCTTTTTTTAGCAGTTCGTGCTCCTGCTTGAGCAATGTGTAGCGACGTTGCAGTTCAGCCAGCTGCTTGAGCTCGGCCACCAGCCGCGTGCTCAGTACGACCTTCTTGGTCTTCGCTCGCAGCCGCCCCTCTCGATACGCCTTGCGCCAGCGCGAGAGCATGAACGGATGGATGTCCAATGCTTGCGCTACGTGCTGAACCTGAACTCCCGGTAGCCTGCTCAGCCTTACCGCGGTCACTTTGAATTCGGGGCTGTACCGCAATACTCGTTTAGGCTGGGTCGGTCTTCCCATCGGACACCTCCTTCCAAGCGCTAGGTGGAAGTGTCAACTAAATCGGGTGAGGTTTGCGCTCCCCTCGATTGCCTGGTTAGAGCGACGCATCCTTGAAGGCCCGGAGTACTGCGTTCATGCGAGTTTGGTAGCCAGGCCCTTGAGCCTTGAACCACTCAAGCACGTCAGCATCGATTCGAAGCGAGACGGACGTTTTGGCTGGGACTGCCTTTAGTCCTCGCCTGACGATACCTCGGATAATGTGCTTGACGTCAGCTTCGGGATGATCAGCGCTGGTCTTTATGTCTGAATTCTTCATGCGCCTGATGCGAGCCCAATCAGTTTTCGAGGCTCTCAAAGAGGATGATTTCTTCGATTGTCGTCGCTTTGCGGAAGGAGATGACACGGATTTCATTTTCAGTCTCGGTGTGTACGATGGAAACAACGACGCCGCCCAGGAAGCCGAGGGTCACGAATCGCTGTTCCTCGTAGCTGAAGCGGTCGTCTTCGTAGGTAAAGGTTGGCCCTTCAAACACCTTCTCGGCATCGACGAAGTCAAAGCCGTGGTCCTTTAGGTTGGATTCACGCTTTCTTTTCGTCCCAAGAGAAGTGCATTGACGTATTGTGTATACGTCGAGAGACCCTGTCAATGTGTCGGGCGGCGCTCTAACGTTCACATTCACCGGGCGCTGGCACGCGTAGCGTGACGGGTACCGAGCAGCACCGCTGCTCGGCGCTCCGGTGGAATGTGGGGTTGGGCGGTCTCCTCAAACTGGACGTTCACATCTACTATTTCGTTCTCCTTTCCTATCTCGTGACCACCCCTCGTCCGCGATCCAATCTCAACGCCATTTTCCAAATTCGAGGTATTGCGCAAAGACGGCGCGACAAGGCCCGTTACGCTGATCAGTCAGCCACCGATTGAGCTCTCCGTGGCGGTTAATCTCCTCGGGGTGCACCATTCCGTTGTTGCCCTGGGCGCGAGTATCGATGCCGCGAAGCTCATTCCGCATGTCGAGCACTTTCTGCAAATAAGTTGTCACCTCTGGGCCGAAGAGGAAAGGCGCCTCGTTGAGTCCTTCGATTGTTTCGAGAAAGCTCTGCGGACCTCCGCTAAGCGATTCAAGTAGATATTTGTCGGTGGCTCGGTAAAGGCGCAACCGTCTTTCGAAAAGGTCCAAGTTCAGTTTCGCGCGAGCAACCCGCCATTGTTGGAAAGCAATCCAGGCGGCAATGACGCCAATCACAAGAGCGACGAACGCCGCGGGAACGCCCCTGGCCAACTCGAAGCTTAGTGAGCCTGGAACGAACCATTGGCACGTGCTCATTGCACCGTCGCGCAATTTGTACATGCGGCTCCCGTAGCGGTCGCCATCATTCGGTCCCCACCGCCCAACATGTAGTAGACGGAAAATGTCCGTGTTATAACACGGAAGGTATCCGTCTATCACGCAGCCAACCTTGCATTTTTTTCTCCCGCATACGCTGTTCCGATTTGAGATTACGCTAGCATCAAATCAATGGGTTGCCAAGCAAGTACGCCTGGACGTCGCGGCGGGAACGGGTTTCGATGTCGGGTGATAGGCGGACAGTTTCGTCATTTCTCTTGCAACGCACGCCCCAGAGGCATTTACTGTATAAAACCACAGCTATAGGGAGGCCGCCGCTTGCAACCATCCGAGGACTCCTCGCCATTCCTGCGTAGTGTGCGCGAGGCCATCCGGGTCCGGCATTTCAGCATCCGGACCGAGGAAGCTTACGTGTACTGGGTCAAGCGCTTCATCTTGTTCCAGGGGAAGCGCCATCCGACCGAAATGGGCGAATCCGAGGTTGCTACGTTCCTGACGCATCTTGCGGTCGAAGGACAGGTGGCTTCCGCCACACAGAACCAGGCCCTCAATGCCCTGGTGTTTCTATACCGCAATATCTTGGATCGGCCTCTCGGCCAGTTTGTGGGTATCGTGCGGGCCAAGCACTCCCAACGGATCCCGGTCGTGCTCACGGGTGCCGAGGTAGCCAGCATTCTGCAGAAACTGAAGGGGGTGTACTGGCTGATCGGCTGCCTGCAGTATGGGTCGGGACTGCGGCTCCTGGAGAGTGTTCGTCTGCGAGTCAAAGATCTCGACTTCGATCATCGAGCCATCGTCGTCCGGGATGGAAAGGGTGGCAAGGATCGCGTCGTGACCCTCCCCGATGAGCTGGTGGTCCCTCTCAAGCGGCATCTTGCCAACCGCAGGACGTTGTTCGAGCGCGATCGCACGGCAGGTCTTGGGACGGTGTTCCTCCCTCACGCACTCGCTCGCAAGTATCCGAATGCGGAAGCGGAATGGGCATGGCAGTATGTGTTCGTGGCCGATAGAGTCAGCGCCGATCCCCGGTCGGGCAAGCGGCGGCGTCACCATGTCGATGAGAGCGCCGTGCAGAAGGCAGTCCGCGCCGCGCTGCGCCAGTCTAGGATCCACAAACCGGCGAGCTGCCACACGCTTCGCCATTCGTTCGCGACACACCTGTTAGAGCGTGGCGCGGATATACGGACTGTGCAGGAGCAGCTTGGCCACTCGGACGTGCGCACGACACAGATCTATACGCACGTCATCCAGCGCGGCGGCCTCGCGGTGAAGAGTCCCCTCGGCGCCGTCTTGAACCTGGCTGCGCCCCCTTGACCGGGACTCAAGCCTTCTGCGACACGCGCAGCGCCCGGTCCAAGTCTGCGATCAAGTCTTCGGGGTCTTCGAGACCCACTGATAACCGTACTGTGCCTTCCGTGATCCCGGCGGCGCGCAGCGCGGCGTCGTCCATGCGGTAGTGGGTCGTGGTTGCGGGATGGATGACCAGCGACTTGGCGTCGCCCACGTTGGCCAGATGCGAGAAGACGTTCAACGTTTCGATGAACCGCTTGCCCGCCGGCCTTCCGCCCTTGATGTGGAAACTGAATACCGCACCGCAGCCGTTGGGCAGGAGCTTCTTCGCCAGCTCGTGATCCGGGTGCTCGGGGAGCTCGGGATAGGACACCGACTCCACTGCCGCGTTGCCTTTGAGAAAAGCCACGACGCGCCGCGTGTTGTCGACATGACGTTGCATGCGCAGGCTCAGCGTTTCGATTCCCTGCAGGATCTGGAATGCGTTGTGCGGGCTCATGCAGGCGCCGAAGTCGCGCAAACCCTCACGGCGCGCGCGCAGGATGAACGCCGCCGTGGTCGACTCTTCCGTGAACACCATGTTGTGAAAGCCCGCATAGGGTTCGGTGAGAGTCGGAAATTGCCCCGATTTCTCCCAGTCGAAGCGTCCGCCGTCCACCAGGACGCCGCCGATGGCGACGCCGTGGCCGCCGAGGAACTTGGTGGCCGAGTGGTACACGAGATCGGCGCCGAGATCGAACGGGCGCATCAGGTAGGGCGTGGTGAAGGTGGAGTCCACCAGCAAGGGGAGGCCTGCGTCGTGTGCAACCTGCGCGACGCGCGGGATATCGAGCACATCCAGCCCGGGGTTGCCAAGCGTCTCGCCGAACAGCAGCCGCGTGTTCGGACGGATCGCTTGCTGGAAAGCGTTCACGTCGCGGGGGTCGACGAAGGTAGTCTCGATGCCGAAGCGCGGCAGCGTGTAGTGCAGCAGATTGTGCGAGCCCCCGTAAAGTGAGCGCGACGCGACGATATGCGACCCCGCGCCCATCAGCGTGGCAATGGCGAGATGAAGGGCAGCCTGCCCGCTCGCCGTCGCAATCGCTCCGACACCGCCTTCCAGCGCGGACACCCGCTCCTCCAGCACTGCGTTGGTGGGGTTGGTGATGCGCGTATAGACGTGCCCGCCGCGCTCCATGTTGAACAGCGACGCAGCATGGTCGCTGTCCTTGAACACATAGGACGTGGTGAAGTAGATCGGCTGCGCGCGCGCGCCGTGCTCGGGGTCGGGCTGCTGTCCCGCGTGCAGGCTCAGGGTGTCGAACTGATATGACTTCGGGGTGGCCATTATCGGCTTGCTGGCTGTTTTAGTAGAACGCGCCCCGCGCCGATATCGGCCAGATTGCCTCGACGCGCTCGCCGCGATAGCAGACGAGCCAGTCGTAGAGGTTGACAGTGGGATCGCAGTGACCGGGTATGAGCCACACCTTCTGTCCCAGTTTGAGAGCGCCCGGTCCGGCGAGCTCGATCACGCCGTGCTCGTCGGAAGCCTTGGTGTAGACCGCTCCGGCAACGCCCACTACCAGCGGCATTCCGGAGTCCACGCTGTGCGCCTTGAGGCCGACGTCTACCACCGCGCGTGCTGGTACCGGATGGCTCATGACCGTGGCGAGAATAAATAGGCTCTGCTCGAACTCGCGTACGGGTTTGCCGTCGTCGCTCAGGTTGCGCCCGTAGTCCGCGTCCATGAAGATATAGGAGCCCGGCTGGATTTCGTTGTACACGCCGGAGGCCGTCTCCAGCAGATAGGTCCCGGTGCCTGCGCCGGTGACGATCTCTGGGCGCAGGCCGGCGCTTTCCAACAGTCCCAGTGTCGCCTGCACTTTTGTCACCGCGTGGGCGATGGCCTCGCGGCGCTGCTGCGGCGTGCGCAGGTGCTGTGCGGCGCCGTGGTAGGCGTGCACTCCCGCAAAGCGCAGCCCTTGGGATTGCGCGATAAGCCGCGCCAAAGCCAACACCGCCTCACCGGGCTCGACGCCGCAGCGGTTGGCGCCCACGTTGATTTCCACCAGCACGTCCAGCTTGACGCTCGCTTCGCGCGCCGCGTGCGCCAGCTGCGCGACGTTGCCGGCATCGTCCACGCATACGCTGATGCGGGCCTGGCGCGCCAACTCTGCGAGCCTGGCCAGCTTCTGCGTTCCGACCACTTCGTTTGCCACCATGACATCGCCGACGCCGCCGTGCACGAACGCTTCGGCCTCGCTGACCTTCTGGCAACACACGCCCACCGCACCACGCGCGATCTGCCGCAGCGCGATCTCCGGGCATTTGTGCGACTTGGCATGCGGCCGCAGCCGCACGCTTGTGCGGTGCAGGGATTCGGTCAGGCGCATCAGGTTGTGCTCGAAGGCGTCCAGGTCGAGCAGTAAGGCAGGGGTGTCGACCTGTTCGATCCTCATCCCCACCGCTGCCGGCGGCGGCAGCGGAGACGATCGTGCGACGCGTGGCGCAGGCTCGTTCATCGGTGTCTCCTCGACCTGAAAGGCTATTGGCTTAAGCGGACAAAACGAAAGCATAACAGTACGCGCAACCCGCGAGGAAAGCTGGGCGGCGCACATGGAAGGGCTTTGGGGCGTGAGCGTAGAATACGGTGCAGTGGTTTGCGAACCCTGATAGCTCGGCAAGACCTCCAACGGCCTGCTGGCACGTCAGGTGCGGCGAAATATGCTGGAGGTTCAAGTGAGTGCGCGGTGGTCTGGTCTCAGGTCTCTCATCCTGCTTTCGGCGGCGCTCTCGCTGGCCGTGGGCCTGGCGGCGACCCTTGCCGCCAAGAGCGGTGGCCGCGACGAAGCAGTGGCGGAGCTGTACAACCCGGACGCAGCGATCAGGCGCAACGCCGTGGACCAGCTCGCGCAGTTCGGTGAAACTGGCGACGCCGATCTGGTTATCGAGGCGCTCCATGACACCGACCCCGACGTGCGTGTGCACGCGGAGGTCGCGGTCTGGACGCTGTGGAGCCGATCCGGCGATCCCGAGGTGGACAGCCTGCTCAAGTCTGGAGTCGAGCGCATGCAAGACGGGCAGATGGGTCAGGCAGTAGAGACTTTTACTCGCATCACGGAGCGCAAGCCCGACTTTGCCGAAGGCTGGAACAAGCGTGCCACCGCGTATTACCTGATGGGGGACTTCGACCAATCCCTCAAGGACTGCGATGAGGTGATCAAACGCAATCCGCAGCACTTCGGCGCGTTGTCCGGGTACGGCATGATCTACCTGCGGCTGGGCGACTTGGAGAATGCGCTCGACTACTTCGAGCGCGCCCTCGAGATCAATCCTAACCTCAAGGGCGTAGAGGAAAGCATTGAGCTCATCCGTTACAAGCTGCGTCAGGGTGGCAAGCAGGACATCTAGCAGGCTACTGAGAAACCCACAAGCCCGTTCGTGTTGAGCGTAGCGGAGCGGAGTCGAAACATGGGCGGAAATGGGTGGAACGCTTCGACTCCGTGGCTGGCGCCACGACGCTCAGCGCGAACGGCAAGCAGCCTGCTGGAGGCCGCGGGAACACGACGCCGCAAAGCCTTACTTCTTCTTCGCCTTCCTCGTCACGGGACGCGCACGCCGACGCGTCGCCGAGGGCTTCGCCCTGACGCGTTTCGCGGGCAGGGGAATGCCCGACAAATGTTGGAACACCTTCACGACCGCCGAGTCGTCCTCGGGCCCGTAACCGGCAGCGCCGGCCATCAGGTACATCTGGTGCGCGGTAGCGGTGATCGGCAGCGGGAACATCAGCTTCCTGGCCGAGTCGAGCACGATACCGAGATCCTTCACGAAGATGTTGACGGCCGACAGCGGCGTGTAGTCGCCCGCCAGGATATGGGGCACGCGGTTCTGGAACATCCAGGAGGCGCCCGCGCTGTTGGAGATGACCTCGTACAAGACGTTCGGGTCGACGCCCGCGCGTATACCCAGCGCCATCGCCTCGCACGCGGAAGCGATGTGAACGCCCGCCAACAGCTGGTTGATCATCTTCACCTTAGAGCCCATGCCGGGCTGCTCACCCAAGCGGTACACCTTGACCGCGATGGCGTCGAGCATTGGCTGAGCCTGGCGGAACGCGTTCTTTGTGCCGGAGGACATGATCGAGAGCTGGCCGCTCGCCGCACGCGCCGCGCCGCCGCTGACCGGGGCGTCGATCAAATGGATTCCGTGCTGGAATAGCCGCTGTCCCAGGTATTCGGCGTAGGCCGGCGGCACGGTCGCGCTGGCCACGACGACCGAGCCGCGCGCCATACGCGGGGCGGCACCGTTGCGCCCGAACAGAACTTCGTCGGTCTGCTCGGCATTGACCACGAGCAGGATTACGATCGACGCATTGGCGCCGACTTCCGCTGGATTGGCCGCGGCGATTCCGCCTTGCTTGGCGAACGCCTTGACCACCTCCGGGCGCACGTCGTATGCGTGCACTTGGAACCCTTTATTCACCAGCGTGCGTGCAACGCCCAAGCCCATGGATCCGAGGCCGATCACGCCGACGCTCTTGCTTTTTTTCTTTGCTGTTTTCTTTGCCATCTTCTTTGCCATTCTCTCCCCTCCCATGATGGCTTCGCGCAAAGCCGGCAGTTTATAGTGCTGCGAGGCTGGCCGCCATCCGCCGAAAGGCATGAGACAGCGGTATGATGATTTATTCCGCCCGTCGCAACCCACGAATCCGATGAGCAGCAAACCGCATCATACCGCGCGCGGCTTCCGCAACAATTACTCGACCGGCGCGCGCGGCAGCTTCTGGAGATGGCAGCGCGAGCGCTGGGAGAAAGGGCTGCCGAAGATGCCCGAGGGCGGGTACCGCTTCGAGCGCCTTCACCCCGACGTCGCATGGCTACAGGCCAATCGCACCCAGGCCACGCTGACCTGGATCGGGCATGCCACGTTTCTGTTACAGCTCGACGGCGTCAACATCCTGACGGACCCGCACCTGACTGAACGTTCGTCTCCGATCGGTTTCGTTGGCCCGAGGCGTGTGGTCCCGCCAGCGATCGGTTTCCGTGATCTGCCGCACATCGACGCAGTGATCATCTCGCACAACCACTACGACCACCTCGATCGCGAAACAGTGAGGCGGCTCGCGTCACAGGCAGGTGGCGCACCGCATTTCTTCGTGCCGCTCGGGCTCAAGGCCTGGTTTGCGGGGCAAGGCATCCGCGCCGCGAGCGAGTACGACTGGTGGGACGAGGCCCAATTTCGGCAACTGAAGCTCACGCTGGCGCCGGTGCAGCACTGGAGCGCGCGCACGCCGTGGGACCGCGACAGGACTTTGTGGGGAGGCTGGGTCGTCGAGCAGCCCGGCTTCCGCTTCTTCTTTGCCGGCGACACCGGCTATTCCCCGGACTTCAAAGACATTGGAGAGCGCTTCGGCTCGTTCGATCTTGCGGCGATTCCGATCGGCGCGTACGAGCCGCGCTGGTTCATGCGCGTGATGCACGTCAACCCGGAGGAGGCGGTCAAGATTCACCAGGACCTCCGCGCGCGCCGCTCGGTCGCGATGCACTGGGGAACTTTCATCCTGACCGATGAGCCGCTCGATGAGCCTCCCCATCGCTTGGCTGCGGCCCGGCTGGCTGCCGGCGTAGCGCCGGAGGAGTTCTTTCTGATGAAGCATGGCGAGACACGTAAGCTGGCGCCGATGTTCCGGCCCACCCCTGCGTCCGTACCCACAATGGAGCCAGCCACTATCAGATGATGCGCAGTGGTGCACGGGCGCAAGCGAATAGCGTCGACTTCGCCAGCCTCAAGAACCGCATCCGGGCCTGGGGCGCGGAGCTGGGGTTTTCGCGAATCGGTATCGCCGGCGTGGAGCTGGGCGATGCCGAGGCGCGGATGCTCGACTGGCTGTCGAAGGGATTCCACGGCGATATGCGTTACATGGAGCGGCACGGCACACGCCGCAGCCGTCCGGCCGAGCTGGTTCCGGGCACTGTGGGCGTGATCTCGGCGCGCCTCGACTATTGGCCGGCGGACGCGGCAGACAGCGAGATGGTCCTCGCGGATGGCAAACAGGCATACGTCTCGCGCTATGCGCTGGGGCGCGACTATCACAAGGTTCTGCGGGGCAGGCTGCAGGAGCTGGCCGACCGTATCGAGCAGGACATCGGCGCGTTCCGCTACCGCGTGTTCACCGATAGCGCGCCGGTGCTGGAAGTGGCGCTGGCGGCGAAAGCGGGCTTGGGATGGCGCGGCAAGCACACTCTGCTGCTCGATCGCCGGGCCGGCTCTTGGTTCTTCCTCGGCGAGATCTACACCGATTTGCCGCTGCCTGTCGACGAGCCTCAAGGCGAGCACTGCGGCACTTGCCAGCGCTGCATCGACGTCTGTCCCACGCAGGCGATCGTGGCGCCCTACGAGCTGGATGCGCGCCGCTGCATCTCCTACCTCACGATCGAGCATCCCGGCAGCATCCCCGAGGAGCTGCGGCCGCTCATAGGCAATCGCGTGTACGGTTGCGACGACTGCCAGCTCGTGTGCCCCTGGAATCGTTTCGCGCCGGTGAGCGAGCTCGATGACTTTCGCATACGCCACGGGCTGGACCGCGCCGCGCTGCTGGAACTGTTCGCCTGGACCGCGGAAGAGTTCGAGCGCAAGCTCGAAGGGAGCGCCATCCGGCGCATCGGCCACGAGCGCTGGCTGCGCAACCTCGCGGTGGGTCTGGGAAACGCGCCGGGGGATCGAGCCATTCTGCGGGCGCTCGAAGCGCAGCGAGACCATCCGTCTCAACTGGTGCGCGAGCACGTCGCCTGGGCCGCCGCCGAGCAGCAGCGCAAGCTGCGGGAGAAAGACCATGCCCAGTCTTGAAGCTTCAGTTCTGAAATCCGGACTCGCGTGCGCGGCTGCTTCCGCGTTAGCGCTGATGGCAGTGCTCGTGCGCGGGCCCGTATACGCGGAGGACAGCATGAAACTTACTTCGACGGCGTTTGGCGAGAACCAATCGATCCCTAAGCTGTACACCTGTGAAGGCAAGGACGTGTCGCCTGCACTCGCGTGGACCGGCGTGCCGGCGAACGCCAAGAGCCTGGCAGTGATCGTCGATGATCCGGATGCGCCGGATCCTGCGGCGCCGCGCATGACCTGGGTCCACTGGGTCTTGTACAACATCCCGGCGAGTGCTTCCGGCCTGGCCGAAGGTGCGGCATCCGGCGGGTTGCCAAAAGGCACGCTGGAGGGAGCCAACGACTGGCAGAGGACCGGCTACGGCGGCCCGTGCCCACCCATCGGGCGCCACCGCTACTTCCACAAGTTGTACGCGCTGGATGCCGTGCTACCGGATCTGAAGAAACCAACCAAGGCCGCGCTGGAGCAGGCGATGAAGAGCCACATCATCGCGCAGACGCAGCTCGTCGGGACGTACCAGAAGGGCAGAAACTAGTGAACTATAACGGTCGAAAGCAAAGTGAGCCCCTCTCCCCCACGTCTCACCCCTTGCTGGTGGTCTTGCGGATTTCCTTTTCGTCGGTCCACTCCAGCAGCCCGTTGCGGATGTTCCACAGCTGCAGGTTGAACTTGTAGTAGACGTCCTTCACGTCCTTCGCCTGTTTCACGATGGACGTGATGTTGCCCTCCATGCGGTACTGAGCGCCCACCATCTTGCCTTTCTCGGCGGCTTGCTCTTTCTCGTAGAGCTCGCTCTGCTGGCGTTGCAGCTCCTCGACCTGCTGTTGCATGGCGGCGGCATCGACGGCGAAGCGAACCTTGCCGCTCTTCTGCAGCTCGGCGCGGATCTTGTCCGTGATGGAACGAGTATCGATGTACTCGCTGGTCTTGTTCTTGACCTCCTGGACGGTGACGATGGGCAGGTTACCGCCGGCGATCACCGGGTCCTGCAACATGGAGCGGGTCATCGACTCGGCGATCATCTGCAGGTCCGTCGAGCCGAACTGGTTGGTGACGGTCTCCACGGCTTTCTCATCCCCGTAGCGAGTTTTCTCCTGAGCGCAGCCGGCGGCGAGCGCTGCAGCGCCGATCAGCAGCGGCAGCACGATGCGGTGGGTGCGGCTTGAATCGATCATCGTTGATCTCCTTTCAGTAAATGGGCCCGTTTGGCATAGGGCCGTCGGCCCGGTGCGCCGGAGGCTATTCCTGGCTTTGCAGAATCAGCCGGTAGTCCACCGCTTTGTTCGTGGGTGCGATCCCGGTGACGACGATGTTGGTGTTCTCGTTCATGAGCAGCGGCTTCCAAACCTCCTCTTCCCAGGCGCGCATGCCCTCCCGGTCCATCCAGCGGAACTTGTAGTTGATGCGCTTGACCTTGGAGCTGTCATTGTTGAGGCTGACGTCGATCTTCAGCAGATCGCCGGTCATCGTGCAGCGCATCTCGGTGGCCTGAATGGTGGTACGCTTGCCTTCCATCAGCACTTTGGCCTTGATCAAATCCTCCACGGAACCGATCTTGGTGTCCCCGATCGGGCAACCGTAGGCGAAACCGGGCTTCTCGAACCCCTTCTTGGCGGCACATCCTGCCGCGAGCAAGGCCGCCAGCACTGCGATGATGGTCCATGTCCGTTTCATTTTGGATTCTCCATGGTGTGCGCTTGCTCCAACGTTCCTACTTGCCGCCAGTTGACGGGCTGTTCTCGGTTCGTTCCCCGCCCGGTGGCGTCCCGGTTCCTCCCCCAGCCTCGGGAGGCTGCACGAAAAGCTGGGGACCCAGCATGCGTAAGCCTACCACGGCGTAGCGTCCAGAGACGCTGATCTGGACGCTGCGCAGTCCCGAAGGGGTCTGCAGCGTGCAGGTGTGCTGGCCGGGTGGAATGCGGGCTCGAGCGATGCCGATTTCGTTCGGGAGCGTGCGCCAGGTACGCTCGTCGGCGGATTCGGTGGCAACCGAACCGATGGTGACAGCCAGTGCAGCTAGCGCCAGTCCCATGTTGTTCTGTTGCTGCGACTGGTGCTGCAAAGCGTACTGCGTGGCTGCCTTGGTGGCAGATCGGATCGCGCCGCGCAGCATGATGCCCGGCATATCGTCTTTGAGCGCGCGGCGCGCCATCAGGTCGACGCTCGTAATCGGCGCCACCTCCAGCGACTCCCCTTCGGAGGTGAGCTGGCGGGGGAGGTAAGGCGCCGAGGTTTGTACCATGACCGGAAACGAGATGGGCACCAGGATCAACGTGCCGTTCACGGGAATCGGAAGGGGAAACTGGCGCGACTGCAGCGCCGGCGCCGTGCCGGATCCGATGACGAACAGCACGTCGGTCTTGCCGTCGTCCGGCGCGCCGATACGCTGGTCCAGGCCACGCAGCGCCTCCTCGAGCAGAGGCTGGTTGGGTTGCAACTCGTTCGCCAACCGGTATCCCGGCGCTGCCAGGCTCGGCTCGCCCAGGGCCTCATAGACGAAGCCCGCCAGGTAGTGCGAAAGCGCGCTCTGATAGCTGTTCTTGAGCGCGTTCACCGCGGGGTTGTCGATGGTCTGGACCGGATACCCGTTCAGCTCCTTGAAGTTCGTGCGCGCGCCCTTTTTCTGCGCTTCCTCCTGGACCTTGGCCAGCTCCTTGGCGCGCAAGTCCGCGATCACGGCTTCGAGCTCGTGCGTCTGCTTGATAGCGACCCGACCGTTCTCGTACTCGCCCATGGCCAGGTAATTGAGAGCGATGTACGTGAGCAGCATGACCTTCTCGTAGTCATGGCCTTCGTAGGGACGCACCTTGTCGTTGATGACATAGCTGGCGATGCTCGAACCCAGCTTCGAGGGGTCGGTCTTCGCCGTCTGCTCCCAGACTTGCACGGTCTCGTTCGCCGACGTCCAGGCTTTCTGGCTGTCCGGGTAGCGGGGCACCCATCGCTCCAGCATTCCCAGTTCGAGGTAGTAGAGCAGGTCTTTGTCTTTGCCTTTGTTGTTATTGTTGAGGTGCTTGATCGCGTCGTCCACCTTCCCGCTCGCCGCCAATCTGGTGGTCTCGCTCAGCTCTTTGTCATAGCTGCGAAAGACAGCGCACCCGGACAGGCCTAACGTCACACACAAAACGAGCAGCGCGATGCGGCTGCCGCACGGCCAGGGTGCGGCGCGGAGATGCGGCTCAGGCACCGAGTTGCTCCGCCAGGTGATTGAAGTCGACGTTCATCCGCGGCAGCTCGCCGCGCCGCAGGCGCTCCATCGCCGGCCGGTAACCGGCGCGCCAGGCATCGGCGAATGCGGCCCAGTCCAGCTCCAGCCCCTTGCGCGTGCCCAATTCCCGGCCCTCGCGGACCGGGCTGCCACGCCAGTCCACGACCGTGCCAAAAACATCGAACAACAGTGCGCGTATAGCGTTCAACGCTATAACCGTGGGAAGGAGGAGATGGCGTGGGACCGATTATACGGGCGGGCCCGCGGCGCGCAATCCCACCGAAGAAGCGCCTCCCGAGCATGGTATCGGCCGCCGCTCGTGACGGGAATCGGTGAGACGGAAAGGGCGAAACCTCGCGCCGACAGCCCGCCCTCAGGACGGATGCTTAGTGGATCACGACGCCCCAGGGCCGCTCCCCGACCGGGACGTCGGTGATTTTCTGATTGGTCTCGGTGTCGATGACGGACACAGCGTTGGACCGGCCCGCGGCCACATACAGTTTCTTGCCATCGGGCGTGATGGCCATGTTCCAGGGTCGCTTGCCGACGGGAATCGTGGCGATGATATCGTCGCTGCCCGTGTCGATCACCGACACCGTCGCGTCCTTGCCGTTGGAGATGTAGACGCGCTTGCCGTCTGGGCGCACCGCCACGCCGTTCGAGAACATGCCGGCCTTGATGCTCTTGAGCACGGTCTGCTTGGCTACGTCGATGACATAGACGGTGCTGTCGAGCTCGCAAGCCACGTAGGCCTTGCTGCTGTCGGGCAGGAAGCCGATACCCCGCGGGCGCCGCCCGACCGGCACGGCTGCGACTTCCTTGCGCTGGCCAAGATCGATGATGTCGACCTGCGTTGCCTCCTCGGCGCTGGAGTAGATCCATTTGCCGTCGGGGCTGAACACAGCGTGCTCGGGGTTCTTCCCTTCGACTTTGATGTTGGCGACGCGCTTCTTGGTCGCTGTGTCGATGAGTGCGATCGAGTTGGTCAGCTCCACTGCCGCCGCTACTAAATGACCGTCGGGAGACAGGCCCACACCCTCCGGCGACTCGCCCAGATCGATGCTGTCCGCCACCTTCTGCTGATCGAGATCCACGATCAGCAGCGCGTTGTTGGGCTGGTCGCTCACATACAGCGTGTTGCTGGCCTTCCCGGTGGCGATGCCACGCGGCTTCTTGCCGGCCTTAATGGTTTTGACCACGGCGTCGGTCTGCGTGTCGATCACCGAGATCGTACCGCTCTCCTCGTTGGGTACGTAGGCGAGCGGCGCGGCGAGTACGCCTTGCCAGGCAAACGCGAAAGCTGCCGCTGAAAATGAAACAGTGCGCATCTTCACAAATGGTCTCCTTGTTCTTGACGCCCGGCATTGTAACCGCGCGGCCGTTGGGCGGCAGCGGTCCATGGGTTAGAGCTACTAGGAGCCCATCAAGTTCGACCGGGCAAAAACGCGACTGGCAAGCGACGGCCTATGCGCGCCTCAAGGAATGACTGCAGCATCGAGGTGAGCGAGGATTCGGTTGTGATGATGTAAATGGGCTCCTGCTGGGCAGGGATTCGCTGTACGTTCACAAACGGCTTCAGCCGGCCGCGACTGACGAGATGAATCCTGAGGGCTGCGTCAACCGCCATGGGATTTGCAAAACTGCTCACGCGGATCTCATGCCGGTAGGTTTCGTTGGCGTGCCCCATGAATCCTCTCGCTCCCTCCGTTATCTACGGGCACATCCAACTCTTGTCGGTCGAGACTACGCGCGCCACTGAAAAGCTTGCGCCGAATCAGGAAGTCCCAGGACAGCTTGCCGGGACCGTGGAAGATGATGACCGCCAGCAGCCAACCCCAGAGGTCGTGGTCGTTAGGGCCGGACAAGATGCCCGGATAAGGGATGGCCGCGCTGAAGTTGAAGACGAACAGAATCACGGCCGCGAACCGGCCACCGAGGCCGAGAGCCAGGAACACCGGGAGTGTGAGTTCCACCCCCGTAGTCAGGTAGGCGGTAAGCTCCGCAGGCAAGAGCGGAACGCGATAATGCTCGTCCTCGAATAAGGCCAACGTGGCGGACCAGCTCGCGATTTTCTCCAACCCGGACATGAAGAACACCGGCGCAACGAAGAACCGGATAGCGAGCTCCAGAACCGCGCTCGACACATCCAGCAGCCGGACAAGCGGCCGCACTAGCTTCGCCACGGCTTCGATCATGCTGCTTCATCCCCGGTAGATAAGGCGCTTATTGCCCACCAACGATCCCACCGACAGACTCCCGCCCCGGGGCGATACCGCCAGCACGCCACCCACCAGGAAAAGCGACCAGCCCAATGCAAGCCGGCGATGCCGGGCACTCAGCGATCCTGTCGCGGGCTCCCCAATGGACGTTGTTCATGGTGCGCACTCAATTGGCGTCATCCGAATGCGCGGGCTTCGCCGTGGCGAAGTCGTAACGCACGCCGATCCAGAAGCCGAACGGTGCGCCGGGTGAGCTGAACATGGAAGATGGCACCGGGCTGGCGTTGTTGTAGCTGAAGTTGGGACCGGTGAAGAAGTTCGCGCCCAGGACGCCTGCGGTCTGGTACTTCCTGTCGAAGAGATTGTTGATGCGGCCGAACACCTGCAGCCGGTCGGTGATCTGGTAGCGCCCGTCCAGATTGAAAATGGTGTAGCCGGGCACAGGTCCGTTCTGATCCTGGTTGTTGTTGTCGCCCTGCGCGTACTGGCTGCTGGCATACACCAGAGTTCCACCGATGGAGAGCTTGGGCGTCGCCTGCCAGTCGGCGCGCAGCTTGAAGTTGTTCCGCGGAATACCAGGGATGTGGTCCCCCGGCTGCACTTGGATGTCGCCAGCCGTATTCGCGGTCGAGTTGTTAGGACTTTGCACGGTGAAGGACGACTGGTAGGTGGCGTCCACGAAAGCGTAGGCCGCTTGCAGTTTCACCGTGCCGAGGCGCTGCTCCAGGCCCAGCTCCAAGCCCTGGCGGCGTGTCTGCGGGATGTTGGTGAAGTAGCCGAGTGCGTTACTGGAACTGGCGCTCACGAACTGGATGTCGTTGTCGAGATTTGCGTGATAGACGGCGGCGCTCCAAGCGGTGTTAGGGCCGAGGACGCCACGGCCGCCTAGCTCCAGTGTCTTGGCGATCACCGCCTTCAGCGGCGGATCCGAGAGAAAGGCGTTGGGTAACGGGCACGGCGCGTTGGGATCCGCGCAAGTCAGCTCGACGGCGGTCGGAGCCCGCATCCCTTCGTTGTAACTGATGTAGGTGTTCAGTGCCTTGCTCGGGTTGTAGTTCAAGCCGACCGCGGGGTTGAAGCGCTGAAACCTATTGTTGCCGTTGATCGCCGGCGTGTCGCCCAGCTCGTCGGTGATGTCGATGGTGGCGATGTTGTAGCGGCCAGCCAGGGTAAGCAAGAGCTGTTTGGTGAGGGCAAACGTGTCGGTGAAGTAGAACCCGGTGTAGGCAGTGGTGCTGCTCACATCGGTCTCCAGCACATATGGGGTTACTCCCACTACCTGGCGGGCCGAGTCGAAGACCGCGTCCTGCGAGCTCTGCTTGAAGGTGGTCTTGCCGTAGTCGTAGCTCGCGCCCACGGTAAAGCTGTTCTTGTGCGATGCCAACGGCGTGAGAAACGTAAACTGGACGGCGCCGCCAAGCCCGTTGGTGTCGATCACGCTTTGTTCATTGGAAGCCGGGCACTGCTGGTCGGGCAGCGCGAGGGGGTTGCAGGCTGTGCCGTCGGTCCCAGGCGTAGTGAACTGGTCGTTTAGGTTGCTGCTCGTGTTGGTGCTGTTGAGTTGGCGCCAGTACACGTTTCCAGCGAGGATCTTTTCTTCGGTCAGCACTTTGCTGAGCTGCAGGGTGATGGCGTTCAGGTTGTTGTTGGTGATGTCCGGCCAGGTGTAGGCCAGCTTGTCGTTGGCCGAGTACATGGCGGTCGGTATGGTTTGAGTCCCCCAGAGGTTGTTATTGGCGAAGGTATAACTCAGGTCCGCGTCGAAGTCCGCGGTTTGATAACCCAGCTTGCCGAACAGCTGCCGGATGGTGCTCGGCGAGTAGTCGCGCCAGCCCTGGCTGCTGAAGTAATTGCCATAGATGTAGTAGTCGAAGTTGTCCTTGACGCCGCCGTATTCGGCGCTACCGGTGTAGGTGTCCCAGGAGCCGCCGGACAACGTCACAGCCCCGCCTGGGTACTGGCGACCGCTCTTCGTGTTGACCGACAGCGCACCGCCCAGCGTATTCAGACCGAACACCGGGTTGGATCCAGGAATGAGAGTCATGGTGGAAATCGCACCCTGCGGAATCAGATCCCAATTCACCACGTCGCCAAAGGGATCATTCACGCGCACGCCGTCCTGGAACACCGACAAGCCCTGCGGAACACCCAGCAGCGGCGACGCCGTGAATCCGCGAAAGTTGACGTCCGGCTGGAACGGGTTGCCCTGCGCCTGGTTGACGCTCACGCTACCGATGTTGCGCTCGAGGTAATCGGGCACGCTCACTGAGTCCTGCTTTCGCATCTCGGCGCCGGTGATGACCTGGACATTGGCCGGCACTTCATTGACAGCCGTGCCAATCCCGGGGATCGGCGTGGTGCCCACGACTTCCACGGTGGGTGTTTCGAGCTGGGCGGCGGGGTTCTCCTTGGGTTCGACTTCCTGCGCTGGTGCGGACAAGGCTGAGCAGCCGGCCGCGAGCAGTGCGGCGGCGATCCTGGTTTTCATTGTTTTGGTCTCCCTCTGTTTTTCTGAGCGCACACGTCCCCTGTATGGCTAGGGCAGCTCTGATCAAGTCTCGCATGCATGGTCCCTCGAAAGAGACGACAATTTGTCGGGTTGCATCAGTGCGGCGCCTGCTGTGCTGCTCCTCGTTAAGCCTCCAACCTTAACTGCGTAGCGATGTCGCGCAGTCATCCGCGCCTGACGCAACGCGCGTTGTGAGACTCGATCAGAGCTGCCCTAAACTAGCGGCCCTGCCAACAGGCGCGGCGACGCTGCGGATCGGTCCAATGCATGCGTTTTCAAGCTGAACCTTGCACTGCCTCCCGTGTCTGCGTGAAGCGCCGTATCCATATTTCCCTCCTCCTCATTTCTTTATTGACACGAGTTCTAGCTTCTCCCCGCTCAGGTCCTTCGTTAACACGTTTCCTACGCCCGCGCAGTAGAACTTGTTGTCGACAACGTCGGGCTCCAGGGGTGAGGTCTCCTTGGTCTTCAGACAGTTGTGAAAGGAGCCATAAGGGACGCTGACCGATTCTGTCAGGCTGAGCACCTCCGCCACGTCCTCGGCCGTATCGAGAGAAAACTCCTGGCGGTAGAAATCTCCGCTGAGTGGATGGGCCTTCATGATTAGTCCCGGTTTGGCGCCGTCGACCCCGCCTGTCCACGATCCCTCCAGGCCGACAATCAAGCCCCCTTGAATTTGCTTCGCGTTCTCGCCGAAGTACCAGACGTTGCCCTGCTTGTCCTGCGCGAACCAATCGAGCGTATCCTCGATCAGTTGGCCATCGACCTTGACTGTGTCCCGGACCTCGATGCAGGTGACCCCGAGAATCACCTTTGTGTTGTGGGTGACGAAGAACTCGCTGTGCTCGAAGCCTCGGGCTGTCTGACCTTCGTAGACAAGGGTCGTACCCGGTTTCAACGGAAAGTAGGGATTGTCGATCTTAGCAACGAAGTTCGCGGGATTGATCACCGGGTCGTATGGTGCTCCGCCCAGCCGGCCGCACACGACCTGTCGTGCGTCATGCTGGTCGTCGCAGAGCTGCACCGCGTCTCTCTGATCGGCCAGCGCTTGCTGTGCGCAAGTCGAGCGCGCCGCAGCGCCAGAGAGGTTGTCGCACTTCCCCAGGGCAAGCCAATGATCGCTCTGAGCCCCTACCTGACAACCTCGCAGTGCCGCCTGCGAAGTATGCCGGCAGAAGTCGGCTCCTCCTGCCGTTGCGACACCGCCCATTAGGTTGAGAACGAGAAGCGCCCCAGCCGCCGATATACCCGGCGCCAGCGACCTCGTCGATACGCTTTGATTCCTGGTGTCGGTGATTCCCAATCCTTCCTTATGCGATGGCGTTTTCATTGGCCGTGCACCTCCTCTTTACTACTAAAGGGGTAATCTAAGCCCGGGTATAACAGCTGCGGCACGGAATAATTCCCGGGATCGTCCGGGAAAGTTTCCCGCCCGCCTGTTCCTGACCCCTCCGGGTGGGCGGTTGACCGGGTGTAGGCTAGCCCTTGTCACGCCGGGAAGCCTTCGGTATAGATGTCGTATTGGCATCCCTACGCGCATTCAAAGAACTCCCGTTCCGTCCCCCTCCAGCGCGCTGTCGACACAATGCATACCAATCTGCCCCTCCTCCTCGCCACCCACGTCCCGTCGCACCGGCGCCAGGTCTTGCGCGACCTGCTGATCGTCGCCGCGGTCACCATCGGAATGTTCCTGCTTTCAGTCCTGCTTGAACTAAGGGAGTGGCTTACGGATCTCACCCGGCCCCTCGAGCACTACCAGATCGATGAGCTGCCGCTCACGTTCGCGGTGCTCGCGCTGTCTCTCGCCTGGTTTGCCTGGCGCCGCTGGCGGCAGTCGGAGCGGGAGCTGCGGCTGCGCGTCGCGGCGCAGCGCGCACTCGTGGAGCGCGAGGCCCAGCTGGCCGATACCCTCGCGGAGAATCGACGGCTGTCGCAGAAATACCTGCTGGTGCAGGAGGAGGAGCGGCGCAACCTGGCGCGCGAGATGCACGACGAGATGGGGCAATGCCTCAACGCGATCAAGCTGGATGCGGTTTCGATCTGCGATCTGTCCAAGGGTTTGCACCCGGAGATCGAAAGGGGCGCCGGCTCGATCGTGGAGATCGCAAACCACGTGTACGACGTCGTCCGCAGCATGATGCAGCGATTGCGGCCCGCTGCTCTGGACGTGTTGGGACTGCGCGACGCAGTCGGGGACCTGGTTGACCAATGGCGGCGCCGCAACCCCAGCGTGACGTGCGGCTTCGAGTCGGAAGGCGACCTTTCCGGGCTGGACGAACTGACCAATATCACCGTCTACCGGCTGGTCCAGGAATGCCTGACCAACGTCGCCAAGCATTCGGGCGCAACCCACGTCTACATAGGTGTTGCGCGCACTGATGCTTCCGAGCTCCGCATCACGGTGCGTGACAATGGGCGCGGCATGGATCTGCACGCGAAGCGCTCGGGCCTGGGGCTGGTGGGTTTGCGCGAACGGGTGGAGGCGCTGCATGGGCGCGTGGAGTTGACCGGTGCGCTGGGCGCGGGCATGCACGTCACTGCGCGGCTGCCCGTGGCGGATAAAGGGTAGGCGAATGGCCGCCTTGAGAGTGATCCTGATCGACGACCATTCCGTGGTGCGGGAAGGATATCGCCGCCTCTTGGAGCGGACCCCCGACATCGAGGTGATCGCCGAGGCGGCCAGCGGCGAGGAAGCCTACCGGCTGTTCTGCGAGCAGCCCCCGGACGTCGTGGTGATGGACATCAACCTCCCTGGTATGAGCGGGATCGAGGCGACGCGCCGCATCCTGGTGCGCGAACCCGAAGCGCGTGTGCTCGTGTTCAGCATGCACGAGGACGCTCTGTTTGGCTCGCGCGCGCTGCAGGCGGGCGCGCGCGGCTACGTGACCAAGGCCAGTGCACCGGAGGTATTGGTGGAAGCTGTGCGCACGGTGGCGCAGGGGCGGATGTTTCTGAGCCACGACATGGCGCAGCGCTTGGCATTGCAGGCTGTGCCGGGTCAGGAGTTGCCGCTCGACACGCTGTCGCCGCGCGAGTTCGAGGTGTTCCGGCTCCTGGCCGAAGGCAAGGCGGTGAGCGAAATCGCTCGCATCCTTTCGCTCAGCCAGAAGACCATCGCCAATTATCAGTCGGCCATCAAACAAAAGCTCGAAGCCAACACATCGGCCCAAATGGTCTGGATCGCGCTCAAGCGCGGGCTGGTTGGCGGCAACGCGGAGTAGCGGAGAATCTCCGAGCTCACACGTGTGAAGGTGGCCTCGAGCGCATTCACCGCTTGCGGCCGTCAAGCCAAAGCGTCGTCGAGCAATTCCACCCAATGACGGACCGGTAGCGCAGTCCCGCTCTGGATGTGGGCCAGACACCCGATGTTAGCAGTGGCGATGACGTGCGGCGAGCCCGATTCGAGCGCGGCGACTTTGTTCGCAAGGAGCTTGCTGGACAGCTTGGCCTGCAGGATGGAATACGTGCCGGCCGAACCGCAGCACAGGTGCGCGTCGGGCACCGCGGTGAGCTGACAGCCTGCGGCGCTCAGAAGTCCTTCGATCCCGCCGCGTATCTGCTGGCCGTGTTGGAGCGTGCATGGCGAGTGGAACGCGACGCGGGTGATTGTGGAGTCACGGCTCCCGGCTGGTGCCGAGCGCGCCAGCAGCGTCTCGAGCACGTCCCGGTGAGCGGCGAGAATTTCGCCTGCATCCTTGGTGAGCTCCGAGACCCGCTTCGCCTTTGCGGCGTAGCGCGCGTCGTGCTGCAACAGCTCGCCGTACTCCTTCACTAAAACGCCGCAGCCGCTCGCGGTCATCACGATGGCGTCCGCCCCCTGCCCGACGTAGGGCCACCATGCGTCGATGTTCCGCCGCATCAGGTCCAGCCCTTCCTCCTGAGCGTTGAGGTGGTATGGTACCGCGCCACAGCAGCCGGCTTTGGGCGCCGCAATGAGCGAGATGCCGATCCGATCCAGCACTCGCGCGACAGCGGGATTGATGGTGGGCGCGATACCAGGCTGGACGCAGCCCTCGAGCACCAGCATGCGGCGGCTGTGGCGGGGCGCAGGCCAAGCGGTGCCCGTGCGCCGCGGCGGGACTTTGCGCGCCAGGAGTTTGGGGAGCACGGGCCGGGTCGCCTGACCTAGGCGAAGCAAGGGCTGGAACAAAGCCGGTCTGGAGATCACCGCTCTCAGTGCTGAGCGCAGCAGCCTCTGCGGAACGCTGCGACCGACCCGTTCTTCAACCACCCCGCGGCCGATGTCGACCAGCCTGCCGTATCGCACGCCGGAAGGACAGGTCGTCTCGCAGGCGCGGCAGGTGAGGCAGCGATCCAAATGCAATTGGGTCTTCTCCGACACCTTCCCGCCCTCGAACAGCTCCTTCATGAGATAGATGCGCCCGCGCGGGCCGTCCAGCTCGTCGCCCAACAACTGATAGGTCGGACAGGTGGCCGTGCAGAACCCGCAGTGCACACAGGCGCGCAGGATCGCGTTTGCCTCTTTGCCCTCAGGCGTGTCGCGGATGAAGTCGGCCAGGTTGGTTTTCATCGAATCAAAAGTCGGGGTGCAGGCGGTGCGGCCCGAAGATGCCATGGGGATCGAGCGCGGCCTTCAGGCGCTTGTGCAGCGCGAGCAGAGCCGGGTCGAGGTGCATCACCGGCGTGCCCTCGTTTCCACGAAATCGCGTGACGTGTCCGCCCGCTCTGCGTGCACCTTCGAACATCCGGTGCGCGGGCGCATCGGTCGCGATCCAACGCAAGCTGCCATTCCATTCGATCACTTGCCTGCCGGGCAACTTCAGCGGAGGCCTCGTGGATTTGATCGACAGCCGCCAGAGCGGTCCACGAAACGAGTCGAAGGTCTGCTCACGCACTGTGCTCCAGAACGCCGCTCCTTCCGGGACCAGCTCGCCGCCGATCCTCTTGCGGGCCGCGCCGACCCCCAGGCTGCTACCGGACAATCGGACGGTGAGGGCGCCTGCTGCGTGGCAGGTCGCAGAAATGGGCAGGGGCTGGCCGGCCCAGCGGTTCATCGCCTCGATCGCCTGCGCTTCTTCCATCTGAAAGCGCACGGTGAGTTCTTCCTCGGGCCGGGGCAGCACTTTGAGCGAGACCTCGAGGATGACCCCGAGGGTGCCGAACGAGCCCGTCATCAGGCGGGAGAGATCGAACCCGGCGACGTTCTTCATGACCTGGCCGCCGAAGCGCACGTCTTCGCCTGCGCCGTTCAACACACGGATGCCGAGCACGAAGTCGCGCACCGAACCGGCGGAGGCGCGGCGTGGTCCCGAGAAGCCGCTTGCAACGCACCCGCCCAACGTCGCGTTGGGACCGAAGTGAGGCGGTTCGCACGCCAGCATCTGACCCCCGGCAGCCAGCGCTTCCTCGATCTCCGACAGCGGTGTGCCGGCGCGCCCGGTGATCACCAACTCGCTGGGCTCGTAGTCGACAACCCCCCGGTAACTGGATACGTCCAGCGGCTCGCCTTCGAGCCTGTAGGCGTAAAAGTCTTTGCTGCCGCCCCCGCGGACGCGCAGCGCTCCCTTGCGCGCTGCTGCCTCGCGGATGCGCTCGCCCAGCTCGGAAATCGACGGGTCCATTCGGTTTGAGTGGCCTCGACGCAAGAAACGCTGAGGAGCTTGCGGCAGGCCGGCGCGTCGGCGCGCTCTAGAATCGGGGAATCTCGGGAAACGTCTCCTGCCCGCGATGCACGTGCATCGCGCCGAACTCGGCGCAGCGGTGCAGCGTAGGTACGGCCTTGCCCGGGTTCAGCAGCCCATGCGGATCGAGCGCGTGCTTCACGGCGAGAAAGCTCGCCAGCTCGCCGGTGCCGAACTGCAGGCACATCTGGTCGATCTTCTCGATGCCCACGCCGTGCTCGCCGGTGATGGTTCCGCCGGCGGCGATGCACAGCTCGAGGATACGCGCGCCGAAGGTTTCCGCACGCTGCGCCTGATCCCCCTCGTTGGCGTCGAACATGATGAGCGGATGCAGGTTTCCATCGCCCGCGTGAAATACGTTCGGACAGGTGAGCTCGAACTGCTTCGAAAGCACCGCGATTCCGGCCAGCACTTCTCCCAGTTTCTTCTTGGGGATGGTGCCGTCCATGCAGTAGTAGTCGGGCAGGATGCGGCCGACGGCGGGAAACGCGGCTTTGCGCCCCGACCAGAACTTGAGGCGTTCCGCGTCGTCGCGCGACAGACGGATATCTGTCGCGCCGCTGGCGCGCATCACTTCCGATACGCGCTCGATCTCGACGGTGACCTCTTCCTCGGTTCCGTCGCACTCGCACAGCAGGATCGCCTCGGCATCCAGCGGATACCCGGCGTGGACGAACTGCTCCACGGCGGCGATCGCGAGCTTGTCCATCATCTCCAGCCCGGCGGGTATGCACCCGGCCGCGATGATCCGCGCGACTGCTTCACCGGCTTTGACCACCGAATCGAACGCCGCCAGTATGACTTGAGCCTTGACCGGTTTGGGCAGCAGCTTCACGGTGACTTCTGTCACCACCCCGAGCAGGCCTTCCGAACCGGTCATCAGCGCCAGCAGGTCGTAACCCGGCGCATCGAGCCCTTCAGAACCGATCTCCAGCAGCTCGCCATCGATGGTGACGACGCGCAGCTGTAGCAAATTGTGCCCCGTCAGTCCGTACTTGAGGCAGTGCACGCCGCCCGAGTTCTCCGCCACGTTGCCGCCGATGCTGCACGCGATCTGGCTCGACGGGTCCGGCGCGTAGTAGAGGCCGTGCACAGCGGCAGCTTCCGAGATCGCCAGGTTGCGCACGCCGGGCTGAACGCGCGCGGTGCGCGCGACCGGGTCGATCGCGAGGATGCTCTTGAGCTTCGACAACGCGAGCGTTACACCTTGTTCGTGCGGCATGGCCCCGCCGGAGAGCCCCGTCCCCGCACCGCGCGCGACCACTGGCACGCGTGCCTGCGAGCAGATGCGCAACACCTCGCACACTTGTTGTTCGTTCTCGGGCAGCGCAACAGCCAGCGGCACCTGGGTATGGGCCGAGAGTCCGTCGCATTCGTAGGGGACGAGATCTTCGCGCTCGTATAGCAGGCAGTCGGGCGGAAGCGCGGCGGAAAGGCGACGGAACAGATCGGCCCTGTCCACCATTGGCTGGACCGACGAACGCAGAATTTCAGGTTTGCCCATTGGGCATGCTAAGCAGTTGGGAGGATGAGCAAGGCGCGAAAATCGTTGACGTTGGTCAGCGTCGGGCCGGTCTTGACCAAGTCGTCCAGGCCGGAGAAGAAGCTGTATCCGTCATTATCGGCAAGGTGTGCTTTGGCGTCCAGGCCGCGCGCGTGCGCACGCTGCAGCGTGTCGGGAGTGACCACAGCGCCCGCATTGTCTTCCGTCCCATCCACGCCGTCGGTGTCGCCTGCCATCGCGTATATCCCGGGTTCGCCGTCCAGTGCCACGGTCAGCGCGAGCAGGAACTCGGCGTTGCGTCCACCGCGCCCCTTGCCTCTGACGGTCACGGTCGTCTCTCCCCCCGAGAGCAGCACGCACGGGCGCGCGGCGGGCTGGCCGTGGCGCACGACCTGGCGCGCGATGCCGGCGTGCACGAGGGCTACGTCACGCGACTCGCCTTCGAGGCTGTCGCCGAGGATGAGCGGCGTGATGCCGGCTTGCCGTGCCACCTCTGCTGCGGCCTCCAGCGATTGCTGGGGCGCCGCGACCATGTGTGCTTGCGTGCCGGCTAACCGCGGATCTCCGGGCTTGGGGGTCTCTTCGCGTGCTGCGCGCAGGTGTTCGACTACCGTCGCCGGCTCGGCGATGCGGTACTTCTCGAGAATGGCGAGCGCGTCGGCGAAGGTCGTACGGTCCGGCACGGTCGGGCCAGACGCGATCACGGCCGGATCGTCGCCCGGAACGTCCGAGATGGTGAGTGTGACGACCTTAGCGGGATGGCACGCCGCCGCCAGGCGGCCACCCTTGATCGCCGACAGATGCTTGCGCACGCAATTCATCTCGGCGATGTTGGCCCCGCTTTTGAGCAACGCACGGTTGATCGCCTGCTTGTCCTGCAGGGTCAGCCCCGGCGCGGGCAGAGTGAGCAGCGCCGAGCCGCCTCCCGAGATCAGACACAGCACGAGGTCGTCCGCGCCGAGGCCCTGGACCATGCCGAGGATGCGCTCCGCCGCCTCACGACCCGCGAGATCCGGCACCGGATGCGCAGCCTCCACCACTTCGATGTGCTTGGTCGGCGCACGATGGCCATAGCGCGTCACCACCAGCCCCGACAGCTCGCCGCGCCAGTGCTCCTCCACCGCCTTGGCCATGGTCGCCGCCGCTTTGCCCGCTCCCACGACAATGGTCCGTCCCTTCGGCGGATGGGGCAAGAATGGGGGCAGGCACTTGTCCGGCATCGCGCGCGCCACCGCGGCGTCGAACATGCGGCGCAGCAGGAATCTCGGATCGATCGTCATCGCGATCGACTTAGCTGCGGGCTCGCAACCAGGAGCACAACCGCGCCATCCCTACTTGGCTACCTGCTAATTTGCCACCGCTTCCAATGGCCGCACCGACCCGGGGGGCTC
>JACXTT010002711.1_pt1 | contig 27815 bp, 26 predicted proteins | sample 9270951 | NCBI WGS metagenome assembly JACXTT01 (sample SAMN15532306, study PRJNA645909) | rock metagenome | isolation source: weathered quartz diorite | place: Puerto Rico | collected 2017-06-21 | reverse complement strand
GAGATGGTGTCATGAGCGTCTCAACGCGATGCGGGAAAATGGTCCGCGCCATCGGTGACAGTGGAACGATGGAGTACGTGGCGGAAGAAGAAGTCGTAGAAATCAAGGCGATTTCTGGCCTCAAGGGAAACGCCAGGTGCGACGGATGGCTTTTCACTCCACCAGTTGCTCGCCAACTCGGCTTTGGACGCAACCCGTTCAAGCAATACCCGAAGGTTGAAGATCCACGGGTGATCGCACTTGTGGACATCTCTCCATCGTCAGGTGAACACGGGTGCTGGGATATCACGGTTCGGCGCGCAGATGGAGTTACACAGGATCTAGTGCTGTCGTGCGCGCGGGACGCAACGGACAAGCTCTTTGATGAGCTTCCCTTGGCCGACAAGGTTGCGCTTTGTGCTCCGTGGGAGACTGCCCATGCTTGCTGAAGTTATCCAATTTCCTCGCAGCGCTGTCGTCCGTGAAATCGGCCCAGACAACGTGCCCGCCCATTGGACGGGCTGGCACGAATATTTCTATGAGCACTTTCAGCGGTGCGACAAGAACACACCTAAGGAGGCATTCGAGCGTGTCGAACAGGAGATAGCTGACAAGCGTGCGGCGGATGCGCTGCCTGAAGGCGAGGACAGGCTTCTATTCCTGGCAGGTCTCGCCTTTAGTCGATTGCGCAAGGCACCAGGCGTAAAGGCGGTATCGCCTGATCTGTGTGTCTAAAGCGGGCAAAAATGGGATTTGTAGGCGGCCAACGGTCGTGGCCAATGGGCTGCAAAGTGGAAAGACTTTACCGCCCTGGACTTAGTGACATAATGGGAGCCATGCACAGACGCGCCTATGGCTGCGGCGTGCGTCCCCTGGGAGGGGGGTCTAGCGGCGAGGTTTGTAGTTGCCCGAGGTTTGGGCGATTAGGTTGAGGTGGGCAGTGCTACCAACACTGCCCACCTCAGTAGTGACCCACCAGCAGCGCCAGTGACCCACCTCCTTAGTTCGAAACTGTAGTCCGTCCCGGCAATAGGTACAACAAAGCGTTACGGAACGGTTTACAAGGTCGCTAGCGCTGCCTCACCTAGAGGCTGAGCGCAGTGCAGAACCCCAAATCGGTTGTAGCGGCTCCCGCCAACGGCGGGCCCATGTCTCGTGGGATTGTGGCCCCGGAAGCGGCCCCTGTCGTCCCCATTCGCCTAATCCGCATGCCCGCTGTTCGGGCCATGACGAGTCTGTCCAAGGCTTGGATCTACGCGCTAGAGCATCAGGGCAAATTCCCCAAGCGGGTGAAGATCGGGGAGCGCACGAGCGCGTGGGTTGAGGCCGAAGTGGCCCAATGGGTTCAGGCCCAGGCAGCGGCGCGGGAGGTGGCGGCATGAATGCGCCTACTCTTCGTGGGCCTCGCTGCCAGTGCACGGCATGCGGCGAATACTTCACATCTGAACGAACCTTCGACCTCCACCGGGTGGGCCCCCATGGCCCGGGGCGTCGCTGCCTGACCGTCCCAGAGATGCTGGAGGTTGGTTGGGGCAAAAAGAGGGGGCACTACTGGACGAATGACCCTCTGAGGCCTGCGCGGTTCGTGTCAAAAAGCCATTCGGCGGGGTACCCCTTGGGATACATCTGCTTCTATCAGATCCCAGATTCACCAATCCAAGGCGAGTACTCGACGCATTTCACTCCGCTGGATCGGGGCGGTCCAAGTCTGCTCTTAAGGACTAAAGTCCCATCGTTTCGCCTGTTAGCCCGCGCCCATAGATACGCCGTCCATTGCCCTCAGGGGCCACAGACAGACGTTACGTGGGGCTGCGAAACTTACAATCTTGTTCCGTGGGGCGAAGAGCTCTTCGAACTTGCGCCCGACTTTGATGGCGCCGCGCCTGGCTTTCTGCGCGAGCTTGAAGGTTGTTTTGAGGCAGGGACCGCAGCTAATGGGTGCTTTGACAGGATGCAGCTAAAGGCCTTGGAGACGTATCCCAAGGTGCTTCCGCGATTTGAGACAAGGTACGTGGCCGCCGTCTGGGCGCTGTATGCCGCGTTGGTCACGATCATTCTTGCGGTGTTCGTGCTGCGACGTGCTGTCGGCGGATTAATTGTGTTCTTGGTTAGATCTGTGACGGTCGTGCCCGTGCGCTACGTATTTGGCCTGCTTAGCCGAATTCATCAGAAGGTGTAGCTGGGGTTTAGCTGCGACCATTGCCAACCTTCTACGCGCCGGTTTGATTTTCTAGTTATGGGCGGGCCATGCGATTCCTGCCCTATTCGACCCAATCTGGGCCAGGTCGCCCTTCCTGTCGCATCCATATTCGCCCAATCATTTCGTGAGCACTCCGCTGCTGCTGCTGGAGTGCATCCAGGCGCTTCAGAATTTGCCGCAGGGTGGTGACCACGTAGATGCCGAAGCCGATTGCAACGTAAGGCGCAACGTCGCCCCAAGTCACATCCGGAAATAGGGAACTGGCCAGCTTGGCCGGCACCATCACTATTGCGACAAACAGGCCCAGGACGAGCAGCTCGTAGGCAACCGATAGCGAGATGAAGGCCCCAGCGATCCCGACAAACCAGAGAACCAGCGGCCCGTTCCTCCCGCTGCTCAAGTAACCGACAACGAGTCCCGTAGCGAAAAGCCCGAGTACGGCCGTGGGATATCTCCAGTACCACGGCCAGTAGTAAATGGAGGCCAGGCTCCCATCAGTGTCTCGCGTTACTCCAAATCGACCGCGTGTAACGGTGCTCATAGGTCGCTCCTGCTCAACTGGGCTTCACGGCATCTGCTTGCATCCAATCATTGATCCAAGGCTTCACTCGTTGCGTGTGGAGCTTGGCTTGTACTTCTTACGAGCTTTGTCCAGTTTCTTGAATCGACGATTCTCAGCCCGGTTTGGAAGTGCCCAAGCGAAGATCGTGATGAGTACTCCACATACCACGATGGTCAGAAGCCTGGCCCATAACGGTGTAGATGCGGGAAGGGATCCGCTGACTATGGAAATCACTAGGGCAGCTCCAGCCAGATGGAATGCTGGCCAATTCAGCTCGTTGTAGGCCTTCCTTATCGCACCACACCCAGGGCAGGCAGCTGCACTATCGCTGACCTTGTGGCCGCAATCGCGGCAATCGACGAGTGCCACTCACATCTCTCCTAGTGGCTGTAGGGGTCTTTGGTTCCAGCCTTCCCGGTGTACGGGTTGACGTTCCCCTTGGTCGACCAGTTGTTGAACTTGGTGTGGTCTGGGGCTGTGCGGTAGTGGGCAGGGACGTAAGTGCCTGTCTTTGTCGTGTGGCCATCGACATGGACAGGCGAGGAGGTATGGCCACTGCCATGGCCACCCTTGGCGAGGGCAGCGGTCGGCAGCACGAGCGCCACCACGGCCAGCCCAGCCAACACTGAGAGCGTAACGGTCTGTTTCATTGTTTTCCCCTGTGACTGACGTGCACTAGAGTGCCGCCCGAATATAGGTGGGTGGGGCAGGCCGAATCCTTATCACTTGCGGTGTAGTCGACGACGACCGGGCTGGATACCATCAACAGTCCGGCGGTTGCCCCTACACGGGTACACGGCCGTAAAGTGAGTAATTTTGAGAGTAACGTTTGCCGCCGTGGCCTAGAAGCCTTGATTTTCATTGGGTTTCGATCCCCGGTCCGGCACCACTTCAGGATGCCGGAAGCATCCGGGAGAAGTCATGAGCATCGTGCGATTCCTGGGGCCGTTCGACCAACGTGTCGCGGCCGAGCTTCCCGAAGGCTACGTCGTAGGTACCTGCGAGGGTGACTGCGTGTTCACCCAGGGTGCCGGACTCGATGGCGTGGCCAGGCGAACCGGCGAGCAGCAATGGTCGGACGGTCGCAGTGTCATGACCGTGCTGGTCGAGGATTTCGATCTCGACAGCGCAGGCCTCAGGAACTGGTCCACCGGCGTGGAATAAGCGGAACGGCGGGCTGCTGCAAAGGCTGTAAGGAAACATCATCCACATTCGTAGGGTGGGATGGATGAAGCGTTTCCCCGGCGCCGCGAGCGCTTGCATAAAGCGATATCGCAGCCTAAGGTCGCCCAATCAACCCAAGGAGGGTGTCTGGTGATCAAGGTAGTCTTGATTGACGACCACGAGCTGGTGCGCACGGGATTCAGGATGATCCTGCAGCAACAGCCTGATGTTCAAATCTGTGGTGAAGCGGGGACCGCCGAAGAGGGGCTGCGGCTCATCCGTGCGAAGGCGCCCAATATCGCGCTGGTCGACGTGCACATGCCCGGCATGAGCGGCATCGAATTGACCGAGCGCGTGTCGCGTTCCAAGTTGCCGACGCACATCATCATCGTCACGGTGGTCGACGATGCGCGTTTTCCCAAGCGCCTGCTCGATGCGGGCGCACTCGGCTATCTCACCAAGGGATGCACCGCGGAGGAACTGCTGGAGGCCGTGCGGCAGGTGGCCTTTGGTCGTCGCTACCTGGCACCGGCCGTGGCGCAGCAATTGGCGCTGGCCACGCTCGATGGTGAAGGTTCGCCGTTCGACGCGCTGTCCAGCCGCGAGCTGGAGGTGGCGATGATGCTGGTGCGCGGCAAGGCGCTCACCACCATCGGCGAGCAGCTCAACCTGAGCCCCAAGACTGTTTCCACCTACAAGCAGCGCCTGATGGAGAAGCTGCAGGTGGATCACGTGATCAGCCTGGCGCACCTGATGACCATCCACGGACTGCTCGATACCCACAACAACCAGGTCGGCAACTGAGTCCACCCGCGTCGTGCAGGCAAAAAAAAGCCGGACATTCGTCCGGCTTTTTTTTTGCCTGGAGGTCCACGGCCTCAGCCGTGGGACGCATCCTTCTTCAGCGTGTCTTCCGCGGATTCCTCGCTCGCTGCCACCTCATCGGTTGACGGCTTGGCAAGGCCCGCGTGAGCCAGCAGGTCGCCCTGTGCCGGGGTCACGGTAGCCACCGGTTCGACGGCCGCGAGTTCCTCAGCCTGCACATTCACCACGTCGCCCGCCGGCACCTGCACCTGTTCGGCATGCGGGGCGATGTCCAGGTGGGACTGGAAGTCGATGGTCGTGCTCGCGACCACGACCTCGGCATGCGCGGCCTCGACGACGACCGCAGCCGCCTCCGGAGCGTGCGTGGCCGTGGCGGTGACATCCGCCGTCAGCGACGCCGGTGCTTCCTGCTCGACGACGGCAATGGCCTCATGGGCGGTGACCGATTCCAGGTGGGGGACCGGCTCCACCGCCGCTTCCACCTTGATCTCGTTGCCCGCTTCGCCCGGTTCAACCGACTTTTCGGGGATCGGCGGGAGCGCGGGCAGGTTGAACGACGCCGGCGCCACGGCACTCAGCACGTGCTCGGACGCGGCTTCGACCGCGGCGACCACGCCGGACTGGGCGATGGGTTCTTCATGCGCATGCGTTGCGGCGACCTGTTCAACCGCCGCGGCAGCCACGAGGCTCGCCGTGGCAGTGGCGGCGACCACGCCCGTGGCGACCGGGGCGGCGGGCGAAGGCGCGGCAGCTTCCTCGCTGCGGTCCTCGTCGTCCAGATCGAAATGCTCGTCGCCATCGGCCGACTGCGGTGCACCGGCCTGGGCTGCCTCGTCATGACGACGACGACGGCGTCCACCGCGACGGCCGCGACGGCGGCGCGACTGGCCACCTTCGCCCGCGGGCGTGCCCGCGGCGTCGTCGGCGGCGATCACTTCGGCACCGGTCTGCACCAGCGTTGCGGTATCCGGCAAGGTTTCCTTGCCTGCGTCGATGGCGACCGGCGTGGCTGCGACCGGGCGCTCGACCGGCTGCGCGACCGGCTGGGCGACGGCGGCAGCCGGCGTCGGCTGCTGAGCCTGGGCCTGGGCCTGCTGCGCAGGACGCGGCTGGCGCGGCTGCTGCTCCTGGCGGGGCTGCTGCTGTTGCTTGCGCTCGTTCGGGGCCTGGGTGGCGTCGGCCTTGGCCTGCTGCGGCTGCTTCTGTTCCTGGCGTCCGCCCTGCTGCTGCGGCTGGCGCTGCTGCGACTGCTGTTCATTGCCGCGCTGGCGATTGCCCTTGCCCTGCTGCTGGCCCTTCTGGCCCTGCTGCTGCGGCTGCTGCTCGCGGCGCTGCGCCTGTTGCTGCTGGCGTCCGCCCTGCGACTGGGGCTGGCGGTTGCGCTCGTCGCGGCGATTGCCACGCGGGCTCGACGGAGCCGCCTCGGCCTTGACCGCGGGGGCGGGCGTGGCGGGCGCGGCGCTGCCGCGGAACCAGCCCAGCAGGCGGGAAATCACGCCGCCGCTAGGGGCCGGCGTGGCTGCCACCGGCTGGCGCACGGGCTGGGCCTGCGGTGCCGGCGCAGCGGCGGTTTCCTCGCGCACCGGGGCAGGGGAGGACGGGACGATGCCGCTGACGGCGGGCTGCTCGCCGCTGCCCAGGGCTTGGCCCATCTTCGGGATCGGCGAGGCTTCCACGGCGGTGAGGCGCTCGTAGCTGGGCTTGCTGTGCTCGCCCATGTCCGCTTCGCGGATGCGCTGGATCTCGATGTGCGGCGTCTCGAGCTTGTCGTCGGCCACGATCACCACGTGCACCTTGTTGCGCAGCTCGATCTCGACCACGCTGGCGCGCTTCTCGTTGAGCATGAAGTTGGCCACGCTCGGCGGGGCCTGCACCAGCACCTGGCCGGTGTTGTCCTTCATGGCGTGCTCTTCGATCAGTCGCAGGGTCGACAGCGCCAGCGACTCCACGCCGCGGACATGGCCGTGGCCTTCGCAGCGCGGGCAGACGATCTGGGTGGCTTCGCCCAGGCTCGGGCGCAGGCGCTGGCGGGACATCTCAAGCAGGCCGAAGCGCGAGATGCGGCCGATCTGCACGCGGGCGCGGTCCAGCTTCAGTGCGTCCTTGAGACGCTCCTCCACTTCGCGCTGGTGCTTGGGGCTGTCCATGTCGATGAAGTCGATGACGATCAGGCCGCCGGCATCGCGGATGCGCAGCTGGCGGGCGATCTCGACCGCGGCCTCGAGGTTGGTGTTGAACGCCGTTTCCTCGATGTCGCTGCCCTTGGTGGCCTTCGACGAGTTGATGTCGATGGCGGTGAGGGCTTCGGTCTGGTCGATCACGATCGAGCCGCCGGAGGGCAGGCGCACCTGGCGATCAAACGCGCTCTCGATCTGCGTCTCGATCTGGTAGCGCGAGAACAGCGGGGTGTCGTCGCGGTACAGCTTGAGCTTGCGCATCGCGGTCGGCATGACCTGCTGCACGAACTCGCGGGCGTCGTTGTAGAGCGACTCCTCGTCGATGAGGATCTCGCCGATGTCATTGCGCAGGTAGTCGCGCAGGGCGCGGATGAACAGCTTCGATTCCTGGTAGATCAGGAACGGTGCCTTCTGCGACTGGGCGGCGTTGGAGATGGCCTTCCACAGTTGCAGCAGGTAGTCCAGGTCCCACTGCAGTTCTTCCGCGTCGCGGCCGAGGCCGGCGGTGCGCACGATCAGGCCGACGTCGTCGGGAACCGTGAGATGGTCCAGCGCTTCCTTGAGCGCCTGGCGGTCTTCGCCCTCGATGCGACGCGAGACGCCACCCGCCTTCGGGTTGTTCGGCATCAGCACCATGTAGCGGCCGGCGAGGCTGATGAAGGTGGTCAGCGCCGCGCCCTTGTTGCCGCGCTCTTCCTTCTCCACCTGCACGACCACTTCGTGACCTTCCTTGATCAGGTCACGGATGTTCGCCTTGTTCGGGTCCAGGCCCGGCGTGAAGTACTCGCGGGCGACTTCCTTCAGCGGGAGGAAGCCGTGGCGTTCCGCGCCGTAGTCGACGAAACAGGCTTCGAGGGAGGGTTCGACGCGAGTGATGCGGCCTTTGTAGATGTTGGCCTTTTTTTGTTCGCGGGACGGGATTTCGATATCGAGATCGTAAAGGGTCTGGCCATCGACGATGGCCACACGCAACTCTTCACGCTGAGTTGCGTTGATCAGCATACGTTTCATTGTAGTTTTTCCTCGGCTTGCCGCGCGTCGCGTGCCGCGGTGGCGCCGTGTTTCGGCGGCCTGCCGGGGATCGCGCCGCTGCGGTTAAGCGGCAACATGACGGCATCGTTTCCGGTGCCGGGATGATTCGTGGCAATGCACCCGCCGCCCCGGAACCCATTGGGAACCGGACAACGACCACCCGAACCGTTACGATGAAAGGGAGCAGCGACCGGCTGCCGAAGAAGGCGACCGGCGCTATCCTCGCCGACGTCACGGGGCGGGCGTCCCGACTCCACTCCGAACATCGGTTGGGCGGGACGTAGCGCCGGCCGAGTATCCTATTTCGCCAGGTTTTTTTCAATGCAGACGGCAACTTCCCCAGAAGCACCTCACGGTGTGCGTCAAGTCGAGATCGGACCCGAGCGAGACGGGCAGCGTATCGACAACGCGCTGATGACCCTGCTCAAGGGGGTCCCCAAGAGCATGATCTACCGGATCCTGCGCACCGGACAGGTGCGCGTGAACGGCAAGCGGGCGAAGCCGGACACGCGTCTCGCCGCCGGCGATATGCTGCGGATTCCGCCGGTGCGCGTGGCTGAAAAGGAGCCGACCAAGGGCCCCTCTGCGGGGATGGTCTCAGCCATTACTGAGTCGATCATTTTCGAGGACAAGCATTTCCTCGCGATCGACAAGCCTGCTGGTATTGCCGCCCACGGCGGCAGTGGTGTCAGCCATGGTGCGATCGAGCTGTTGCGGGCGGCCAGGCCGAACGAGCACATCGAGCTGGTCCATCGCCTCGACCGCGATACCAGCGGCGTGCTGGTGTTCGCCAAGACCCGCGCCGGGCTGACCGGCCTGCAGGCGGCGATCCGCGAAGGCACGGTGACCAAGCAGTATCTCTGCCTGATGGTGGGCCACCCGTCGAAAGCCAAGTTCAGCGTCAATGCGCCCCTGCTCAAGTCGGTGCTCCAGGGCGGAGAGCGCATGGTGAGAGTGTCCGATAACGGCAAGCCGTCGCTCACTTTTTTCCAGGAGATGGAGCAATACCCGGCCGCCCGCCTGATGCAGGCGACGCTGGGCACCGGTCGTACCCACCAGATCCGCGTGCATGCCGCCCATATCGATCATCCGCTGGCGGGCGATCCGAAGTACGGCGACAAGGAAATGAACAAGAAATTCAAGGACCTGGGGCTGCAGCGGATGTTCCTGCACGCATCCCACATGAGTTTCGAGCTGGACGGGCGGTCATACAGCTTCTCGGCACCCCTCCCGGATGACCTGAAGGAGTTCCTGGATGTGCTTGCCGTAAAAGGAAAAAGAATCCGCCGCCTGCAGGAGCACCTACAGGAAAAAGCGCGCACTGACCTCAAGTGAGCGCAGCAGGTGGCCGGTCAGGCCGCTTTCGACCAACAGGGCGGAAGTGGCATGGGCCACCGCGATCGGTATCAGGCGTGGTGAGCGCAGGAAGCATCCCGCCCACCACAGCTCGGCCATCAGGCACAGCTGCATCAGCGAGCCGTTGGGCGTATGCAGCAGGCCAAACAGGCCGGCCGTGATGAGTACGACGATGGGGGTGGATAGGCCTGTCAGCCGCAGCCTGCCCATGACGATGGCCAGCATCGCCCATTGCTGAAGCAGCGCCCATCCGAAATAGGCGGCAACATGCTTGGGGTCGAGATGGATTAGGCCATGCCCGTCGGCCAGCATCAGGACGAAGGCGACCGGCAGGGGTACCAGCGGCCAGAGCCAGTCCGACCAGCTTCGGCCCAGCCATGACCACGGGGCCGGGCGCCGTCGCCACTCGCTGGCCGCGCCGAACACGATGGCTGCGAGAAAGGCGATGACGCCAGGAATCGAGACGTGCGGCCCCCAGCGCAGGCCGGCAATCAACCAGAGCGGTCCGGCGGCAATGGCGGCGGCTTCCAGCCATGGGCGGGCGTCACCCGGCCGCTGTCGCCAGGTCAGCGCGACCAGCCAGGCCAGGTAGAGGCAGCACACTGCCCAGTCCCACCAGGCAGGGGCGGGGGCGTCGCGTCGGATGGTGAGCGGCTCGCCGAAGGGCAGCACCAGGGCGGCGGGCCGGTGCGCGCGGACGAAGTCGCGCAACGACACCATGGCTTCGGCGGACGACCCGGCAGGCAGACGCACCAACGGCGCGGCCAGTTCGGGGAGCGGCAGGGCGCCGTGCTGCAGGGGGAACCGGATGTCTCCGGCGTCCACGCCGATGGCGGCGGGCAGGCTCAGTGGGCTCGTAGCGGCAAGAGCCACGTCGCCCAGCTCCAGCGCAGAATCCGCTGGAACCTGCAGGCGCAGGCGCAGCATGTAGGTCACCACGCCGGGCGCCTCACAGGCCGAACCCGTAACCGTGCGCCACGAGGCCTTGCTCATATCGACCGACAACCGGGTCTCGTCGGGCGTGATCCGCGCGGCGTCCACCGCGATACAGGCGGGACTGGATTCGCTGGCCTGGTAACTGAGGGCGAGCGAGCCGGTGGCGCTGCTGCGGAGTTGCAACTGCAAGCGTGGCCAGTGCGCCGCATCGATCGGGCTGTCCAGCGGCAGCCCCAGCTCGAACGGCGAGCCGTCGTGGCTGGTGATCCGCAGCGCATCGGGGCCCCGCGTGACCGTGGCCGCGCCGAAGACGCGGCTGGCAACGAGGTCCGTCGGGGCGCGCAGATGCCATTGCCACAGTGGCTGGCCACCGTGCAGTGCGGTCAGCTCCTGCTGTGCGTCCTGGACCAGCCGCGCACGCGTTATCCAGGAGGACAGGAACGCCATCAGCCACAGCAGCGCGATCACCGCCAGCGCGAAGCCGGCAGTGCTGGCCATGCGGCGGGTGGCACCGGGGGCGCTCAATGCTCGAGCAACGCCTCGACACGCGCGGCGCAGACGAAATCGTTGAGCGACAGGCCGCCCACGTCATGCGTCGACCACAGCACCTGGCAATGGCCGTAGCCGGCTTCCAGGTCGGGGTGGTGGTCTTCCTGGTTGGCCATGAAGCCCACGGCGTTGATGAAACCCAGCGTGTGGTGGAAGTCGCGGAACTTGAAGTCCTTCACGATGGCCTTACCGTCCGGGGTGACCTGCCAGCCGGGCAGCGTGGCAAGCAGTTCGTTGACCTTGGCCGTGTCCAGCGCGTGTTCCTTGCCCTTGCGCGGCGTGCAGTGCTGGCTGGCGAGTGGGCTATGGCTCATGGCAGTCGGGTCCGTGTCTGGGGAAAGATGCGAAGCGTCGAAGCTCGGTGGGCAAAAGTCAAAACCGGCAGCGACATCAAAATAGGACTAAAATGGTGCTGTATTTCCGGCCAGGCCGGAGTTTCAGCTGGAGTGGACATGATCGAGATTTCCGAACGCGCGCAGAAGCACTTCCTGCGCTTGCTCTCGCAGCAGGGCATCGACGGATTGAGCATCCGCCTGCGCGTGACCGCGCCGGGTACCCCGGCCGCCAATTGCGAGCTGGAGTTCGCCGAGCCCGAGGAGCTCACCGGGCAGGAATGGACCATCGTCTGCGATGGTTTCGATTTCCATGTGGAGGGGGACAGCGCCTCCTGGCTGGAAGGCGCCAGCATCGATTTCGAGCCGAACGCCACCGGCGGCCAGCTCAATATCCGCGCGCCGCGCATCAAGGGTGAGATTCCGGGCGAGAACGCCGGCCTGATCGAGCGCGTGCGTTACGTGCTGGAGGCCGAGGTCAACCCGAAGATCGCCTCGCACGGCGGGCGCGTGAGCCTGCTGGAGGTGGATGCCGACGGCGTGGTGGTGCTGCAGTTCGGCGGTGGTTGCCACGGTTGCGCCTCGGTGGATGTCACGCTCAAGCATGGCGTGGAGAAGACCCTGCGCGAGCGCGTGCCGGAAATCACCGCGGTGCGCGACGCCACCGACCACAGCGGCGGCAGCAATCCGTACTACCGCAAGAAGGAAGGCCATTCGGCGATGGGCTGAGCGGCCGTCGCCAGCGCTAACAAGAAAAAGGCCCGCTCGAAGCGGGCCTTTTTGCCGTCTGGGGCCTGGCGCTTACTTGTCGCCCTGGATGTGGCCCTTCACCGTGTCCAGCTTGGTCGGCAGGCTGGAGAAGTAGGCGGCGACATCCTCGATGTCCTGCTCGGAGAGGGTGGCGACGAAGCCCTTCATGATGGCGTTGTCGCGCTGGCCGCTCTTGTACTCGTGCAGGGCCTGCTGGATGTACATGTTGTACTGGCCGGCCAGGCGCGGGTACTGCGGATCGACCGCGTTGCCGTCGGCACCGTGGCAGGCGAAGCAGGTCGCGGCCTTCTGCTTGCCGTTCTCGATGCTGCCGGCGGCGAAGATCTGGGTGGAGGCGAACGCCAGGACGGCGCCGAATGAAAGCAGGGTCAGTGCACGTTTCATGCGGATCAGTGTCCTTGGCTTACTTGGCGAGGCTGGAGAGGTAGGCGGCGATGTCTTCGATGTCCTTGTCGGACAGACTCTGCGCCTGAGCCATCATCGTCGGATGCTTGCGGTCGCCGCTCTTGTAGCCATGCAGCGCGTTGACGATGTATTGCTCGTTCTGGCCGGCGATGCGCGGCACAGGGTAGTTCGGATAAGCGTTGGCGTAGCCAGGCACGCCATGGCAGCCGTTGCAGGTGTAGATCAACTTGCGTCCGGCAGCCTTGTCACCCTCGGCATGCACGCTGGCAGTGGCGAAGAGAGCTGCGGCCACGGTCAGGCCAAGCAGTTGCAGTCGAGTCATCAGAAACGTCCCCACGATTCCGGCTGGTACATGGTGAAAAGTCACGGAAGTATAGTCGTTGCCTTCACGATGGGACAACATGTCGCAAGCCACTGATTCTTATCAGCGCGCGGCGTCATGCTCTGGGAAAGGCGGCGCCTGGACCTCGGTTCGGCGCCCATCAACCAAAGGGAGCGGGCATGACGAGCAGGCTGGCTGTGCATTCGGGCGGGCGCGGGTGGAAGGTGGTGATGGCGCAACTTCTGGCCGTGGCGGGTGCCTGTTTCGTATCCGCCGCCATGGCGGCGACGCCTCCGGCGGACTACCGCATCGTCGGCTATGTGGTGGACAACGCGCCCTTGCCGTCGGTGAGCGCGAACAAACTGGACGTCATCAACTACGCCTTCGCCAAGCTGGATCCCAAGGGTGGCGTGGTGTTGCCCAGCCCGGTGGCGGACAGGACGCTGGCGAGCTTCGTCGCGTTGCGCAAGGTCAATCCACGGCTCAAGGTGATCGTCTCCATCGGCGGCTGGGGCGCCGACTATTTCTCCGAAGCCGCGCTCACCGAATCCTCGCGCAGGCACGTGGCCGACGGCGTGGTGGCCCTGCTGGAGAAACACGACGTCGACGGCGTCGACCTGGACTGGGAATACCCCACGCTGCCGGGGCCGGGCATCAGCCACCGGCCGGAAGACAAGCGCAATTTCAGCCTGCTGCTGGAAACCCTGCGCTCGCGCCTGGACCAGCTCGGCGCGAAGCACGGTGGTCGCCACTACCTGTTGACCATCGCCGCGGCGGACGGCGAGTTCGTGGCGGGCATCGAGCTCGAGCGCGCCTCGCGTTCGCTCGACTGGATCAACCTGATGACCTACGACTTCCACAACAGCCTGACGCCGACCACGGGCCATCACGCGGGCCTGCATCTTTCCGCCGTGGCGCCGGCGGACGATCGCGCGGGCGACAAGGCGGTGGCGCAATTCCTTGCCGCGGGCGTGCCCGCGAAGAAGCTCAACCTGGGCGTGGCGTTCTATGGCCGCGCCTTCGGCGGCGTCGATCCGGCGCACGACGGCCTGCAGCAGAAATACGCCAAGTACCAGGACTCTCCCTCCTGGCGCGAGCTGGTGGCCAGCTATATCGACAAGAACGGCTATGTGCGGCACTGGGACGCGAAGGCCGAGGCACCGTACCTGTGGAACGCGGCCACGCACACCTTCGTGAGCTACGAAGATCCCGAGTCGCTGCGCGCGAAGACAGCCTTCGTCAAGGCGAAGGGACTCGGTGGCGTGATGTACTGGGAGCACAGCCTCGATCGCAACGAAGAGTTGCTGGACGTGCTGGACTCCTCGCTGCGCTAAAACCGGCGGCAGGTGCGCGGGGCGGCGGCAGGTTTCGCGCCGGCCCCGGTGCGGAGCGCTAGAACAGGCTCTTGAAGATATGAATGCCGGCGGTGTATTCGCCGATGATGGTGCCGAAGCTCACCAGGAAGAAGTTGAGCAGGGTGCGCGCCACGCGATTGCTCCACCAGCCGCGCCAGTGGCCGATGTCGTCGCGTAGCGTGTCGAAATCGGCGACACGCGGACGACGTATCCAGGCTTCGGTCATGGCACTGATGCCGCCGGACGGAATACCGGGACGGAACGGCTTGATCGGTCCCGCCACGAAGGCGGCCAGAGCGCTGAGCGGATGTGCGCCGGCGATGATCGCGCCCAGCAGCGAAAAGCCGCCGGTATAGAGCACCCAGTCGCGCAGGGCGGCCGCGCCCAGCGAGGTGTTGCGATGGAAGGCGAAGCCGATCGCGGCGAATACCGCGAGCACCAGGCCGACCGCCACCCATTTCGGCCAACGGGCCTTCGGCGGTGCGGCGGCCAGCGTGGACGCTTCGACGGACGGATCGCTCTGCTGGGTGCGCAACTGCTCGCACAGTCCCTTCAGGTGCCCGGCGCCGATCACCACCAGTACGCGCCGGCCTTCGCCGTAGCCCGATTGCGTGGCCTGCTCGCGCAGGCGCGCGGCCATGTAGCTGTCGCGCTCGGCGATCAGGCTGCGGTACAGCGGCGCCGACTGCGTGGCGAACTCACTGAACGCGCTCTCCAGCATGTCGCCCTGCTTGAGCTTCTCGATTTCGGTTTCCGCGATGTCCTGGCGCTCGAACACGCTGGCGATCAGGCCACCCATCAGTCCGAAGCGCTGCCAGAAACCGACGCTGTGCCAGGCGCGGCGCAGCGTGATGCCCACTTCGCGGTCCACCAGCCAAACCGGCAGGCCGCGCTGCTCGGCGCCTTCCATGCCGGCCTTCATTTCGGCGCCCGGCTGGATGCCGTACTGCTCGGCCAGGCGCTTCTGGAACGAGGACAGCACGAGGCTGGCGGCCACCATGCCGGCCTTGCCCTGGCGGATGACCTGGAACAGGTCCATCTGCTTGAACGCATCGGGATCGCGCATGCCCTGGGCGCGGCTGTCGCATAGCTCCACCGCCACGGCATCGAAATGCTCATGTCCGAGCAGGGCCTCGACGGCTTCCACGCTGGTGCGCGACACGTGGGCCGTACCGAGCACGACGTACTCCACACCGTCGCGGGTGACGCGTTCGATGGGCTGATCGCGCAGCACGGGCGGCAGGGAGTCGGTCAAGTCGGTCAGGCTCATGCGTGGCGTCAATAGGGCGGGGTCTAACCCTGCATGGGGATGACCCGGACACGGCTCAAGCCGGGCCCGGGTGGGCATTCATCAGTCGCGGAACCGCTTGAGCAGGTCGCCGTAGGCGTCGATGCGGCGGTCGCGCAGGAACGGCCAGATGCGGCGCACATGCTCGCTGCGGGCCATGTCGACGTCGACCACGAGCAGTTCGCGCCGGTCGGTGCCGGCCTGGGCCAGGAACTCGCCCTGAGGGCCGGCCACGAAGCTGGTGCCCCAGAACTGGATGCCATTGCCCACGCCGGCCACGTCGGGCTCATAGCCCGTGCGATTGCAGGCCAGCAGCGGCAGGCCATTGGCCACGGCGTGGCCGCGCTGCACGGTCACCCATGCTTCGCGCTGGCGATCCTTCTCGGCCTGGTCGTCCTTCGGGTCCCAGCCGATCGCGGTGGGGTACAGCAGCAGATCGGCGCCGGCCAGCGCCATCAGGCGCGCCGCTTCCGGATACCACTGGTCCCAGCACACCAGCACGCCCAGGCGGCCCACCGAGGTGTCGATCGGGTCGAAGCCCAGGTCGCCCGGCGTGAAGTAGAACTTCTCGTAGAACGCCGGATCGTCGGGAATGTGCATCTTGCGGTACTTGCCCGCGATCACCGCCGAGCGGTCGAACACCACCGCGGTGTTGTGGTACAGGCCGGTGGCGCGCTTCTCGAACAGCGAGGCCACCACCACCAGCTTGAGCTCGTGCGCCAGGCGGCCGATGCGCTCGGTGCTGGGTCCCGGGATGCTCTCGGCGCGGTCGAACTCGTCCACCGACTCGTGCTGGCAGAAATACGGGCCGTTGTGCAGTTCCTGCAGCAGCACCAGCTCCGCGCCCTTGGCCGCGGCTTCGCGCAGGCCGGCTTCGATGGCGTCGAGATTGGCGTCGCGGCTGCCGCGGTCGGTTTCCTGCAGCAGCGCGACTTTGAGGGTCTTGCGGGTCATCGGCGTCTTCTCGGGTGGGGGCTGCCGGTGAGGCTGGCCGCCAATTCTAACGGATACGGCCCCGCGCCCACGGTGCGTGGGCGGCCGGGGCCCGCGGCACCTATATGGTGCGCGCCGCGCCGGTTTCCAGCGCGCCTGGGGTCAAACGATGCCGGCGGGCAGCTGCATGGTGATGCAGTGCAGGCTGCCGTTCTGCCAGATCAGGGGGCGACAGGGGACTTGCACCACCTCGCGGCCCGGATGGGCCTCGGCAATGATGCGTGCCGCCTCGTCGTCGGCCGTGTCGCCATAGGCCGGTACCAGCACGGCGTCGTTGACGATCAGGTAGTTCGCGTAGGACGCGGCGAGGCGCCGGCCCTCGTCGAGGATCGGGCGGGCCCAGGGCAGGGGATAGAGCTGGTAGGGGCGACCGTCCGGCGTGCGCAGCGCGGCCAGTTCCTCGCCCATGCGGCGCAGTTCGTCGTAGTGCGGGTCGTCCCGGTCGTCGCAGGCCTGGTAGACGATGCGGTCGCCCGGGGCGAATCGCGCCAGCGTATCGATGTGCGCGTCGGTATCGTCGCCTTCGAGATACCCGTAATCCAGCCACAGCACGCGCCGGGCGTGCAGGCTGTCGCCGAGGATGGCGCTCATTTCCTCGCGGGACTGCTCGGGGTGGCGCTGGGCAAGGCAGCGCCAGGTGGTGAGCACGGTGCCCACGCCATCGCTTTCGATGCCGCCGCCTTCCAGCGCCCAGTCGACGCGCTTGTGCGCGGCCTTGCCGAACACGCCTTCGCCGACCAGGCCGGCGATCAGGGCATCGTCCTGTTCCGCGCCGAACTTGCCGCCCCAGCCGGTGAAGCGGAAATCGGTGAGCTGGAAGTGGCCGTCGTCGGTCCTGAGCGTGATGGGACCCGAGTCGCGCAGCCAGGTGTCGTCGTAGGGCAGCTCGACGAAGCGGATCTTGGACAGGTCCACACCTTCGCCGGTGAGCAGGGCCTGCACGCGCAGGCGCAGCTCGTTGCCGGCCACCACGATGATCAGGGGCTGGAAGCGGGTGACGGCCGCGGCCAGCGCCACATAGGTGGTTTCCACGTCGGCCAGGCGGTCGGCCCAATCGGTGTCGGCGTGCGGCCAGGCGATCAGTACGGCCGATTGCGGCTCCCATTCCGCCGGTAGGCGCAGGCTAGGGTCAGTCATCGTGAGCGTGTCTCTTCCAAGGGGAGGGCAGCGCTAGCGGGGCGGCAGGCTGCGAGAGGCGCGCATTGTAAACGATGCCGTGTGCAGGGGACGGAAACGAAAAACGCGGCCCGTGTCGCCACGGGCCGCGCTGCAGGAGATGTGTATCGAAGTATTAGTTGACGGCGGCGGGATTGGTGTTGTTGCCGGCCGGCGTATTGAGCACCGCGTGGATCACGTGGCTCTTTTCGAAGTACACGATGAAATTGGAGTAGTCCCAGCGGTTGATCGTCGGGTGCTGGGCACTGTCGCCGCCGCGCGGGGTGAGCTTGCGCTGCGGGGCGCCGTATTTCTTCTCGACCTGGTCCATGCTCATGCCGCGGGTGGGCAGGTCCATGCCCTGTTCCTGCTGCACGCGGTTGACCAGCAGGTTGTCGGCCCGTGCGGGTGCGCCCGCCGCGGCCGCAGCCAGCAGCACGACCATGGACAGACTGATGCCGAACTTGTTGATGCCGTACATGTTCACGGGTCCCCTCTCCGCGCTTGGCGTTGCCGCGCTGTTGTAGCAGAACTGCCCGGGGCAATCCATGTCAATCTACCGCGAATGCGATGGGGTGGGCATTCGCGGGGCAGGGCTCGTTATCATGGGCGGCTGCGGGCGGCTGCACGCCCGGTCCGGATAAGCTTCGCCCATGATCGCCTTTCGTCATTTCGCCCTCCGCCGTGGTAGCCGCCTCCTGCTCTCCGATATCGACCTGGTGATCCAGAGCGGTTGGCGGCTGGGCGTGGTCGGCCGCAACGGTTGCGGCAAGTCCAGTCTGTTCGCCGCGCTGCAGGGCAAGGTCGAGGCCGATGCCGGCGACCTGGACCTGCCCGCCAAGCTGCGCATGGCCTCCGTGGCCCAGGAGACGCCGGCGTTGCCCGACCCCGCCATCGAATACGTGATGGGGGGTGACGAAGAGCTGGCCGCCGTATTGCGCGACGAGGTCGACGCCGAGGCGCGTGGCGACACCGAGGCGATGGCCCGCGCGCATCATCGCATCGAGGAATTGAACGGTTACGACGCCCGGGCACGTGCCGGACGCTTGCTGCACGGCCTGGGCTTTGCCGCCGAGACACACGAGACGCCGGTGAAGGAGTTCTCCGGTGGCTGGCGCGTGCGCCTCAACCTGGCCCGTGCGCTGATGTCGCCGTCCGAGCTGCTGCTGCTCGACGAGCCCACCAACCATCTCGACCTCGACGCCGTGCTGTGGCTGGAAGAATGGCTGCGCCGCTACCAGGGCACCTTGCTGGTGATCTCCCACGACCGCGAGTTCCTCGACGGCGTGATCACCCACACGCTGCATCTCAATGACGGCGGCGGCAAGCTGTATACCGGCAACTACAGCGCGTTCGAGCGCCTGCGCGCCGAACAACTGCGCCAGCAGCAGATCGCGCACGAGCGCGAGCAGGCCGAGCGCGCGCACCTGCAGTCCTTCGTGGATCGCTTCAAGGCCAAAGCCAGCAAGGCCAAACAGGCGCAGTCGCGCGTCAAGCGACTGGAGAAGCTGGCCGGCACCGAAGCCGTGCGTGCGGAGCGCCCGTTCCGTTTCCAGTTTGCGGTGCCCGACCGTCTGCCCGACTCGATGATCCAGTTGGAGGAGGTCACCGCCGGCTACCCGGGTGAGCATGGCGACGCGCCAGCGATCATCCTGCATGACGTGCGTTTCCGCCTTGAAGCAGGCGAGCGCATCGGTCTGCTGGGACCGAACGGTGCCGGTAAATCCACCCTGGTGAAGACCCTCGTGGGCGAGCTCGATCCGCTTGGCGGCGAGCGCAAGGCGCACAAGGACCTGAAGATCGGCTACTTCGCCCAGCACACGGTGGAGAGCCTGCGTGAAGGGGCTTCGCCGTTCGATCATCTGCAGGACAAGGCGCCTGGCGTGGGCGCGCAGGCGATCCGCGACTTCCTCGGCACCTGGAATTTCGCCGGCGATCGCGCATTCGAATCCATCGACGGATTCTCCGGTGGCGAGCGCGCGCGCCTGGCGTTGGCGTTGATCGCCTGGGACAAGCCCAACCTGCTGCTGCTCGACGAGCCCACCAACCATCTCGACCTGGATATGCGCGAGGCGCTGGCCGATGCGCTGGCCGAGTTCGATGGCGCGCTGGTGCTGGTGTCGCACGATCGCCACCTGCTGGGACTGGTCTGCGACAGCTTCTGGCGCGTGGCCGACGGCGTGGTCGAGGGTTTCGACGGCGACCTGGACGACTATGCGCGCTGGCTGCGCAGCCGTGGCGCCACCAACAAGAAGAGCAAGAAGGCTGCCGCCGAAGCGAAGCCGGTGGTCGTGGTCGAGTCGCCCGAAGAGCGACGCCAGCGTGTGGCCGCCCAGCGCGAGAACGAGAAGGTGACGCGCCAACGCGTCAAGAAGATCGAGACGCGGGTAGCCACCATCGAAGGCGAGTTGACGGAGCTGGAGACCAAACTGGCCGACCCTGCCACCTACAACGGCCCCACCGCCGAGATGATGCGCTTGAGCCAGCGACAGGCGGAGTTGCGCAAGGAGAAGGAAACGCTGGAAGGCGAGTGGCTGGAACTGTACGAGCAACTCGAGGCATGAGTCGTCCCATGGATGCATCGTCAAGCGCTCCGCTGGAATGCTGGCTGCCGGCCCTCGCGCGATTCGACGGCGCGCATCCGTTGCGGGCGCTGCTGCGCAAGGCGGACCCGTTGGCTTCGGGCGCCCGGGGCTATCTCGCCGGGCTGGCCGCGCATTTCGCCGTACCCGGCGGACTGCCCGCGGGAGCGCTCACCCGCGAGCTGATCGCCGGTGATGCCGCGGGCGCCAGCTGGCTGTGCGCCGATCCGGCCTGGGTCCAGCCGGATCTCAATGGTGCGCGCCTGCTCGCCTGCGGCCAGATGCAGCTGGACATGGACGAGGCGCTGGCCTTCGCCAAGCCGCTGAAGCCGGTGTTCGGCGACGCCGGCATGATCCTGGAAGTGTCCTCCCCCGATCATTGGCACGTGCGGCTGCCCGCCGGCGCGCCCACCCCGGCACTCGCCGCGCCGGAACAGGCGCTGGGCGAGGATCTCTACGAACATCTGCCGGAGGGTGCGGATGGTCGTCGCTGGCGCGTGCTGCTCAACGAGGTGCAGGTGCTGCTGCACCAGCATCCCCGCAATGCGGAGCGCCGCGCGCTCGGCCTGCCGCCCATCAACAGCCTCTGGCTTTGGGGGGGCGGTACCTTGCCGGGCCATGTGCGCACACCGCTGAAGGGCGTGATCGGCGACGACGTCCTGCTCGGCGCCCTGGCCAGGCGGGCGGGGATCGCCATGCTCAAGCGCACGCCGCAGGCCATCGAGTCGTCGTCCACCGGGTGGTTGCTGGACCTGCAGGACCTGCCTGTCGACGAAATCAACACGCACTGGTGGCCCAGCCTGCAGGCGCTGGCCTTGCGGCAACCCCTGCAATTGAGTTTCGCCAGTGGCGAACGCTGGCTGCATCGCCCCTGGCATCGTTGGCGCTTCTGGCGCGGAGGCGGGCGATGAAGGCGCTGCGCCTGCGCCGCCGCTCGCCCCAGGGCACGCCGGGTGGCTGGAGCGCCGCGGTCCATCCGGTGTTGCAGCAGGTCTACGCCGCGCGTGGCGTGCTGACTCCCGAGCAGGCCGAGTATCGACTCGCCAGGCTGCTGTCGCCGCAGCAACTGGGTGGCATGAAGGAAGCGGTCGCCTTGCTGGTCGAGGCGATCCGGGAAAATTGGCACATCGTGATCGCGGGCGATTACGACTGCGATGGCGCCACGGGTACCGCCGTCGCCGTGCGCGGCCTGCGCCTGCTCGGCGCGCGACGCGTGGATTACGTCGTGCCCAATCGCTTCGTGCACGGCTACGGGCTGAGTCCCGCCCTGGTCGATTCGCTGGAACCCAAGCCGCAACTCATCGTCACCGTGGACAACGGCGTGGCGAGTCTCGCTGGCGTGGCCACGGCGCAGGCGCAGGGCATCCGCGTGATCGTCACCGACCATCACCTGCCCGGCGAGCAGTTGCCCGCCGCCGATGCGATGGTCAATCCGAATCTCGCGGGCGATGCCTTCCCCAGCAAGGCGCTGGCGGGTGTCGGCGTGATGTTCTACCTGCTGATGGCCTTGCGCGGTGCGCTGCGCGAGCAGGATGCGTTTGCGCAGGGAGGCGAGCCGGATCTCTCCACGCTGCTCGACCTGGTCGCCGTGGGTACCGTGGCGGACCTGGTGCCGCTCGACTTCAACAATCGCGTCCTGGTCGAAGCGGGCCTGCGGCGCCTGCGCGGTGGACACGGTTGCGCGGGCGTCAGCGCGCTTGTGGAAGCGAGCTCGCGCAGCCTGGCCACGCTGTGCGCGAGTGACCTGGGCTATGCGATTGGCCCGCGCCTCAACGCGGCGGGCCGGCTCGAGGACATGCGCATCGGCGTGGAATGCCTGCTCACCGACGATATCGCGCAGGCGCGCCGTTACGCCGAGCTGCTGAGTTCGATCAACCAGGAACGCCGCGAACTGCAGGCGACCATGGTGGCCGAAGCGGAAGTGATGCTGGGGCATGCGGTGGAAACCGATGCCGTCGGCGTGGCGCTGTACGAGCCGAGCTGGCATGCCGGCGTGGTGGGCCTGGTGGCGTCCAAGCTGAAGGAGAGGCTGCACCGTCCGGTGATTGCCTTCGCGCCGGCGAGCGAGGACCTGCCCGACGAACTGCGCGGCTCGGCGCGTTCCATCGCGGGTTTCCATATCCGCGATGCGCTGGCGATGATCGATGCACGCCACCCGGGACTGATCGCGCGCTTCGGCGGACATGCCATGGCCGCGGGCCTCAGCCTGCGCACCGAAGACTATGCGCGCTTTGCCGAGGCCTTCGACGCGATCGCCCGGGAGTGGCTCGACGACGATCACCTGCAGGCCGTGCAGCTCACCGATGGCGAGCTTCCACCGGGCGCGGCGACCCTCGAGCTCGCTCGCGAGTTGCGTGCGGCGGGGCCGTGGGGACAGGCCTTTCCCGAGCCCTTGTTCGACAACGTCTTCGAATGCGCGAGCTGGCGCGTGATGGGCGAGAAGCACCTGCGCCTCAACCTGCGCGATCCGCGTGACGGCTCGGTGCACGATGCGGTGATGTTCAACGCCTATGAGGGCACGCCGCCGCCTCAGCGGCTGCGTGCCGTCTACGAGCTGGTGATCAACGACTGGCAGGGGCGCGAGAGCGCGCGCCTGCTCTTGCGGCATATCGAGGCGCTGTAGCGCAGGCGAGCAGGCTGGCCTGCTCGCTCGTCAGCGCCCTGGCCGGCCTTGCCGAACCAAGGGCGCGCGGTCGAAAGCGATCAGAAGTTCCAGTTGACGCTGAACGTGGGTCCGCTCAGCTCGAGATCCTTGATGAACTTGTCGCTGCCGCTCTGGCTGTAATTGATGTCGCGGTAGCTGAGCGAGATGTCGCCCCAGTTGTAACCATAGGCGACACCGAAGCTGAACTTGTAGGTCGTGTCCGAACTGCCCGCGCCGAAATCCAGGTAATACGGGAAGAACCAGCGCTTGTTCTCGAACGGCGACCAGTTGCCGCGTATGCCGACGATGCCGTCGGTGACATGCATCTGGTTGTTGAGGTGGCCGCTGCGGGCAATGTTGACGTTGCCGGCGTTGCCGTTGAGCGAGAAATTCCAGTCGAGGTTGCCTTTCACCCAGAGGTAGCGCACGCCGAACACCAGGTCGATGAAACCCTGGTTGTTGTGCGACAGGGTGTACAGGCCCGCGAGGTTCACCATGCCGCCCTTCATGCCCCAGCGCGTATCCAGGTTCGCGTTGCCGCCAAAGCGATCGCCGCCGATATTGGTGAAGCGGCCCTTTTCGTTGGTGAACTTCACCCAGTCGATGTCGCCATACATGCCCCAGTCGCCCTTGCGAATGGTGCCGTCGAGCATGAAGGCGCCGCTGAGGTAGGAGAAGATGTTGTTGTCCGTCTTCTGCTGCACCTCGCCGCCATTGTTGGGCAGCTGGTAGCGCGTTTTCGCGCTGATGCCGGGCAGCCAGACATAGGGCTGGATGTTGCCGTGCCAGTTGCCGTCCCAGAAGTCCGACGTGTCGGCGTGGGCGGCGGCGGGAGCGGCCAGCGCGACGGCAACCGCCACGCCAAGTGCGATCATGGAGAACCTGGAATGCAGAGCGACGACGCGGCGCATGGCGAATGCTCTCCTGGGAATGGGTGCGCTTATGGTGGAACGTTTCCCCGCCGCCACACAGCGAACTATTACGTACCCGCTGCTGCGTATTTCTACGGAGTAGGGCCGGCGGGGCGCGTTGCCCGCCCGGGTTAGGTAGTTTTACGTAGGGCTGCTACCGCATAAATGCAGTGGTCAACCGCGCCCCCGAAGAGTCAAGCTGGTACAAGCGCAAGAGCGGCATGGGAGCAGCACCATGAAGACGATGTTGCGTTACCGGTTCGTGCAGAAATGGCTCTGGTGTTTCGCGTTGCTCCCCTTCGTGTCGTCGGGCGTCGCCCACGCACAGTCGAGCCAGGCGCAGCCCCAGGGCCAGGGCCAGGCGCAGGGACAGGCCCAGGGCCAGAAGATCTACAACAAGCAGCAGCTCGACCAGATGCTCGCCCCCGTGGCGCTGTATCCGGATGCGCTGCTCTCCCAGATCTTCATGGCCACGACCTATCCCAGCGATGTCGCCGAGGCGGCCGCGTGGTCGGCGGCCAACCCCAAGGTGAAGGGTGACGATGCGGTCAAGCAGGTCAACACCAAGCCCTGGGATCCCAGCGTGCAATCCCTGGTGGCGTTTCCCCAGGTGCTGGCCCAGATGAAGGCGCACCCCGACTGGGTGCAGAACGTGGGTGACGCCTTTCTCGCCCAGCCGGACGACGTGATGGCGTCGGTGCAGCGTCTGCGCACGCAGGCCAAGGCTGCGGGCAGCCTCAAGTCGAATGAACAGCAGAAGGTGACGGAGCAGGCGGCACCGCCGGGATCGAGCGAGGGCACCACCATCATCCAGATCGAACCGTCGAATCCGGAAGTGGTGTACGTGCCGCAGTACAACCCGACCGTGGTGTACGGCTCCTGGCCTTACCCGTCTTACCCACCGACCTATTGGCCGCCGCCGTATGGTTACTATCCTGGTTACTACCCGGGACAGGCCTTGGCCGCTGGCTTGGCCTTCGGCGTGGGCATCGCCGTCACCGGCGCGCTGTGGGGTGGCTTCAACTGGGGCCATGGCGACGTCAACGTCAACGTCAATCGCTACAACAGCGTCAACAACGTCAACAATCGCATGTCCGGCAACGGCAACCAGCGCTGGAACCATAACCCGGACAACCGGCGTGGAACGCCGTACCGCGACCAGGGCAGCCGCGATCGCTTTGACCAGGGGCGCGGCGGGTCACAGCAGCGCGAAGCGTTCCGTGGCCGCGATTCGGGGAGGGACGCGAGTCGCCAGAATTCGCTGCAGAGCTTCGACCGCAGCACCAACAACGGGTCGTCGATGGCAGCGCGCCGCGGCGCGGGCCAGACCGGCGATGCACTCAATCGCCCGTCGACCGGTAACCGTGGCGGCCAGGGCGTGGGTGGTGGCGCCGACCGGGGCAATGTCGGCGGTGGCAATCGCCAGGGGGCCGGCGCCGGCAACCGCCAGGGCGCAGGTGGCGACTTCGGTGGGCGGCAGCAGGGCAGCAGTGCCCGCAACAACGCCTTCAGCGGTTCGCAGTCTCCCGGGTCGTCGCGTTCGCAGATGAATCGTGGACAGTCGAGCCAACGTTCCATGTCCCAGTCACGTGGTGCCGGCGGCGGTGGCGGCCGGCAGATGTCACGCCCAGCGCCCAGCCGGGGCGGTGGTGGCGGCGGCCGTCGTCGCATAGGAGACTGACCATGAATCGCAATCCATGGGCACATCGCCTCGCTCTCGCACTGACCTTGTGGTCGGGCTGCATGGTTTCCTCCGCGGTACTGGCGCAGGAGGCCAATTATCCGTCGGCCGATGCGGCATCGACGGCCTTCGTCAAGGCATTGCGCGACAACGACAAGGCGGCGCTGGCCAAAGTGCTGGGCGCCGACTGGAAGGATTACATTCCCACCGAGGGTATCGATCGCGACGACGTGGACCTGTTCCTCAAGCGGTACGACGAAAGCCATCGCATCGACTCGGCGGATGGTGCGACCCATCTGGTGGTGGGCTCGGAAAACTGGGTTCTGCCGCTTCCCCTTGCGCAGGACAAGGAAGGCTGGCATTTCGACCTGAAGAAGGGCGCGGAAGAAATCCGCATTCGCCGCATCGGTGCCAACGAACTGGCTACCGAGCAGGCGATGCTTGCCTATTACGACGCCCAGCGCGAATACGCCACGCAGGACCGCGATGGTGACAACGTGTTGCAGTACGCCCAGAAGCTCAGGAGCAGCCCCGGCAAGCAGGATGGCCTTTACTGGCCGGTGACCGGCGACCAGCCGCCCAGCCCCCTGGGCGAGCGTTTCGTGGGCCAGGAGCCGAAAGGGCCGGACTTCCACGGCTATCGCTATCGCATCCTCACCTCGCAAGGAGCCTCGGCTCCCGGCGGCGCCTACAACTACATCGTGGGTGGACGCATGACCAGCGGCTTCGCGCTGGTTGCCTGGCCGTCGGAGTACGGCGAGACCGGCGTCATGAGCTTCATGGTGAGCCATGACGGTGAGGTCTTCGAGAAGGACCTCGGCAAGAACGGCGGCAGCATCGCGGAGTCGATGAAGTCGTTCGATCCCGACAGCAGTTGGGAAGAGGTCAAGAGCGACCAGTGAAGGTGGGCACCGCCCGCAGCGCGGGCGGTGCCATTAGGTAGTTCTACCAGACCAACTACCGAGTAATTGCGCTGTGCCCCACGCCGCTCATGGGGCAAGCTGGCCTTGCGCGTCGCTGACAAAACCCTGGTCAGTCCCGAACCGCTTCCGCGCAACGCGGGCGTTCAGGGGCGGCGCGTGCCCGAGGAAGGAACTGACGTCGAACATGCCTGCGAGGGCCGGGATGGCACGCAAACACACGGTAGCTTGGTCGCTGCTCGCGCTTCTGGTCTGCACCGCGCCGCGGGCCCAGGTGGCACCGGAAGGCACGAATGCAAAGGTGCCGTCAGGCGGCGTTCCAACGCTCGCCCAGGCCGCCGGCGACACCGCCGGGGCACCGGCATCCGCATCGACGCCGGACAAGCCGGCAGGCCATTGGTGGGAGGAGTTCAAGGATCCCAAGGATGGCGACGTCGACATGTCGCGCTGGCTGCTTCAGCACAAGGGTGCGCTGCTGGTGCCCATCATCATCACCGAACCGGCGGTGGGGACGGGCGGCGGCCTGGCGGCGGTGTTCTTTCGCCGACCCAAGCAGTCGGAAGAGTCCAAGGAGCGTGGCGACCGCATTCCGCCCGACATCTACGGCGTGGGCGCCTTCAAGACGGAGAACGGCACCTACGGCTACGGCCTGGGCGGTACCTTCCATTTCAAGGACGACACCTGGCGTTACGCCGCGCTCGCGGGCAAGGCCTCGGTGAACCTGGACTTCTATACGCAGGGCCTGCTGCAGGAGGCGCACAAGATCGGCTACAACCTCGACGGCGTGTTCGCCTACCAGCAGGTGTCCCGCCGCCTCGGCCACAGCGACTGGTTCGTATCGGGCCGCTGGATCTACATGGACCTGGACAGCCGGCTCAACCTGGCCACCGATCGCCAGTATTTCCAGCCCAAGGATTTCGCCAGCCGGGCCTCGGGCCTGGGACTCGGGCTCAGCTACGACTCGCGCGACAACACGCTGACCCCCTCGAGGGGCTGGCTGTGGCGCCTGGAGGGTACGGCGTATGCGCCGGCCTTCGGCAGTGACAACACGTTCCAGACCTATCGCACGCATGTCTACGGCTATCTGCCGATCGCCGAAAGCTGGGTGCTGGGCCTGCGCGCCGACGTGCGCTCCGCGCGGGGGGAGACGCCGTTCTACCAGTTGCCCTCGATCGACCTGCGCGGCATTTCCTACGGCCGCTACCAGGACGAGAACGTCGGCATGGTCGAGGCGGAACTGCGCTGGAACGTCACCCCGCGCTGGGCGCTGGTGGGCTTCGGTGGTGCGGGCAAGGCCTGGGGACGTCGCCTGGATTTCGGCGACGCCAGCACGCACGCCACGGAGGGTGTCGGCTTCCGCTACCTGATCGCACGCGCCCTGGGCATGTATGTCGGTATCGACTGGGCCCGCAGCGAGGACGACCACGCGTTCTACATCCAGGTCGGAAGCGCATGGCGCTGACGCGCCGGCGCCATGCGCGGCATCCGTCCCGGCCTCAGTTGACCGTGTAGCCCTTGCCCTTCATGCAGGCGCCGTAGGCCTGGCCCACGTTGGCGGAGTTGTAGCTCTGCGTCTGCGCTGCCGCGGCGTTCTGCTCGCGCCGCTGCTGCCGGCCGCGCATGCCTCCCGCCACCACGCCGGCCGTGGCGCCTACCGCCGCGCCATGACCCGCATC